>Ga0209125_1000167_pt1 | contig 106522 bp, 81 predicted proteins | sample BarGraIncub1131A_FD_184503 | JGI IMG/M metagenome (GOLD analysis project Ga0209125, IMG submission 184503) | Arctic peat soil microbial communities from Barrow, Alaska - Barrow Graham LP Incubations 11-31A (SPAdes) (version 2) | ecosystem: Environmental > Terrestrial > Soil > Wetlands > Peat...
TAACCCCCTGATATTCAATTTGTCGGGGTGACAAGATTTGAACTTGCGACCCCCCGCCCCCCAGACGGATACGCTACCAGGCTGCGCTACACCCCGAAAAATTTGCTCTTTAAAAAAGAACCATGAATACCGACGCGAAAATAGTACTTTTTAGTTAAAAGACTAACTGAATTTGCCTACTTTTGATAAAATTTTAGGAATATGGATTTTTTTAAACCCTTGAATACGGAGAGCCCAAAGGGTTCTTCCGCTAATCAACCGCAGGAGGTTGAAAAAATAAGATGTTTGATTATCGGATCTGGTCCTGCCGGTTTTACCGCTGCCATTTATGCTTCCCGGGCGAATCTTCATCCTGTTATGTATGAGGGACTGCAACCGGGAGGTCAGTTGACGACCACTACCGAAGTGGAGAACTTTCCGGGTTACCCCGAAGGTGTTACCGGTCCGGTGATGATGGAAGATCTGAAGGCCCAGGCTGTACGTTTTGGAACTGATGTGCGCTGGGGACTCGCTACCGCAGCAGAATTTGGGAAGAAGGTGCATCGAATTACCATCGATAGCATCAAGGTTATTGAAGCCGAGACCGTAATTATTGCCACCGGCGCTGAAGCCCAGTACCTGGGGTTGCCAGACGAGAAGAAATATGCCGGATCGGGCGTTTCGGCCTGCGCCACCTGTGATGGATTCTTTTACCGGGGAAAAGATGTGGCCATTGTCGGCGGAGGGGATACCGCCGTTGAAGAGGCAATTTACTTAGCAGGATTGTGCCGCAAGGTTTACCTGGTTGTTCGCCGCGACCAGCTAAGGGCTTCCAGAGTGATGCAGGATCGTGTATTAAGAATTCCGAATATTGAAATTCTCTGGAAACATCAGACAAAAGGCCTTATTGGAGAGGGTGTTGTGGAAGGTGTGGTCCTTACAAAAAACAAAGGTGAAGCAGGGGAGAAGGAGGTCACCGTGCCGATTGACGGATTTTTCCTGGCAATAGGTCATAAACCCAATTCGGGAATTTTCCAACCGATGATAGAAACGGATGAAACTGGTTATATCAAGACCATTGGCGTAAGTTCCATGACAAATGTAGCGGGCGTTTTTGCCTGTGGCGACGTGATGGATCCGCACTACCGGCAAGCAATCACTGCTGCTGGATCGGGATGCAAGGCCGCTATTGATGCGGAAAGGTATTTGTCGGAAAAGAAATAGAGGAATAAAAATTGAATCTTATGAAAAATATTGTTGTTGCGCTGTTTTTATTGGTTGTAATAAATGGTTATTCTCAGAAGAAGGAATCTCTTTTCAATGGTAAAGATCTGAGTGGCTGGACGATTTTTGTGAATGATCCAGCGGTAAAACCGGAGAAATTCTTTTATGTTAACAATGGTGTGATTGAGACTGTCGGGGTACCAATGGGTTATCTCAGAACAAAGAAGGAATATTCCAATTATCGTCTGCATGTTGAATGGTGTTATCCCGAGAAACCTATCAACAGCGGCGTATTTGTGCATACCAACGGCCCGGACCTTTTGTGGCCTAAACATTATCAGTGCCAGCTGAAAACTCTTTGTGCGGGTGATTTCATTGTTAATGCCGCAGGTGAAAAGGCTACTGCCGGAGACAGTATTTATATCGGAACAGAAAAAGTTAAACCCATCGCGGTGAAGCTGAAACCTTGTAATGAGAAGCAGCCGGGAGAATGGAACAGCTATGATATTGTTTGTAAGGGAAATACCGTTGAGGTGAGTGTCAACGGACTCTTGCAGAATACGATCAAAGACTGTTCAATGACCAAAGGCAGCATTGGTTTGCAGGCTGAAGGTTCGAAGATTCAATTCAGAAACCTTTGGGTAGAAAAAATCAAATAAATATTCAGCATACTTTTTCCGCTATCCCTCGTTTCAAACGAGGGATGACAGCATGACAGCACTAATTATTTACGATATCTGCGCAATCTTGGTTGCGGCATATTTTCCTGCTTCCAGTTTTTTGCGGACTTCGGAGAAAGCTTTGATGGTGTATTCAACATCTTCCAGCGAATGCGAAGCCGTCGGGATTAGTCTTAATAAGAGCTGACCTTTGGGGATAACCGGGTAGATTACAATTGAACAGAAAATGTTGTAGTTTTCTCTGAGGTCCATTATTACGTTGGTGCCTTCAGGAACACTTCCGGATAAATAGACAGGGGTAACCGGTGAGTTGGTGACGCCAAGATCGAAATTTTCATTTTTCAGCCCTTTTTGCAGCGCTCTTACTATTGTCCAGAGATTTTCGCGAATCTGAGGCTGGGTTTTGATTAGCTCAAGTCTCTTCAACAGACCGATAACCATCGCAATAGGCAGGGATTTGGCAAAGGTCTGGGAGCGCATGTTGTAACGCAGAAAATCACAAACCTCTTCCTTGGCTGCTATGAAGGCGCCTATGCCGGCCATTGATTTGGCAAAAGTGCCAAAGTACATGTCAATCTGATCCTGAACACCGAAGTGTTCTCCTGTACCTGCCCCGGTAGCTCCCATTGTTCCAAATCCATGCGCATCGTCCACCAGAAGCCGGAAACTGAATTCACTCTTTAATGCCGCAATTTTATCCAGTTGCCCTAGGTCTCCTGCCATTCCAAAAACACCTTCCGTGATAACCAGGATACCGCCTCCGGTCTTTTGAACCAGTGATGTGGCATGACCGAGTTGTTTGCGCAGACTGTCCATATCGTTGTGCTGAAAGACAAATCTTTTTCCCATGTGCAGGCGGACACCGTCGAGGATACATGCATGCGCTTCAGCATCGTAAACAATTACATCATTTCTTCCGCTGATGGCATCGATAATGGAAATCATTCCCTGATAGCCATAGTTGAGCAGAAAGGCATCTTCTTTACCTTCAAATGCCGCTAATTGTTTTTCCAGCTCCTCGTGTTTGCTGGTCTGCCCCGACATTATCCGAGCGCCCATGGGGTATGCAAGGCCATATTGTGCAGTCGCTTCGGCATCTGCCTGACGAACTTCCGGGTGATTTGCTAATCCGCAGTAGTTGTTCAGGCTCCAGTTAAGTACCTCTCTTCCACGGAATTTCATCCTGGGTCCAATCTCGCCTTCCAGTTTTGGAAAGGAAAAATAACCATGTGCTTCTTTCTGATACTGACCAAGGTTTCCTTTGTCAGATTTAATTTTTTCAAATATATCCACGGTAGTAAACTTTATGTAGTATTGCAAAATGTTTTTGAGAGTTTGCAAATCTAAATATTATTTTGGGTTTTGACAAGATAGAAAATCATAGTTTGGACAAGCAGAAAAAAACTTATCTTTGCACCATGATTCGGAAAGTAAGTACATATTTAATTTTTGGCGTATTGCTAATCGCCTCATCTTGTGGTGAATATCAAAAAATAGTCAAGAGCACTGACTATGAATACAAGCTTAAAAAAGCGCGTGAATATTATGACAAGAAGGATTTTACCAAGTCGTCGCAGCTTTATTCAGAGCTGATTAACATTTTCAGAGGTACCAACCGCTCTGATCAGGTTTATTATTACCTGGCAAAAAGTAATTTTGGTCAGAAGGATTATTTGATGGCTGGTCATTATTTTCGTCAGCTTATCAAGGAGTATCCGCGCAGTCTTTTTGCTGAGGAATCGCAGTTTTTGGTTGCTCAGTGCTACTATCTTGATTCTCCAACTCCGAAGCTCGACCAGAAAACCACTCAGGATGCGATAGACGCTTTCCAGCTTTTTATCAATATTTTCCCATCGAGCAGTAAAGTGGCTGAAGCCAATAAGTTAATTGATGAGTTGCGGGAGAAGCTGGTCCTGAAATCCTATTTAAACGGAAGGTTGTATTATGACCTTGGTGATTACAGGGCAGCAGTTATTTCCCTGACCAACTGCCTGAAAGAATTTCCCGATTCAAAATACCGTGAAGAATTGATGTTCTACCTTTTGAAATCTAAATATCTCCTGGGTGAAAATAGCATCGAGGAGAAGAAACGGGAGCGTTTGAATTCAGAATTAGATGAGTACTACACTTTTGTGGATGAATTTCCCAATAGTAAATTCAGGAAGGAAGCAGACAGATTCTTTGCCAACACAAAGAAGATGATGAATTTGAAAGATGAAGACCTTAAGAAATAGAAAATAATTATGGATTACAGAAAAGTTAAAGCCGCCTCTACAACTGTGCCACGCAATTTGAATGAGTTGGATGCCACCACAGATAATATCTACGAATCATTGATGGTGATTGCCAAGCGCGCCAATCAGATCAGTGCGGAGGTGAAGGAGGAATTGAATCAGAAATTACAGGAATTTGCCTCTTATTCCGACAACCTGGAGGAGGTCTTTGAAAACCGTGAACAGATCGAAATATCAAAATATTACGAAAGACTTTCCAAACCGGTTCTGATTGCTTATGAAGAGTTTAAAGAGGGTTTGATTTATTACCGCAATCCTGCTAAGGAGAAAAAATAAAATGCCGCTAAGGGGTAAAAAGATTGTTCTCTGTATCACCGGAAGCATTGCTGCCTATAAAGCAGTGTACCTGTTACGTGGCCTCGTAAAGGAAGGTGCTGAGGTTCAGATTCTTATGACAGAAGCGGCCAAAGAGTTTGTTACGCCGCTTACCTTTTCCTCCCTTTCGGGGAAACCCGTATTAAGTGATTTTTTTGCCAGGGAAAGCGGGTCCTGGAACAGCCATGTAGAATTAGGCCTTTGGGCAGATCTGTTCTTAGTTGTTCCGGCAACAGCCGCAACAATCGGGAAGATGGCTAATGGTATTTGTGACAATTTGGTCATAACCTCCTATATGTCAGCCAAATGTCCCGTAATGATTGCTCCCGCTATGGATCTGGATATGTTCGCGCATGCCTCTTTGCAGTCAAACCTTCAGAAATTGAAATCTTTTGGAAACCTGATCATAGAAGCTGTGACCGGGGAATTAGCCAGCGGATTAGCTGGAAAGGGCAGAATGGAGGAGCCGGATGTCATCCTTAAAATAGTCCGGAATTTCTTCACCGAAAAAAAAAACTCCTGAATAAAATTTATCTCATTACTGCAGGTCCTACGCATGAAAGAATTGATCCGGTCCGGTTCATCGGGAATTACTCGACCGGTAAGATGGGCTTTGCCATTGCCGGAGAACTGGCTTCACGAGGCGCCCATCTGATTCTTGTCTGCGGTCCTGTTGATCTGCAGCTTGACCATCCATTGATTACCCGAATCAATGTTGCTACAGCAGATGAGATGTATGAAGCGTGTATCAGCAATTTTCCTTCCTGTGACGGAGCTATCTTGACTGCTGCTGTTGCCGATTATTCACCTGTGCTGGCTTCAGCAGAGAAAATAAAACGTTCTGAAGGAAATATGGTACTGGAGCTGAAACCGAATAAGGATATTGCTGCCGAATTGGGAAGATTGAAAAGAAAGGACCAGTGCTTGGTGGGCTTTGCCCTTGAGACCAACAATGAAATTGAAAATGCATCTTCAAAACTCAGAAAGAAAAATCTGGATATGATCGTTCTCAATTCTCTGCGCGAGCAGGGAGCCGGTTTCGGTTTTGACACCAATAAAGTTTCCATCCTTACCAGGGAAGGTCAGGTTTTTGATTATTCCTTAAAATCTAAAAAAGAAGTTGCTGTCGACATTGTAGATCGTCTGCTTGAATTATCCTGCTGACCCGCTTCTCAAATTGAGCAGAATGTCGTATTTTTATAGAACATTTTGTGCTTATGAGAATTTCACTGTTATTCTGCTTGTTTCTGTTCAGTGTGCTGCGGCTTTCCGCTCAGGAGTTTCAATGCAATGTGAGTGTCTCCAGCTCTAGGATTGAAGGAACTTATAAAGAGATCTTTCAAACGATGAGGAATGACATCTCCGAATTTATGAACAACAGAAAATGGACGGATCATCAATTTGCTGTAGATGAGCGGATCATTTGTACAATTTTCATCCAGGTTATGGATCAGATCGGAGCCGATGAGTTTAAAGGAAGTATCCAGGTTCAACTGAACAGGCCGATATTTAACTCCTCTTATCAAACCCCGATCCTCAATATCAAGGACAATGATTTTGATGTCAGATATGTTGAATTTCAGCCACTTGAATACAATGAAACCGCCAATACCAATGCACTGACCAATGTTTTGGCTTATTATGCGTACATAATTCTTGGATTTGATTACGATTCCTATTCACCGATGGGTGGTACGCCTTATTTTCAGAAGGCCAGGGATATCGTCAACAAATCACAGAACGCCCGCGAAAAGGGCTGGCGTGCCTTTGAGGGTAATTATAACAGATTCTGGTTGATCGACAATGTAACCAACAAGGCATACAGTCCTTTCAGGGATCTGATGTACCGTTACCACAGGCTTGGACTGGATGTGATATCGGAGAAACCGGATATGGGCAGGGCAGAGATTGCCGATGCCCTCAAAAATATGCAAAAAGTTTACCGGGCCAGACCGGATACTTATATCAACAGAATCTTTTTTGATGCCAAGTCTGATGAAATTGTCAACATTTTTTCCAAAGGAAGTACCGACGAGAGAAGCCGCGTCATGACGGTTTTAACAGAATGTGATCCTGCCAATTCAGAAAAGTACGACAAGATTATGCAGGCAAAGATATTTTAATTAATGCTGAAACGTTTACAGATAAGGAATTACGCACTGATCAGGGAGCTGGACGTGGACTTCACCAGCGGATTGACTATTATAACTGGCGAAACCGGTGCCGGAAAATCCATTCTGATCGGAGCACTCTCTTTGATATTGGGTCAGAGAGCAGATTCGGCTGTCCTGAAAGATAAGGAGAGCAAGTGTATCGTGGAGGGCATTTTCGAAGTAAACGGCCTGGGTTTGCAGCCTCTCTTTGAGGAAAATGACCTGGACTACGATTCTCAGGTTATTTTCAGAAGAGAGATCGCCCCAAATGGAAAATCCAGAGCATTTGTCAATGATACCCCTGTGAATCTCAAAACATTACAAGACATTGGCGTTCGATTGATTGATATACATTCTCAACACCAGAGTCTTGAATTGGGCAATAAATTGTTTCAGTTAATGGTCCTGGATAATTATGCCGGAAACAAATCTTTACTGGACGACTATCAATCGAAATATAAAAAATATAAGTTACTTTTTGCAGAACTAACTGAGGCTGAAGAAAATGCTGCGCGCTTGCGAAAGGAGTTGGATTATTTCCAGTTTCAGTTTGAGCAACTTTCAAAGGCTAAATTGCAGGCTGGGGAACAGGTGAGTCTGGAGCATGAACTTTCCGTCTTAACCCATGCGGAGGAAATTAAAACATCCCTTGTGACAGTCGCGAATCTGATTGGTGGAGAAGAAGGGAATGCCCTGATCAGGACTAAAGAGGCAGTCAATATGCTGAATAGGATTCTAAAATTTTATCCTGAGGCAAGTGAACTGACAGAAAGAATGAACAGCATTTATCTGGAGCTGAGTGATATATCTTCAGAGGTTGAGTATTCTTCCGAAAAAATCGAGTTTGATGCCAAACGCATTGATCATTTGAATGAACGTCTGGATGCAATCTATTCTTTGCAGCAGAAACATCACGTTACAAGTGAGGAGGAATTAATTTCGTTGCGGGACGAATTTGAATACAATGTAAATACAGTATTCACCAATGATGAAAAAGTATCGGAATTAAAATCTGCCGCAGCTGCTCAGGAGCAAGTTTTGCATCAACTGGCAGATCAGATGACACGAATCAGAATGGCTTCCACGATGCAGATAGGGCAAAGGGTGGAAGAACAGTTGTTCCAGCTGGGAATGCCTAATTCTCGCTTCAAAGCTGAGGTAAAAACCGGAACAGCACTCTCATTTTATGGTAAAGACGAAGTCAGTTTTCTCTTTACCGCCAATAAAAACGGAGAGCTGAATGAGATTTCAAAGGTTGCTTCAGGCGGAGAACTGTCCAGGCTGATGCTTTCTGTCAAAGCATTAATTTCAAAGTCAAAAGCGTTACCAACTATCCTGTTTGATGAAATTGACTCTGGCGTTTCCGGTGAAACGGCGGATAAAATGGGCAATATCCTCAAGGAGATCTCTCAAGACATGCAGGTGATCAACATTACCCATTTACCGCAGATCGCTGCTAAGGGCGATCAGCATTTCCTTGTTTATAAAGAAGATACTGACACGGAGACTATCACCAGGCTTAAGTTACTCGGTCCTGACGATCGGATCTCCGAATTGGCGAAGATGCTGAGCGGAGAGTCTATCACCGATGCAGCACGCCTGAATGCTACGGAACTTCTCAGGTAGGGTCTCAGGGACAGGTACTTAGGGACTCGCTCCAGCGGATTTGCAATCCGCTGGTAATCGTTTACCAACGGATTGCAAATCCGTTGGAGCTAGGTTGGAGCTATATTGGAGCGAGGTAGGATCAAGATCTCTGTCTGGTAAAAAGTATTTTTGGTTTTTTATTGGCAACAACCAAAGGTTTGTTCTGCACCGTTTGCATGGGTCTGGAATGACCTGAGTTTCCTCTGCCTTGCTGTTGTCTGGGAGTTTTCACCGGATTATGATCCAGCAGAGGGAACATTGGATTCTCCGTAACCGGAATTTTTCTTCCAATCAATTTTTCGATGTCCCGCAGGTATTCTTTTTCTTCTGCATCGCAAAATGAAAAGGCTGTACCTTCGGCTCCTGCACGGCCGGTTCTGCCAATTCGGTGCACATAGGTTTCCGGAATATTGGGAATTTCGTAATTGATCACATATTGAAGATCATCGACATCAATTCCGCGTGCAGCGATATCTGTGGCGACCAATATCCTGGTAGTCTGATCCTTGAAATTAGAAAGCGCCCGCTGACGGGCACTCTGTGCCTTATTACCATGAATGGCTTCTGCTGAAATATTGTGCTTCAAAAGGGTCTTTACTACAAGATTTGCCCCATGCTTGGTGCGCGTAAAAACCAGGGCAGTTTTGATTTTCTGATCTTTAAGTATTTCAAGCAGCAGTGCACTTTTGTTGCCTTTGTCGACAAAATACAGGGATTGCTGAATGATTTCAACTACTGAAGAGTCTGGCGTAACAGAAACTTTTATAGGATTGTTCAGGATAGTTTTGGCCAGTTTTACAATGTCGGGGGGCATGGTTGCTGAAAAAAACAGCGATTGCCGGGTTTTGGGCAGGGCCGTTAACAGTTTTTTTACATCGTGGATAAAACCCATATCCAGCATTCTATCGGCCTCATCCAGGACAAAAATCTCTACATCCCGCAAGGTGATGAATCCCTGGTTCATCAAATCCAACAGACGGCCGGGTGTGGCTACCAGAATGTCTACCCCGTTTCGCAGGGCGTCTGTCTGTGGTTTTTGGCCGACTCCCCCGAACACAACGGTACAGGTCAAACCGGTATGTCGACCATAGGCTTTGAAACTCTCTTCAATCTGTATGGCTAACTCCCTGGTTGGGGTGACGATCAGGCTTCTGATCTTTCTTTTTCTACCCGGGATACTATTCGAACTCAGTAATTGCAGAATCGGAATGGCGAATGCCGCCGTTTTTCCGGTTCCTGTCTGCGCGCATCCAAGTAAGTCTGTACCTTGTAAAATGATCGGAATAGCTTCCGCTTGTATCGGTGTTGGAATTGTATAACCCTCTTCTTCAACCGCTTTTAGAATGGGTTCTATGATGTTTAGTGACCGAAATAGCATATTTTCAACTTAATAAATTGGCTGCAAAGGTACTTGAATTAAGTTGAAAATATTCTCCTACCTTTTATGCAGTCCGCACTCTTTGGTATCAGGATTTTCCCACCACCATCTACCAGCCCTGAGATCTTCTTCGGGAAGTACTGCTCTTGTACATGGCTGGCATCCAATGCTGGGATAATCTTTGTCGTGAAGCGGATTATAAGGAATCTTGTTTTCTTTGATGTATTCCCGTACCTGTTGTTCGCTCCAGTCAATCAATGGATTAAGCTTTATTAATCCATTGGCTTCATCCCATTCGATGGGTTGCATTTCCGAACGTGTTACAGATTGGTCTCTCCTTAAACCACAAATCCAGACATCCAGTCCGGAGAAAGCCCGGCGGAGTGGTTCAAGCTTCCGGATGCGGCAGCAGGTTTTACGGTCATCAATTGAGTTGTAGAAAAGATTGATCCCCTTTGTTCGAACCATTTCTTCAACCTGATGTGCCTCAGGAAAATATACCTGCATCTGAATTTCGTATTTTTGGTTGGTCCGGTGAATCAGATCATAAGTTTCCGGGAATAATCTGCCTGTATCCAAAGTGAAGATCTTGATATTTTTATCAACAGAACAAACCATCTGAGTAAGTACCTGATCCTCTAATCCCAAACTGCTGGAAAGGGCAATTCTGCCCTTGTATTCTTCCAGGAAAAACCGGATCATCTCAATGGCGTTTGCATGAGCAAGCTGCTGGTTGAAAGCCTCTATTTTTTCTTTCATTAAATATTTGAATCAAATTCAGTTTAGACAAAAATAGACCAAATATTCAACTTTCTAACTTGTATTGAAACTGCTCATCGTAATTTGGAAATATGTTTTATACTTGCTACCTTTCCTAATCTCACCAACTCGTTAATTATTGTGAATTTCTCGTCATAATGATTATTTTTGTGGTTCATCCATTCAGACGGGTATACTGTTCTGAATGATCAAAAATCTGAGAGAGTTTTTATGAAATTATATACCATTAATCATCTTCGGGAACTGGAGGCGGAGTCTATTTTTGTAATACGAGAGGTAGCTGCGCAATTCGAAAATCCCGTTATGCTGTTTTCCGGAGGAAAAGATTCGATTGTCATGTTTTTTCTTGCCCGTAAGGCTTTTTACCCCGCGAAAGTTCCTTTTCCGCTGATGCACATTGATACCGGTCATAATTTTGAGGAAACAATCGTCTACCGGGATAGTCTTGCCGAGGAGACCGGCACCAAGATCATAGTCAAATATGTACAGGACTCGATTGACAAGGGTAGGGCTGTTGAAGAAAAAGGCGTAAACGCAAGTAGAAATGTTCTGCAGACCGTTACCCTGCTGGATGCCATTGAGGAGATGAAATTTGATTGTGCCATGGGAGGTGGTCGCAGGGACGAAGAAAAAGCCCGGGCGAAGGAGCGTTTCTTCTCTCACCGCGATGAATTTGGCCAGTGGGACCCAAAGAACCAGCGTCCTGAACTTTGGAACCTTTTTAACGGGAAGAAACATATCGGAGAGCATTTCAGAGTTTTTCCAATTAGTAACTGGACTGAAATGGATGTCTGGCAATATATCCTGATGGAGAATATTCCCATGCCGAGTTTATATTTTACCCATATGCGTGAGGTCTTTAATCGTGATGGGGTCTGGCTGGCAGCTGCACCTTTTATGCAACTTAAACCGGGCGAAAAGACTGAAGTGAGACGGGTGCGCTGCAGAACTATCGGGGATATTACCTGCACAGGTGTTACCCTATCAGAAGCAAACAGCCTTGAAGAGATTATTTTGGAAGTAGCGGCCAGCCGTGTCACAGAGCGTGGTGGCAGAGCGGATGACAAGCGCTCAGAAGCGGCCATGGAAGACCGTAAGAAAGAAGGGTATTTTTAACAGAAAACAGAAAAAATTGATAATGACCGATATATCAACAATTCAACCATCCGGTAAGGAGATTGGATACCTGGATATGGAACTCCTGAGGTTTACTACGGCTGGAAGTGTGGATGATGGGAAGAGTACTTTGATAGGACGACTCTTGTTCGACAGCAAGGCAATTTTTGAGGATCAGATGGAAGCCCTCGAAAGGGCCAGCATCAGCCGTGGGGGAGAAGAAGTTAACCTGGCTTTGTTGACGGATGGTCTGCGGGCCGAGAGGGAGCAGGGGATTACCATCGATGTTGCTTACCGCTATTTTGCTACGCCAAAAAGAAAATTCATCATCGCTGATACGCCTGGACATATCCAGTACACCCGAAATATGGTTACAGGAGCTTCCACCGCCAATGCAGCGGTGATTCTGATTGATGCCCGTAACGGTGTGATCGAGCAGACCCGCAGACATGCCTACATAGCGGCCCTGTTGCAGATTCCACATGTGGTGGTATGTGTCAACAAAATGGACCTTGTAGATTTTTCGCAGGAGGTATTTGAAGCAATCAGGATAGATTTTACAGAAGTTGCAGCCAAACTTGGAAATAACGATGTTTATTTTCTTCCGATCAGCGCGAAATTAGGGGATAACGTGGTGGATCGTTCCACCAATATGCCCTGGTACACCGGTCTGACGTTTATTGGCTTAATGGAGACACTACCTGTCGGAGGAGACCGCAACTTTGAGGATCCACGTTTTCCGGTACAGTATGTGATTCGTCCCCAGTCTGACCAATTCCACGATTACCGTGGTTATGCAGGACGTGTTGCCGGTGGTGTTTTCACGGTAGGGCAGGAGGTTGTCGTGTTGCCTGGCGGACAAAAAACGACCATCCAAGGGATAGATTTGGGGAAAGGACAGCTTGAAAAAGCCTTTCCGCCACAGTCGGTAACCCTGCGATTGGCACATGAAATTGATATCAGCAGAGGTTCTATGATTGTGGATGCTGTTAATCAGCCTATTCAGGGTCAGGAGATTGATCTGATGATCTGCTGGTTAAACAGTAAACCTCTTCAGCTCAGGGGAAAATACCTGTTGAAGCACACGTCCAACGAAATGAAATGCGTTGTGACTGATGTTGCTTACAAGGTCAATATCAATACGCTGGAGGAATTACATGAAGATACCACGATCGGCTTAAACGAGATTGCCAGGATTTCCATCAAAACTACGCGAACCATTTTCTATGATTCCTACCGGAGAAACAGAGATACAGGCAGTCTGATTCTGATAGATGAAGCCACAAATAATGTGGTTGGTGCCGGGATGATACTTTAGTTTATTTTGGCAAAGAGAAGATAAATTCCAATCCACCGCCTTTCCGGGTACGGGCAGATATTTCACCTTTAAAGCTGACAATTGCATTCTTGACAATGGCTAAACCAAGTCCGGTACCTCCCCGTTTGCGCGTGCGACCTGTATCAACACGGTAAAATCTTTCAAAGATACGGGGAAGGTGCTCTTCGGCGACGCCAGGTCCGTTGTCGGAAAAAGTAAAGTAATGATAGGTTTCATCTTCGTGGTAACTGGAAATAAAGATGGTAATTCCTTTTCCGGCATAATTAAGGGAATTTTCAATCAAATTTCGTAAAACGGAAAATATCAGGGAGTAATTTGCATTGACAGTGATTCGTTCATCAATATTGTGCTCGATAAGAACGGATTTTAAACGAATTGGATCAGAAAAACTCTCAACCACTTCTTCAACCAGTTTCTTAATATTAATATTCCCTCTTGGGTATAGCTCTGAAGACTCTTCAATCTTGTTCAACAAGGCGATGTCATTGACTAGCTGGGATAATCTTTCCGATTGATTGTAAGCTTTTTCAATAAAATGTTTTCGCTTTTCCTGAATTAAATCAGGGTTGTTTATCAGCGTTTCCAAATAACCTTTTACTGTTGAAATGGGTGTTTTTAGTTCATGTGCGATATTGGATGTAATCTGTTGTTTCATCATGCTCCGTTTGACCAACTTTGTATTGTCTGTGATCAATATTTCGAAGCTCTTATCCTGAAAGAAGATACATAGAATTGAAAAATAGGAGCCATCATGCTGGACAGAATATTCCATACGCGGCATTTCGCTCATTTGAGAAAATTTTTCATTGGCAATGGTATTGTCGATGAATAAATTCATCTCTTCCATCTCCTTAAGTTTGAAGATTTTTTCTATCGAAATTGTAGACTCTTCCGAAATATTGTTGATGTAAAAAATGAAATGACTGTTATTTAAGATTACCTTTTTTTGTGGTGAAAAGAAGGCCACGCCCTCATTTAATACGAACAGGTGACTGATCAGTTTTTCTTTTTCGAGTATCAGATCGGATTTCGCAATCATAGACTGTTCAAACAAGCTGCTGATCTCGCTACTGATGACTCCCAGTTCATCATCCGAAAATTGAAGGTCTTGGTTTGTTGTTTTACCACTTCGGATACGAATTACAAAATCTTTCAATCTCGTGATAGAGTCACCCAATCGATTGGTAATCACCCTTAACAGGATTCCGAAAAGGGTAAATAAAAAGAGGTAGAATAGAATAAATGCCCGGTCGATTTTAAGATAATTGCGTATCTCTGTATCGTAAGTAACAGCTGATCTGATGATTATTGTATTGTAAATTTTGGCAAAATAAAAATACTCCTGGCCGGTGGTTGTAGAGTGACGAATATTGTACCCGGAGAGGGATAATTTTGCTTCCATAAATTCCGGTCTGCCGCTGTGATTTTCCATCTGCAAATAATTGGCAACCGAGTTGTCGTAAAGTACCTTACCTTCCATGTCGAACACGGTAATCCTGGTTATATCAGGAGGAATCAGCATCTTCAACGAATCTAATTTACTGAATTCGCCGGTTGCAGAAAGATTCTTCTGATTGATAAATCTGCTGACCATTTCGGTATAACTGTCCAGCTTGTTTTCGAGGTGTGCAATGCGAAACTGTTTCTCATGCTGGCTTTGATACAACAACATGGAAAAAATGAATAGGGTGAAAAGAAGGAAATAGTTAATAAACAATTTCCACTTAATGGTTTTAGACTTGAAAAGCATATTTGGCGTACGTTGTCATCAAAGTTCAATTCTCATATTTCAAAATAGTAACCATAGCCTGGTTTGTTGCGAATATAACTACTATATTCTTCCATCTTTTTTCGCAACCTGGTGATGTTAACATCGACTGTTCTGTCAGTGACAATTACGTCGTTGTCCCAAATTCTGGCGAGAATCTCTTCCCGGGAGAAGATTCGGCCTTGGTTTTTTGCCAACAAGGATAGAATTTCAAACTCCTTCCTGGTAAGATCAATTTTTTTATTGTTGATTAACAATCGTTTGGTTACGATATCAATTGCAATATTTCCGAGTGTCAAAAGTAATTTTTCCGCTGATTCATCAATTTTTCTTGTCCTTTTCAGGATCGTTTTTACCCTGGCTTGCAGTTCACGAATAGAGAATGGTTTGGCGATATAATCGTCTGCCCCAACATTAAACCCGGTCAAGACGTCGTTTTCATTGTTACGGGCCGTCAGAAATATGATCGGTGTATCAATTTCCAGCTCTTTACGGATTTTCTGGGCGAGTCCAAACCCCGACATTTTGCCCATCATCACATCCAGCAGGAAAAGGTCATAGCCGGCCAATTTTTTTTTGAGCGCTTCCTCCGCCGAGTGGACAATATCAATACTGTAGCCTTCACTTTCAAGATTGAATTGAAGAATTTCGCAGATGTCTTTCTCGTCTTCTGCAATCAGAATCCGGTAATTTTCTTTCATGGCCACTGTTTCCCTTTATCCTTTTCTTACTTGTGTCTCCTGTGTTTGACAATCTCACCTTCCACAACAAAGGTAATTGATTCTGCAAGATTGGTTGAATAACTGGCAATCCTTTCAAACAGATTGATGATGATCAGTACGTTTGCAGCCACTACGACTACTTCGGATTGATGCATCATTTCCCCGAGTATCTTTCCTGTGATTTTTTTGCATTCCTCCTTGATCCCGGTTACTTTGACGTAAATCTTTTCGGCGTAGGTCAGATCGTGTGTTTTGACGACTTCGAGTACATCGGAAAACAATTCTGTTATTTTATCCCCAAGCAGATCGATTCCCAATTCTTCAACCAAATCCGTGTAGTCTGAAAGAGGTTCAATTCTTTTGGCAATATTTACGGCATGGTCGCCAATGCGCTCAAGATCATTGTTAATTTTCAGGACAGACAAGATGTACCTTAAATCGGAGGCCACCGGTTGTTGTAATGCGAAAATCTTCTGACAAAGCTTATCAATCTTGACATCCAGGTTGTTGATGTATTCGTCGTTGTTGATCACTTTCTTTGCCAGCGCCAAGTCGGTGGTCTGAAGGGCGATGACCACGTCGACCAGTTGTTGGTTGACCTGAGAACACATTTGTATCACTTTGTGGGACAATTTCTCCAGTTCGGAGTCGAATATTCTGTAATTTTCCATGTTATAAAATTATGAAAGATATGATGTCATCCAAAACGGCCTGTTATATAGTCTTCTGTCTGTTTCTTATCAGGGTTGGTAAAGATCTTTCTGGTTTTATCGTACTCAATCAGCAATCCCAGGTAAAAGAAGGCAGTTTGATCACTGATACGCGCTGCCTGCTGCATATTATGCGTGACAATAACAATGGTGTAGTGTTCTTTAAGTTGTACAATTAATTCTTCGATCTTGGCTGTCGACAAGGGATCAAGCGCGCTGGCCGGCTCGTCCATCAAAACTATTTCAGGGTTAACGGCCAAAGTTCTGGCGATGCACAATCGTTGCTGCTGTCCACCAGAAAGTCCAAGAGCAGAATCTCCCAAACGATCCTTCACTTCGTCCCAGATGGCGGCGTTTTTCAGAGCGTTCTCTACAATTTCGTCCAACTGGTTTTTGTTACTGAGCCCATTTATTCTCGGCCCATAGGCGACGTTCTCATAAACTGACTTGGCAAATGGGTTTGATTTTTGAAATACCATACCCACTTTCTTCCGCAAATTAACTACATCAATATTTTTGTCATAGATATCAATGTTATCAATCATTACTTTACCTTCGATCTTGACCCCTTCAATCAGGTCGTTCATTCGGTTCAGACTGCGCAAAAAGGTAGACTTTCCGCATCCTGAAGGGCCGATGAAGGCGGTTACCTTTTTTTCCGGAATAGTGATGGAGATATTGTTCAACGCCATTTTCCCACTGTAAAAGAGGGAAAAATTCTCGGTTTTGATTTTATCAACTGTCATTATTAATTGGTTTTCTTTTTTCTGATTCTGTATCTTAAAATAACGGCCGACATGTTCAGGGAGAAGGTCAGCATCAGCAACACGCAGGTAGTACCAAATTGGATCGGCAATGTCTTGTCAACATTGGCCGATTGCGTGGTCATTACATAAATATGATAACCCAATACCATAAATTGGTCACTTAATCCCGGCAACGTAGCAATATAATAGGCGGCCCCGGTAAATAATATCGGGGCAACTTCGCCGGCCCCGCGGCTCACTGCCAGAATGGTTCCGGTCAAAATACCTGAAACTGACCCGGGCAAAACTACTTTTCGGATGGTTTGCCATTTGGTGGCCCCGAGAGCGAGACTTGCAGCCCTGAGTTCATTCGGAACGGATTTTAATGCCTCTTCAACCGAGACAATCACTACCGGAAGTGTCAACAGCGCCATAGTAAGGCTTGCCCAAAGCAGATTTGGCTGTCCCCATTTCAGGGTTCCTCCATAAAAGGTGTTGTCGACCTGTGCTCCAACGAATTTGATAAAGAACCCCAATCCAAACAGACCATAGATAATAGCCGGGATGACAGCCAAAGTACGCACGGCAAATCGAATGGTTTTTGCTATGAAGGAATTTTCTTTGGCGTATTCAGTAAGGTAAATGGCTGTGATCGTCCCAAACGGAACAGCCGCAACCGACATAATGATCACGAGCAGGGCCGTGCCATAAATGGCCGGGAAAATGCCCCCTTTGGTCATTCCTTCTTCTGGAAAATTGGTCAGAAATTTCCACGAAAGTTGATCTTTACCCCCAATCACAATTACAGTGAGCATGACCACAATAATTGAGATGATAAGTAAAGCTGAAGAAAGGGTAACCCCTTCTATAATATATCCTTTGAGGTTTTTCTTGAAATTGTTTATCATTTTCCCTGAATTCTTTTCATTAGTTTACCTTTGACATAAAATTCAGCTATTGCGTTGAGTAGGAAAGTGAAAATGAATAGCAATGATCCGATCAGGAATAAAACGTTGTAGTGCGTATCGCCGAAGACAACTTCGGCCATTTCTGCGCCAATTGTTGCTGCCAGCGTCCTGACCGATGAAAAAGGGTTCAAATCTATCTGGGCTGCATTGCCGGTTGCCATTAACGCAATCATCGTTTCACCAAAGACACGGCCGATACCCAACAGAATGGCTGCAAAAATTCCAGGAGTGGCTGCGGGCAGAATGACGAAAAAGGCGGTCTGCCATTTAGAGGCCCCGATGGCCAGACTCGCTTCATAAAATGATTTTGGTACTGCCGTCAATGCATCTTCCGTAATGGTATAGATGATAGGAATCGCCGCAATTCCCATCGCAATTCCTCCTACAAATGAATTCAACCTTGTTTCGTAATGAAAAATATTTTGAAGAAAGGTGGCCAATACCATCAATGCGAAAAAACCAATTACTACAGATGGGAAACCTGCTAAAAGTTCGATTGCAGGTTTAATCACCTCTTTTATCTTTTTGTTGGCAAAAACTGCTGTGTACAAGGCAGCGAGAATTGCAATCGGCGCAGCAAAAAGCATGGAGATCAAGGTGATTTTAAATGTTCCTAAAATTAAGGCGAGAATTCCATAGCGTGGTTTCTCGGAGACAGGCACCCACTCTTTGGTTACCAAAGTTTTTAGGGCCGTTTGATTGTCATCGAAGCCACTGCCTGAGCTGACAGTGTAAGTAACCTCATCTGATTTCTTAGCTGAAACCGAGTCGGTTGTCTGAACGCCGTATTGTTCCTGAACTTCTGTTTTATCTGTCACTTCCCCGTAAGTTTCCTGGACTGGCTGTGTTGTATTATTTTCAATTGAGGAAGGCTTTGGAGCATGCGAGTTGCTGAAAATAGGCAAAGATTCACGAAATACAAAAATGAAGATAAGGACAATAATCGTAATCGAGAGAAAAGCCACGCCCTTAATAATTTTTTCGGCCAGATAATCGCCCAGTCGGAACCTTTTCCGAGTGATGTCTATTAGCTTGGAACCTTCTGACAAACCGGTAGGATCGCCTGAAGATTTCTTTTTTGATTTTTTTTTGGTCAACGTTTATTTAATTAACACTTATTTTACCGGGAAATAGCCAACTTCAACGACCAACTTCTGTCCTTCCGGACTGAGGATCCAGTCGATGTATTTTTTTATTTCGCCTGTTGGCCTGTTAACGAGGTACATGTACAAATATCTGGTAATAGGATACTCATTGCTTTTGATGGTTTCGGCAGTTGGAATAAAGGCCGGGCTTTTGTCATCTTTCTTTACTTTGCAGATTACAATACCTTCAGCAAAAGCAGCACCTCCGTAACCAATTCCATAAGCATCTTTCTTTACCGCATTTACAACCGCTGCAGTTCCTGGTAAGGTTTGACAACTTGATGCATAGTCGCCTTTTACTACATTTTCCTGAAAGAAGACATAAGTACCTGAACTGTTTTCCCTGCCATACAATTTGATGGCCTGGTCATCTCCGCCAACTTGTTTCCAATTGCTGATAGTGCCTCTGAAAATTTCGCCTAGTTGTTTGATCGTTAATTCTTTTACCTTATTTGCCGGATTAAGATAGACGGTGATGCCATCTTTGGCACAAGCAACTTCGACTCCCAGTGTGTTGAATCTGGCTTTTAGTTTCTCTTTTTCAGTGGCTTTCATTTTACGGCTGGCATTGGCGATATCCGTTGCACCGTTGATAAGGGCTGAGATGCCTACGCCGGATCCACCTCCTGTAACTTGTACAGAAGCAGAAGGATTACTTTTCATATATACTTCCGCCCATCTTTGGGCAAGAATTACCATGGTGTCGGAGCCTTTTACGGTGATACGCTCAGGTGCAGCCGTGAAGGCAAAGCAGACCATTCCAAGGAGTACTGCCAGGATTGTTACCTTTAAAAGTTTGAATGATTTCATTGTATCTGTATTATTTCTGTTAAATATATTGTGTTTTTTGTTCTTAATTTAGAATTTTGCTTGAATTCTTAAAGTAAATACGTTTTGGTTAATGGCATTGCTCCAATCCATCGTTCCGGCAACTCCGTGTGCATCAGTATAAGGTTCAATTACTTTACCAGCAGTTCCAACTTTTTCACTGTTTACGATATCGTAACCCAAGGTGATTCTTATGTTTTTATCAAAATAATGGTGGAATGCAAGGCCAATAGTGGCAGTTGCAAGATCACTTTTTCCGCTCATTTTTGATTTCAGTGTGGTGGCATCATTGCTAGTGAATCCTTTCACTGCAACATCTTGTCCTTTGATATCAGTATTGGGATCATAATAATCATAACGGATTGCAAATTGGTACTTTTTACCCAGGTTTTTGATGAAATAAAGGTAATATCCTGCAAAATTGTTTTGAAAGTTGGCTACTCCGGGTACAGCTGCTGTTGTTCCGACTGCGGCAACCGGTGCATATCCGACAGTGGCATTCTTACCCGCAATGTATTCCCCTTTAATTGATAAACCACCTAATACATCGGCAAATAACTGAAATTCACCGTCTAACCAATTTCTTTTTAACGGATCTCCAAATTTAATATCTGTAACAGTTGTATAGTCAGTGCTTAAGGTCTTTACTGCATTGGATTTGATGGTTCCAAAGTAACCATGGGCACCAAAATCAAGTCCTCCGAAATTTCCAAGGCTCAGATTGTAAGTTACACGGGCCATTATATCTTTGTAATTGTCATAATCGATGTTATCGGCCGCATTGAGGTTGGTCCCGGCACTGTTGTTGACTGTAAGGCCATCGACGCCGTTAAACACTGCCAACTGCGCATGAATAGGGAAGTTAACAGGATTGTATTCCAATTTTGCTCCTATGGCATGCTCGCCAGGGTAAATAGCACTGATTATTGCTGAACGCTCTGGTAATTCGCGCTGACTGGACGAATATTCTACTTCATAGTCTGGTCTGTTAAATTTACCTAACGTGAAGCTAAATGATTTGGTCCAGTGGTCGTTTAATACAACATAAGCATCTTTTATGGCAAAATCCCCAGGTGTAAAGTCCGGTTGTAATACAAATTTAATGCCGTCTGCTGCTTCATAAGTCAGCTTTACCATGACTCTTCTTAAAGAGAAATAATTTTGACTCGTGGAAAGAAGAGCAGGACTCTCGAAGTATTGATACTGAGCCTGCGTATATCCCGAAATTTTTATCTTCGTCAATTTGGAGAGATCAGCTTCGTCATTTGCCAGCCTCTCATTTATACCATTTACTTTTTCATCTATTGTCAAAAGTTTCTCCGCTACTTTTGGATCCTGAGCATTTGAATTAATCGTTATCAGGAAAAAAAGTAAGAATAAAATTGAAATCGATTTTTTCATAGCCTCGTAAATTTTCGAATCTTGTTTGATACAAAAATCCGTTAAGGTTGTTACATAACGGTTACAAAAAGAATAAACGATATTACAAAAATGGCCTTCTTCGGGTGAAGAAAGCCATTTCTTTAGGTCCATAGACCAACAGCAAGGTATCGTAATTTACAATTTCATGGCAATGGTAAGAAGAATTTCACTTCTCATTGTGTGATATTTTACCGGATCAACATTTGCTCCATCTACCTGGTATAGGTATAAGTAGTTGGTTTTGTCGCCCAGGCTATAAGTCATATCAATAGAATAATTTCCGGAACGATAACCGAATCCTCCGTTGTAGGTTGTGTATTTGTTATCCGCATTCGGCTGGGGTACGCCATCAAAATCGGCATTATAAGGATTTCCAAGAAATTCCATTCCTCCTCTAAGGCTGAAAGCTTCAGTTACCTTGTATTCCGCGCCTACCCTTATGTTACTAACGGCCTTATAAATAGATTTAATTTTACTGTTTTCCACACTAAAATTTTCACTGGTCATACCATGACTAAAATTCATCATTGAATAGTCTACATATTCATAATCCAGGGAGACCAATCCTTTTTTTGCAAATTGATAGGCAACACTGGCGATTCCTCTCAAAGGCGTGTGGAACCTGTATTCATAATTACCAATAGGAGTCTCCTCCTTGTGGCTTCCGTCGGCATCGGTGCTAATACCGGTCAGATTGGAAGTCATAACAGAGCTATAGGTCTCCTTAAGATTGAAATAAGTAGGCGTATGAAGCGCTAATCCTATCCGGAGAACCGGCGTAGCACGAAAAATGGCTCCGAGTTTGAGATTATATCCCACTCCAGAAGTTCTTGCATTATTGGTATAATCAAAACTGCCCCAACTTCCTGCCTGGGTATTGGCGTTATTCTCACCGCTTTCGCTGTACATATTGACTTCGTCCAGGAAAAGATCCTGCATCCCAACCGTTGCACCAAGATATAATTTGTGGTTGAAATTGGCTCCGAAGGTGGCCACATACTCGTTAATAAATCCTTCGCGGGCAGCAGATTCTGTTTGTTTAACAGTCTCATTGCTTAGCAGGAAAGTGTTGTATTGATTGCCGCCTGTATTTGGATTCGCAACATCGATCAGGTAGTTTTCCCAAGCCATTTTACTCTCCCATGGAATACCGCTCGCTGGATCATAGGCATACGAGGTACCCAGATCGTTAAAATTGATCCCATTGGTGTTTTGGGCAAACGCATCCATTCTTGAATAGTTGGCATTTTCAGCATTCACATAACTGGTCTGGTTAAAATTTGCCAGCCTGTTAAAACCGATCCCAAAGTTATAGGAGACAACACCAGAAGAATTTTCAGGCGCTTGCATGACAGACACATAGCCAAAATTCTTAAAATTGAAGCTGTTGTTGTCATTCTGGTAGGTAGTGCCCAGATACGTAGATTCGGTATTATTCTTGGTGTTGCCTAAGGTGGCAGATACTTCACCACGTTGGTAAATACCTATTCCCGCCGGATTAATACTGAGGGATCCAAAGTCACCGCCAAGGGCGCCGAAGGCATTTCCCATTGCTTTGGAGCGGGCCGTTGAGCCGTAATTTTGTTCAGAGAAAAGAAGGGCGTTGTCAACATATTGTGCTGATAGAGTCGATATCAGACCAACCAGCGTTATGATTGTAAAATATAGTTTTTTCATATAATAGGAATTTATATACTATGTGATTGATACAGAATAATCGCTATTTCAGATTAGCGTTGACGACCACCGCCACCGCCGCTGCTTCTTGTGCCTGTGCTTCCACCGCCACTGTTGCCACTGCCACTGTAACTGCCTCCTGAATTTGAGGAGCTACTTGAAGGCGTGTAACTTCTTGAAGATGAATTGGATTCGACCGATCTTGATGGAGCATAACTCCTTCCGCTGTAACTGCCACTACCAGATGAAACATTCGGTCTACTGGTAACAGAACCGCGCTGATAACTACCTGATGATGATTGAGTCCTGACAGTACTGCTCCCAGAACTCTGAGGCCTTGCATAGCGGCCGGATTGAGAACTGCTGTTAGTAGACTGCGGAGAATATTGACGTGTTGAACCGCTGTTGTAGGAAGATTGAGTATTCATCCTGGGTCTGCTGTAGGTTGGCGTATAACCAGATCCACCCGCTGCAGGTCTGGAGTAGGTGCCACTTTGAACGGCCGAGCCTCTTCCCTGGACAGGATTGTTATTGGAACGCCTGAGGTTGGAAACGGTTTCCCCTCTTCCTACCCTGAATCCCTGGGTGTTATTGATCTGGTTCTGCGGCAGGATTGTTGCTCCGGTGTTATCCCGGGTCCCGGAAAGCCTGGTTGAGGTAGCACCTGAACCCGTAACGCCTCCCCTTGTGCCTGAAACAGCAGCGTTAACACCGTTATTGGCAGGATATCTGGTTGCACCACTGAGATTTCTGCCTGACCGACCACCCGTACTACCACCACCCAAAAGGTTACCGTTCTTGTTGGTGATCATGCCATATCTTACTGCATTTGAGCCACCGTTCTTTCCTGTATAGTTTTGTTTTCCATAGTAGTGATTCCCATCATTCCATTGTCCTCCACCATAACCGGCATAATATCCATAGCCGCCACCCCAGCCGAAACCGGAATAATAGCCGCCCCAGCCACCATAGCCACCGTAACCACCGTAACCGCCCCATCCATATCCGGAATACCATGGATCATAATAGCCGCCCCATCCCATGTAGGGAGAGTAACCACCCCAGCCGAAACCGCCCATTCCCCAGCCATGTCCAAAACCATAGCCGCCGTAGGATGAACCATAATATGGATCCCAGAAAGGATCCCAGAACGGGTTGTAGGAATATGGATTGTAGAAGGCTCTGATTCTGGACGAATAATCCATCTCCTCGCCTTGGAAATAATTATTGATGGTTATTTCTTCCTTGTCATTCTTATACTCCATGACAGTATCCGCATAGGCGGGCTGATCATCAAAATAATAGGCGTTGTTGTCCTTACGGCTATTTTTGGGAACAATATAGTTGTTAACTATTTTGCCTTGCTCGTTCTCTTCGACCTGCATAGCGACCATGCTCTTTTTCTGAGCCTCTGGCTTCTTAACCTCTTTAGGAGGTCTTGGAGCAACCGGCCGCGCATCCCCTGGAGTGAAATACACATCATCTGAATATCCTCCGGAGGTGATCTTCGAACCCGTCGTACAGGCTGTAGCCAACACTGCGACGGCTAATAATAGTTTAACTTTTGTTTTCATGTTTTGTTCCTCCCTGTATTTAATAATCTTTCAATTTTCCTTACTTTTGCGTCGGAATAATCATTTAATTACAAGCAAATATCATACCAAAACAGCATAATGGCAAAAGAACTTACAACAAAAGAAGAGAATTATTCACAGTGGTACAATGATCTGGTGGGCAAGGCCAATCTTGCAGAAAATTCTGCCGTGCGTGGATGTATGGTAATCAAACCTTATGGTTACGCGATTTGGGAAAAAATGCAGGCTGCGCTGGATAAAATGTTTAAGGATACAGGACACGAGAATGCCTACTTTCCTTTGTTTATCCCTAAATCATTCTTTTCGAAAGAGGCCAGTCATGTGGAAGGTTTTGCCAAGGAATGTGCTGTCGTGACTCATTATCGTCTGATGAATGATCCGAACGGCAAAGGAATTATCGTAGATCCTGAAGCGAAACTCGAAGAGGAATTGATTGTCCGCCCGACTTCTGAGACAATCATCTGGAGTACTTACAAAAATTGGATTCAATCCTACCGGGATTTACCCATTCTGATTAATCAATGGGCCAACGTTGTTCGTTGGGAAATGCGTACCCGGATGTTTCTTCGTACATCCGAATTTTTATGGCAGGAAGGTCATACGGCCCACGAAACCAAAGAAGAAGCACTGGCCGAAACTGAGAAAATGATCAATGTTTACGCCGATTTCGCCGAAAATTTCATGGCTGTTCCTGTGATTATGGGCGCCAAAACGGAACACGAAAGGTTCGCCGGTGCGCTGGAAACATTCAGTATTGAGGCCTTGATGCAGGATGGAAAAGCTTTACAATCAGGAACATCGCACTTCCTTGGACAGAATTTTGCCAAGGCTTTTGAGGTGCAGTTTTCTTCGAGAGAAGGGAAACTGGAATACGTCTGGGCTACTTCTTGGGGCGTATCCACCCGTTTGATGGGTGCGTTAATCATGGCTCATTCAGACAACAACGGATTGGTTCTTCCACCCAAACTGGCTCCCATTCAGGTAGTTATTGTTCCGATCTATAAAAATTTCGAGCAGCTTGCTTTAATTTCAATTGAAGTTAAGGTATTGGCTGATAAACTGAAAAAAAGAGGTATTAGTGTTAAGTTTGACGACAACGACGCTCAACGTCCCGGATGGAAATTTGCTGAATATGAGATGAAAGGTGTTCCTGTTCGTCTGGCAATCGGTCCACGGGATCTCGAAAATGGCACCGTAGAAGTTGCCCGCCGGGATACCCTGACGAAATCGGTTGAAAAGTTAGAGGGAATTGACCAGTTAATTGATGATTTATTGGTCGAAATCCAGCATAATATTTACCAGAAAGCCCTAAAATTTAGGGAAGAAAATACGACCAAAGTCGATACGTATGAAGAGTTTAAGGCTTTGCTGAATACAAAACCAGGTTTCATTCTTGCCCATTGGGATGGCACCAAAGAGACCGAGGCCATCATCAAGGAAGAGACCAAGGCTACCATCCGCTGCATTCCGTTTGACAGTGTCGAAGAGCCGGGTAAATGTATCTTAACAGGAAAGCCCTCCAAACGGAGAGTGTTGTTCGCTTTGTCTTATTAATCTAATAAATGCCTTCCCGGGAAGGTCAGGTGATGGAAAAAAATGTGGTCGACAGGTTTCTGAAATATACGGGTTTTGATACCCAATCCGACCCTGATAGCAGTAGTTCGCCCAGTTCCAAAGGTCAATTGAAGTTTGGACAGCATCTGGCTGAGGAACTGGTTCACATCGGGCTATCTGAAGTTGAAGTGGATTGGAACGGAATAGTGACGGCCACTTTACCTTCGAATACCCCAAAGACTGTACCGGTAATCGGATTTATTGCGCATATGGATACCAGCCCGGATTGTTCCGGTCAGCACGTCAGTCCTAAAATAATTGAATCTTATGATGGAGAAGATATTGTTCTTAATGGAGCGAAGAAAATTGTCCTTTCACCCAAACGTTTCCCTGAGATTTTGAGATATAAGGGTGACCAACTGATTGTTACTGATGGTACTACCTTGCTTGGCGCAGACGATAAAGCCGGTTTGGCTGAGATTGTGACAGCCGTTGAGTATTTGCTCCAACATCCTGAAATTGAGCATGGAAAGATTCGTTTGGCTTTTACCCCCGATGAGGAGATTGGTAAAGGAGCAGATCATTTCTATGTTCCGAAATTTGGGGCTGATTTTGCCTATACCATGGACGGAGGTGAGCTGGGAGAGCTGCAATATGAGAATTTCAATGCCGCTTCGGCACACCTGATTTTTCACGGGGTGAATGTGCATCCGGGTTCTGCCAAGGATAAGATGAGAAATTCCCTGCTGGTGGCCAACAAATTTCTGAACGACCTTCCTGGTAAGGAGGTTCCTGAACATACCGAAAATTTCGAAGGCTTTTTTCACATGGTAAAGATGGCGGGGAAAGTTGATCATACCGAGCTGGAGTTTATTATCCGTGATTTTGATCGTGTGAAATTTGAGGAACGAAAATTGCTTATGAACGGGATCGTCGACCGACTGAACCTGGAATACGGAGAAAAGGTAGTAGAAATTACGGTTAAAGATCAGTATTTCAATATGAAAGAGAAGATTGAGCCTCAATTTTATATTATTGAACTGGCCCAAAAGGCTATGATTTCCTGTGGTATTGAACCAAAAATTGTTCCTGTGCGGGGAGGTACGGATGGATCCAGACTTTCCTATATGGGATTACCATGCCCTAATATATTTGGAGGTGGTCACAATTTCCATGGCGTTTACGAATATATTCCGACAAAATCAATGGAGCGTGCCTGCCTCGTGATCGTTGCCATTGCTTCTGGTGTGACTGAAAAGTATGGTTGAAAGATTTGAAAAATACATCGAATCGCTCCGGCTCTTTTCTCCGGGTGATACCCTCCTGGCCGGCATTAGTGGGGGGATGGATTCTGTGGTTTTGACTGAACTTCTTCATAGAGCAGGATTGGCTTTCGCGGTAGCGCATTGTAATTTCAATCTAAGAGGGGAGGAGTCGGATCAGGACGAGGCTTTCGTAAGGCAACTGGCATTAAAATATGATAAGCCTATCTATTGTAAATCATTTAAAACCAAGAAGATAGCTTCCGAACGAGGCATTTCCATTGAAATGGCAGCCAGAGACCTTCGTTATGAGTGGTTTGAGGAAATCAGAAAGAATCATCATTACGATTGGGTCGTTGTGGCTCATCATTTGGATGATCAGGCGGAAACATTTTTTCTCAACCTGGCCAGAGGTACCGGGATTTCCGGCTTGACAGGGATGAAGGCAGTAAACGGGAAGGTTGTCAGACCGCTTCTGTTCACTACCCGAAAGGAGATACAGCAATTTGTATTGGAGAATGATTTGGCTTACCGGGAGGATAGCTCCAATGCCCTGACCGGGTTTCAACGCAATAAAATCAGGCTTCAGGTTTTGCCTCTGATGGAAGAGCTGAATCCTTCTTTCAGAGGTGGTTTGCAGGAGACTATTTCTCATCTCAGGGACACCTATTCTATCTATAATCAGGCTATTGAGCAGGCTAGAGAACGGATCCTCAGAAGAAGATCGGCGGATGAATTTGAAATATGTACGGATGAACTGAAATTTTTGGAACCGGTTGCTACTTATTTGTTTGAGATTTTGAAGCCGTTTCGTTTTAATGGAGAGGTAGTTAATGAAATAGTAAATTCATTAGATGGTCAGCCCGGGAAACAGTTTTTTTCTCCGACCCATCGTGCGGTTATGGATCGGGGATCCATCGTGGTAAATAAGCTTACCAATGTTGCACAGGAACTTTACTATCTCGAGGAGGACTGCCAATATATTAAGATTCCGGTTGATCTTACCATGGAATCCATTGAAATGACAGCTACTTTCAGGATCGACACTTCGCCCAAAACTGCGATGATAGACAAGGATAAACTGCAATTTCCACTTATTCTGCGGAGGTGGCGAAAGGGGGATTATTTTCAGCCACTTGGGATGAAGGGGATTAAGAAGCTAAGTGATTTTTTTGTTGATGAGAAAATTAGTCTGACTGATAAAGAAAACGTTTGGCTGCTGACCAATGGGGAAGAGATTGTTTGGATGGTCGGCATCCGCATGGACGACCGGTACAAAATCACAAAAGAAACGACCAAAATTTTAGTCGTCAGTATAAAGTAACTAAGGAACGACTAGTGTTGTGTTAATGCTGAACACCGCTATCCCTCGTTTAAAATCCGCTATCCCTCGTTTGAAAAGAGGGATGACAGCATTAATGACGGGGCACTTAACAGAACACTAGTGCTGTTCGAAGATTAGCCGCTTCTTCATCTCCTTTAAACATACGGACAATCTCGAGTGAAAATTCGAGTGCTGTCCCAACACCTCTGCCGGTAATAATATTCCCATCTACCACAAAAGGGGATTTCAATACGGTTGCCCCAGTCAGCTTCGACTCGAAACCCGGATAGCAGACAGCCTTTCTTCCTTTGAGGAAACCCAGTGAACCCAGTATCGAAGGTGCGGCACAAATTGCTCCGATGGTCTTGTTTCCTTCATAAAATTGTGTCAATTTTTCGCTCAAACCGGGATGGTTCTGGAGATTTGTAGTGCCGGGCATTCCGCCTGGCAGTATGATCATATCCGCCTGATCATAATTGGCTTCTTCAAAGAGTTTATCTGCCTCAATTGAAATATTGTGAGCTCCGGTTACCTTGCAAAATCCGGTTATTGAAACGGTCGTAACCTCGAATCCGGCGCGTCGGAGCACATCAATAATAGATACTGCTTCGATCTCCTCGAAACCGGAGGCCAGATGGATCAGAATATTCTTTTCCATTTTTTTAGTTGACTGCAGTAATACGGGCGATATATTTGTCTGCCATGCGTCCCTCGTTGGTGTCGCCGTACTTATCCTTGATTAATTTGTAGGTGGATAATGCTTTCACCTTGTTTCCCATCATCTCAAACATTCTACCTTCTTTCAACAGGAAAACAGGAGTGGTGAAATTATTGGTACTTATTTCAGCAGCTTCAGCATAGTATTTGACTGCTTTTTCCTTGTTGCCTTGTTCAGCCCAGGCATCACCTATTGCCCCGGCAGTAATCGGCTTCAAAAGAATATCATCTGTTTTGAAACCTTCAAGGTATTCGATAGCTTCTTTGTATTTTCCAAGGTGCAGATAAGATATGCCAGCATAATATTTGGCCAGGTTTCCGGCTGGAGTGCGGCCATAATTGTCGATGATATCAAGAACACCAGGATAATTCCCATCTCCATTGAGCGCAAGATTGAAAGAGTCTTTTTCAAAATACTGCTCTGCAGTGAAAATCTGTTCCTTGGCTTTGGCCTCATGAGGAATGGTGTAAAAACGGTGTGTTGCGAGGAGCAACAGGGCTAACACAACTGCGGCTCCAAAAATGATGGAGATTAACTTGGCATTCTTCTCAAAAAATAATTCTGCCGTTGTCAATGCATGTTCAACTTCCTTCAGATTATCTGCAGCCTTTGGTGTCTGTTTACTCATAACTTTTGTTCGCTTAAATGAATGCTTTTTTCTATGCGAGTGCAAAAATAATCGTTTTTAACGAACGAACGTAACAATTTCAAAAATAAATAGCCTGATGAGTCACCGGAATGCTTATCTAAAAGTTTAGATTTGTAAATCAAAACAAGTCAGTCATGTTCATCAGGGAGCTTTCTATTTTAAACTATAAAAACTTTGGAGAGGCAACTCTTTCTTTTTCGAAGAAACTCAACTGTTTCATCGGCAATAACGGAGTGGGCAAAACCAACCTTATGGACGCGATTTTTTACCTTTCTTTCTGTAAAAGTTATTTCAATAACCCTGATTCACAGAATGTTCGACATTCTGAAGAATTCTTCGCTCTGCAAGGCAAATATGAGCTCATCGATACAAATGAAGAGATTCATTGTGGCTTTAAATTGGGGCAAAAGAAGAAAATCAGGCGCAACAAGAAGGAGTACGACCGATTTTCTGATCACATCGGATTGCTGCCGCTGGTCATGATTTCCCCCGCTGATGCAGTATTGATTCAAGGTGGAAGCGAAGAACGCCGCCGATTCATGGACAGCGTGATTTCCCAGTACGACAGAACCTATCTGGATTGGCTGGTTCGCTACAATCGGGTGCTTCAGCAACGAAATATTCTGCTAAAAGATTATGCAGGTCAGCCAGGTATTGACCCGGATATTTTTGCCATCTGGGATGAACAATTGGTTCATCTCGGTGAAAAGATCCATCAAAAAAGAGTTGATTTTCTTCAGGAGCTGCTTCCTGTTTTTCAGCGGTATTATACGCTTATCTCCGGCGGAAATGAGAGTGTTTCACTCGAATATGACTCACAACTAAATGATCAGGATTTTTCTACCTTGCTAAAAGCGTCTTTTGCAAGAGACAGGATGCTTTTGTTTACCACTACCGGAATTCATAAGGATGACCTGGATCTGAAACTAGGTGGTTATCCAATTAAAAGGCTGGGTTCACAGGGTCAGAACAAGACTTATCTTATTGCCTTGAAGTTTGCCCAGTTTGATTTTATCAAGTCACAAAACAACCTCAAACCCATTCTTTTACTGGATGATATTTTCGACAAGTTGGACAGCGGCAGGGTGGAAGAGATCGTTAAGCTGGTATCAGAAGATCATTTTGGTCAGATCTTCATCACCGATACCAACCGCGAACACCTGGATGCCATCCTCCGGGAGGCAGGTGGGGATGAATTCAGAATCTTCCTGGTGGATAAAGGAATGATCAATGATATTATCGATAAAAGATGAGAAGAAGTGAGATTCATTCGCTCGGGAGTGCCATCAGATCCTTTCTGAAGGAGTCTAAATTTGATAAGAAACTTGCCGAAGTCGATGCAGTCAGTTCCTGGGAAGCGATCATTGGAAAGCCCATCGCACGGGCTACTTCCAATATTTACATTCAAAATGAGACGTTGCATGTCCACTTGAAATCTTCCATCGTCCGGAATGAGCTTTTCATGATGCGTAACGATATCATCCGTGCGGTAAATGAGCATGCCGGACGGGTCATTGTAAAGGCAATCGTACTAAAATAGAATCATATGGCTGTCGATTTTTCCCAAATACCAGATCCCTGTTATGTCATTGAAGAATCACTGCTGCGCAGGAATCTGGAAATAATCAGCCAGGTCAGCAGGGAGGCAGGCGTAGAGATAATCCTTGCTTTTAAAGGGTTCTCTCTCTGGAAAGTATTCCCGGTAGTGCGCGAATATATTTCCGGTGCAGCAGCCAGTGGTGCACATGAAGCAACTCTGGTCGCTGAAGAGATGAAGACCCTTGCTCATACTTATTCGCCGGCTTTTACTGACAATGATTTTCAGCGGGTGATGGAGACCTCTTCGCATATTACCTTCAATTCTCTCCGTCAGTATGAACAGTTCAGAGGAAGACTAAAATCTTTTCCCCGAACTATATCTGCCGGACTTCGTGTCAATCCGGAGTATTCTGAAGTGAAAACCGAGCTTTATAACCCTTGCGCTCCAGGTGCCAGATTGGGAATTACAGCAGATCAATTTGGGGAAAATCTGCCCGAAGGGATTGAAGGATTGCATTTTCATACCCTTTGCGAGTCAACCTCCTTCGATCTGGAGAAGACACTGGAGGCATTTGAAAGTCGCTACGGGAAACTTCTTGGTCAACTGAAATGGGTTAACATGGGTGGTGGTCACCTGATGACACGGAAAGATTATGATACGGATCATCTGGTTCGGGTTTTGAAGGCTTTTAAATCCAGATGGCCACATCTTTCTGTTATTCTTGAACCTGGCAGCGCATTTGCCTGGGAAACTGGATTTTTGCTTGCTTCGGTCGTTGATCTGGTCGAAAACAAGGGAATCAAAACGGCCATCCTCAATGTTTCCTTTACCGCGCACATGCCGGATTGCCTCGAAATGCCTTATCAGCCAAGAATAAGGGGAGCTTACCAGGAAGCCCTTCCTGGCAAGCATGCCTACCGGATGGGAGGAAATTCCTGCCTGGCAGGCGACTACATGGGATACTGGTCGTTCGATGAGCCCTTAAAATGCGGCGATCAAATTCTCTTTGAAGATATGATCCACTATACCATCGTTAAGACAACCACTTTTAACGGTGTTCCACATCCTTCCATCGGTGTCTGGAACGAGCAGACTGGATTTAAACTGTTGCGTGAATTTGGATACACCGACTACAAAAACAGGATGGACTGAATTCTCACTCTAGTGTTCTGTTAAGTGCCAATTGACGGAACGTCATTGTAAACGCTGTCATCCCTCGTTTCAAACGAGGGATAGCGGTCTTGATTCGTCATTAATGCTGTCATCCCTCGTTTCAAACGAGGGATAGCGGAATAGCGGACAAACGAGGGATAGCGGTTATATGTAAAGCTTAACACAACACTAGCGGGAACTTTCGGACTTCTTCGATGAGCTTTTCGCCGGCATAGACCGAAGTGGACATCCTTATCCGCCATTCTTTTGGATATCCGTTGTTGAAACGATTTCCAATATTCTTTACCCAACCCAGTGGCTTATCTCTGTAAGTGATTAAATTCCAGTTCTTTTCTGAGAAATTTAATTGAAAATCCTCTCTTTTTAGGTAGGAGATGGCCTGCTCCAGGGTTAAATCTGTTTGCGAAAAATGAGAAATGTTGCAAATATTTGAGATAGCCAGCTCATGCGCAGGGTTGAAATCATTCCTGATAATTTCACCAACTTTCACCCCTGCATGTACAATTCTAAGGCTGGATTTTATCTGATCCAGTTCTGAAAGCAGAGTGGTTGGCCAGGCCAGAATATTTGATTCAAATTTCAAAAGGGATAACGGCAGAGGTTGAAGTACTCCGTTCAATAAGTTCTGTTCTGCTTTACTCGCAACTGGAAGGGAAGGCTTACTCCTGGTAGATTTTTTTGTCTCCTCCTTACCTTTCTTTATTACCGCGGCAATAAAAAAACCTTCCCCTTTGACTTTGTGGGGATAGAACCTATAACAAGGCATGCCACTTGCATCAGTGGTGACGACTCCCCATTCAGGAGGTATCTGAAGTGAAACGGCTTCGACCGCTGCAAATCCTGACAACCACTCCATGTTTTCCTCATTTTCTGCCGGGTTAAAGGTGCAAGTACTGTAGATCAGCATTCCGCCTTCGGCTAAGGAGGGCCAGATGTCAGCCAGAATTCTCTTCTGTCGTTGCGAACAATGATCTGCATTGGATTCAGACCATTCGTCGATGGCTGACCCATCCCTGCGAAAGAGTCCTTCGCCCGAACAAGGTGCATCCACTACTATCACATCAAAAAAACCAGGCAATCTTGAGAAATCTCTTGGATCATTACTGGTGACGATGACATTGGGATTGCCCCACTTTTTGAGATTTTCTGACAAAATCAGCGCTCTTGAGTGAATGACTTCATTGCTGACCAGGAGACTTTCCTCCGACAGGAGAGAAGAAAGGTGGGTCGACTTACCTCCCGGTGCCGCACACAAATCCAGTACCCGAAGGCTTTTCCTGTTAAGCAGCAACATGAATTGTTCCAGAAACATAGAACTTGATTCCTGAACATAATACGATCCATTATGGAACAGGGGATCCAACGTGTAAACAGGACGCTGAACCGGATAATATCCTGTGGAACAGAACAGAACAGGCCTTAACGGGGGAACCTTTTCTACTTTTCCGGAATTAATTCTGACGGAATGATTGACAGGAGAAGAAAGTGAATCCAGAAATTCAGGGAATTCGGTCCCTAGAATTGTATTCATTCTCCTTTCAAAAGACTCAGGAAGTTGGATCATTCGAACACTTTTTGTCAAAATTAGCAGTTTTTATCAGGAATATTTTACATTTGTTAATTAACAAATTCATCCGCCATGTCAATTGTTTTTCGACTAAAATATGCATTAGGCATGATCCCTTCTGCTGATCAGTTAGATGCTAAATGGGAGAAGCTGATTAAGATGCGTGACGATCTCAGCCAAATGGAGAGTTCTGAAGAACTGAAGAAATATGAAGATCTGAAGAGCCTTGTGGATTCATCCTCTTTTCAGCAAAAAAAGAGAGAGATAGAGGGTCTGCAATACAGCGGCAGTAAGGAAGAAAATCTGTCTTTGGAATACAGGAAGCTGACCAAATCCTATGCGATTAAAAACTACCTGAAAACCATCGGATCGAGTGAGCTGAAACGTTGGGAAGAGTTGAAAGCGCTGACTGGTTCCGAGGATTTCAACCACCGGGTTTCCTATTTAAAAGATAAGCACAGGTTTAAAAAAAGCGAGGAATACAAGAGCATTCTGGCTTTCAATGAGATGGACAAGAGTAGGTTCATGGCAGAATACAGAAAACTAAAGAAGGCAAAAGAACTTGATTTCTTTGAGAAGTGGGACGTCGTTCTTGATGAAAATTTTACTGGTAAAGAATTGAATACCAATCAGTGGCAACCTGAAAACTGGCTCGCAGTCAAGCTGGCCGGAGCGAGCTTCTCCCAGGTTGATGAAAAGCAATGTTTCAATGGCGAAAAAAACATCCAGCTGATCAACAATACCCTTTTGCTCTGGACCAAAAAGGAAAAAGTAACAGGGAAGGCATGGGTGCCAGCTGTAGGTTTAATACCAAAGCATTACGAATATACATCTCCCATTCTGAACAGTGCCGGATTCTTCCGGTTCAAGGAGGGAGTGATTGAGGCTAAAGTCAGGTTTAAGAAGGACGCCACCATTACTTCCGCTTTTTCACTTACCGGTGAACATCCATTTCCTCAAATAGATTTGTTTAGGAGTACCAAAAATGGAGTAGGTCTTGGTATGGTCGAAAAGCAGGGCCGCTCATCTGCGAAGTACAAGAACATGAACGGATTGAACGATGAACATTTTCATGTTTTCAGGCTGGAGATTTACGAAGGCATGCTGATCTGGAAAATCAACGGTTCGGAGGTCTTCAGGAGTACAACTTATTTGAATGAGCCCTTGTTTATCAATCTGCTTTCCACACTTCATGGTAATGTGAATGAACATTTGTTGCCGTACAAATTTGAAATTGACTGGATTCGCAGTTATGTCAAGAAATAATAATTAGTCTTCGATTTTGTGTTTCAGGGAGCTGAATCCTTCACCCAAAATCTCGCTTGCCTCCATTACAGTAATAAACGCGTTTGGATCGATGGCTGCGATGTGTTCTTCCAGAATGGCGACTTCCCTGCGGCTGACTACCGTAAATATCACATGCTTTTCGGCATTGGTATACATTCCAACCCCTTTCAGATAAGTACCTCCCCGAGCCAGATCAATTACGATCTTATCACGAATTTTTTCATGTTCATCTGATATGATAATCAGTGCTTTATTGTAGGAAACGCCTTGCAATATCAGGTCAACCGCCCTGCCAGTGATGTAGATGACAATAATACTGTAAAGCGGAATTTGCCAGTCCTTAAAAGCAGCCAGGGCCACCAACACAATAGCCGTGTCTACCCAGATCAACATCTGACCGATCGGAATCCTGGTGTATCTGGTGATCATCATGGCCACGATATCACTTCCTCCAGAGGTAGCTTTCGATTTGAAAATAAGTCCAAGTCCTATACCTGTCAGCACTCCACCAAAAATACAAGAGAGTAGAACATCCTGAACCAAAGGTGCATCCCCGACTTCGCGCATAAAGGTGATACCATCCATAAACAGGGAAGAGGAGACAAATCCGTAGATGGTTTTAACCCCAAAACGTGGACCAAGCATTTTAATCCCAATATAGGTCAGTGGAATGTTTACCAGTAAGTTAAATATCCCTATCGGGAAACCATCCGGCCAGAGAGACATTCCTTTGGATAAATAATGGACGATGATGCCTAATCCAAAAACACCACCGGGAACGATCTTATGGGGTGTGATAAAATAGACATAGCCGACTGCCATGATGAAGGAACCAATGGTAATCATCCCATAATCAAGAAACCACTTGGTAGAGAATATCTTCTGTTTGTAAGTGAGGTACATAATTATTTTCAAAAAAAAAAGGTTCCCGAATTGAGAACCTTTTTTGTCAATCAAATTCTGATTAAAATCTCTTCTCTTTGATTCGTGCTTTTTTGCCGGTAAGGTTGCGCAAATAAAACAACCTGGCACGTCGAACATGACCCATCCGATTCACTTCGATTCCATCAATGAAAGGGGAGGTCATCGGGAAAATACGCTCAACACCAACGTTGCCTGACATTTTGCGAACTGTGAAAGTCTTGGTATTTCCAGTTCCTCTCAATTGAATTACAGTACCTTTGTAGTTCTGAATCCGCTCTTTGTTACCCTCGACAATTTTATACCTGACAGTGATAGTATCACCTGGATGAAATGCCGGGAACTCTTTCTGCTCAGCTAAAAACGCGTTTTCAGCAATTTTAATTAAATCCATTACACTTGTATTTTACTTGTTTGACGAACGCAATGTAAACAGTGTCCAGTTGTTTGCTGCCAGAGATTGCGTACGGAATTAGGCTGCGAAAGTATTAAAAAAACATTAGAATCCAAGCTTTTTTCTGATATCCTGCGGTACAGCGTTCTTATTTACCATGATAGCCGTAGTCTTGAACTGTATATACGGGACTGATGCATAGAAATACCCGTCGAAACTATTGTAGGGTCCCCATGAATTTTTGACCTTGTAATAGGGGGTACCATTCTGATCTTTGGCCAGTCCGATGATGTGCATGGCGTGATCGTCGGTAGTTTCCTGGGAATCAAAAGCAGCCTGTCGAAGTTCCTGTGTGATGACCTTTTCTTTCCCTGGCTTGTTGAATTTATACAGTTCTTTGTCCTTTTCGGTCTCAGAAAGTTTCTCCCATTTTCTGATTTCCGCATTGGTCATATTTTCTTTGTTGACTTCCGGCACAACGGCAATGCCCTTTTGTGAAGTGGAAAAACCCTTTTCGCTGGTGTCTGAAGCCCATCCGACAGTGTAACCATTATTCAGTGAATTGTCGATGATCTGCCGAAGATCTCCAATCGGAACATTATATACCTTTTCCCACAGCCAGTTATCAGGGACCTCCAGGATGAATTGTTCATAAAATGGATGGTGACTGAAAGATGTAATCTCAACATAATCATCCGGATTTATTCCACTGGCAAAATCAGAAAGAAAACTCTTAGGCGTATATTTCTTGCCTTCATATTTAAAAGTCTCCGGTAGGTCTCCAAAATAGGCGTCCGCACTTTTCTGAAAAGCATCCCTCCAGGCCGGTGTTATTTTTCTGCCTCTGTTCTGCACAACCGAAGTGACCATGTTTTTCAGAAGTCCACTTACTTCACCATGAATATGTTTTTTTTCACCATAATTCAAACCCGGATAAGTGGATTCGGGAACCAGTCCATAATTCTTCATTATATAGAGAATATCGTGGAGTAAACCACCTTCTCCGAAGTTTGTGTTGCCCTGCATGCGAACGTAGCGGTCGGCCTTATCGCGGTAGCAATGGTTGACCAGAAACATCTCGGAAAGGTCTACTTCCGGTTTTCCTATTCTCAATAATTCCGACTCGATAAATGATGCTCCGGCGAAGGACCAGCAGGTACTGGTGCGGTATTGATCCTTGACAGGAGTGTGGGGAAGTTCCTTGATCAGGGTGAATTTGTATCCTGAATCAATTTTCTCCTGAGCCCGGATACCCGGACCGTAAACTAATAGCAGTGTTGTTAAAAGAAAAAGGCTTCTGAAATTCATAAAATATTGAAATTTAATTTTTTATGTCCTGTTCGGGATAATTCATCCGGACATGGTAAATATTGATTAATTTTTCGGTAAATAAATCTTTCAGTACCCTGATATTTTTAAACGTCAAAGGCGCATATTCCAGCTGACCCGATTCAACTTTCTGCTTGAAAATTTGGTCTACCAAGTTCCGGATATTTTCCGGATTCTTGACAGTCAGACTTCTGGAAGCAGCCTCAATGCTGTCTGCTAACATGACTACGGCAGTCTCGCGAGTCGTTGGCAGTGGACCAATATAGGTATATTTCTGGTCTTCGACTTCCAGTTCATCACCACTTAGAAGTGATTTCCGATAGAAATATTCCGTTTTAGTTGTGCCATGGTGGGTTCGTATGAAATCAATGATCTGCTCAGGGATCTTGTTTTTTCGGGCTAATTCTACTCCTCTTTCGACATGCTCAAGAATGATGGCAGCGCTCTCTTCGTTCGTAAGATTGTCATGAGGATTCAGTTCAATCATCTGATTTTCAATGAAATAATTCGAATTTATGATTTTCCCGACATCGTGATACATGGCTCCTGCTCGCACGAGCAATGCATTACCACCGATTTTCGAAATTGCCATCTCTGAAAGGTTGGCCACCTGAAGCGAGTGATGAAATGTGCCCGGAGCTTCCAAAGAGAGTCTTTTTAACAAGGCCTGATTGGAGAAAGTCAACTCAATCAATGTGATATCAGAGATGAATCCGAATGATTTTTCCAACACATAGATAAGCAGGTAGGTGATCAGCGTTAGCAGGGCATTAAAGGCGAACCATTTGATTTTCAGCCAGTCAATAGCAAGAAAATTGGCTTCCTGAATCAGTGAGATTCCGATAAAGATGCCCGAATAGGAAATGAAGATGATAAAGGCGGTGAAGATGAGTTGTTCACGTTTTTGCATTTTATTTAAACTGATGACGGCGAGACTACCGACAGGAATCTGCAACAGAACAAATTCATAACCATTGGGGACCATAAAAGCGACCATCAGACTGGCGATGGTATTGACAAAAATAGCGACTCGTGTATCAAGGAAGGTCCTTATTATCAGGGCTAAAGCTGTAAAGGGAACGATATAAATATCAAAAGTACCTGATCTGATAATGAATGAACAGAAAACGATCATCAGGGTCAGTGTGACGAGTATAAAGGCAATATCCCTTTTCGATCTCATCAGTTTTCTGCGGATATTTCGAATAAACAGGAAGAGCGTCAGTAGCAGAATGACTATAAGCAATATTCTGCCCAGCACAATCAGAATGTATTTGGTATTTTCTCCACGGTTTTTTTCAAAAGTTGTTCGCAGGGATTCCAGAATCGAATAGGTAGTTGGTGTGATGATATCTCCCTGTGAAACAATCCTTTCACCTTGCTGAACGATGCCATGATTCGTGGAGAAATCTTCCAGCAGTTTCTCCTCCATCTGACGGTTCTTTACCGGATCTTTCACCAGGTTACATGCCAGAAAATTTTCAGGCTGGAAATCATCGAGAAAGGATTTCCACTCAGGATGAAGGCTGCTCAGTTCCTCCAGTTTACGGTGAATTTCATTGTATGCACTCTTTAAAGAATAAAGTGTTGAAATCTGAATCTCCTTGCCAATGTTGTTTTTAAGAATCTTCAACGAACCTTTTTTGAGCAGGTTCTGATCATTAATAAAATTCTGATCGATGATTCCTATACTATAAACATTATTGTAAATACCTGGTATTTTGGTTCTTAAAGAGGATATCTGATAAGTGTTGAAGGTCTTTGTACTGTTTAATCTGTCTAATTGTCTGTTTAAAAGCGTAAGCTGACGCTGTGTTATTGAATCGGCATAAACGAAGTAGGGAACCTGTTGTTTAAGTAACGAGTCCTTTTCGTGCTTCAACTCCGGCTCAGTCTTTTGAATGGCGAAATTGTATGGGGCGTAGAGTGTGGCGTGCATCCATGGCCGGCCTTTCTGATACTCATAACGAAACCTGGCCTCCTGCGGTAGCGCAAAATAGAGCACAATACCTGAGAAAAGAAATATCGAGACCAGAAATATGCGATGCAACTGGCTCGGGCTCAACCATTTTCTAATTTTAGGATCCATCGTATTATAAGTAGTGATTTCCGGTCAAAATTTCTATATTTGGGAATAACCAAAAATAGTAAATTTTTGATGAGATACGGAATCTCCAACCTAAGCATTGTGCCGGTGCGAACCGATCCTAGTGAGACGAGTGAAATGTGTACCCAGATTCTTTTTGGCGAACATTACAGCATCCTTGAAGAGAACAAAAAATGGTGTAAGGTGTCGCTTGCCTTCGATGGTTATGAAGGCTGGATAGACCAGAAAATGGTTAACGAAATTCCGCGAAAAATCTTCCGTCAATTGGAAAAGCAACAACTGATCGTTACCACCAATCCGTTTAATATTGTTCAACCCGCGAATGGATATAGTAATTTTCTGATCGTGGCAGGCAGCTCACTGCCCTTCTATAAATCGTCCAATAACTCTTTTCGGATTGGATCAGCATCTTTTATCATCCAGGGAGATAAACTGTTGCCGGTTAAAAAAAATCTCCGCAAAGTATTGATCGAGAATGCTCTAAAATATTTTAATTCGCCCTATTTGTGGGGAGGACGTTCTCCTTTCGGAGTGGATTGCTCCGGGTTCACCCAGATTCTTTACAAAATGATCGGCATACAAATCCCAAGGGATGCCTTTCAACAGGCCATGATAGGTGAAAATATTACTTTTGTGGAAGAAGCCCTGCCGGGAGATCTGGCATTTTTTGACAACGAAGAGGGGGAAATTGTTCATGTCGGCGTACTCTGGGAGAAGAACAAGATCATCCATTCCTCCGGTAAAGTCAGGATTGATAACATTGACCATAATGGAATTTTCAACATCGACACGAGTCGTTATACCCATCAGATGAGGCTTATGAGAAGAATAATCCAGACAAATGACTGATTTACAGATATGATCTGATTAACATATCCCTGGCATTCGGCCCTTCATTGAACAGCAGATCCACAATACTCAAATTGGGTGAAAATCCAAATTTTTCCTGAAATACCTGCATATAGACCTGCGGCCTGAAATGTATATCCTCTTTCTGACGCTGTACTTTTGGATGAATGACGTAGCGAAAATCATCCATTTCTAAAGGAATATCTTTCTCCGGTATAAATTGTTCTTTCAGATTAACGTTACACTTGATATTTAGCTCGCTTAGGATCACATCCTGAATTTCGAGGTTGAAATCTGCCAGGAATTTCCATTTTTTAAACTCGTAAAAGGGTGCCAGACTATCCGAATAATATTCGAAAAACGGAGCATTGTTATAGGCTGAAATCAGCGCCTTCCAATGCAGTTTTTGCCAGGGATGGTCGTAGGAGATCATCACATCCCGGATCACCTTTTTCGAATTGGCGCCTTCCGCAACCGGCACAGACAGATTTTGAGGGCCATTGGCAGTCAGTATGGTACATCGGTTCCTGTACGATTGTTTAAGGAAATGTTCTCCTGTATCCATCCATACTTCATGGTAATGCAGCAGCTTCGTAAAATATTGAACGGGTGCCAGGTAGGCAGTGTTCAGAATTACTTTATTACCAGATGATTCCATTCAACGGGGAAATTATTTTACCCCCATGAAGAATCTTTCCCAGCGAATTTTTCCGAGGAAGGTTTTGTTTTTGTCTAAAGAAAGCCAGACGAAGGATGCCTTACCTACGATGTGATCCTCAGGTACGAAACCCCAATAACGGGAATCCGCAGAGTTATATCGGTTGTCGCCCATCATCCAGTAATAATCCATTTTAAAAGTGTAGGTTGTGGCCGCCTGACCATTTATATAGATTACACCGTCTTTGACTTTCAGATCATTCTCTTCGTAAACATCTATGATTCTGCGGTATATCGGAAGATTCTGAGTGGTTAGCACAATGGTCACACCCTTCTTGGGGATCCAAATCGGACCGAAATTATCCAGATTCCAGGTATACTGCGCATCACTTGGGAAAATGTTCACTTCACGCTCCTCCTTCTGAACGGTAATTTTTTCCTTTGAAAGGATAAACTTCATCCCATCCATCTTCTTTACTTTTTCTGTTGTGAGAAGGATGGCCATTTTAGATCCTGAACCATCGATATCTTCCTGAGTGATATCAAGCTTATCCATAGCGCTCGAATTCAGGGAAGTACCCTGGATGGTCACCAGGTATTTAGCCTGAAGCCCTGGGATATCCTTCTGAGCCTTCCCATTGACATATACTTGTCCGCCAACGAGTTTCAACGAGTCTCCCGGAATTGCGATACACCTCTTGATATAATTTTCTCTTTTGTCGACAGGGCGATAGATGATATCTCCGAACGACCGTTTATCTGTGATGACCCGTTCTCTGCCAAAACTTCTCACCAGCTCATAATAGCTGCGATCCTGTGCATTGGTCGCCACCGTATCTCCTTCGGGGAAATTAAAGACCACAACATCGTCGTTCTTGATCCTGCCGAAACCCGCCAATCTCCTGTATTTGCTGTGAATTACCTCTGAAAAAGAAGGGGTTGCCGCAGTAAACGGCATGGTATGGTGGACGAAAGGAAAGGCTATAGGTGTGTTGGGCAATTTTGGACCATAAGCGGTTTTACTAACGAAAAGATAGTCGCCAACCATCATCGATTTTTCCATAGAGGAGGTTGGAATGGTATAAGCTTCGATGAAGAACAGGCGGATAAAGGTTGCCGCAATCACGGCAAAAATAATCGCATCTACCCACTCAACGACTTTTGTCTGTACACCCTGCGGTGGATTCTTTTTCTTCCAGAAAGCCCAGTGAACTTTGCCCGTGACGTACATATCAAAAATAACACCTAAACCTACTAACCACCAGTAATTGTCAAGCCAGATGACCCATAACAAATACAACCCCGCAACAATGCCAAATTGAATCAATTGGCTCCTGGATAAATTCTTAAACATATAATATCAGTTATAATTTTAATAAATCAGACATGTTGAAAATCCCCTTTTTACCATAACAAAATTCCGCAGCCAGGACTGCACCTAACGCCAATCCCTTTCTGTTGTATGTGTTGTGGGTGATTTCGATATAATCCACTTCAGATTCATATTTCACGGAATGCAGTCCAGGATAAGGATTTTTCCTGACCGACGTGATGTGAAGTTCATCATTGCTTAGAGGATCTTCAATGGTCCAGGATTTTTTGGAATTATTTTCCGCTATTATGCCTTCAGCCAGTGTAATGGCAGTTCCACTGGGTGCATCCAGTTTCTGGGTATGATGAATCTCCGTCATGGTAATATCATACTGTGGGAAAGGTTTCATCATCCTGGCTAAGGTCTTATTCAGTTCAAAGAACAGGTTAACACCCAGACTGAAATTGGAGGCATAAAAGAAACAGCCATCACTTTCGAGGCACTCTTTTTCAACCAACGGCTTTTTGTCCAACCATCCTGTTGTACCACTGATCACCGGCAAGCCTGACTCAAAGCAGATCCTGTAGTTTCCAATTGCGGTAGCAGGTGTGGTAAACTCAATAGCAACATCTGCTTTGGAAAGATTCTCTATGGTAAGATCATGTTGATTGTCAATATCAATCTTTAAAACGATCTTATGACCGCGGCTGATCGCAATCTGTTCAATCTCTTTTCCCATCTTCCCGTATCCGATCAACGCTATCTTCATCCGCTGTTTTCTCAATAAGTGTTCAACACCTTAATAAAATTACAAAGGTAAAATTTCCCGGGAATAACAGCATCTCAATTTTAAATGCCTAAATTCAACATCACTAAACGTTCGTGATAATGAAATAGGTACTGTTCCTTTGTTTGAACATCAAGAAATGATTTTTTTACTAAATTTTCAACACCGTCTTGCTTTTTCAGGAAGGGGAGAAGTAATTTACCAATTCTCTTTTCTGCTATTCCTATTTTTCCCCCAAATTCAATAAAATCCTCTTTACATGGATGGTGTTGAGAATTTTTAATTCTGCAATCCGACCAGTACCCGTCCTTAAAGAGTTCATCACTCAAGGCAAAAAAATCATCTTCTTCAACATGGATCCGTGTATCCATCAGGTCATAAGCCGGGCATAAAACATAGTCGCCATTGGCAGTTTCCAGCAGGGAGAAATTTTTCAAATGGGCATCCCCATTGGAAAACAGGAAGTTAAAAATTATCAAGCGATAAAATTTCTCCATTTCAATTTGCCAGGATCCGACATATTTTCTGATCAATTCGGCCATGCCTTCATACGAATATTCATACCTGAAATTGGCCCCTGCATTTTCTTCTGTTTTTCCTGCTAAGGTTGCAAAATCTTCCTTCCCTAATTTGCTGCCATTGTGATCAATGTCAAACCTTTTGGTCAGATAGGCTGGTTCGCCGTTGCTGAAAAACACCAACCCGTTAACGGCAGTTGGGATGTTATATACTTGACTGGCTATTTGCATGGTTACATGTTCATTTGCTGGGGCCATAGCGACTTTCCGAAGGCCATGAGGTTTTGGTTTGAGAATATAGGAACCTTGTTCCCCTTCAACGGTCAATCGAAGGCCGTTTTTTTCAAGCAGAACGGAATATTTTTCCTGCATACCCGAAATTGATATTCTTTTCCTGTTTTGCATGAATTTCTTTTGGTCTTCTTCATCAATTTCCGGTGCGTTGTAGGGCAGGACATGACTGACTTTTCTGCCGGCAAACATCCTGCGTAAAAACAGTGGGCTATATCCCGAATGCCCCTCCAGAAGCAATCCCGGACAGTATTTTATTTCCATCATCACTCCTTATCTATTTAATTGGTTTAATGGTTATTGCACCAATGGTATCGTACCTGGCTGTGGCCAGCAAAAGGCCAAAGAAATCCTGCTTATCTATTTTCAATTGCCTCATTTGAATTTCCCTGTTTGTTCCTTCAGAAAGCATATTATAGAAACAGGGGAATAAATATTCGGAAGTATGCACCAATTGATTCTTGGGTAATGTCAGGCTGATTGGCGGTTTTGACTGATCAGAGAAATACCCGGAATCGTAAGTAAACTCATAGGAATGACCGCTGATTTTGCTGAGTGTACCAGCTAAAATACCTCTCCTGTAAACTTCAGCACTTTTCATTTAGCGGCTTTTTTAATTTCAAGATTAACCTCAAGGCCCAACACATCGGCAATTTTCTGCAGATTCTTTAAAGTGATATTCCCCTTTCCGCTTTCGAAACGTTTCAGTGTTGCTATTCCAATCCCTGAAAGTTCAGCAAGGTACTCCTGATTGACAGCCAGAATCTCTTTTCTCGCTTTTATGGTTTGAATTAGCTCTTCATTTGTCATATTTAACTGCTTGTTTTGTATCATATATGATATTAATGTGCAAAATTACGATATATCTCCTTACAAAACAAGCATAAAGTATCTTTTGTGATACAAATTAGCGATTTTATTTAAAGGATCATAAAAAAATAGAGAATAGTGTTATTTATGATACTAATTTTGCAAGATAACTGCTGGCTGGTGAAGTATAAAAAAGAGTTGGGAATAAAAATCCAACTTTAAAATTGCATGAAAATAATCAATAATTCAAGAGAATCCGCTTCTTTCAATTTCTGGAATCCATACTAAAGGATTCTGGTTATTATTGAAGGAAATTGAATTGCTAAAAAGTGGAATAAAGCAACAAAGCCGAATATTGAGGTTAGCGTGCGTGTTTTTTTAACACGTCAATATCCAGCCGATGTGCTGAGTGATGAACAGTTAAAATGTCGATCTGGTCAGTAGAAACAATGCTGTAAATGATCCTGTAATTTCTAAGGGCTTTGATCTGTCCAGTTTAGACGAGCCATTCAGGAAGTTTCTTATCAAGTTCCTCATCTGGTGTTACCTCCCCTTTTTGGCTTTGCTGAAGTCCGGTTTCGATTTTATCGAGTAAAAAAATTCTGTCAATTACTTCATCAACAGAAAACTTAGACGGAAGCTGTTTGATTGTTTCGATTAATTTCTCTCTTTGCAGCATTTTTTTATTTTATATCTCAAAGATAGTTAAATCGATTTCGAAGTATGCAAAGAATTTCATGCAAAAGATGTTCCAAAACTCTTCCGATATTTATTTTAGAGTAAAAGATGGCAAGAGTTGGCGCTGATTGATTCCGGTAATGCGGGAAAGGGCTGCTTTGGTGAAAATATCGTTATAGGCAATCAACAGTGCCTCCGTTGTTAGCCCAAATTCCAATTCGTATTCCCCTTTAAAAATATCAGGTAACGGGTCGTTGTATTCCAGACTGATTTCAATGTGCCCCTCAGGTTTGGTAAATATCGTTTTCAACAAAGTGGTCGGAAGCCTGCAAAATATCGCTACCAGCCTTAGGATGGAAACCATATTAAAGAAGTGGCGAAGTGGTGGAAAGAGTGTGGAATCAGAGCATTATTCTTTTCTCCGAATAAATGTTTTGAATATCAGTAAACGGATCTTTGTCCATAAGTATAAAGGGTTCTTTATTCCCAATTCGAAGGTAATTAAGTGGGCAATTCCATTTTGCTCGTATTTGGCCGACATAGTGATTAATATTGCACAAAATAGATCATTTATGTGAATATCGCATCAAAAATAGTAAATATTGGTGTAGATTTCTTGCTGAGTTAAAACTATTTTTGTAATTATACAATTGAAACCCACGACTAAACACGTATAAAACATGAATGAATTAATCACAAAACTGCTTGAGGCTGTTGAATTTGGGAAAATTGATCAGAAATCACCCTATCCACCTCAGTTAAGAGGAATGGATGGTTCGCACGAACTAACCCAACAAGCATTGGAAGCGGGTATTGATCCCCAGCAAATTCTTGAAAACGCCTTGATTCCTGCCATGGGAAATGTTGGCAAAAAGTTTTCTGAAAATAAAATTTTTGTCCCCCAGATGCTTATGTCAGCCAAGGCCATGGGTGCCTCTATGGTGCAATTGAAACCCTTCTTTGCCTCAGGCGCTATCAAATCAAAAGGAACCTTTATCATCGGAACTGTCAAAGGGGATCTCCACGACATTGGAAAAAACCTGGTTTCCATGATGGTGGAAGGTGGTGGCTGGACCATCGTTGACCTTGGAGTGGATGTTGGTTCAGACCGATTTATAGAGGCATTGAAAAATAATCCGGGTGCGGTAGTCGGATTGTCGGCTCTTCTCACAACGACCATGGTCAACATGGGTGAGATCGTTTCCGGAATCAAGGCGCATGTACCTGATACCAAAGTTTTAATAGGTGGTGCACCGGTCAATGCTGATTTCTGCAAAAGCATCGGAGCCGATTTTTATGCTCCTGATCCGCAAAAAGCAGTTGAGTACCTGAACAAGCTGGCTTCTTAAATGTAGGCTTTCCCGATTCAGCTTCAAAGATTTAAAATGTTCATTCGGCCTTGAATTCATGGCCTGTGGAATTGTTTGCCTTTTTTAAACATTCAAAAAATTCTATCTGATTCATAATTAAATATTTACATATAATAAACATGATTGATATTAAAAATTGGGTGAGAGAACAAATCAGTAATCCGGAAAGGATTGCCCTCCCAATTATGACACATCCGGGTATTGAAATGATTGGTCGAAAGGTAAGAGAGGCAGTTCAGGATGGTGAGGTCCACGCGATGGCCATCAAAAAATTAAACGAAATTTACCCAACTGCAGCCACCACGGTCATTATGGATTTAACGGTGGAGGCAGAGGCGTTCGGCACCCCGATAGAGTTTCAGGAAGACGAGATGCCGCATCTGTTGGGAAGATTGGTTTCCAATGCTGAAGGGATTGAGGCGCTCAAAGTTCCTGACTTGTCTGCAGGTCGCATTCCACAGTACCTCAAAGCCAACAGACTGACCGTTGAATCGACCCGCAACAAACCCGTCTTTGCTGGTGTCATCGGTCCCTTCTCACTCGCAGGCAGACTTTACGACATGTCGGAGATCATGGTTGCATGTTATATCGAACCGGATTCGATACATTGTTTGTTGGGAAAATGCACTGAATTTATTCTCAAATACTGTGCGGAGTTGAAAAAGTTAGGATGTTCAGGGGTAGTCGTTGCAGAACCTGCCGCCGGACTACTCTCCAATGAAGATTGCCAATCCTTTTCGTCTGAATACATCAAAAAAATTGTTGACACCTTGCAGGATGATACTTTTTTAGTCATTCTGCATAACTGCGGAAATACGGGCCATTGCACGGAAGCCATGTTGTACACAGGGGCCAATGCCCTTCATTTTGGCAATGCGATAGATATGACAGAAGCCCTAAAATCATGTCCGAAAGACAAATTGATCATGGGGAATGTGGATCCTGTTGGTGTACTGAAGTTGCTTTCAGCAGCTGAGGTCAAAGCTTACACCAGTGATCTTTTACACAGAACTGCCGGCTTTGACAATTTTGTTCTTTCTACCGGGTGTGATCTTCCTCCGCATGTTCCCGCAGAAAATATTGCAGCATTTTTTAGCGCCTTGAAGGATTTCAACAAAACAAGGGTTTTACAGAGATTGAAGACGACTGCAGATAATCCGACACTAACAATTGCGCAAGCGGCTAACTAATTGCATCTCCATTGAAAGCACCTTGTCGACAAATGGTTTCTTGGCCAAGTATTATAAACGGATAGCGTTTTTTGAAGTCCATTTTTTGAAATATTCAAAACTTGTTTATTTAATATGATATGTTATATCCCGAGAATCACTGTTTTTTTCTTTTATTATGAATAAAGAATTGGTGATTTCAATTTTCTCAACACCTTTGTAATCTTTCGGGATTTTGGCTAAAAAAGCCGTAAAAGATTTAGTAATTAATTCATTAGCATCAATATATGCATAAATATTCTGGCCAAATACTTTTCCTTTTTTTGCAACAACCGGTAAGGGTTCATGCAACCCTGTGGTTCCAAATTCCATCCCAAATGCCATAGGAATACCATTTTCCATGGAGCGCCAAAAATTAATCCAGGGATATTCTTCTGTTTTCCAGATATATCCTAACATAAGATTTTCCCCAGGATTACATGCTGTTACCCAGCCATACTTGTCATTCTGATCGTATACAAAAGAAGATACTCTTGGCCAATCACCTTCAAATTGCCGTAAGTTAACTTTCTGCCCGTTATGATCTGCCTGAGGCCATTTTAATACTATATCTTCCTGATTAAGGCTTCCATCTTCCCTGTCTTCAAAACCTTGTACGGTATTATTGTCAAAAAGGGTTGAATTGTCGAGGAAAGGAGGAGCCAATGATACGTGCTGAACGATATTAAAAATCCGTCCATTTTTATTAAGATTCTTAATCTCTTCTGTAATATAGAAAACAGGTTCATCGGCAGACAATTCTATTTTACGTGTCAGCTGTAACCCTGCCATTGGTAACGCACACATCATAGAACTGGTTGATCGACCATCAATTATCTGGGGGGCATTGAGAAGCTTCCACGATTGAGTATTTACCTCTCCGTGATGCCGCAATCCATTAGCTTTTTCAGCGAATGATGGTGGCCCCCAACGGTCAAAACACAAAAAGTGCCCCATGTATATTTCATCCCCGGGATTTGTTCCCCGAAAGTTGATGGGATTTACAGGCAGCTCTTTCAGGTGAAAATCAAAATATGAGCCACCGTTTAAATTTACAAAAAGGTCAATTTTACTGTTTCCAATTTTCATAATGGAATATGTTTTAGATTGTTTATCTTTCATAAGATCAGATTGTTTAAAGTAATGTCTTTGTTGAGATGAAATTATATATGTGTCTCTTCCCAAGATCAAATCGGCTTCGCGAACATTAGCTGTATTTTTCTATAGGGACTATATCAGGAGTATCGCCTTTCATGGCTGTAATAAACCGTTCTCTTGAATTCATTTAATGGGGTATCCGATCATCTCCCGTCATATTTGCAATAAGCAGTATATCAATACATTGATAGAAATAATGAATTATCATAACATGATGATTATCAGTAGTTATAACGAATTAACGGGTGAAGATGAGATACCCCATTTCATTTATATATTTATGGGCATCTCAAAAAACTATTTATAAGTAAGCCGCAGAGTTTCAATCGCAAATTTCCCGATACTTACATCTTTTACCTTATTTTTCTCATATGGCAATGAATCTTTGGTGAGTTGATCTTCAATAATACTAACCCTGCTGGCATTTCGAATACTTTTCGGGCCCTGTATGCTTATCGTCGAATTCTTTCCATCGGTTTCATAACAACGGACAATTACACCGTTTCCATCCTCGGCTTTTTTCAAAATTGACACAATTACATTGGGTTGTGAAACCTCGAGAAAGGACTTATGGTCGGCTAAACTTCCACTGCCGGACTGACCTCTCATGACAATTAATGGAGAATTATGTTCCCACCCGGTACGGACAGCATTGTGGGGAACCAAAGCTCCTTTGTGTGTGGTGATGGAAAAACGATACGGATGTTCCCCTTTCTGTTTAAAGTAGAGATCTTTATCCCCGCAGCTGAAAACACTTCTCAAGAGTATTGGTTGTAAAACAAAATCTGTTTCAAGAAGCAGCGGATCCTGCAGAGCAATCCTGCTGAATAATTTAGAAGATTTTGTGTCCATCGTAAATGTCGTCTTTGCCGTTGTTCCCTCTAATATCCGAGCATCATGGAAACGTGGGTCCATACGGTCTTTTACATCGAACGGTGCTACCTCGGTTGCCAGGGTTATCCCCATCGAATCGTTTGAAATATCCATCCAGTTATTTGTTGCCCGAACAGTCGGGTGACATGCTTTTGAGGAAGGACTTTCTTTACCGTATTCTACCATCCCAAAAGGAACTTCGTATGTTAGACGTCCATGGTTGATTTTAAATGGAAACGTTGTATTGACCTGAATTTTTTCCTGCCCATCCCAATCCAAAACTGTTTTCAGGTCAATACGTGGCAGGGAAGCATAAAGTGTTATCTCCTGGACACGTTTAGAATTCAGGATGGATCCTTCCACTCTTACTGTTGCACAAACCGGGCCTGATTCCACGAGCGTAACAGTGGCAGGTTTTTCTCCCATACGCCACCATTTGTCGGTAAATTCTTCAGCCTCATCAACACCCAGATTCTCAAGAGCGATCAATTCGTTACCCTTATAAATGCTGGTATTGAGAATTTCTTTGCTGTTAACTTTATCATAAATGCTCGTGATTCCCCCTGTCCGGGGATCGATTTTTACTTTAAAAAACTGGTTTTCCATCATCGTGGCAGATGCTGTCAGCGAGGTGACGGTTTTGTTCTTTCCTTCAACAAGATAGAAGGTTGCATATCCCAGAGAAGGAACGGGGGCCTCAAAAATCACATCAACCCTTGCTGCACTGCCGTCAGGATATGTTGAAAGCGTCTTTATCTGTGACGAAACGAAGTTGCCGTTTTGATCAGTGAGGCAAAGCTCCCGGATACCCTGTTTCTCAATCGAAACGACATGATCAACAATATCAGTTCGTTCCCATGCCAGGCTATTAAATACGACGAGAGGGATTCCCCTTTCGCTGCATTTTATGTTCTGGATGAGTGTTCCAAGTGTACCTGTGACTAAATCGTTGGAAAGGGTGTACATATTACGGGCATTTGAGAGTTTTACTGCATCACTGATAATACCGTTTTTCCCTCCCCAATTATGCTCATGAACCCAGAGTTTTTCCTCCCACGCATTGTTAATGGCGGCTTGCGGATAATCATAACCGGAGAAAAGCAGGTTGTTTATAGTTGAAAATTTTTCTGCAGTGGTAAGGAGATGTTCGGCATGCCTGGTGAGCATGAATGCATCATTTTCGACAGACTGGGTTCCATCCCACCATGACGGCAATTCACCCGTTATTGTCTGAATTTTCCCTTTGCTCGTTAGGGCAGCATCTTCCACTGCCTTAAAATATTCGTTAGCCGATGCCAGTTTTATCCTGGGAGTACCATATTTTTCATTCCAAAGTCCAGCATTAATACCTACCCGTGGATCAGGAATCGTACAGTCAGAGCCATCAGCCATTAAGATAACTGGAGGAAGATTCCCCGTGTTAAATCTTACAATCTGGCTTTGTAAGAAATCCTTTAACGACTTTTCGGCTTTGTTAAAATCATCCGTACGTAATATATGACCTGCTCCATAACTTTCCGGACAATGTGTTACCAGCACTGTGGAACCATCGGGTGACTGCCAGCGGAAAATCGCCGGCCCAACATAACCCGTCACGTTGAGATTATTCTCATTTCTCAGGAGAACTTTCCAGATAATGAAATTCTTTACTCCGGCTTTTGATAATATCTGGGGCATTTGAAGAGTGTGTCCTGGTTCATCGACATTCCAGGCAAATTCGGTATTCACACCGAAATTGCTTTTCAGCCATCCTTTCCCGAAATAAATATTCCTGATAAGTCCTTCGCCGCCTAACAGCAATTCGCTCGGGCCCATATAAAATGCACCGCACTCAAGAATATTTTTTTTAAATAAATCCCTCACCTCTTCTGTCTGGGAAGGATAACGCCGTAAAAACTCTTGCAGAACAAAAACATCCTCCTCGGAAAATTTAAAATCTTTCAGGTCTTTCAGGATTTCTATGGATTCCTTTATTGCCTGCACATTCAGATTGGTGCAGATCTCAGGGACATCCGGCCATGATAAATCCGCATGAGAATGAGGTACTATGTAGATTTCAAAATCCTTATCCATTCTTACCTGTGCAAAGATGGGATTGATAAAACTACCGACCAAAATCATAGCTAGGAATAAGTGCATTGTAAAATTTTTCATAAAACTTGCTTTTAATAATTGAACAAACTTGTTTTTAAGTCAAATAAGATTCCTGTTTTAAACATTTGTATTACAATTTAAAACTTTCTGCATGATAATAAATGATAAATTGTAGGTACTGTATTAAAACTCCTGTTAGTACAAAGTAAAATTTCCGAATCCAATTAATAATAATGCGGAAATTATTAATCCGATACTTACAAATAAGTACTTCAGGGATTTTTTGCCAGCAGAGCTCCATTCCCCGGTAAGATATCCGGAGATATTCGAGCTTATCACCATCATTCCGATAAATAGAGCCCAACCAACAGATGGACCCAGTTTACCTAACATGCTCTCAGAAATGGAGATCCCCCACAGTCCTGTACTGGCAGAATATACAAGACCCATCAATAATATTGCTCCCCAGTAAAGAAAAGAACTATTGCTTCTGTACAAACTCCAGCTTTTATTTTTATTAAGGAGAAAGATGCAATAACCTGCGTTTGGTATTATACCACCAATTAGAATAATAAAAAGAACGGCATTGCTTGCATAGGATATGTTGGCATTTCCTGTTTGAACGGCTTTATCCACTATTTCTTTTGCCCAATTCATATTCATTACCAGTGATAATAATCCGGACAACACCCCTCCTGTAATAGCCAGAATCATCCCTTTTTTAATCGATGATTTTCCCCCTGGATCTTCAACATTCTGGTTTCGGAGGGAGGCTTCCTTTAATTGTCCTGCTTTAAAGCTAAAGAACAACGAAACTAAAAAAAGTAAAACACCTGAAAGAATAAATATACCTCCGGTTGAAAAGAGAATGTTGGAATTGAATATGATCATGGGTAAAAGAACACCAACGATGCTCATGCTCCCAACCAACAGAGTGAATGATAAGGCTATGCCAATAAAGCCCAGAGAAATTCCGAAAAGTAACGAACCGCCATAAATAATAACACCAAATAATAATCCGGTTATAATATTATCTATTGGTAAAGAGATCAACAGTTCAACAGGTTTCGGGATTGAAAGAACTACAATAACGAGGGGGAAAATCATTAAAGACAGGAAACTAAAGGGGAACCAGTTATTTTCCCATGCCCATTTTTTATTCAGTTTCATTGGCAGAGCAAACATGCCATTCAATGCTCCCGCAATTAATGCGATCAGAATACCAGCTTCTACGTTCATATTTTTACCATTTAAATTCTGCAAATGCCTCGTACATTGCTTTAATGTTTTCAAGAGGAACATCTTCGCTTATTTCTCCACAGGCAATAATGCCACCATCTGGAGTGCCAAGATGATGAAAAAGTTCAAAAACATAATCTTTAACCTTATTGGGTGAGACGAAAGGTAAGACTTTTTGACGGTCAATATCTGTTCTGAATGCAATTTTACCAGCAAATTTACCCAGTTCATTTATATCCATTACTGAAGCCTGGCAATTAATAACATCTACTCCAAGTTCAATAAAATCAGGCATAATCTCAAGTATATGACCATCGCTATGGTACCACACATCAAGACCCTTATTTTTAACTTTTGTAAACATTTCTTGGTAGACAGGTTTAAAAAATGATCTCCACAAATCTGGAGGAATAAGCAGATTATTCTGACTACCCCAGTCGTCGGCGAAATGTATTCCCTGATAGTCGGATGCAAGCCAGTTATCAAGCCAGTCAAGGTTAAACTTTAAAAGATCGTCGCGTAACTGATATACCTCGGGCATTCCAAGTGTGAGAGCGACTAACAGATTTTCAAATCCGAATAATTGCTGCATTTGTTCGAAAAACACAATCCATCCTCCGCGAGCATAATATTCATCACTTTTGCCAGCCATGTGTCCACTGTACAGCTTGTACTTCGGAACACCCGCAGAAAACATTTCAGGCCATTTAAATTGATTATAATCTGACATATCTGGTTTTATCGGATACTCAACAGGGATTCCGCATCTTCCCTCTTCAGTAACATACCAAAGAGTTCCCCAATCGTCAATATGTTTCCCGAGTTTGTATTGAGGGGGTAATTTTTCGCGTGGAAGATCTGGTAACATGTGCCAGCCAAAATCCTCATGAAAAGAATTTATGATCTTTGAGAGTTCAGCACCATAACGATACTGTGCCGAAGGTAAAATAGCATGCGAAATTGGCGGACTGTCTGGTTTTTGAAATTTAATGGCTCTTATAACTTTTTCTCTGCTTGTCATCATTTTAATAATATTAGAATTTTACTCGATCATTTTAACAAAAGCTTAATAGTTTCAATAGCACGGTTTCCCATTGTCAATAATTGTGTTTGGTTTGGATTCAATTGGCTTTCCTTCTTATTCCAATAAACTGGTTTTTTCAACTTTGACAATTTGGAACCAACTGTTCAGATTAATCGGAGTTTCCCCTTTTTCGATTTCAAATAGCTGAATAACAGAATTCCCTTCATCCTCGGCCTTCGCGGGCTGTTCCCTTTCACCATTCTTGGCCATCAGGAATAAAATGTCGGGGTTCTTTTCTAATATAGTATCAATTATACCAAACTCCGAATTCTGCGACCAGTCTGACTTTTCGAATTTAAGTGTTAATCCTTCAAATAATTTTATCGGTATATATTTTTTATTTTACTAAAAAGTATATTAATAAACACCAACATGTTGATAACCAGTGTAGTTGTCAACAGGTTAATGTTTATAGAAAGACTCTAAATAGTCAAACCTCTAGTTAGGATAACTATCCTCAATAATATTCGGATTCCTTTGAAGTGTTATTTTTGATATTGGAAATAACAAATGATATTCCTTAAATGTAGCACCCCACGGATTTGTGTGACCTACAACATTCTCAAAATTTACTTCTCCTGAATTATTAGGGTTTGTTACAGGATATAAACGTGTTCTTTGAATGTCTGGCCAAGTTTTGAAATAAAAAGGCAATTCACGAAGGCGTTCCTTCCAAACTTCTTTTATAAATAGGTCAACAGATAATCCCTCTAATTCGGATTTAATTTGATCCCTATCGGTTTCCCAGTAAGCTCTGCTTCTAACGTCAGTTAAGTAAGAGACTGCTTCAGGAGTTACTCCTTCTGAGCGTGCAATTGCTTCTGCTGCAATTAAAAGTACTTCTGCATAGCCGTATATATTTATATTCATACTTCCTCTACCGGTTTCATATATTGCTTTTTCATCATACCAAAGATAAGCTGCCCAATCACCATTAAAGTCATAAGTCACGCCATTTCTTATAATTTTGTTATGCCATAATTGACTATTTTGAATTCTTAAATCTACATCAGGATTATAAATTCTTACAAATTCGTTAAGTGGACGATAAGCATTCCATGGGCTCTCATATATACAAAATGGCGGCTTATGCTCCATGGGAACACAATATTTGGGTGAATTATTGGTTCTTAATTGAGGATCACACTCATAAGAATAGATGTATTCACGTTCGGTATTAGAAGTACGCATTACATTGTAAGCGCTTTCCTTTGGAGTAGCGCCATTACTGATTAGTTTATATTGTCCACTATTGATAACTATTCTTGCAAATTTCGCTGCTTTGGAATAAGCCCCTTCTGACTGCACCGGATATCCAGCCATCTGAAGGTAAACATCAGCTAATAGTGTGGCAACTGCACCTTTGGTTATTCTAAATCCATTCATATAAAACGGAACGTCAACTAACCCACCATCATTTAACGCCCATTCAAGATCGGTAGTAATCTGGTCGTACACTTTTTTGTCAGCATCTCGTTCTACATTTATGCTATCCAAGCTTCCATAAGGTTTAGTTATTAAAGGAACGTCCCCAAAATGTTTTACCATATAAAAGTAATTTAATGCTCTAAAAAATCTTGCTTCTGCAAGCAGTTTACTTGACTCAGATTGTGAGAGACCAACTATTCCTGGTATATATTTTAGGGCATTATTTGATTGTGAAATAGCATTATAACACGTCGACCACAAACTAAACATATAATCCTGCAGTATTGTAGGACTCAATGTTAAATTTTGCGCTTCAGTCGGACCAAGACGTTCTTTACGTGCATTATCAAATAAGCCTGACATATATCCATCAAGCATCATTGGAGTTCCTTCCCAATCACCACTATTATAAAAGGTTGGTACACCTTCCGAATAAAGTGTATTTACAATCGATCTTGCATCCGCAGGGATCTTAAAATACTGATCAACAGAAATTTGATTCTTAGGAATTTCTTTAAGAAAATCAGAGCAAGACGTAATACCCAAAATAAAAATTACGACTGTAAAAACGTTTATTATTATTTTTTTCATAATATAAAGTTCTAAGATATTACACAAATTTTATTTGTAATTAAAATTGTACAGTTAAACCCAAACTATATGTTCTTGGTTTGGGATATTGCTGCTCGAATATATTTTGACCAAATTTGCTATAAAAACCCATACTTTCAGGATCGTCTCCTTTTAAATCAGGAGAACAAATTACAAAGGCATTCTGAACACTTACATTTACTCTCACATAATTTAAATGAAGCTTATTAAGTAAACCTTCATCCAATGTATAACCGAGAGCTAATAAATTCCCTCTGAGGTATGATCCATCAGCCACCCAATATGTATCAGGATGAAATTCCTGTCCTGATAAATTTACATTACGTATCATTTGAACCATGGTATTTTGACGCTCTGGAGTCCATCCATTATATAGTTGATTTTTTATTCCATTCATTAGTGCATTTCTACCTTCGGTTATAACATTAAACTGTTGAAGTATATCGGCACCAAGTGAAAATTGTAAATCCATCATTAGGTCAAATTTTCCTACATTAATCCGATTAATAAAACTTCCCATAATATCCGGATAACCTTTTCCAGTAATTTTACTGTCTTTGGACCAATGTTTCATCCCGGGCAATTGTCCAACTTTTGCAGCTTCCTCTTTTTCAGCGGTACCCCATATACCATATAGAATCCGGCCCCAGAATGAACCAACCGGTTCACCTACCCTGAGTATAGTTTGACTACCATCGACCCAACTTGGACCGGGGAAAATGTCCTCATTATTTTGACCCAATTTATCAATCCTGTTTTTATTGAAATTAAAATTAAGAGTAGATGTCCAATTAAATTTTTCAGCTACTATATTTCTGGTTGTAATCAAAATATCAACTCCTCTATTTGAAACTTGTCCTATATTGTCAAAAACGGAAGTAAAACCAGTCGTTTCAGGAATTGGACGGTCTAATAACAAATCATATGTCTTCTTATAATAAAAATCTCCCTCAAAAGAAATTCTGTTGTTAAAAACATTGATATCCATACCAATATTAAATTGGGCGGTTCTTTCCCATTTTATGTCAGGATTAGGTATTCTTGCTATTGTGCTGGATGGTTGTAAAGCTCCTCCAATAAGAACGGTAGATGAATTTATAGTTGCCTGCGATTTATACACCCCAATTTCAGTATTTCCGCTAATTCCATAAGAAGTCCTCAGTTTTAACAGATTAATTGATTTTATGTTTGACATAAAATTTTCCTTTGATACTAACCATGAAATTCCACCTGAAGGGAAAAACCCAAATTTATTATTTTTACCAAAACGGGATGATCCATCAATACGGCTTGTAGCTGTAAAGGAATATTTGCCCTTATAAGTATAGGAGCCACGGCCGAAATATGAATTCATTGTCCAATCATAATAATCAGAAGTAGGGTGATTATATTTCACTGCAGCATTTATATTATAGTCTTGCATATAGTCAGAGCTAAATCCATATACAGAAAAATCGCTAGATTCATAAGTCTGCTTTTGCCAACTGGCACCTACCATGAACGTTACATCATGATCCCCAAAATCTCTATTGTAGGTTAAATAGTTCTCATTCTGCCAAAATGTTGTTTCAGAATTAGTTTTACTAGCATTCCCTTCTGCAGCCCCAAGACTAATTGACTTAGGTAAATAATAATTAAACTTATACAATTCCTTATTAATACCAACCTGTGATTTTAGCTCAAGATGGGGAGTAAAATGAACGTCAACATGAAAGTCCCCAAATAATTGGGTGCGATTTATTAATCGCTTCTCCTCTAAGAGTCTGCCTACAGGATTCATTAAACCTTCAAATGACATATTTGTTCCTTGTGTTTGTGATGAATTTGACCAAGTCCCATCCGGCCATTTTACCGGAAAAATTGGTGGAAACTGATAGATAGAACGTGCACCACCCATCATGATTTCTGCATCATTTTCCGTAATAGGAGTTATCCTGATATTTGTACCTATAGAAATCCATTTGAAGAGCTTTGAATCATAAGCAAATCTTATATTGGCCGTATTCGAATATGAATTCAGAAAAAGACCCTCGCGGGTAGCATAATTTAAAAAAAGACCAGCAGATGAATTTTCTGAGGCAGATAAAATATTTAATTGTTGGCTTTGTGAAAAAGCTGTTCTTAACACTTCCCTTTTCCAATTGGTATCATACCTAGGATTCCCGTTAGAATCAAAAAGAAGATCATTATTTAGTGCCAATTTTGGCTCTTGACCTGCTGGATAAGTTTTAAAATAAGGAGCATTATCAAATGATATCTTTTGTACTTCCATAAATTCTTTAGAATTCATAGGGTCGTACATAGAGTTCTTTTTTGGGATTACCGTACCGAAACTGTACTGAGATGTATATTCAACATTAGTACCTCTTTTTTTTCCTCCTCTCTTTGTAGTAATTAATATTACTCCATTAGCGCCACGTGCTCCATAGATAGCTGCTGCAGAAGCATCTTTTAGCACCTGAGCACTTTCAATGTCAGTTGGATTCAAATATTGTATAGATGTCATTTGTATGCCATCTACTACATATAATGGTTCCCAAGAAGAATTAATAGTGCCTACCCCTCTAATAATAGCCATGTTATTTCCAGCAGGAGTGCCTGAATTTGAAAATATATTAACACCTGCTACCTTACCCCTTAAATTATCCATTGCGTTTAAATGCGGCTGTTCTTTTAAATCTTTAGAGGATAAATAACCTATTGATCCTGTAATTTCACTCCTTTTAGCAGTTCCATAACCGATAACCACTACTTGTTCCAGTCCAATTACCGACTCAACCATAGTTACATTGATTTGGGTTAATGTCCCAATAGTGATTTCTTGTGGTCCCATCCCGATAAATGAGAATTGTAAAATTGCATTTTCAGGGACATTGGAAAGTGAATAGGCTCCATCCATATTGGTGATAATCCCGATAGTGGAACCTTTAACAACAACAGATACACCCGGGAGAGTTGCACCGGATGAGTCAGTTACTTTCCCCGTCACTTTTTTACCCTGCTGTTCACTCATAAATGGTTCCATCTCGCCTTTGTCATATAAAGCAATCTGACGGCCAATAACCTTGTATTTTACAAAGGTGCTGGAAAGCACTTTATCAAGGATTTCGGTGATTGACTTCTGGTTCACCTCTAAAGAAACAGGCATCGTGACATCCACTTTTTCATTGTAGAAAAATTTGAATTCACTCTGTCCTTCGATTGCCCGAAGGACGTTCAGCAGTGTCGAGTTATTCTCGGCAATGGTCAATTTTGTAGTCTGTGAATAGGTTTCGGCAGATAAACTGCTTAAAATTGACATCGTTACAATCAGGATAGTTAGTTTCATCTTTCTAAAAAATTGATAAAATAATGGCAGGTTGCCATCTTTTTGTAGCAATTTATTCATAACTTTGCAATTGGTTTAATTATTAATTTATTGTTTTTAAATCAAATCTGGACCAAAGGTGGGAACTGCAATTCTCACCTTTGCTTTTTTAGTTTGGTTGTTTGTTTTACTCCATATCTTATGTTTTAGTTGATAATCTGGTTTAACTTCTGAATAGGGACCTACCTTTCTGAAATCTTTAAGATCCTTGTGTTTTTATCGAAACTTGATTTAATTGGTGTTGTCGTGTTGATCAGATGGAGAACTTCGACAAAGCTCTCCATCTCAATTGTTCCCGTATAACAACGTTTTTTCAACCTTTCTCCCTGTAATTCAATTTTCACATTGTACCACCGTTCCAACTCCTTTACTACCTTCGCGAAAGGCTCTTTCACAAAAATCAGTTTTCCCTCCCTCCATGATGTAACCAATTCTGTATTTACTTCATTTAGAGCAAATTCATTGTTTGTTGAGATGATTGATCGTTGTCCGGGTTTTAATGTGGCAACCTGATCGGTTTTGTCGCTCACCTTTACAGAACCTTCAACCAATGTTGTTTCGAAATTCTCATTTGTATAGGCTTTTACATCGAAAGAGGTTCCCATCACTTCAACTTTGCCTAAACCTGTTTTTACAAAAAAAGGCTTTCCATCCTTTACCACATGGAAATAGGCTTGTCCGGTGAGCTCAACATTGCGAACAGCTCCGTATTGTCTTGGGAAAGATATAACAGACCCTGAATTCAGCCATACCTCCGAACCGTCGGGTAGTTTAAAGTTTGTTCTTGCTCCATAAGGAGTAGTAACCGTCTCGGTTATTCCTGCGTAAAGTTCTGACTTTGGTTGATTGTAAAATAGCAATGCAGTGACCATTAGTCCGATGATTAATGCCGCTGCAATTTTTAACAGGTTCCTGTAAATGGTAAACTTGCGGGCAACTGCCCTGGATTCTTCAAGTGCTATACGGTGGTGAATCTTATCGAGCAACCTGCTGTTCTCCTTGCTCTCTATCGCGGTGGTTAAAGTCTCTTCCCAATGTTTAAGGAGTACAAACGACACTTTGCCGTCGTTGTCCGATGCACATAAAGCTGCCAGTACCTCTGAAAATTCATTCGGGTTGGCTGTGCCATTCAAATATTTGCTGATTTGTTTTTCCATGTTATATGGGTAATACACAAAAGGGCAGGGCATCCCCTGCTCCAAAAGCGAAGATTTATAAAAAAAGATAAAAATAGAGGATGGAAAGGATTCCCATCTCTTTCATGGAACGTTTTATCTGCTTAATAGCGTGGGTGATATGATCTTCAATAGTTTTTTCTGAAATATTCAGTTGAGCGGAAATTTCTTTGTTGGAAAGTCCGTTGGTACGGCTCAAAATAAAGATCTGCTGTCTCTTTTCCGGTAGTTTAGCTACAATCTGATCGATACCGGCCTTAATCTCTTCAAATTCCAACTGATTTTCCGGTTGATATTCTTCAGCTACTGAACGAAGGAAGAGTTGATCTCTAAAGGTGTGATCTCTTAGATTCTTTCTGATTAAATTCAGTACTTCGTTTTTCGTGATTGTAAAGATATAGGCATTAAAAGTCTCAGCATTTCCTATCTTTTGACGGTTCAACCAGATCTTCACAAATACCTCCTGAAGAATATCGTCAATCTCATTGTCAATTTTAAGGATGGACTTGGAGAATTGGTACAGGCGAGGATAATAGTAACCAAATAGCTCATCCAGGGCTACTTTGTCGTCCCGTTTAAGCCGCCTAATAATCTCTTCGGTATCGACTATGGTCAGTATACTACTTCTCCCCATCATTTGATAACCTTAATAAATTGAGGATCTTTCTAAATCCAGCTAATTGGTTGCTCAAAGTTAACAATTTCTGCAAATTTACAATCAAGGTTTTCTTAACTCTTAACTAAACGACATTGATAAAAGAGTATATATTACGGTTGTTGGCCTTAAAGATAGAACTTATTTAAAAAGGTTCTCCAATCCCAGTTTTTTGGCAACATCCTTCAGGGTAGAATTGGCCTTTTTCGAAAATTCTTTGGCCACCAGATCTTTGGCCTCGGAAAGGTCTACCTTGACTTCAGGTTTGGTAATATTACCTGCCACATTGATTCCAATCGGGTATTTATCAATATTTTCAGTTCCCGGAACAAATCCGATCAGCCCGCTTACATCTGAACTTAAATCGCTCTTATTTACCTTGAATTTAAGCTGGTAATTCAAATCCAGCGACAAACTCTGACTGCCAGAGATGGTCACCTCCTGGTTGGCAATTTTGGTAGTAAAAGGTGCTACCGTCAACGCGCCGTTGGTAATGATAATATTCCCCGTAAAATCATTGACTTTCACATTGGTAAACAGGTCCTTACGAAAATATTTGCCAATTTCTGAAAACATATTGTTTCCAACAAGTTCAATATTTTTGAGGGAAATCTGCCCAGCCCCGTTAAGAGAAGCAAAATTTGGCGCGTAATCCTTTCCTAGCGTCCCACTAATATTAACGCCTGCCCAAAAGGTTCCCTTGCTGTTGCCGGCGATTGGCAGCAGGTGCCTTACAACACCTAAGGATTGGTAGGCCGTTGGAAGGTCAAAATCCTTGATATCCATCTTAAAATTAAAGTCGGCCGGATTTTTTTCCTTGCAGGCATAAAGACCGGATACTACCATTTTACCCTTCAGGAGATTCATAGAAAGCTGGTCCAGACTCAATTTTTGGTCCTTGATTACCAGTTTCCCGGTCGTTCCCGTTATATCCATCTTGCTGTAATGTATGGTGTTAACATCAGCTTGTATGGTGAGGTCGAGTCGGGCAGGGAGGACGGTTGGATCACGGTGGATCGTGTCGTTGGATTGCTTTCCTCCATTCATTAGCTGGGTAACATCGAGCAGGCCAGACCTGAATTTGATATTGCCCAGCAAAGTGCCATCTTTGAGTAAATATGCCCAATAATTGGAAAAGGTACCATCTACCGTGAAATCACTGACGCCTAATTTTCCTTTCATGGAGGTAACCGTCACGTCTTTAGGATTAAAGACAAATCCGGCTGACTGAATGCCCAATCTATCAGGAAACACTGTTGATTTGTAGAAAAAGTCTCTCAAAGTCAGATCCCCGCTGGTTTGAAACCTATCGTATTCGCCTTTTTCAATGGCCGAATAATTGCCACTGAACTTGATATTTGCCCTTACCAATCCGCCGGTTTCCATCGAATCTATGGCAATGGTCTGACGTAGCGTAGAAAGATCGATCTCTCCGTCGATCCCTCCGGACAAGAATGGGTTGCTGACCGGAGTCAAAATGTTCAGGTTCGCCAGGATGGGGTGGCCGGCTACACTGGCCTGCAGCATGCTGACCACAATTTTTGTGGAATCGAGCACTCCCTGAGGTTTCTCCAATACAGCAGAAATCCCTATTCTATTGATTTCATATTGAAGGGAAGGATGTTTCAGCCTGCCCTGTGAAAGATATAAGTTTGCCTTAAATGCAGGTAAAGTCTGATCGGAATATACCCCTTTCAAAAGACCGTTAAAGGCCAGATTACCACCCTTTTCATATATTTTTAGTTTTTGTTGCTGCGCTTGTGGTAAAAAGCCGAGCAACTCATCCAGGGAGGCACCTTTCGATTGAAAAGTTAAATCGTACTGATCGGATTTATCGCCCATGACAAAAGTACCCTGAAGTTCGAGGGGTAGCTTGTTTATCAGGAACTTATTGTCCAGAAATTTGAAACTCATCTGATCAAAATTAGCCTGAAGTGCTCCGTCACCCGCTACCTTTAAGCCACTTAAAATTTGTTTTTTGTTGTAATTCAGTGAGATGCTGTCGGCGCTTCCCTTGAAATTCAGTTTGGTGTCGCTTCCCTGGGAAAAGCCGGAAAGGAGGAAATTCCCTGATCTCAACTGAGCGATCATTCCGGATTGGTCATCCTGGTAGGAAAGAGATGAGTTGATCAATTCGATTTTGGAGAGGACAATTTTCATCGGACGCTGTTTTCCAACGGTTCCCGCCTCCGCGGAAGGCTTAAAGATGTCCCAGTTGGCTTTCCCGGTAGGGTTGACTAAAAAATTCAACTGCGGATTTTTAAGAATAATTTCTGAAACTGTCATGCCGTCGCTTTTCCAGAGAGAAGATAGGGAAACCGAGGTGGACAAGGTCTGCACACTCAATAATTTTTTGCTGTCGAAATCATTGATGCCATTGATTGATAGTTCATTAAGTCTGACATCTAATTGAGGGAAGCTTCTGAATAGTGAGACATCTACTTCCTTGAAATCCAGTCTGGCATTCAGGGATTCATTGGCCATTTGTTTCACTCTGTTGATGATATTGCCTTTAAATACAATGGGTAAAACAATCATTGCAATTAGCAATATTCCTGCGACAGCCAGAATAATTAATCCGATTCTCTTATTGTTCATGCTCCTGATTTAAATTGACTGAATTAATTTTCTAAGCATAAAAAGGGAGGTCTGACCGGTTCTGATGATATTCCGTTCCCGGTCATTGCCGAAATTATATAACTGGGAAGTCACCTTATCACCTTGGGCTACTGCGATCCACACGGTACCAACAGGTTTTTCGTCTGTTCCTCCAGACGGTCCGGCAATTCCTGAAGTGGCTATGGCAAAATCAGTCTTCAATATTTTACAGGCCTGTACCGCCATAGACTCAACAACTTCCTTGCTGACAGTGCCATAAGCTTTCAAAATATCTTCCTTAATGCCAAGCAGATTGATTTTTGTTTCATTGGCATAAGCCACTACTGATCCTTTGAAATAGGCCGAACTCCCTGGATTTTCAGTAAACAACCGTGCAATGGCTCCTCCGGTACAACTCTCAGCTGTAGAGACAGTCCATCCTTTTTCGGTCAATATTTTGCCAATGTTTCCTGCCGGGGATTCTTCATCGAAGCCGTAGATGTTATTTGGAATAAGCGCCTGTAATCTTACAATTTGTTCGGCCACCTGAGATTCCATTATCGAATGTGCCGTTCCCCTGGCAGACAGACGCAGCCTGACTCCCTGCGGACTTGGCAGATACGCCAGTTTCATGTACGAAGGCAATGCGTCTTCCCATCCGGAGATTTTCTCGGCCAGCATTGATTCAGGCAGGCCATGCGTTAAAACGGTCCGGTGATAGATGGTTGAAGTTTTAAAATTTTTCCTCAGATAGGGTAATATTTCAAATTCCATCAAGTATTTCATTTCGTAGGGAACGCCTGGCATGAAGATAAAAGTGCATCCGTCTTTGGTAAGCAGTAACCCGGGAGCCGTTCCCAATTTATTCTCAAAGACAATGCTGCTTTCGGGCACCAGGGCCTGGTCGCGGTTAAGGCGGTTTAGCGCTATTCCCCTTTTGTTAAGCAATTCTTCAATATTTTTAATAACTTCCGGACTGACTTTCAAGGTAGTATTAAAATATTGACAGATCGTATCTTTGGTCTTATCGTCTTTGGTGGGGCCCAGTCCACCGGTCACCAGCACCAGTTTCACCCTTTGAGCGGACTCGGTAAATGTTTCGGTAAGATGCTCCGGGTCGTCCGAAATACTGATAATCTGACGCACATTGATCCCTTCGGCATTCAGCTTTTGCGCCATCCACGCCGAATTAGTATCAACGATTTGTCCAATCAAGATCTCATCTCCAATGGTAATTATATCTAAATTCATTTTTGTATTTCAATCATTTTCTTAATATACGGCTAAAGTGCAAAATGAGATTCAAAAACTAATTTAGCTTAATGAGCCAGACATCCGAAACTTTTGATCTTTGTCTCCAATTTAAGTGTGATTCTTCCGGTTGATCAAAAGTGACATCGATTTTTCCATCGCTGACAAATTTGGGATTCAAAGGAAATTCCTTGAATTCTTCGTATCCTTTGTTGTAAAGGGTCGGCTCAAGCCGTTCGCCATCCACTCGCAGCAATGCTTCCCCGAACCCGGCAATACGTAGAAGATACCGGCCGTTTGGATCAAGATCCTCATATTTCAACAGGGGGAAATTCAGGAATGCCTGAGTCGATAATCGCCTGCGACTGTTTCCATTGTCCCACCAGGCAAAATTGGTTGCATCGTCTGAAATGGTTAAAACATGACTGCTTTTCGAAATATTGGATACATCATCATAATAACTGCCTTCACCTGGATTTTCCCAGGTGCCTATCACATTTAAGCGGTCAAGCTTTTCTTTCTCCGTCCCCATTTTTTCAATTTTTTGGAATTCATCGGTCAGCCACCAGCGGTTGTTGAGTGGATAATCGATAAAATCAAGTATGGCCCCCCGCTCTGAACCGCTTGCAAGGTATTTATTTACGCTAGTTTGCAGTCCGATGGATTGGAAAAGCGCTTCGCAAAGGTCGACGATCTTTTGTCTTAATACCTTGGTAACAGGCTCCGTTTCTGCTTTGTTGACCAATTTTAAGGCCTCTTCCATGGCTTTGCCAGCACCGATTTTGGGCGCAAGCAACAGGACTTTGTTGGCCTCCAGCTCAAGTTTCTGTTCGTAAGCTTTTCTAAGCTTTACAAACAGATCATAGTTGGATCGCATGACCAGCAGTTGCCAGCGCCAATTATTTTTTAATTCAGGATGATCTGTCTCCAGTTTTTTCCACAATTCAAAAGTGGCAACAATTCCTCCGTTTTCTTCTGTCGGGCCTACCCAGTTTCGCTCCAGCGCTAGAATGCCGTCTGCGGCAGTTTCAGCGGCTGCTGAACCAAAAAAGAACCGGGCATATTCGACCATCACCTCCCTGACAGGCCGTTCAGGATTCCAGCCCATCTGACTCCAGGTTACTTTATTGACATCATCGTGCACGCCATCGGAGTAAGAGATGAATCCGTTGGTGAAGGGGGCGTAACGATTGTGAATCTTTGCATAGTAGGAGGGTTGGGGATTGCAGACTTCCCGGCCCTCGGTCAGGGCAAAGGCCTGGTCCCAGTTCAGGGTGGGATACTGGCATCGAATGGTATGTGTCAAGTCCGGATAATGCCGGTGCTGGTACTGTTTGGACAACCTGAATCGGGTGGCGGCCAGATCCGGACTGCTGGGTCCGGTGACTACTCCTGTTAACCAGTCGGGCTTATTTTTATCGAGGTACTGATAGAAATAATCCACTTGCTCGTCACTAAAACCCTGCAATGAAATCCACATGGCGGCTTTAGGATGGTATTTTTTCAGCTCTGCGGTTACCGCTTTCAGGAAAGACATCACCTCCCTTGGGTGATTACTGCCAGGATCGCCTCCCGGAAAGAAGACACCATCCAGGTAGGGACAATTTTTGTAATATTCGGCATGTTTGGCAACCTCCAACCTAAATTTTGCAGTATCTTTTAAATCAACATCGGCAGGTGTCCACACCCAGTAATCAAGGCCATATTCATGGCAGATCTCACTGATTTTTTTGTTCATCACCTCCCTGGGATATTTCATCAGCGGATTGACCTGATTGTCCTGAAAAGGGATATTCTCGATGCAGTTGGTGCCAAAAAGTGCCAGTTCCCTCAAGTAAGTTTCATATTGTTCCATGGTCCAGGCATCCCAGGAGTTGGCCGTATTGCGATAACCAATCTGATGACCGCGGACAGGATATCTTGGGGAGGTCGCGATCTCATTCTTCGAATCAAAAGTGATCTTGTTCCGGGACAGTCCGGCAGTTCTCAACAGCTGACCAACGGCAAATATGGCTCCTTTCTGATCCGCAACGATCAACCAGAGAATCTTCTTCCCACCGTTATCGCTGACCACCAGCCGATATCCTTCGGGGTTACGCTCTGGCCTAATCTCGTTGTTATTAACGGGTACAGGTAGGCCGAATAACTCTTTTTCGGAAGACAGGACGAGGGCAATAGCCTGCTGGGTACCGGGCCTGTCGGCTTCTTTTAGTTGAATTGAGGTGCGTTTGGCTATCTCTTCTTTTAAAATCCTGATAGCTGTTTCCCTAACGGGGGAAGGAATATTTTTGGAGGCAAGAATGGTTGCCTTGCTCAGATCGATTACTTGTGCTGCAATAGAAATATTCAACAACAGCATTAAATTCAGCCAGATAATTAGTTTCATTTCGTTTGAATTATTATTTAGTTACTTCAATTTTCCAATCTTTGAATTCCACCCAATATTGACGGGTATCAGGACTACCGGCAGCAAGACCGATATCAACCGATTCATTGATGCCGGGTATGAGCGTAGAATGCCTTTCAATGATCCAGTTCACTCCGTCGAGACTTATGTATCCACTGAAACTGTTCCCATGCCTGACCAGCTTCAGGTAAATTGGAGTTTTGCTGTGTTCGGGCAGGTTCTGACTGCTGGCCTTGTGCATGCACCCATTGGCAAATTCGTCATATTCGATGCCAGCCCGTCCAGGAGTACCAAAAAGTAAAACTGAGCCTTTGCTGCCTGGCTGAACATCGAAACTCTTCGAAATATCGTTGCGCACAAAGAGTCCGCTTCTGAACCACTCATGCGTTCTTTCACCGAACTGATTGATGGTAACCGTTGCCACGAAATCGCCTTTGATGCCCTTTACAAATGCTGCAGCATAAGAGTCTTCGGCATGGTAAAAATCAGATCCACAGGCTGCTATCTTAAATCTGTTGTTTTGCGCATCTGCTTTTATTGTGAACGGCTTAGCTCTGGGTGAACCAAACTGTTCTATTTTCACCTTGCTCAGATCCAGAAGGGTCTTTGGTTGAACCAGGATATTTTCGACGGCACTGTTTTCGATTCGGACAGCATGCTTGCCAGCCGGAATTTCTATTTCCAGCCGAATTTCACGAGTTTCGTTGGCTTTCAGCTCAATAGGATGATTCATTGCGGATTTATCATCGAGGTAAACTATGCCATTAGATTTTTGTGGTGTCGCGGAAAGATTTTTAGCAGTAGCCTGAATGACAGTCTTTTCGCCTTCCAAACATCTGTCGACAGAAAGTCTGAAGTTTTCATAGACGACAACTGGCTTTTCTCCCTCGATCAGGATTTTCTGATAAGGTGTTGATCCGATGGCAAGCGAATGTTCGCCGGCATCATAGATTCTAAGCTGAAAATCAATAGATCTGCTGTTATTCTTAACTACCGGGAATAATTTCTTTTCATAGATCTTACCATCCAGGTACATTTCGACAGGCGCCATGCCGCTTGATCCATTGTTAAATACCTGTGCCGATAACTGGATGGCACTGCCGGCGGGGTAGGAGCCGGAAGGCTTGCCAGATGGAATAATCTCAAGATCAGAGTATTGGAAATTCGGCAACCCGTCAATAAAGGTCTCTGGCGCCTTTGCTGGTATTTCTATCTTGAAATTATTTCGATAGATATTGTCTTCCGGCTGTGCGGCACAATATTTCATCTCACCCTGTTCCAGGTCGTAATAAATATTTTCCTCGCTGATCCAGCCCTGCGACATATTGTCAAACCAAAATGCCACATTATCATTGAAAAATCCAGCGTGAACCTTGTGAATCAAGTTTCTCCGTACGATGGAATTGAAGGTCATCCCAGCAGTTTTAATGGCGCCCGAGTCGTCGGCATCCTGCTGAACATCGTCCAGGTGGTTATATTCGATAGTGTAGTTGCCGTCCAAGGCATCTTCCTGGTTCGACCAGTCACCAACGTCTATGCCATACCTGCCCTTTGTTTTCGTGATGTAGTTGTGCGAGATGGTGGTAGACAAAGTGTTGTTTGCATAAATGCCAATGCCGCCACAGTCTGAGATGTGGTTGTAGGAAATCAGGGTTTCCCTGATAATTTTCGGACTGTCGTATTCTGAATTAAAGGAGATATTTTTGTTAAAATCTCCGACCGTCCTCCATAAAGCTTTGAGTGCACCGATCACGTAGATGCCACCATTGTCGGCCGATTCGATGCGGTTTTCAATGATCTTCATCTGGTAACATCCTGCACTGACAGCCACTGCTGTACCACCACAAGAGCGGACTGTACTCTCAGCCAGCTCACACGCATTGGCATATTCGAAGGAAAGTGCACTGTTGCCGGCCCCGACACCTTCAAAAGTTAGTCCGTAGAAACGAAGGTTACGGACAGGATGACCTTTCTCACCCTTGACAGATAACAATTGATTCAAGTTAGCAATCGAGCAAAACGCGGAGTTTAAATCAGAAACATCTTTTGAAGGAATATAACTCAATTCTCTGGCTTTCTTATCATAAAACCATTCTCCTGCACTATCCAGTAAGGCTTTCAGATTTTCAATATAATATCTCGGAGGAACAATGACGATACCTTCCTGCTGCGCTTTCAGACGTGCGATCCCATTTTTTGCATCTATGCTGCCGAAACTGTTGATACCCGTATGCCACCGTAACAACATGACAACCCTGTTGCCGGCTAGATCATTCCATGGTTCCAGGTCACCTTTCCCGAAATTCAGCTCATCCGTTTTTTTAGAGACGGAGGTCGGCATGAAGTAGCCGGAGTTAGGTTTTCTGGCCAGGGTCTGTTTTTTCCCATTCACTAAAAACATTTTTACGGAATCCGTTACGAATGGAGCTGACCATACACCTTTCTTTTGTTTCCAACCAGTGATGGGTTGACAACCGGAGATCACAGGTTTTTCTCCGGGATATGCCGCATAAGTTACGTAATGGTCTTTTAGTTTATGGTATTCAAAGGCGCCTGTTGGTAGATTGGTTTCTACTCTTTCTCCACCATCTTCAGGACCAAAAAGCAAGGGTTTGGAAAGGTAATAATGACCTTCACGAACCAATACCAAGAGGTCTTTTCCCCGTCCGAGTAAGTGAGGAGAGCCTATCCACCTTGTTTCCACGGGAGGATCTTTTGGTAGATAAACTTTTGATTTCAAGATTTTTATAGCTTCTTGAACCCGCTCAAGCGTGGCAAACGGACCATCTGATCTGGAGGCATTAGGTTCCGGCAAAGTGCCACTCCAAAGATCATTCCCGGAAGGGGATACATAAAAATCTGCAAGGGTATTTTCCGTTTTATATTTTTGCCACTTTTCTCCCTGCAATAGTTTTCCATCCCTTTTTTGGGCCTGGGTATGGAGGAAGATAAAGGCAAAAGTAACAAACAAGAGGGGAGTGAAGTACCCCGACTTATTTTGCATGGAAATAGTCATGGAAAAAAATTTAGTCGTAAATAGCGTCGATTCTGAGTAGTAAAAGTAGAAATTTTTCAGCACTTAAGTTAACTTTAGTTACTTTCGTTTTTTTTAGTCACTCTAAAATTCATTTATGAAAAAAGTAGTTTTGATGATGATTCTTTTTGTGGCCTTCGCACAATTTTCAGCCAAGTCACAGGTCAAAGAAATCGGAATTTCGATTCCGATTGAAAAGTACAATCTTAAAAATGGATTAACAGTTGTTTTACATCAGGATAAATCAGATCCAATTGCAGCTGTTGCCATTTATTATCATGTTGGTTCGAGCAGGGAAGTGGAAGGCAAGACGGGTTTTGCCCATCTTTTCGAGCACATGATGTTTCAAAAATCCGAAAATGTTCCTGAAGATCAGTTTTTTAAAAATATTCAGGGTGCCGGTGGCACTTTGAATGGAAGTACGAGCCAGGACCGGACCAATTATTATGAAGTAGTTCCAAAAAATGCCTTAGAAATTGCGCTTTGGATGGAGTCTGACCGGATGGGTTATCTCGAGAATATGGTTACCAAGTCAGCTCTTGTCAACCAGCAAAATGTGGTTCAGAACGAGAAGCGTGAAAGTGTCGACAATGCTGCTTATGGATTCAATAGCGGATTGATCGCCAAAACGCTTTATCCCAAAGGACACCCCTATAACTGGACTGTTATCGGCGAGATGAAAGATCTTACAGGCGCTAGCGTAGAGGATGTAAAAGCCTTTCATAAGAAATTCTACTCACCTAATAATGCGACCCTGGTTGTTTCCGGCGACATTGACAAGCCTGCCGTCAAGGCAATGATCGAAAAATATTTCGGCGAAATCCCGAAGGGGGAACCAATTGGGGTACGAAAAGCGATGCCAGTTAAACTTGCATCTACCGTGAAGTTGTATCACGAGGATAATTTTGCCAAGGTTCCGATGCTCACGATGGTCTTTCCTACGGTAGAACGCTATTCGAAAGATTCCTATGCCCTTAATTTCCTTGGTGAACTGATGGCAGGGACCAAGAAATCGCCACTCTACACCATCCTGGTAAAGGATAAAAAGCTAACATCCAGGGTAATGGCCAGGAATGGATCGCAGGAATTAGCAGGATCTTTTACATTTTCGGTAACAGCAAATCCTGGAGTGAATTTAAATGAGATCGAAAAAGCTATCTTCGAAGGTTGTGCTAAATTTGAAAAAGATGGATTTACAGAGGAGGATCTTACCAGGATTAAAGCCGCGGAAGAGACCCGTTTTTATAACTCATTCGAAAGTATTCAGAGCAAGGCATTTACTTTGGCTGAATACAACATTTTTAAAGGAGATCCTGAATTTTACAAGAAGGATCTTGCCAATATCCAGGCTGTGACGATGGCCGAAGTGAAGGCTGTGTATGAGAAATACCTCAAGGGGAAGAATTATGTAGAGACGAGTTTCGTTCCCAAAGGAGAGGCAAAATTGATCGTTACCGGTTCGGTTAATGCCGGAATCGTCGAAGAGGATGTTACGAAAGCAGCCGAGGTGAAAGATGCTGCCGTTGCAGAAGAACCAGTAGTTAAGACAAAAACCAAACTCGATCGTTCCATTAAACCGACACTTGGTCCTGACCCTGATGTAACTATTCCTAAACCCTGGAATACATTTTTGGCCAATGGGATGAAAGTTAGCGGCATTCTACAAACGGAACTTCCTTTGGTTGAGTACACCATCAAAATTGACGGTGGGCACAAACTTGACAATGCAGCAAAAGCCGGTGTTGCCAATCTGATGGCTTCTATGTTAAACGAAGGAACCAAAAACAAGACCCCTGCAGAACTGGAAGACGCGATTGGTCTTTTGGGTGTTTCGATCAGGGTAAGCGCGGACAATGAAGATATCAGCATTGAAGTTGGCTCTCCCGGATTTCGTGGGATGGGAGGAATGATTACCCGTAATTTCGAAAAGTCGCTGGCCCTTGTTGAGGAAATTCTACTGGAGCCCAGATGGGATAAAGAGCAATTTGCCCTAGTCAAGAGCCGTATCATCAACGGGCTCAAACGTAATGCCGCCAATCCGGAATATCTTGCCTCCAAAGCACTGAATAAACTGATCTTTGGAGACAATATTCTGGCCATCGAAACCTCCGGTACGGAAGCATCAGTAACGGCCATCACACTGGACGATCTGAAAGATTATTACAGCAAATACCTGTCACCTTCAATATCCAAATTCCTGGTAGTTGGGGCGGTTGACCAAGCCAGGGTTAAGGCTGCGCTGGCATCTCTGAATTCAAAATGGGCGGCAAAAAATGTCGAAATTCCTAAGGTGAAAATACCTGCAGCTCCTGAGAAATCGCAGATTTATTTCGTTGATGTTCCGGGAGCCAAACAATCTGTGATTGCCATTGGTACTCCTTCCTTACCGAGAAGTAATCCGGATTTTTATGCAGCCTATGTGGCCAATTACAAGCTTGGTGGTTCTTTTAACGGTGTTTTCAACCTGATTCTACGTGAAGAGAAGGGTTTTACTTATGGTGCAAGATCCAGCTTCTCGGGAGCGAAAGAATATGGCGAATTTTCTGCCTCTTCGAAGGTTAGAACAAATTCGACTGTCGAATCAGTGACCATTTTCAAAACCGAGATGGAGAAATACCGCAAGGTTAATACCCAGGAATATGTTGATTTTACAAAATCTTCGCTGCTGAAAGGCAATGCGCTTCGTTTCGAAACCCTTGGTGGATTGCTCGGTATGTTGAATGTAATGACAGATAATAATCTTCCTGAGGATTACATCAAGAAGGAAGAAGCTTATGTTAAAGGATTGACCGTTGAGAAACAACTTCAGATAACCAATAAATACATCGATCCGGCGAAAATGTATTATGTCGTGGTCGGTGATGCAAAGACACAGTTGGAACCGCTGGAAGCCGTGGAATTAGGAAAGCCGGTTCTTTATAAACCATAAACATCGCTTTTGAATTAAAAGAGGCTGTCTCGGTTAGTAGGAGGCAGCCTCTTTAAAAATTCCGGTATATTTCTCGCCATTCGATTTAACAAAACCCCTGAACATGCCTGAAGTGTTGAATTCCATCGCAACGTTTCCTTGCTTGTCGAGACCGATTACCCCTCCTGTTCCGCCCAGTTGAGTCAGTTTCTGAACCTCTGCCCGACATGCTTTGGAAATATCCATTTGCCGGTATTCCATCATCGCAGAAATATCCCTTGAAAACCCCAGACGAATGTAGTACTCGCCATGACCTGTGCACGAAAATCCACCGGTGGCATTATTCGCATAAGTACCGGCGCCGATGATGGGGGAGTCGCCAATCCTGCCAAATTTTTTATTGCTCATTCCTCCCGTAGAAGTCCCGGCTGCAATATTTCCGTAAGTGTCCAGTGCAACACACCCGACAGTTCCGTGTTTGTCATTAATTCCCGCTTCCCGCTCTTTATTGAGCAATTGCTGCAGTTCTTTCATCCTCTTTTCTGTGATGAAATAACTATTTGGGACCAGCTTAAATCCCTGCTCAACGGCGAATTTAGAAGCACCACTCCCGGTCAGAAGAACATGTTCAGACTTTTCCATCACGGTCCGGGCCAGTCTGATCGGATTTTTAATATCTTTTACACCCGCCACCGCTCCGGCTGCTAATGACTTACCCTCCATTACAGAGGCATCCAGTTCTGCAGTACCTTCGTGCGTAAGAACTGCCCCTTTCCCGGCATTGAATAGAGGCGAATCCTCCATTACCATGATGGTCTTCTCTACGGCATCCATGCAGGTCCCGCCCCCTTTCAGAACAGAATCACCGACCTGCAGTGCCCGGTTTAAGGCTTCATGGTATTGCTTTTGAATTTCGGGTGTCATAATTTTTTCAGACATGACTCCTGCGCCACCATGTAGGACAAGTGCATATTTGGGAATTTCCCTTGCGAAAAGGGTAAAGGAGATAACCAGCAAAGCCAGTTGCAGATATAGTTTTTTCATGAGGAGAATCATTTTAGTTGAGATAAAATTACAATATTTATGTTGAACGCAACCTGTAGGTGAGAAAAACATTCAATTTCTTGGTAATCAAATAAATAGAGCTTAATATTTCAATCTTGTAAATCGTTCAAGGTTTTTTCTCTACAAGTAAGTGATTCACTGAAAATTTGGGTAGTTTCAGCATTATGTTGCCATTGATTAGCGTGGATCTGGCTTTAATCGTTTCGTAATTTTCAGGACCTCCTCCAGCTGTTGAAGTTGTCAAGCCGTTTACATAAACTTTACTTGAAAAAAGCCCATTGTCGCTTCCACCTGTCAGAATATAGGTATAATAACGACTACCAGTTTTGAAGTTTTTAAGGTTAAGTTCAACGACCCATTCAGCATTACTTTTATTTACCAAAACTATACCCGCCTCTCCTGAAGAAAATTGAGAGGCATAGGCAATGATGTTACTATTGGTGGAAGTAGATTCAACCATGATATCGCCGAAACATTTTTGAAAAAAGTAAAGGTAATAAAAGGCAGGACGGGCGGCATATTTTGCCACTCCTGGCTCATCGCCTGGTTGTGATGTTGCAAAAAGTCCATGATCGTTGCCATTGGCATATCCATTGGCCAGGTCCCAGCGCACTGCCGCAACATAGCTGTTTTTGATCAATTCTCCCAGCATGAGCGTGGCATGCATTCCATTGACAAATGATACCTGTTGTTTGGAACCCTCTGCAAAAATATTCCATTCGGTCAGGAGAACAGGTGCATCAGGCTTGCCCTGAAGCGCCAACTCTGTTTTAACAAAGGATTTGTAGGAGGCAACTTTTGTGGGTGAATTGAGTATGACTTCGGGAGTCGAATTTTCCTGGTAAGGAGTGAAATAGGAGTGGACGATGTAAAAATCGGCCTTTCCTCCAACCAGGGAAATCAGTTCTTTGTTCCAGTTTGGCATATTGGTGTTGGTTTCCTGATCGCAAACCACTCCAATAAGGATTTCTTTGCCAATCTGTTTTGCGGCCAATTTCATGGAATCAATAAAAACCAACGCATGTTTGCCATAAAGATCACCGGTAATTCGTTTGGGTTGACCATCTTTATTAAGTGAAAGATCTATTTCGTAACCTGCCTCCCAGGAACCGGATACTTCATTTCCTATCTCCCAGAATTTACTTCTCCCATTATCGTATCGAACCCAATCAGCTGCCAGATGTGCCGCCTGGGCCACAGGATTTGGCCCTGTGCCATATCTTGCGTAACCATAATTTACAGTAACCATCCCGGTAGACTCAGTCATCTGCATCATCTGGTAATATTGATCGACTCCCATGGCCCAGTCTTCAAAACTCTCAACCCTCTTTCCTGGCCATATTTTCACATTCATATTTGAAGGAACATCGGGAAGTGGGGGATCAAAGGATCTAATAGTTTGATTATTGTATACCTCTTTTCTGTTCCAAAAGAATTCGTCCGATAGGCTTCCTCCGGGAATGCGCATGACTCCCATTTTCAGATTGTTGATGTTTTTCATCAGGGCAGCATCATTTTGCATCCAACCGGTATAGCAGTTGGCATTGTTTCCGGTCACATACCTGGATACCTTTGAGATTCGCTTTGAAAAATTGATGGTGACATCCACCGCTTTTAATCCAGTCGAAGCAGGAACTTCCTCGAAGCTTGCCGGAAGTGTCACAGTTTTGGGAATCCAAGAGGCAAACGGCAGATCAGGTACTTCGTTGGGAGTATCGATCACCACATCAATTGATTCTTCAGGAACTGGAGCAATAGATTTTTCTTTGCATGAAATTAAACCTGTTATCAAAACGGATAAGAGAGAAATGAGAATAAAGCGTTGGGATAAATACATTTATTGAAAGTATTTTGTTGATGAATTTTCTGCTTCAATTTCCACCAGCAATTCTTCGCGACAGATATCTGCCTCAATATATGAAATAGGGACATTTGAATAATAGTTATTGCAGACTGATTTAACCACCTCAAAGTCTTTTTGTCTTTTTATGTAAACCCTTAACAATGAATATTTGCTTGGGAAGTTGTCTGAACCATCAAAAAACCGTGAAATATTTTCTTTATCAGTTATCTTGGTAATATTATCCATTGTAACAATCGTTTGTTGAATTACATCATCTTTCCCAATCGTATCCTGACCAATAATGGCGGCAGTACCCGAAACGTATATTGTTGATAATTCATTATTAATCAGAAGAAGGGCTCTTTCAAACTGAGGTGCTTGATTTTGCAATTTACCTTCGAAAACCAAACCTTTTAAAACTTGCTGGTTGTAAGTATAAGGATTAATTTGGCGAGGATTATCAATGGAATTAACTCGCAAAGACCTGTCCGCTTCTATTGCAAGAAAATCTATCACTACCCCGTCAAATTTCATGCCGATACCTGTTGCAGCAGGATATCCATGGACTTTGCGATAACGTTGATAAAACTCGTTTCGAATCTCATTAAAAATCTGATAATTTTGATAACCATTTTCGACTTTCAAAATATTTCCAATGTAGTTCCATTGACGAACAACGTTGTCCATAGTCATATGTTCGGATTCCAATATCTCAACCATTTGATTAAATGCAAATCGGGCTGATTTTTGAGTACTTAAAGAAAACTTTCCGCTACCAAGACCACAGACCCAAACTTCTTTCCCGTATTCTGTCTTAAAAGTTACGTAAGGAGTCGTTTCAAAAGTATTATAATTAATATCCTGATTGCTATCCGAAATATATGCAGCTTCTACTGAAACTTTAAAAGGTAATCCAGGGGGATGAACAGTTACACAAAAAGCAGGGCAAGCCCCTTTAAAAGTAAAGAGAAGAGACTCCCCGATCATCTTATGAGAACTGATAAAGCTTTGAAAGTCTTCTGAGTTAATAAAAATACTGAGTTTGATAAACCTTTTGCCGGAACGAAAATCGTAAGACATTGTTTCAAGGCATTGTTCCCATTCCTGAAAAACACTTCCCGTAATTTTCGGATTGTATATATGATATGATTTTAACATTTATAATTCTTTGGTTCAAATTTAGACTATATCTTCATCAATGTGTTGGTTCAAATTTTACTTGTTCCCCTTCCGATTTCTTTGCGACCTCTTCAATAAGGTAAGGATTGACACTTATACGTTTAATTGAGAATTCCGGAATGTTGAACGAATACAAAAACTTTTGGTGAAAATCAGCATCCTCCTGTGGCAATAAAAATGGCTTTTTAGGATTGCCATTTTCATCGATATAGGCAAGGTATGCATTCATGTACAAGCCATCCATCCTGCGACTGCTGAACACGATCCACCGGCCATTGGAAGACCAGGAGTGGTAACTTTCAACATCATTGCTGTTTAAGGCATCCATTCTCACAAGCGTAGAATCCTTGAGATGATACATATACAAATCGGCCTCCTTATTGTATGCTGGAAAATTGCCCTGATCGGCAATGGTCACCAGGATATACTTACCATCGGGAGAAACACGTGGCATGGTTACGCTTTTGCCAAGGGATGATGCCGAAATCAACGTATCGACCACTGATCCCAATGCCGCTGTTTTAGGATCAAATGATAGTGAACAAAGGCTGTACCTAATTTTCTTAATGTTTTCAGGCATGGGTACTGCCTTTGCCGTGACAAAAAAGAGCCGATTTCCTTCAGGAGAAAAACAAGGAAAAGCTTCGTATGCATCCTTTGAAAACAAAAGGGGCGAGGTAAAAAACTCATTTTTTTCCACATCATAAATCACCATGTCTGATTCTGCATCAAAAGCATGGGCACGTTCATGCCCTATAGAAGGGAAAAGCTGGCGCACCTTATCTATAGAAAAGGCAACATACTTGGCAGAGGGGTGCCAGTAAGGAAATGACACACTTGAAAATGTAGTAGGTGTTTTGGTTTCAAGTTTCTGAACCTTATCTCCACTGATCAGAATAGTACCCGAATTGTTTTCCCGCAAGTGCAACAACATATGATCCGGATTATTGGATGCCATTGAATGGCAATTCATGCAAGTCATGGGCATAATGTGGTTGTCCAGAATGGTTTCGACTTTAAAAGCAGACAAACAGCGCTGATAAATTCCCATCTTGTTCCAGGCCTGGTATCCGGGGTAAATTAAACGGTAAACCAAATAATCATCGATGGGCTCCTGCGCTACAAAATAGCTGAACGGTTTGTACTTTGTCCACTTGTTGTCTTGACACTGATAGAGTGTAAAAAGGATACTGTCACCCTTGTTGTCAGATAGAAATTTCAACCAGCTGTCAACCCGGAAATTGGTCTTGTTCCCTTTAAATCCTTGTTCCAAGATGGAATGATGGCCTTTTATGGATACAAATAGATCATTGCCAGGTTCTTTTAGCCTAAAATTAATCGGTGCAATGTTGTATGGAATGGTCGCTCCATTATCAGACGGAAAGACGATCGGTAATCGACCTGCCTCCTTATACTCCTTTGGATGATCAGGTACGGGTCTGCATCCGGCAATAGTTGACATCAGGTACATCAATATTATTAACCAACTATTTTTCATGTAGTTCAGAAAAATGTACGTAATACCAATAGGTTTTCCCGAATGCCTTTTTCATCATCCCCGGATCTTTGCTTCCTCCATTTTGAAATGCATTGGCATAAAGCTTGATCCGGGTTCTAACATCATCGCCGACAGGAAACTGCTTCAGAGCATCAGGCGTTTCAGGCAAAAGTGTTTCGATATAGGCAAGTGCTTCCTGATACGCCAGTGGAATTTCAGGATAATTCATTGACTTGCTCAATGGTAGAAATTTCAAGAACTGATCGAAATCTTTTTGCAATAAAAAAGAGGACATCAAATATTCATATGCCAATTGATTATCCAAATTACCGCGAAGCAAACAAATCAAAGCTAAATCATTTTTACCATTTTGAAAGTAGAAATTGTCCTTTACCTCTCTAGCGCGAAGCTTTCCCCAAACCGGATGGGTATTCACTTTGTCGTCTGAATAGAGAAGTGCTATGGCATCGGAGGCCCATTTTCTATAAAAAAGTGTATTTTGGAGATATCGCAAATACTTGGCTGCCACATCGTATTGACCTTTAATGATACATGTCTCAATATATCTTCTTACAGATCGGACCGGCATGGAGCCATCCGGTGTTGATTCGATGGTTTCCATTGCCAGCATCTGTGCAAAGTTGGTCAAGCCCAGATAAAAGTAGGGCTCATTGGAGATTAGCGGCGCCATTCCATGCAAGGTATAAGGAATAAAAAAATTGGTGGAATCCGGGTTGAATGAGAACAGTCGTGTGCTGAGCTGTCCTGTTTGACCCAGGGATAGCATCAATGCCAAACGTCCCTTTTGACCCTTAGGCGGATCGGTTTCGGCAAGTTTTATTGCCTCATTCCATTTTTGGTTGTAGACAAGATTGTCATATTTCATCTCCTTCTCCTCTTTGAAATCGGGGAAAGTGAAAAAACCATACCCCGAAAAGAGAAGTATTACTGCTCCCAGGAATATTTGCAGATTACGGCCAGCTTTGGTGTTGGTAGTTAAAATTCCGTGCGCCAGAATAATGGAAGGAACCGAGAGAAATATCAAAATCAAATAGACTGGAAATACCAGTGAGAATTTGTAATACGCTGAGGATAGAACAGATTGCAACAAAGTGTCCCGAATGATTGAATGTCTGGCAATCAATGGGATCATTACTCCCAATAAAAAATAGGATAGTATTTCTATGATGCAATTCTGAAATTTGCTGATTGCTGATTTTGTACTAAAGCAGGTTAACAGTTCGATCGCAATGATTGAAAGGAGAAATAAAAGATAAGATCCACCAAACAGCCAATAAATCAGCAAAATTAAAATAACTCCAACCGGGAACCTGATATTTGCTTTTGATATGCCTATATATAAAACAATCATCCAAACAGTTATAGTCACAGCAAGTAATCCTGACAACAAATAGAAATCGTTGAACAGCATAAAACAATAGCCCACGGCCGGAACAAATGCCAAAACATGAAAAGGGTCACCAAAAAGCAGATGCAAGACTTTTTGGATTGAAATGAGGAATAATAGGATCAGTGCGCTTACCACAAAGGATCCAAAATAGGGATATAGGAAAAATTGTGTCAGAAATTCACCCAAATAAATCGCAAAACCTCCCTGAAGTGAAAGATGATCAACCAGATAGTCAAAACTTAATAAAAACAACTGCATCTGCTCTTTCTGTATAAGGTGATTGGGATAATACACCCCCCAGAAAACAAGCAATGCAGCAAAAAATAAGATGGATATGAAAATGGTTAATGCTCTTGTTTTCATTGTTTAAACGTCACCTTCTTTATCGGCGATTCCAATAATTTCTCTAATTCAGAAATATTAACGTCAACTTTTCCGTTTATAAATTCAGGAATATTAAAAGAAAACAGCAGCCGGTCGTAATATTCAAGGTCTTTCTGCGGCAATAAAAACGGTTTTCCTGCTTTACCGTTCTCATCCATTGATGCGATAAAAGGCCGTGTATATAAACCATCCAGGCGTCGGCTGCTAAACACAAACCACCGCGAGTTCGACGACCATGAATGGTAGCTTTCCGTATCGTCACTGTTCACTTCATCAATACGACGACTATTTCCCGTTTTCAAATCGAGCAAATAAAGATCGGCTTCTTTGTGCCAGATAGAGAAGTTCCCGTAATCGATCAGCGTAAACATGATGTACTTCCCATCGGGTGAAGAACGCGGGAAAGTGACACTTTTGTGCAATGCTGCTGCATTAAATACCGTATCGATCCGATCGCCAAAAGTTCCATTATCGCGATTAAAAGAGATGCTGCAAAGATTATATCTTACTTCATTAAATTCAGCAGGCATCTTTTTATGCCGGGCACTACAGAAATAAAGGGTTCGTCCATCGGCTGAAAACGAAGGGAAAGTTTCAAAAATACTGTCCTGCATCAACAGCTTACAACTAATCGCCTGATTATTTTTTATATCATAAACAACAACATCCGAATTGGAATCCCCAACTTCAACTCTTTTTCCTTGTGCTTCGTGAAAAACCTGGTGCGTATTATTTACAGAATAGGCGATATAATTGCCAGAAGGATGCCAGAAAGGATAGACAAAATTCGAAATTGTTTTGTCGGTTTTGGTATTTAAAAGGCTCATATTACCATCGGTTAATAAAACGGTGCCCCCTTTTTTACCCCTGATATGAAAGCTCATATCTTTAGGTTTTGACTGCCGGAAAGAGTGACAGTTCACACAGCTTCCGGGAATCAGCGTGTTTTCAATGATAGGGGATTGATCAAAATTTGAAAGATTTCGTTGATAAATTCCCATTTTACTGTAAACCTCATAACCGGGAGCAATCAAGCGATAGACTAATCCGTAATCAATAGGCACCTCGCTCACATACATTGGGAAAGGGGCAAACTGTTTCCATTTGCCATGTTGCTTAATGGAAACAGTTATCCGAAGGCTGTCTCCTTTGGAATCGGAGAGTATTTTCGCCCATTTATTGATCGGGATGCAAATCTCTTTCGCATCCTGCAGGTGGATCACTTCCTTGTTTCGTCCTTCAATGATGGCATCAATGGCAGTATATTCGGCCACCACCATAAAATTCAAAGGCGCAATCGTAGCAGGAATAGTCACACCCACATAATCGGGGAATAGTGTCGGTTTTTCTTTTAATACTTCTGTGGGTACCACCTTTCCATTGCAAGCCGAAAGGGCAAGAAGCAGGAAGATGGAGGACAGAAGACTGAAGACAGCCAGCAGCTTGTTTTTTATAATATTCTCACTTAATGTCATAATGTCATTTTTTAGCATCATTTTCTGAAATGGAGATAGTACCAATAGGTATTGGAAAATGCAGTAAACAGCTTAGGGTCAGGATTAATTTGATTGGGACTGATCCTTTCGAAAGCTTTGAAACTTTGCCTGGTTACCTGACTGACCGGATAGGGGATTTCCTTTGTCGGGTCGGTATTTGTCTTCTCCCATAAATAGATCAGTGCTTCCTGATAACTATTCGGAATAGACCTGTAATTTAGTGAAACCCCCAAAGGAAAGTATTGCACAAAACGTTTTAAGTCTTTGGTAAGTAAGGTATAAGCAATCAAATATTCATAGGCCATCCGGTTCATTTTGTTTTGATTGAATAAAATTCCGAGCATCATATCTTTCTCACCTTCGCTGAAAAGAAAATCTTCCCTGGTTCGACATTGACGCAACCATCCCCATTCGGGATGTTGGTTAATCAATTTTTCGTCTTTCATGGTGATTAGCGCGTTTGTAGCCCAACCCCGGTAATAAAAAGTCTTTTGCAACATACGCAAATACTTCCCGGCAACTGCATAATCACCGTTTATCAGATTGGTTTCAGCCAAACGCATCACCGCACGTACACTCTTCTGATAGTCCGGCAAAGCCTCCATTGCTTCAAAAGCATAGCGTTGTGCCGTGTTTATAAACCCCAAATGATAATATACCTCACCAGCAATCATTGGTATGGTAAAATCGCGCGTAAAATCGGGCATTAAACCTTGAATCCCATTCTGGTAATAGTAAAACATGCGTTCAGCCAGCAAATCCTGTTTGGCGAGAGCCAGATTAAGGCATGATACCGAAAGCGGACTTGATGGTGTCTTCTTGTCGGCAAGTGCAATCACCCGATCCCATTTACGCATCCTAACATTAAAATCGTATGCCATCACCTCTTCCTTTTCCATATCAGTAGCCCGGCTGATAAAAAAGGAACCACCAAATAACAACACAAACAATTGGGCAACGATTATAAATACCATCCTGTTTTTTTTCACCGGAGCCTGAAGAAAACGAAGGGTGATCGGAATGAATACGATGAAAAGGCCAATGATGCCAATGGATATAGGAATATTTACAGGGAAGCGGAAGAAATTGACACCAATCCATGCCTGCCGCATGGGATACTGTAGAAGATAGGTCTTACTTAGTATAGGAAATGCCAAAGAGAGCACAATACATCCCAACGCAAATAATATCAGATGTTTTTTTATAATTTCTTTTCTCATTATCTCACGTGTAATGGCAAACAGGGGCAGCAGTAAAAATGCACCTCCTACAAGCCAGTAAAGCACAGGGATAAATAACAAGACGAAAATAACACGGATCCGGTTTGTTTTAAGCAGCGTATAGGTACAAATAGAGGCAGCCGTGAGTAACATGGCCACCAGACCTCCGAATAAATAATTTTCGTCGCAAAGTAATCCCCAATAAAGCAGCGAAGGAATAAACGTGATTGGCACAAACAATGGCTTTGCTCCCAGTCGCTGCGAAATAAACCATACGGTTCTTTGCAGAAGCGTCAATAAGGTGGCAATGATAATCGCACCTACATAGGAATAAAAGAAAAACTGCGTGAAGAAATTACCTGTAAAGTCGCTAAACCCACCTGGTTTGGCCACGAACTGGAAGAAATAGTCAGGAGAGAATAAGAACATTTGATACTGCTCCTGGTAATTCAGATGAAAGGGGTATAAAAAGGCAAAAAAAGCAAAAACCATTAATCCAAATACAAGCGAGAGCAGTTTTTCGATTGAGAATATCTTCATTTGGAATATGTTATAACTTCATTATAAATTTATTATTAAAAATTGAACGAAAAACCGCATCACTTCACGTGCTCAGCCTCCTGATCCCAAAAAACCCGTTCAATATCCTTTGCATCAAACGGTGTCGGACCTTTGGCGAGTTCAGGAATATTAAACGATTTAAGTGTATTGTCGTAAACTGATGGATCGAGCTGTGGTAAAACAAATGGTTTGAATGTCTTACCTGTAGAATCGATGTAGCAGAAATAAGGTTTGCCATAGATCCCATCATCGCGTTTGCTAGCAAAAACGAACCAGCGGCTATTCGACGACCAGCTATGGTACGAATCGGAATTTGGTCCGTTAACTTCCTTCAAACGATCAATTTCACCTGTTTTCAGGTTCATTAGCTGCAAATCGGCTTCGCGATGCCAGATGGGGAAAGTGCCATAATCGGCAACGGTATAAAGAAGGTACTTGCCATCGGGCGACGTTTTCAGATGACAGGCAGACCCACCCATCTTTCGGGCATTCCAAATCGTATCTGCTTTTAAGCCTATCATCCCTTTCTCTGCATCGAAACTCACACGACAAATATTGTATTTCAATGATTTGATGCTATCAGGCAATGGTACAGCCGATGCCATACAATAGTAAATCCACTTTCCATCAGCCGAAAATACCGGAAAAGTCTCAAAAGCGGTGGAATCAGAGAGAAAAGGTTGGGTGATGACCTCATCCTTATCAAAATCCATCACGATTAAGTCGGAGGCTGTATCGTATACTTCGAGGCGTTCGCTTCGATAGGCATGCAGCTCGGGGATGATAATATTCACAGAGAAAACGGCATATCGCCCTCCGGGATGGAAATTACCATAAACTGCATTCGAAATCATTCCTTTACCCCGCGTATTGATTTTTCGTAGTTTGCCATCTCTGTTCAAAATAGTACCACCATTCTTCCCCCTCAGATGAAACATCGAAAGTGAGGCGTTTTGATTACCATAGATATGGCAGTTCATGCAAGAGCCATCAGTTAAGTTGTTGTCAGCAATCACGCGCTCATCAAAAGACTCAATATGACGTTCAACAAGCTGTATTTTGTTCCACACTTCATAACCGGGTTCAATCAGCCGATAACTTAGCCAGGGGTTGATACTGTCGCTCTTCACATGCCAAAAGAACGATTCATACTGAATCCATTGCCCATTTAAGCAGGCCGTTACACAGATGCTCAGGCTCCGCCCCTGCTCTGATGCAAGAAGCGCCTTCCATTTTTTCAAAGGGATATTAATTTTTTGAGTCCCGTTAACGATAATTGAGTCTTTGCTGCCTTTAATGGTCACCACCATTTTATCTGGTTCATTTCGCATAAGGAAATTAAGTGGTGCCGCATTAACCGGAATGGTCACATCGATATAGTCGGGATAGATGGGTGGAAGTATATGACTTATCTTCACGTCTGTTGGCCCGCTGCACGACATCAGAAACATGCTTATAATGGCAGAAAGTATAAAACTCCTCATTTCTTTTGAATTGTGGCAAAATGATAATAAAACCAGTATGATTTACCAAAACGTCCATTCAAGGCGTTCATTTCGCCATTTGTATTTTCATATAGTTGTGTATAATCTGCAAAGTCCTTTATTTTCCCCGCAGAAATGGCATAACTTACAAGCTCACCCTGAGATGCATTCGAAGCGAATAATTGAATTAATAACGCTTCGCTATAAAGTGATGGTACGGGCCGTTCGATCAACCGACCAAATTGATCATACACTTTTCTAAAAGATTTCAAATCCTTATTGAGTAAATGATAACAAAGCAGGTAATCAAGGGCAATCAGATTATTCGGATTTTGCCCGACAAGAAAATTGAGAGAAGCCAAATAATTATTCGATTTACGGATCGTGTCGATACCGGGAATCTGGGCACGCTTTTCGATCAGCCATTTATTTGACGCAGAGGCATGGTTCATTGCCTGACTGCTTTCAGCCCATTTTTTATGGAAAAGTGTCTTCGAAAGTATCAGCAGATATTTATTGGCAGCGGTTGAGTCTTCGTTAATCAAATTGATTTCAGCCAGACGTTTGATCATGCGTGAGCACCTTTGATAAGGAGAAAAAGTATTGCCGAGCATTGCCGAATGTTGAGCAAGGTTCATATCTCCCAACAGAAAAAATACTTCATTGCTCACGAAGATAGATTGCCAATTTTCGTCGGGTGTCACAGGCAATATTAATCCATAGGAAGCCGGCTGGTAAAAGTCCAATAGATATTCAGGCAACACCCCTTTTTTAGCCAGTGCCATATTGGTAAAATAGGTGGCATTCCGGTTCTTCAGATTATACTTTTTCGAAAGCTCAATAACCCGGTCGGTATTTCCAAAATAATATTCGCTGTCAAGCGACAGTATCTTTTCGAGATTAAAACTGGCATTTGCCCGAATTCCAAAAAACAACAATATGATGAAAACAAAAGAAAGCGAGGCATCGATCATTCCCTGATATTTGACTTCAAGCCGTTTCAGGAAGAAAGCGCCCAATAATGTGAAAATTAAAGAGGCCGGTAAAAACATGCTTTGCTGGTTCATCGCAGGGTAAATCCAGGCCTGACTGGTGGTGAGTAAGTAAAAATGCCTCAGCACTAATGGAATTGAAAAAGCCACTGCACCAATCAATAACCATTTAAACAAACTGAACTTTCCCCTTTTCCAATCATAAGCCACTATCAATAACGGAAAAACAAGCAAGGAACTGCCAACCAACCAATAGCCGGTTAAAGCCATTATCAGTCCTGTTGTTAAGGAAAGCCATCGTTTCGAAATTGTACTATAAATCAGGAACAGAAATAATACCGCAATAAAACCAGCAGAAACGGATACGCGGTGTGATAAATCGCAATGAAGTATCCAATCGATCGCAACCGGGAGTAAAGCCCAGAGAGGTGCATTTTTTGCGGCAGATATTCGTTTGATTACAAAAGAGCAGAGGAGCCATTCGAGGCAGAACATTAGGGAGAGCACCACTGCCCCACCACCCCGGAGATAGAAAAATTGCGTAAGATAATCGCCTGTATAACTGGCCAGCCATGCAGGTTTATTGAAATAAGAGAGAAAATAATCTGAAGTGTAAAGAAACAATTGTATCTGCTCTTTAAAAAACAGATGGTAAGCGTAAAAGAGCTGAAAAAAAAGAAAGCTCAAAAACGTAAGCCCTAAAGCTACAATTCCAAACCGTTTTTTTTCGTAAGCAATCATTTAAAAGATGAGGTTAATAATCATTTTAGATTTAAACTCTTTTTTTGCTCAGGAGAAAAAGAATCCCCTATCATTTTATTCACAAATTTTCCAACAATATTATCCTGATTGTGCCGGACAAAGTTATAGTGAAAATCAACCATGCGGGCATTAAGTGAGTCAGACTTCTGTTTTATCACTGCTTGTTCTGCGACGTCGGCTGTTTTAAACTTCTGCCAAAGTTCTTCATGAAGATAATCCGCCATCATTTTTGTTTCCTTCCAATGCTGAAGTGAGTCGTTGAGGGCTGTGCCACCAGCCGAACTGTTCTTACCAATATTCACAATCAATTCGCCAGGTTCTTTCACCACAAGAAGTTCTTGAAGTGTTAACCTCAATACAGGTTTTGCTCTTATTATGTATATCTCAGGCACTTCTGCTGATCCTTTGAACTGAAATGCTCCATTTGCAATCATTACCGAGTCAACCCTTTCCTTTGAAGCATTTTCGAGTGGTACGAGAAAAATCCATGCACCATCCGTTGAAGTATCCGGCAGATGACCCTTAATCGTTAAATCAGTACCGGATTGACAACCAACAAGGATCAAAAGAAAAACTAAATATCGAAGCATCATTAAAGAATAATTTATTTGTGCAAATCATACACCTGAAGCAAAGTAAACTAAAAAAGAGACTATTTATCAAATAAGAGGACGGACAAAATGCCCGCCCTCTCTATAGTTCAATGATTTTTAAAGCTTTTGATTATTTAGCCTTAAACATCCAGAACCAGGCTGTTCCCCAGGAACCAGCTCCGGGCTCTGGCCACGCCAAAGCCATTTTAGCGTCATCCAATTTTAGTATATCATAATCATATATAGGTGCATTCCCACCGTTAGGTTGTTTTCCACTAAGAACAGTCACGTTCTTAGTCTTTAACTTACCTTTTGCCCAAACAGCGCTACCGTCGTCTAACGTTATTGCTGTCATATCGAAAGAGAAAGAACCAACCATAGAAGTACCATCGGTCTTTTTCTTTGTAAGCGAAGAGCCTTTCACTGAGAATATCATTTCAGCTCCGTCACCTTCACCAGTAGTTTGAGCAGCCATATCCGACAATGCAACCGCCCACCAACCTGGAGAAGTATTGCCTTTATAGCCACCATTACCCCATACAGAGGAAAGTGTGTTATCCCACACCCAACTCTTTTCGCCGGTACCACAGAGAATACCCCACTCCGGAGGAACGTTAATAAGTGTATCGATCTGCACGGTTAACGTTTTAGTAATAGTTGTTCCATCGTGATTCAAACCGGTAAACACAATGTCATTGGCTCCCTTCAAAACTAATTGAACCGTTGTATTTGTGCTAACTGTTGTACCATTTCCATAATTCCAGGAGGTAAGACAACCAACTTTGTCACTGTTCAGTACAATATTATTCGATTTTTTACCATTCACCAATACCGGAGTAGCAGAGATTTGCAAGTCGTTGGCTGTAATAGCCCCGGACATAACATCTCTGTTCTCTGTAGGATCACAGGCAGCCATCATCATTGTGGCGGCCCACATAGAATATATTAATGCCTTTTTCATATTTTTCAAATTGAGATTTTAAATTAAACATCTAAACTATTCATTCCAACTAACAAATAACGCAGATGCATCCCAACCGGCATTCTGCTTCAAAACACCGCTTGAAAGATCTATTTCAGACTGCGGAATCGGCATAAAACCCTTACACGCATCGTAACGAGCAGAATATCCTGCGCCCTGATTTTTCATCGTAGTAGCAATACCACGGTTCCATATATCTGAACCAAGCTGAGCTGAAAGTGCGTCTTTTGCAATGCCCCAACGACGGATATCACTCCAGCGTGTTCCCTCGAAAGCAAGTTCCCAACGCCGTTCGTTGCGAAGAGTTGTTACTGAATAGGTAACAGGAAGTAGTCCTGCGCGGGCACGAACTAAGTTCATTTTGTCAGCAGTACCCGTAAGTTCGGAGTGCATTAAAAGAACGTCAGCATAACGGATTACATTAATATCAACTTCATGAGCCAATTGGAAGTCATCAGCTGCACCATCTCCGTAATACTCCGTTGAAGAGGTAAAACTATTGAACAGTGCATCAAGTGTACCATCAGTATTATATGTTTTCGCACCTTTTGTGGCAATAACTTTCTTCGACCAAAAACCAGATTCTTCCATCTGTTTATCAGCGCCATAGATATAGTCTGGTGTTGCTGAACCATCAAGGATAGAAGCATCACGGCGTGGGTCTGTCGGTTCTGCAGCTTTCCACTCTTTCCAAAGATTCGGGCTTACAGGACCTGCACCCCAACCTTCTCCAAAGGGAAAAAGGTTTTTGTATTGATTTGCAGCACCAGTGCTACGAATTGCAAAGAACAGGGCATACTGGTTTGAATAACCAGTGGTTGTACTCCAACTTGCCAAATGCGAAAATTTGATAGAAAATACAGTTTCAGGATTAGTACCATCCTTTACCCATGCCGGAGCATTTTTGGCATAGGGATAATCCTTCTTCGAAAGCGTATTGGTATAAGGCCACAAACTACGATAATCAGGCACCAAACTTTGTCCACTATTGGCGATACAATCCTCTAAACCGGTAATTACCTCAGCTTTTGCAATAGAACCGGAGATCTTACCATCAGCGCCCATCAAAGGAAGTGCATCCTTTTGGTAGAAACCTGTGTAGAAAAGATATACGCGAGCCAATAGAGCCTCGGCAGCCCATTTTGTCACATGCCCATTACCTGAAATAGTTTCATCCCATTTCTTGGCAGGCATAATACTTATTGCTTCTTTCAAGCTTGCAGCAATAAAACCATACACCTCTTCAGTAGTGGATTGTTTTGGATATACCGATGCCTCAGCCACTGTGGAAGGAACCTGAGTAATCAAAGGAATACTACCAAACATCTCTACCAATTCATTGTAGAAGAAAGCACGAAGGAAAAGTGTTTCCCCCATCAACTGATTTCTCAGAGTTTCATCTGTCACCTTGTCCAGATTAGCAATAGCCATGTTGGCACGGCTAATCCCAGAGTAACGATCGGACCAGAAAGTTTTGAAACGGTCCAAATTGGTATACATAAGATGGTCTATTACCTGAAAATCTTTATCATTTTCACCACCACCGCCGAAACGATCGTCAGAAGCCAATTCTGATGCAAAGTAATAGGTATTCCCGCAATTGGCCACTGGTTTATTTAATGTGGCATATACACCAGTAACCATCTGAATGGCATCATCTGCCGATGTCGGATAATTTCCGGTATTCTTTTTAGTATAGCTCTCAGTATCGAGGTAATTCTCGCAACTCATAAACAAAAGAGCAGTAGCTGCAAAATACAATATTTTTTTCATATTCATCCTCTCATTTAAAATTTAAGATTAACACCTACCAAAAAAGTTCTTGGGCTTGGATAATAACCTAAGTCAATACCTGATACCCAACCCTGTTCGTAACCATAACCAATTTCAGGGTCCATACCGGAATAACCTGTGAACGTATAAAGGTTCTGAGCAGTTACAAACAAACGAGCTTGCCCAAGAGGCATATTCTTGAAAAGTTTCTTGAAGTCGTAACCCATCGTAACGTTCTGAATTTTTACATAATCGCCATCTTCAATATAAATGTCAGAAATATTCTGCCAGTTGATGTTGCTACCAGAAGTCAGACGCGGTAATTTATTAGAGGTACCTTCACCTGTCCAACGACCAAAAATTTCAGTCGTATAGTTTTGAAGCGGAGAGTCCGCAAATGAACGATAGGACTTTGCAATCTGCTGTCCGAATGCGCCTGTACCCGTGATATTTAAATCAAACCCTTTATACGAAAAGTTCAAATTCAGACCCAATGTGAAGTCAGGATGTGGATTACCAATCATAGTCCGGTCGGTTTCCGTAATCTTACCGTCACCATCCGTATCCACAAAGATAAGGTCACCAGGTTGTGCACCGGCATACCTGGCAGCAGTGCTGTTTACCTGATCCCAGTTCTGGAATACCCCAGCGGTCTTATAACCATAGAAATAACCTAAAGGATACCCAACTTGCGCACGATACATTTCCGTGGTACCCTGACTGAGCACATTACCTTCACCATGAATAATACCTTCCGTATTGGCAATACGGGTTACTTTGTTTACATTGTGAGTTAAATTCACCGATGCACCATATTTGAATTCACCAGCTTTGTCATTCCAGTTCAGTGCGATTTCTAAACCTTTGTTTTCAACGTCGCCACCATTCACAGCAGGAGCGTTTAATCCCCATACACCAGGAATCGGAGCCGTTAAAAGCCAGTCTTTTGTGGTCTTCGTATACCAGTCGAATGTTAAGCCTAAACGAGAGTTCATAAAACGGGAATCAAAACCAAAGTCCAACTGTTCAGAAGTTTCCCATTTAACATCGGGGTTAGCCAAAATATCAGCATAACCACCTACGGTCTGTGTTAACTTGTCAGGTGAAAAATAATAACCATTACTTGTATCAAATGCAATAGTAGAAAGATACTGAAAGTTATTAATTGCATTGTTACCATTTTGTCCCCAGCTGCCACGAAGTTTCATGAAATCCATAAAGTTTTTAGTACCGTTCATAAAAGATTCGTTGGTTATAACCCAACCGGCAGACATTGAAGGGAAGTAACCCCATCGTTTTCCGCGTGCAAAGTTTGAAGAACCATCTGCACGCATGGTGAAAGAGGCCATATAGGTTTCTTTGAAGTTGTAGTTAGCACGTCCGAAGAAAGAGGCTAACGCACCCGATCCCCAGGGTGATCCACCTGCACCACGTTGTGACAGTACGGTCGGTTTGGTATTGTCAACCCATGCATAATCAAATAAACCGGGAAACATAGAATTTTGGCCACTTGCATTTACGCTTGAACCCATTCCCCATTTTTCAATAGACTGACCAATCATAACATCAAACTGATGCTGTTCGGCAACTATGAATTTATAGGCTAAGGTATTATCAAGTGTAGTACTAAAACCGGAACTTGCACTCTGTGAAACATTATCAAGAGTAACATTTGTATTGTTAGACAAGTGACGGATTCCATCATACGAACGGGAGGCGTTTGCAGACATCTTATAACCAAACTGAGATCTGAAAACCAAATTCTTGATGGGTTGGATTTCTACATAAACACTTGCCTGAAGCCCATAAGACTTGTTGAGGTTCAATCCCTGACTTGAAAGAGCAGTTCCTGCAAGCGGGTTACCAGTATTACCATCATAGTTCCAGCCATTAGCCACCTTGTCGTTATAATCATAGAAGTTACCTTCCGTATCATAAACAGGAAGTAATGGATTACCAACCAATAGGTTATGAATCGAATTCCAATAGATGTTACCGGTAGCAATACCCGATGTAGTGTTATAGTTGTAGTTCAACGTCTGACCAATCTTGATTGCATCAAAATCTTTCACTTTTAATAATACATGGTCTGAATTGATACGGACTGTATACCGGTCGTATTTAGACTGAACCGGCTTTCCTAAAATACCGTCTTGTGAATTATAAGAAAAACCTAATGCAAATTTAGACTGATCGTTACCACCTGTCAGATTAAACGCATGATTTTGAGTTGGAGCTGCTGCGTTATATGTCTCCTTCAACCAATTTGTACCTTGCCATGAACCATCCATAATCGTATTATAGAGGTCTTTCGGAAGTATGTTTGCCCAATCATTTGCTGGATTCGCTTCATTGAACCGGGTTTCATCCATCATAGCCATATATTCTTTGGCATTAAGCAACGCAGGCATTTTAGCCGAATACTGCACCCCATAGTAACCATCATAAGAAATCTGAAGTTTTCCGGATTTACCTTTTTTAGTTGTTACCAAAACTACACCATTGGCAGCCCGCGATCCATAAATTGCGGCAGAAGCTGCATCCTTCAATACGTCAACAGATTCAATATCCGAAGTATTTAAAGCATTAATATCTCCACCTGCCACACCATCTATTACATAAAGAGGAGATGCGTTACCGATAGTTCCCAAACCACGAATAGTTACTTTGAAGCCAGATCCTGGCTGACCGGAACTCTGTGTGATTTCAACACCCGGTGACTGGCTTTGCAAAGCACTCAAGGCACTGGAAGTACTCAGTTTTTGCAGATTATCACCGCTTACCTGAACAGTGGCACCTGTGGTCAGTTTTTTCTTCTGGACACCATAACCAATTGCCACCACCTCTTCAATACCGACGGTTTCATTAGCCAGTTTTACAGAGAAGTTGGTTTGGTTACCAATCGAAATCTCCTGAGTTTTCAATCCAATAAAAGAAAAAACAAGGATTTTAGCCGTCGCCGGAACACCAAGAGAAAAATTACCATCAATGTCACTGACGGTACCGGTCGACGTTCCTTTGATGATTACTGTGGCTCCAGGAACAGGAGCACCAGACTCATCAGTTATTTTCCCGGTAATGGTCTTCTGTTGTGCAAAAGCCATTCCTGCAAGCATTACCATTAAAAGAACCATGGAGAGGAATTTTCCTGCCCATTTCCCTTCTGGCGAAAAACTAAGTCTAATTGGTTTCATAAATACATAAACTTAAGATTAAAAATTAAAAAATATTAGTTCGAGTGTAAAGTGTAGACAAGAAAATTAATGCATAAAGAAGAATTTGTTTAGTTAATACTTTGTCTTTGGAAATCAGATGTTTTGTTAATCAGTTTAAAAAAATAATTCATAAATTATTAATTAAGATGAGAATACTAATTACAATAATCAGATAGATGGTCACCTCAATGGCCAGATAAGTGTGTCTTTTACTTTTCATAAAACAGTGTTTGTTTTTAAGACCGTTTAGTTAAACAGTGTTAAAATATGTTATCAAATATAATCCTTGCCGCGATAACAGGAGTACATCGTATGTTTTTAAATGTAGACTGTTTGTTATTGTATGGGTGTAATTTGTTTCAGAAATTGGGGTCAATTGTTAATCTATGTATTTTTTAGATATTAAACCCTCAATAATTTGTATCTTTAACAAAGGTTAATATGCTAATGAGAAATCAGACTTTACATGACCTTAAAAACAATTCTTTGAACTAATAAATTTTTGAAAAAAACAGAATTATTGACAATTCCCATTGTCTCAGGCAACTTTTCATCTAAAGGATTACTCTTGCGTTGGGTCAGCATCGCCTTTACAGCAATGTTGGGGATAATCCTTATGAATTATCAGTCGTCAGGGCAGGAAAACCGGTATGTTTTTTCTCATCTGAATGTAAATAACGGGCTTTCCCAAAACCAGATTAATTGTATCTACCGCGATTCGAAAGGATTTGTCTGGTTTGGCACGAATGCGGGGCTGAATCGTTTTGACGGTTCTTCCATTGAGGTTTTTTCCTATGAGAAATCAGACAAAGGATCCATCGCAAACAATACCATCAGCGCCATTGCAGAGGATAAAAATGGCAACCTATGGATTGGTACCGGCAATGGTGTCAGTATGCTTAACAGCCAAACCTATCAATTCAGGGAATTTGATTACAGTAGCCTATCTACAGCCCGCTGTGGTGACATCCGGTATGTTAATGCGTTGGCAGTAGATAGGGCCGGTAATCTTTGGATTGGCACCAACAATGGGGTCATTTACCATGATGTAGTTCACGGTTCCATGGAGCGGATTTTAATAGATCCCCCAGACTGCACCTCTCCTATGAATAGTATTACCTCAATCACTGAGGATCAGGATGGAAATATGTGGATGGGCTCAAAAAATGGCTATCTGATAAAATATAATTTACAAAATAGAAAGACAAAGAAGTTAAAAATACCTGATGAATCGGATAAGTTGTCAAATTGTCTTACCAAGCTTTTCGTAGATAAGGATAACGATCTGTGGGTAGGTAATTTACTGGGGTTGTATCTGCTTGATTTAAAAACTGAGGTCTGGAAAAGTAATTTTAAATCCAATATAAGTGAGCCGGACAGATTAAAAAGAATTGGGTCTATTTCTCAAAACAATGATGGTTTGATTTGGGTTGCAACCGACGGGGGAGGCGCATTTGTCATCAACAAACAAAACTGGAATGTCCAAAATATTAAACATCAACCTTTTGCTGATCAGAAGCTTAAATCTGATGGTCTCTCTTTTGTTTGTTGCGATAAAGAGGGAATTGTCTGGCTGGGTACAACCAAAAAAGGGGTTAATTTTTATAAAAGCAATGTTAATAAATTCAGGATTTACAAGAATTTGGCCACAGATGTCAATACGCTCAGCAACAACGATGTAAATGCTCTTGTTGAAGATGATCATGGTAATGTTTGGATTGGTACCGACGGAGGAGGACTCAACTATCTGGACAGAAAGACACAGAATATAACTAGAGTAGCTATTAATAAATCGCCAAAGAATAGCTTAAGCAGTAACATCATTGTTTCCTTGTACTTTGACCGCCAACACAAATTGTGGATTGGAACCTACTTTGCTGGGTTGAATAAATATGATCCCGCCTCGGGTCGGTTCATCTCCTTCATGCATCAGCCTGATGACAGTACTTCCATTTCTGATGATAGAATTTATGGTATCGGTGAGGACGCACTCCACCAGATCTGGGCAGGTACGCTTGGTAGCGGGGTAAACATACTGGATAACAAGACCGGGAAATTCAAAGTCCTCACAACACGTAACAGCTCCCTCTGCTTTGACATGATTACCTCTGTCTACCGCGACAAATACGATATGTTGTGGTTAACTACAGAATATGGTTTGTCTGCTTACGATTACAGGAACAATTCATTCAGAACCTTTCAAAGCCAGGAGAATGACAGTAATTCTATAAGCGATAACAATGTGGTCAACTGTTTCGAAGACAGCAGAGGCTTTTTCTGGATTTGTACTAAAAATGGTCTTAACCTGTTAACAAGAAACAATGGCGCCTTCAGACATTTTACGATTAGGGATGGTCTGCCTTCCAACAGTGTGCACGGTATTGTGGAGGACAAGCACAGAAACCTTTGGATCAGTTCAAAGAATGGCATTTCCAGAATGGAATTGACAAATGTTAGAAATGAAAGCAGTTTTGATTTTAAATTTTTCAACTATGATGTAACGGATGGTCTTCAGGGGAAAGAGTTTAACCGTTCGTCGGCCCTTTGTACCTCAGACGGCGAGATCTTTTTTGGAGGTCCTGATGGACTCAATGCCTTTTATCCGGACGAAATCAAATCAGATAGTTCTGTTGCCAAAATGATCTTCAGGGATTTTAAGATTTTCAACAAAAGCATTGATTACGGGCAAAAATACAACAACAGGGTTCTTCTCGAAAAGCCGATTTTTAATACTGAGAAGATCGAATTAAAATACATTGAAAATTCATTTACGATTGAATTTACTGCACTCAATTATTTTTTCCCCGAAAAAAATATCTATGCTTATAAATTGGATGGATTTGATAAACAATGGATTACTACTACAGGGAAAAATAATTCAGCCACCTATACCAACCTGAGTAATGGTACCTACACATTTAGGGTTAAAGAACTGAATGAAAACTCTACGGGGAAAGAGATCTCCCTAATTATTGTAGTTCTCCCGCCATTCTGGAAAAGTTTGTTTGCTTATCTTTCGTATGCCATCTTCATTTTACTGGTTTTGCTGCTTCTGCGCCGATTAATATTGGTCAACGAAAGGACCAATGCCCGTATCGAGCATGAACGAATTGATGCACAGCATGTACACGAGATCGACTCATTGAAAATTAAGTTTTTTACCAATATTTCTCATGAATTCAGAACCCCGTTAACTTTAATAATGGCTCCTGTTGAAAAATTGCTTTCAGAATTAAAGGATAAACCTGAAAAAAAATACCTGGAGCTAATTCAACAGAATGCCAGGAGATTATTGCAAATGGTTAATCAATTGCTGGATTTCAGAAAATTGGAGGTTCAGGGATTCAATTACAACCCATCATTCGGTGATATTGTCTCATTTATCAGAGAGTCGGTCGTTTCCTTCAATTACCTGAGCGAACAAAAGCATATTAAACTGCTCTTTACATCCGGAATCAGTGAACTAAATACCTATTTTGACAAGGATAAATTGGAGAAAATAATCTTTAATCTGCTTTCCAATGCTTTTAAATTCACTCACGGTAACGGCCAGGTGTCTATCACACTATCTGTTGAAACAAATGGAAGCACATACAACAATCTGGACTCCGCAACCAATCTGATCATTGAGGTAGCAGATACCGGGATCGGGATACCTGAAGACAAACTGGATAAAATTTTTAGACGTTTCTTTCAGGTGGATACAATAGGTCAGGTTGAAAAGGGTACAGGCATTGGTCTCTCCCTGGTCGCAGAATTTGTCAAACTTCATGGAGGAGAGATCACCGTCAAAAGCGAAATAGGTAAAGGCAGTTGCTTTACGGTTAAATTACCGGTATATGAGTCAGGTATGGAGAACGAAGCTCTTGCACAGCCATTGGAAGAGGTAAGGAATAGACCAATAGTAACTATTGATAATGATCCGAAATCCGTGGTAACAGGAAGGTCTTTGATCTTGATTGCCGAGGATAATGATGATCTGCGCTTTTATCTGAAAGACAATTTGCACGATCAGTTTGAAATTCTGGAAGCTTCGAATGGCGATGCAGCCCTGGAATTGGTTTTGAAGTATATGCCGGATTTGATTATCAGCGATATTATGATGCCGGGAATAGACGGCATGGAGTTGTGCAGAAGGATTAAAACGGACAAGACTGTATGCCATATTCCACTTATCCTTTTGACTGCCAAATCATCCGATGAACAACAGCTGATGGGAATTGAGATGGGCGCCGATGATTACATTACAAAACCGTTTAATTTTCAAATACTTGAGGCTAAAATTAACAACATTTTTTCATTAAGGCACAACTTAAGGACAGTCTTCAAAGACAAACTTCATATTGAACCCAAAGATATCACGGTTACCTCCCTGGATGAACTATTCATGCACAAGGTTCTTGAGTTGGTTGAAAAAAATATTGCCAATACTGAATATACCATTGAAATAATGAGTCACGATTTGGGGATGAGCCGAACCCTGCTCTACAAGAAAATTCTGGCATTAACTGGTAAACCACCATTAGAGTTTCTCCGCTCAATGCGGTTAAAAAGGGCAGCCCTTCTGCTTTCCAAAAGCCAGTTGAATGTGTCGGAGATAGCATTTCAGGTAGGATTCAATGATCCGAAATATTTCAGCAAGCATTTTAAAAATGAGTTCGGTGTCATTCCTTCAAGATACATCAAAAATGAGTGATGAGGCATTGTGTTAGTGGTTAACAAGGAAAACATTTTATAATATACTATCAGACAGATATGAAAACGTCAATACTTGTGGCAGGGATTTTGCTTTGTGGCACCTGCTTAATGGCTCAACAGCCTAAATCTCCTGTTGAATTGCATGGTGCACTTCGGGTAGAGGGCAATCAAATGGTCGGCAAAAGTGGTTTGCCTCCTCAATTGAGAGGGATATCCTTGTCGTGGAGCATATGGCAAGGGAAAAAATACTATAACCAGGAAGTGGTAGACTGGCTGGTCAAAGATTTCCACATTTCATTGTTACGTGCATCGATGGGTGTAGAGCCCGCGGGAGGCTATTTAGCCAACCGTAAAGAACAGTTGAAATTGATGACTGCTGTGATCGACAAAGCCATCGCTGAGGGCATTTATGTGCTTGTAGACTGGCACGACCACAATGCCGAGAAGCATCTGGAAGAGTCAAAGGCTTTTTTTGCGCTGATGGCTCAAAAATATGCCGGAGTGCCAAATGTCATCTATGAAATCTTCAATGAACCGGCCAGGCAAAGCTGGGAGGTGGTGAAAGGTTATTCTCTTGAGGTGATCAAAACCATCCGGCAATATGACACTAAAAACATCATCGTGGTAGGTTCTCCAAAGTGGGACCAGGATGTGGATGTGGCGGCGGCTGATCCAATCAGGGGATTCGACAACCTGGTTTATTCTTTCCATTTCTATGCCTCAGATTCCAACCACCAGGAGAAGCTTCGGGCCAAGGCTGAGGTTGCCATGAAGCTAGGTTTGCCGCTCTTTGTGACAGAGTGGGGGGTTGGTGAATCGAACGGAAACGGAGAATTCAACCTGGAAAAGACCAACAGATGGGTGGAATGGATGGAGCGCAACCGGCTTAGTTGGGTTGCCTGGAATGTGACAGACAAGAAAGAAACAACGGCCTTAATGCTTCCGGGGGCCTCGGTTGCAGGCGGCTGGAGTAATGAGCAGCTAACTGAGTCTGGAAAATATATAAAAGATTTATTGCACAAATTGAATAAATGAGACAAATTGATCAAAAAATCTATTCGCTTCGGAGAGAAACCGTAAGATCTTGTTTCAGTGCTAGCTTTATGGCAATGAAACTGCAAATAATTCCGCTGATCAGTACCACTAGTGCAATCGACGGCAACCAGATCCACAGGCTGGTAGGTTGAGAAGAAATCAAGATTGGCAGTGCACTGATTGCGGCCGGCAAAATACCTGCAAATACTGCAGCTGCGATCAGCGCCAGCTTTTCTATCAACAACATTCTGAAAATCGCAGCTTTCTGAAATCCAATTGATAATAGCAACGCATATTCCGGTATCTGCTCCAAAGTGATGCGGAAAATAAGAATTCCCAGTCCAATAGTACCAATGAGTAAACCAAGCGATCCCAGCATCAGAAAGATATTCAGGTAAGTATTCTCTATTGTGTCAAAACTGAGTAACCGGTCGGCGGCACTCGTAATCTCGGCCCCATAGTGTCTCCATCCATCTTCAAATTCTTTCTTTGCTTCCGGATTAAGTCGAGCCTGAACCAAAAACAGATTGGCTCCGCTGACAGATGGAAAGGCTTTTGTAAAATAATCTTCGGAGATGATGACATTACCCTGGAAAACGGAATTCTCTAGTCCGCCGATCAATCTGAGCTTTAATAGCGCTCCGGCTTCATCCTTATATATAAGTGTGTCACCCATTTTTTTACCAAGACTCCACTGAATGACAGTCTGATCCGCAAAGGCGGGAATCACGTTGTCCTGCAGTTTCCTGGTAAGGGATAACCAGGGATGCTCTGGATCGAGATCTTTGGTTCCGGAATTAAATTTAAAAGATGTACGGCGATCGAATTGAGAAGGATTACAGGCTATGATCCTGGGCCTCGAAATCCTGTTTAGATTCAGACAACTGGCATCATCTCCGGGCTGTACGTGAAAGGAAATGATTTCCGCGTCTTTAGGCACACCCAGCTCTTCTCTTGTCTGACTGGTTGCGGGATCCGTCAGAACGGGCAAAGTGGTTTCAACAAAATAATCGTATCCGCCTGTTCCTGAGGTCGGATTCTTTAAGGAGGGTGAACTTTCTTTTCGAAATAATCCTGTAGAAATTACCAGGAAAATGCCAATAGACAGAAAACTGATTGCCAACAAGTTTCGTTTCCGCTCGCCTGAAAGTCGTTTCAGCAGGAAGGAAAGTCGGGTAAATGACAACGATTTTTCCCAAGCCGCTATCTTTTTTAACGCATAATCCAGTAATAATAATATTCCGGGTAATATACCGAAACCGCTGATATAGAACAACTCCGGATTAACTTCTCCGCTGTTTATTCCGCTGATTATCAGAATCAATACACAGACAAAAATCAGAACCACTCCGTACAGAAGCGACCTGTAATACCTGTTTCTTAAGGGATGAATCCTGGTCTTCTTTTGGGTTTGTTTTCCAAAATAAGAATTCAAAACCAGGAAGAATATCAGTAAGACAAGCACAGATGTTAACAAAACTGCAAGTAAAACAGTCGTTTCCCGGATATGAATGCTGGCAATTGTGGTTCTCACGATATCAACCCAAATAGTATTTATTGCCTTTAATATCAGGAGATTATAAGCGATTGAAAGTGGAATGCCAAGGATGATGCCTATGGCTGCCAATACTGATCCTTCGGCCAGAAACAGCTGTTTTATTTGATTAACCGTAAAGCCGAGCGCCTTCAGGGTACTGATTTCGTTTCTCCTGAATCCGATAAAGAGGTTGAACAATAAATGGGTTAACAAAAAGGCGGCAATCAGCACGAAAAAACTGAGTCCGATAAACAACTGGCCGAAATCGACGCCGTTGGTAGCTGCAATTAACCCTTCCGACCTTGCATTTTTTATTTCAAAACCGACCTGGCCGGGGTCGACTCCGGTCAGTACCTTTTGCTCAAAAGCATTTTTTTGCAACCCTTTCAGCCGGATGGCGGTCGATTGACCGAAACGGTTACCCCATAATTGTCGGGCTGTTTCGAGTGAGATGAATGCTTTGGGCGTCCCTTTGAACTGTTTCCAGTAATCTTCGTCCTGAGGCCTGATTTTTTTCAAATCAACAGGAACTCCGGTTTTCCAGTCGCGGCAGTTGCCTACATCCGAAAGTCCCGGAATTACTGGCATAAGTCCAGGATCAGCAAAATCGCCGGTCATCCGGTGGCTGTTTTTTACAATAAAATTGGCCTCTTTCTGAACCAGTTTTCTTAACGGACCTACTTCAAAATAGCTCAGCCTTAAGGTGTCATTAAGCCCAAGGCTCATATCCTTAGCTAACCAGTCATTGACCAAAATCTGTCTGTCGGATAAAGTATCGCAGGTAGAAACAAATGAATAAGGAGCATTTTCCCCATTTGATTTAAAATCGTTGACGAAATAGGTGAAAACCGGATGGGCGCCCTTTACAGTCGTTGAACAAAATTTCTCGATTGTGGGTTCAATGAAAACTCTGTTGGACAAGAGTTCTGTATAATTTAGGACCGGATTCTCCCTGATAAATAAGTTGATGTCATCCAGTTTCCAGCTTTGCTGTATAATTTGATATAAATTTTTCTCCTCTGCTCCTTCGCTGACGAGGATTACATTTGCCTTCTGCTTCAGTGCCATCTGATCGTTGAGCCAGGTGAGATTCAGAAACAGATTGCGGGGAGAGGTCTGGATATTTTGCAGGTTAAAATTGCCCAGTGCGTCTGATTTTAAAATTTGCCTGACAGTGATCCTGAAGGAAACCGTAGACTCCGAAGCAGAAACAAAAGGCGTATTGGCAGGAAAAGTATTGAGTTTTTTTACCCTTAGCAGCAACTCATCACCGGGTTTCAGATTCGCCATCCTGGCCAGATTTTCATTGATGGCGGCCTCATTGCCTTTTAAATCAAACAAACCGGGATGACTGGCAAAGTAGCCCAGGTCACTGTCCACACCCCATACGGAAAGCTGATTGAACTGAAATTTCCCACCATCCACAATACCGACGCCATTGGAGCGAAGCATCGAGGCAGTTTTTAGCCCGGTCTTTTTTGAAATCTCACCGGCCAGCCTGATACTGAAGAGCCTTTCTCCCGCTGTTATGACCCGGGAAGTCTGTCCAAGTCTCTTATACGTAATCTGTTGAAGGCTGAATCTGACAGAATCTCCGATAATCATTGCTCCCAGAAGTATCGCTGTACTAAGGGCTACACCCAGAACAATCGTCAGGTTAAGTCTTCTGTAAAACCATAAGGATTTGAGCAACAGTTTAGTAAAAGACATAGTTTTCGGCTTACTTCTTCAGTGTCAACAATTTTCCGTCTTCCATCGAATAGATCTTGTCCATTTTTTTGGCAACTTCCATTGAATGGGTGACAATTAGCAGTGTCACACCCTCTTCACTGTTAAGTTCGGCCAATAAATCGACAAGGTTGAAGGCCGACTGATGATCGAGCGCTCCGGTGGGTTCATCTGCCAGCAAAAGATGCGGCTGATTGATCAGTGCCCTGGCAACGGCGGTCCGCTGGCACTCTCCACCCGAAAGTTCTGCCGGTTTTTGGTGTGCTACCGCTGAAAGTCCCAACCGGTTGATTAACCTTTGGGCCCGTTCGCAGGTTTCCTCGCTCCTGAGCTTTTTATCAGCCAGCGTTGGAAGTAAAATATTTTCTGTCAGCGTAAGTTGTGGAAGTAAATGATGCAGCTGGAAAACAAAGCCGATTTTTTTGTTACGAAATTCGGCAAGCTTTTTGTCGTTTAAAGCTGCGACATCGACTCCGTCCACAATAATTTTGCCGCTATCAGGTCGGTCAAGCGTTCCGATCAGGTTAAGCAGTGTCGTCTTGCCCGAACCGGATGGACCGATAATCGCTATTTTCTCTCCTTTATTTAGCTGTAAATCAAGTTGGTCCAGGATTGTTCTTTGCCTTTTGCCACTTTCATTGAAATACGACTTGGAGATTTTCTCCAGCTTTAAGATCATACTGTACAATATTAATTCGGAATCCCCTGATTATAGCTGCCATCCCTCGTTTCAAACGAGGGATAGCTGAATAGCTGAGTCATAGCTGCCATCCCTCGTTTCAAACGAGGGATAGCGGTATCAAGTTCAGCATGACGTTATCAAGCTGGTTTCGCTGTAATACCTGATTATAAATCTTAATCATCTTTTGCGCTTGCTTGTGAACGTCGAAATGCTCCTTCACTCCGGCCAGACCTGCAGCGCCTAATTTCTGAAGTTTCTCCGTATTGAGAATGACGCTGCCGATGGCGTTTGATAAGGTCTCAGCATCATTGGGAAAGTAGGTCAGTCCACCGCCTGTGGCTTCAATAACCTCCGGAAAGGCGCCCAGGGCAGGCTGGACCATCGGAATGCCGGATGCCATAGCCTCAAGCTGGTAGAGTCCGAATGCCTCACCATTCAGTACTGCTACAGAGAGAATAGAAACTGAATCGAAGAACAATTGTCTCTCTTCACCCTCAAATTCATCGACCCAAAATACTTGTCTTTCCAATCCGGCTTTGGCTATCTTGCGTTTCTGCTCTTTGATAAAATGCAAATCATCGGCCGTATGGCCACCCGTAATCTTAAGTGAAACCGATTCATATACAGGGTTTTGTTGCAATAGAATGAAGGCATCCACCAGGACTCCAAGTCCGTTTTCTTCGCACATTCTGGATAGAAAACCTATTACCGGCTCTTTTTGCTCGATCTTTTTTGGCGCATAGTCAGAAGTATCCACACCAATATGGACAGTATGCATCTGATTGTCCCGGATCTTCATTTTCTTTCTGATCTCAGTGGCATAATAATCACTGACAGAGACGAATGCATCAATAATTTCACCTCGTTCACTCATCAGGTTCCATACTTCATCCCTGTATTTTTCACTCATTACATCTACCCAGACATCCTCGTCCTGCAAGGAACAAACTACCGGGATATTCATTCTTTGCTTGATACTCCTGGCCAATCCAAGCAGCAGAGCATTAGAAATATGCACGATATCAGGTTTTCCAACCTCTGCCAGCCAGTCGACCATGCGCTCCAATTCCTCCTTTTGTGAGCCTTCCTCACCCAGCAGCATAGATAAAGTCATCTCTTCCAGTCCTTTCGCCCTGGTTGATCCTGCCTTCTGGGCAGCCATCTGTAAAACACTCTTCGAATCAAGGGCATGTTCTATGAAGGCAGGCATGTGTCTGAAAAAGGAATAATTCTGCTTGAGGTAGAGGTTGACAGCGCCATAAAATACCGGCACGTCATTCAGATCATGGGCATCGTCAAACAACGGGAGATACATGGGAACCTTGATTACTTTGTGACCCAGTTCTTTGAGGGCTGTGACATATTTGCTGTCACGCAGACAGTTGCCACAGTAAAAACTTCCTCCTGAACCAGGAATAATGTGTGCAATCTTCATAAAAATAATTTATCCAAATATATATATTCTGCCGTCTCCTGCACCGACAACAATTTTACCTCCGCCAACGGCAGGGTTTCCAAGGAGCGGACTTCCGATCTCATATTTCCATAATTCTTTGCCAGTCTTCAGATCATGAATATAAAGGATTCCATCCATGGTTCCTGTGATAACTTTGCCATTAGCTATTACGGAGGATGACTCTATCCTGTTACTGGTTTTAATTTTCCATACAACATTGCCAGTGTTTTTATCAAGACAGTAAAGAAACCGGT
>Ga0209125_1000168_pt1 | contig 106265 bp, 76 predicted proteins | sample BarGraIncub1131A_FD_184503 | JGI IMG/M metagenome (GOLD analysis project Ga0209125, IMG submission 184503) | Arctic peat soil microbial communities from Barrow, Alaska - Barrow Graham LP Incubations 11-31A (SPAdes) (version 2) | ecosystem: Environmental > Terrestrial > Soil > Wetlands > Peat...
GAGGAGCCTGGTCGGGTCCTGAAGACCGGCTGAAGGCGCCATTGCCAAGGGAGGAGATCCATGCGGGAAAAGATCGAGATCATCGAGGCCGACATAACGAAGCTCGCCGTCGACGCCATCGTCAACGCGGCGAACAGCTCCCTTCTGGGCGGCGGCGGTGTCGACGGCGCCATTCACCGGGCGGCGGGTCCGGAACTCCTGGCCGAATGCCGGGCACTATCCGGCTGCGCCACCGGCGAGGCGAAGATCACCAAGGGGTACCGGCTGCCGGCGCGTCACGTCATCCACACCGTCGGCCCGGTCTGGCACGGCGGCAACAAGGGGGAGCCGGAGCTCTTGCGCAGCTGCTACCGGAACGCCTTCCGGATCGCCCGCGAGCAGGGACTCGCCAGCATCGCCTTTCCCGCCATCAGCACCGGCGTATACGGTTACCCGATGGGAGAGGCCTGCCGGATCGCCCTGGAAGAGGCCAAGGAGGCACTGGCAAGCCACCCCGGGCTGAGCAGGGTGGTCTTCGCCACCTTCTCCGCCGAGGCACGGCAGATGTACCAGGAAACGGCCGAGGAGGTCTTTGCGTGAAGGCTGTCATCCAGCGGGTGAAAGAAGCGAGGGTGCGCGTTGACGGGAGGGTCATCGGGGAGATCGGTTGCGGGGTCCTGGTCCTGCTCGGCGTCGAGATGGGCGACACCCTGAAGCAGGCGGACTGGCTGGCGGAAAAGATCGTCAACCTGAGGATCTTCGCCGACGAGGCGGGGAAGATGAACCTTGCGCTGGCGGAGGTAAAGGGCGAGATGCTCGCCGTCTCCCAGTTCACCCTGGCGGGGAACTGCGCCAAGGGGCGGCGCCCCTCGTTCGACACGGCGGCCGACCCGGAGGAGGCCAACCGCCTCTACACCTACTTCATGGGAAAGGTCTGGGAACTCGGCGTGCCGGTGCAAAGCGGGATCTTCCAGGCCGACATGGAGGTCTCACTGGTGAACGACGGCCCGGTCACCTTCATCCTGGAGAGCCCGAAGAAGGGAGTTCCCCTCACATGAGGGGACGCACCTCGTCGACCTTGAAATAGACCACATGTTTTATCGCGGCACCCGCCTGGGGGCCCGCGGCCCGCGTCGCCGCCTCCTTGATACCCGCCAGCAGCTCACCCTCCCCCGCCTCCCGTTTGAAGGTAAGCGCCAGCCTCCAGCCGCTGTAGCCGCGCGACGGGGCCAGGTAAAGGTAACTGGCATGCGGGTTCTCCTTCAGGTTCGCGTAGCTGCGCCCCTCGGTTAAGCCCCAGGCCAGGGTCTCCTCGTCGATGATGTGCGGCGTGGCGAACACCGCAAGGTTCACCACCCCCTTCGCATCGGCCGTGCCGATCACACCCCGCCCCCCTTCCGGAAACAGTTCAGCAAGCTTCATGGTGCCCCCTTTTTACTTTCAGCAGTCAAACCACATATGATAATCTAGCAGGCCGTAACAGATTGTCCATCTCTGCCGCAAAAGGAAACTGAATCGTGGAGCTGAAATCAATACTCGAAGGGCTCTACGCGGCACGCTCCCAGACGCATCTCGCCAATGACCCGCTCTCCTTCTGCCACCGTTACCAGACTCCGCAGGACCGGGAGATCGCCGGCCTCATCGCGGCCTCCTTTGCCTACGGCAACGTGAAGATCATCCTGAGAAACCTGGCCGGGATCTTCGACGCCATGGGGGGATCGCCGCGGCTCTTCGTGGAGCGCTTCGAGCCGAAACAGGGGCTTAGGCTCTTCGCCGGTTTCAAGCACCGCTTCAACGACGGCCGCGACCTCTGCGCGCTGCTCCTCGCCTGCCAGACCATGCTGCGCGAGGCGGGCTCCATAGAGGGGTGGCTGCTGCGCTTCCACGACGATGGCCGCGAGGACGTGACCCAGACGCTCTCCGACTTCACCGGCGCGGTGAAAGCTCTCGACTACTCCGCTGTCTTTGGCGCCGGCGGCATCCCGCACGACTCCTACTTCCCCTTCCTGTTCCCCTCGCCCGCCTCCGGGAGCGCCTGCAAGCGGCTCTGCATGTACCTGCGCTGGATGGTGCGCCCCGATGACGGGATCGATCTCGGCATCTGGAAGGGGATCAGCCCCGCTCAACTGGTGATCCCGGTGGACGCCCATATCCAGAGGATCTGCGGCTTCCTCGGTTTCACCTGCCGCAAGCAGGCGGACTGGCGCATGGCCCGGGAGATCACCTCGCGGCTGCGGCAACTCGACCCGGAGGACCCGGTCAAGTACGACTTCTCCCTGTGCCACCTCGGCATCTCCGAGGGGTGCGACGGCAAGGACCTCCTTACCTGCGTCAACTGCCCGATCACCGGCATCTGCTCGGTCGGTAAACCGTGACGGCGGACGCCCCCGCCTTTGTGCACGGCTTCAGCTTTTCGGGACGCGTCGGGGAGGTGAGCGCGGCGAGCCCAGAAGAGGTGGTCCCGGCACTGAGGCTTCTGGAGGAGCTGGTAGCAGGCGGGCTGCACGCGGCGGGCTTCATCTGCTACGAGGCGGCTAGCGCCCTCAACGGCGACCTCACCAGCTGCGCACCGGGCGGACTGCCGCTTCTCTGGTTCGGTCTCTTCGAGGAGCGCCGCGCCGACCCATTCCCCGCCGAAAGCGAGCCGTACCGGACCTCGGACTGGGAGCCCTCCCTAGGCGAGGAGGAATACGCCGGTGCCGTCGCAGCCATCCGGGAGCTGATCGCGGCCGGCGACTGCTACCAGGTCAATCTCACCATGCGGCAGCGCTTCTCCTTTTCCGGCAGTCCCCGCTCCTTTTTCGGCGAGCTGCGGCGCTGCCAGCCCACCCCGTACAGCTGTTACCTGGAGACCGGAAGCTACCGGATACTCTCCGCCTCGCCCGAGCTCTTCTTCTCGCTTTCGGGCGGGGTCCTCACCACCCGCCCGATGAAGGGGACGGCGCCAAGGGGAAGGTGGTGGGAGGAGGACGAGGCGGAAAAGCTCAGGCTCAGGGGGAGCCCGAAGGAGCTCGCCGAGAACCTGATGATCGTCGATCTGCTGCGAAACGACATGGGGATGGTTTCAGGTACCGGCTCGGTGCAGGTTGCCTCGCTTTTCGACGTCGAGACACACGCAACCGTGCATCAGATGACCTCGACCGTCACCTCCCGGCTGGAGCAGGGGATCGGCCCGCTCGGGCTGTTCCGGGCGCTCTTCCCCTGCGGATCGGTCACCGGCGCCCCCAAGCGGCGGAGCATGGAGATCATCGCCGGGCTTGAGGGGGCGCCGCGCGGACTTTACACCGGCTGCCTCGGTTATCTCTCGCCGGGAGGCGAGGCCCAGTTCAGCGTGGCGATACGGACGGTTGTGCTGGACACGGCCTCCGGCCGCGGGGAGCTCGGCATCGGCAGCGGCATCACCTACGATTCGAACGCCGCGGGCGAGTATGCCGAATGCCTTGCCAAGGGGCGCTTTGCCCGGGAGCGGGGCCGCGACTTCCATCTGATTGAATCGCTATTGTACGACGGCGGCTATTTCCTGCTGGAGCGGCACATGGAGAGGCTGGCGCACTCCGCAGCCTATTTCGGCTTCCCGCTGGAGCCGGGGGCGGCCCAAGGCGCACTCCAGGCGTTCGCCGCGGGCCGGGTCGGAAAAGAGAAGGTGCGGCTGCTCCTTTTCAATGACGGCAGGATCGGCTGCGAATCGGCACCGATCGCGGAACCGGCGCTGGACGCGACCGCAGCCTTCGCTACCGTCGCCGTGGACTCGGCCGACGCCTTTCTCTATCACAAGACGAGCTGGCGCGGAGTCTACGCCGGGGAACTGGCCCGGCGACCCGACCTGGCGGAGGTGATCTTCCTCAACGAGCGCGGCGAGGCGACCGAGGGATCGAGCAGCAATGTCGTCGCGCTTCTTGACGGCGAGCTCCTCACCCCGCCGATATCAAGCGGGCTGCTGCCGGGGGTCTTCAGGGGTGAGCTCCTGGCGCTTGGCAGCATCAGGGAACGGGTGCTGACCCGCCGCGACCTGGAATCTGCAGAGCAGCTTTACCTGATCAACTCGGTGCGGAAGTGGCGGCAGGTCCGGCTGGTAGAGTGATTAATTAATCAGAATGATCGGCCGGATGGGACCGATCCACTACAATAAACCCAACAGGAGGGGAGCATGCAAAAATTTGGCTTTTTAGGACTGGGCATCATGGGGAGCGCCATGGCGAAGAACCTGCTCAAGTCCGGCTTCGAGGTCACGGTCTGGAACCGGTCGCCGGACAAATGCGCCGAACTCGCGGCCTTGGGTGCCGCGGTCGCGGCGACTCCCGCCGGGGTGACCGCATCCTGCCAGATCACCTTCGCCATGCTGGCGGACCCGGCAGCCGCCGAAGCCGTCTGTTTCGCACCCGGCGGTGCGCTGGAGGGGATCGGCGAGGGACGCGGCTACGTCGACATGTCGACCGTGGATGCCGCCACCGCACGCCAGATCGGCGCGGCGATCTCCCGGAAGGGAGGCAGGTTCCTGGAGGCGCCCGTCTCGGGGAGCAAGAAGCCCGCTGAAGACGGCACCCTGATAATCCTTGCCGCCGGCGACCGGGAGCTTTTCGACCAGGCGCTCCCGGGCTTCGAGAAGATGGGGAAGAAGAGCCTCTTCCTCGGCGAACTCGGTAACGGCGCGCAGATGAAGCTGATCGTGAACATGGTCATGGGCGGCATGATGGCGGCCTTCTGCGAGGGGCTGGCCCTGGCCGGAAAGGCGGGCCTTGAAACCAGCGATCTGCTCGATGTCATCGACTCCGGCGCCATGGCGAACCCGATGTTCAAGATGAAGGGAGCCCAGATAGCGCAGGGGACCTTCCCTGCGGCGTTTCCCCTCAAGCACATGCAAAAGGACCTCCGCCTCGCCGTCGCCCTCGGTGACACCCTGGATCAGCCGCTCTTCTGCGCGGCCGCAGCCAACGAGTCCTTCAAGAAGGCGAAGGCGCTGGGGCTCTCCGACCAGGACTTCTGCGCGGTCTTCCGGGCGGTCGCGTCATGAGCTAGCGCCCCTGCCGGGCGGTATCCGCAGGCCAAAGGGAGCCGTCAATTTGGCGTTGACAAAAAGGGCCGGCTCCCTTATCCTTCTGCAAAATTGAATAGAAAGTCCTGCTTATCTAGAGTGGTGGAGGGAAAGGCCCTGCGAAACCACAGCAACCGGCCCTGCAAGGGGCGCCAGGTGCTAAATCCTGCCGAAAGGCGAAGATGAGAAAGGCGCTTTGAACTTTTACACCCAAAAAGCCCCTTCTCATCATCCGAGACGGGGCTTTTTTGCGTCCCGGACACCTGCCGGCACATCCGATAACGAGAGAGACATGTCCTACGGCATAGTTACAGAACAGACCGCCCGGTTCGAAACGGAACTGCGCCTGGAAAGCGGCCGCATCCTGGGACCGATCGAGGTCGCCTACGAGACCTACGGCACCCTGAACCAGGCGCGCTCCAACGCGATCCTGGTCACCCACGCCTGGACCGGAAACGCGCATCTGGCGGGTCGCTACAACGCGGAGGAGAAGAGGGCCGGCTGGTGGGACGAAATCGTCGGTCCCGGCAGGCTCCTCGATACGGACCGCTACTTCGTGATCTGCTCCAACGTGATCGGCTCCTGCTTCGGCTCCACGGGCCCCACCTCGCTCAACCCGAAAACCGGAAAACGCTACAACCTCGCCTTCCCCGTCATCACGGTACGCGACATGGTGAGCGCCCAGGCGCTGCTCATGGACCGGCTCGGCATCGAGAGGCTCTTCTGCGTCCTGGGCGGGAGCATGGGCGGCATGCAGGCGCTCGAGTGGGCGACCCAGTTCCCCGACCGGGTCGCCTCGGCCGTCGTGCTCGCCACCACGCCGCGCCCCTCCGCCCAGGCCATATCGCTCAACGCCGTCGCCCGCTGGGCCATCTTCAACGACCCGACCTGGAAAAAGGGTGAGTACCGGAAGAACCCCAAGGACGGCCTGGCGCTGGCCCGCGGCATCGGGCACATCACCTTTCTCTCCGACGAGTCGATGACGGCGAAATTCGACCGCCGTTTCTCGGCGCGCGACGGTCAGTTCGACTTCTTCGGCCAGTTCGAGGTGGAGCGGTACCTGAACTACAACGGCTACAACTTCGTGGACCGCTTCGACGCCAACTCCTTCCTCTACCTCGCCAAGGCGCTCGACCTGTACGACGTCGCATCAGGGTGCGAATCCATGGAAGAGGCGTTCGCGCCGGTCACCGCCGCGCTCCAGTTTTTCGCCTTCACCTCCGACTGGCTCTACCCGCCGGCCCAGACCGAAGAAATGGTGACCTCGCTCAAGGGTCTCGACAAGAACGTCGAATACCACCTGATCACCTCCTCCTACGGACACGACGCCTTCCTCCTGGAGCACGAGACCTTCACCCCGATGGTGCAGTCATTCCTGGACAAGGTGCGCTTCTGAAGGGATCCCATCCCTTGGTGGGGCTGGGGAGGTGCAAGGGCTCTGGTTTCAAGTACGGACGCTTTGATCTTGTTAGGTAAAAAGGGCGCCCCAACAACCGGGCGCCCTTTTTACGTTTTCTATTTCGACAGCACCGTAGGGTGTGCCGTGCCCACCGATAACCGTCGGCCGGTGGGCACGGCCCACCCTACGACTACGACTAATCTTCACCTAGCCGCTCCGTAGCCCCCTCCTCCGGCCAGCCCAGGATCGCAGCGACATCGCCGTTCAGCACGGTATCCTCCCCCGTCGGCATGACGAAAACCTTGACGCGCGAGTCGTCGGCACTGATCAGCATCTCCCGTCCTTCCTTGAGCGCCTCCCGATCCCTTGCCGGGTCCAGCTTGATACCGAACTGCTCCATCCCGTTCAGCGCCATGCCGCGTACCGGCCAGTCCGCCCACCCCTCCCCGTAGCTGAACACGATGGCGTCCAGCTTGCCGATGACGGCGATATAGGCGCCCAGGTATTTGCGCAGGCGGTAGGCCTCCATGTCGAGTGCCAGGCGGCAGCGGACATCCCCGTCCCTGGCCTCGTCCACCAGAATCCTGCGGGTCACGCGGCGCCCCACGATTCCGGTCAGGCCGCTCTTCTGGTTCATGAAGAGGTCGATCTCGCGCGCCGAGATATCCGCCTGGTTCATCATGAAGGGAACTATCCCCGGATCGATGTCGCCGCAGCGGCTGCCCATCATCACCCCTTCGAGCGGGGTAAGCCCCATGCTGGTATCCACCGACTCGCCGTTACGCACCGCGCAGAGCGACACGCCGTTCCCGGTATGCACCGTGACCATGTTGCAGCGCTCGCGCGCCACCCCGGCGAGTGCAGCTCCCCTGCGTGTGGCATGGAGGTGCGACTGCCCGTGAAAACCGTAGCGCCTCACCCCGTGCCTCTGGTACCACTCGTACGGGAGCGGGTAGATGTAGGCGGCCTCCGGCATGGTCTGATGGAAGGCGGTGTCGAATATCGCGATATGCGGGATCTCGGACAAAAGGTCCTGAGCCCCGTGGATCCCCCCCAGGTTCGGGGTATTGTGCAGCGGGGCAAGCTTCGCCATCTCCTCGATGGCTTGGATCACTTCCTGGTCAATGAGCACGGAGCGGGTGAATTTCTCGCCTCCATGCACCACCCGGTGCCCTACCGCGCGGATCCTGCCGGTATCGGCCAGAACCCCGATCATCGGGTCTGTCAGGGTGGCGAGGATCAGCTTCAGCGCATCCCTGTGGTCCGCGCACTCACCGTCGCGGTGCTGGGGATCTTTGCCGGGGACCTTATGGGTGATGAAAGAGTCCCCGACGACGACCCGCTCCACCTTGCCGCTAGCCAGGGTAACGCTGTGCCCCCAGTCGAAAAGCTGGTACTGCACGGAGAACCTCCGGCAGTTGATTGTGAGAATAAGCATGCTGACAAGCTCCGATTTCGGGCGGCAGGTGTGAGGCCTTCTCAATGCTGCCCGGGTGGATTTCTGTATTTGCGTGGCGCCACGTAGAATGATCGTGCAGGATTAGTGCGGCAGTGCCTTTCCTGGCGGCCTTCACAAGCTCGCTGAAAGTGCGGCTGGACTGGTAGCGGCCTGCCGGGATAAACCTCAAACTACCACGCCGACTGAAAAACTGCAAATGGTATACAGGAATTGGCATGTACCGGGGAGCTAGGGATGTTGCAGTACCAGATCGGCAATGACCGGACGGTGGTCGGAAGCCTTGCCGGTTCCGATCCAGCAGCGATGTGTCAGAAACGAGGAATTCACCATGATGTGATCGATGCGCATCCATGAAATTCGCAGCCAGGGGAGCCTGTGCTTGAGCAGGAAATGTCCATAGGTGAAGCCGTAGCCTCTGCCCCGTTCGGCGAAGGCGTCGTGCAAACCCGCGTCCCGCAAGGCTGCACACACCAGCGATGCGTCAGGGGAGTTGAGATCGCCTGCGACGATGACCGGTCCCTTTTCCTGGCTTATATCGCCAAGAATGGAGGTCGCCTGGACCAGGCGGGTTGTCACGTTGCGATCGAAGGACTTAATGGCTTTCGGCAGGTGCCAGGGCTGCGTCCTCGCACCCCTGAACGCGTTGAGACCTTTCCGGGGAGTTTTGAAATGAACGTTGTACAGGGAGATCACCGACTGCCCGATGTACAGTTGGCAGCGCAAACAGTCTTGCTTTCCTCCGGGTGTGTGTATCTCGCGCACCTCCGCATCTGACAGAGGGTACTTGCTCGCGATAACGAACTGCCAGTAGGAGCGAACGTGCCATTTTTTGAAATAGTCTCCCAGCGGACCTTTCAAGGAACCTACCGCATCCTGAAAGAGCACGACATCGGGTTGGGATCTGGCAATCTCATCAATGAGAGGGGCTATATCGTAGTTGCCGTACTTGATATTCCAGGTCATGACCCTCACGGTCAGAGTACCTGGTGCAGGAACGGGCGCCTGCTGTGACCATTTGAACCCCATAATCGGGCCCAAGACCCATAGTACACAGAGCAGTGGAAGCCAGGTCCAGAAACGGTCTGCCTTGAAGATGAGAACTGTCAGAATGATACCCGGGACCGCCCACATGACTTGGGGCAGGTATAGGTTCAATGCTCCAAACCACCAGCGGTCTGCACCGGACCAGTTCAAAACCGTCACTGCGGCCAGGAAGATGCCGTAGACACTGGTAAGAATGAGCAGCCAACCTATGGCTTTCAAATATGCCCCCACCTGTCTTTCAAATGCGAAACCCGTTCTACGTTCTACGTTCTACGTTCTACGTTCTACGTTCTACGTTCTACGTTCTACGTTCTACGTTCTACGTTTTACGTTCTACGTTTTACGTTCTACAATGTTGTGGTCACAGTGGACGCGTTCACCCAATACGTAATAACGTTGAACTTAGAACGTTGAACGTTGAACGGTTGTTGCCTTCCAGAAAGTAGCCATTTCGTGAGGCAGGAGATGACAGTACTCCCCCCGGTACTCACTCTGCAGGTGCTTCAGCAGATCCCGGTACAGATCCGCCGAATATTCATCGAACTGGGGACGACCGTCGAAAGACATGTAGTCGGGGTGAGTGTTGACCAGCGCCATGCCTCCCTGTTCCGCGATCCAGCGCAGCTTTTCCTTCCAGACCGCGATGTCCCTCTCCCTGAACAGGACGAACAGTGTGAAATCCTGCGCCAGCGTGTACGGCAGCTCGACATACTCTCTGCCCGGCACCCCCCTCTGATTGATCGGGAAAATGGTCCCGACCCCGTCAGGCTGCGGTTCAAACGGATCGGTATCAAAGGAGGAAGCGTCGTAGCTTATGTCCAGTCCGTGCAGCCAGTCGAAGTTGTGATACATGCAGGGAGAGCGAAATCCCACCGCCCCCCACTCCCTGAGATAGCCGTTGATCCCCTTGGCGTGCTCGGCAAAGGTGCTCGCCGACTCGTACAGTTTCCTGTTGTGCTCGAGGCCGTGCACCCCGACCTCGTATCCATGCTCCACCAGCATGCTGCGGACCTCCACGGGAAGATGGTAACCCTGCGCTACAAAGTTGAACGAGGAACGGAACCCCAGCTCCCGCTCCAGCTCCATCATCTGCCGGCATCGGGCGACTCCGCGCGCCGTATCCACGTCGTGGGTGAGGACCACGGAAAAACGCTTCCCCTCGGGCCACCCGGAAAAGCCGGGCGGCGGACTCCCGGCGCTCCGGTCTATGGGCCAGACGGCACGGTGCACCATCCTTTTACGCCGTGCCACCAGGCTCCGAAGCACGATTTGCATCCTGCGTGAAATCAGCGGTTTGATGTGATAATAGGCTCGGGCCAGAGTTTCGTCGCTGACCAGTTTCATGCGACCCTCCTTGAGACCCCTGCAACAGACGCGGTCATGCGATGCGGGATGTCCCGGCAGCAGCTTCTGCACGGAAACAGCGCTCTGCCTCGGGCACCGGGGTGAAGGTTACGCTTAAACAATTCCAATTGAAATATACTGGATGTCAAAGGCATTGCAAGCCGCCAACTCCCGCGTCCCTCGCCGTGTCGAGCGGAGCGCATTTTTGGCAAAGACAGCCATGGCCTGATATGGTATCGTTCTTCTCTTTGCCCAAAACCGTGAATGGTGAAAGGTGAATAAAACCGTCGATTGGCATGGGAACAGAGCTTTCCGCGGCCCGGCGACCGAGGTCCATTACCAAAGGGAATAGAGATGCCCCTGAAGATATACACGAGCAACCGCATGGAGCGGCTGGTCGACGACCTGGAGAGCGTGGTCCGCGCGCCGCACCCCGCACCCTTCACGCCGTTCACCAAAGAGATCGTCGTGGTCCAGAGCAAGGGGATGCAGCGCTGGCTCTCCATGGAACTGGCACAGCGCATCGGGGTCTGGGCCAACTGCGAGTACCCCTTTCCCAACAAGATCGTCGAGACCCTCTTTGCCGCCCTGCTCCCGGATTGCCCTCCCGAAAGCCCGGTCTTCCGGCCGGAGGTGATGACCTGGAGATTGATGGGACTGCTGCACGACTCCATCGGGCTGCCCGGTTTCGAGGAGATCTCGGGGTATCTCGCGGACGACCGTGACGGGCTCAAGAGGATGCAGCTGGCCCAGCGGATCGCCGACACCTTCGACAGGTACACGGTGTACCGGCCGGAGCTGCTCCTCGCCTGGGAAACCGGCGCTGAAGGAGGCTGGCAGGCGCTGCTCTGGCGCGCGCTCACCGCGGGATTAACGCAGAGACATCGGGCACGCCTGCTCGCCGAGTTCCGCGACGGCATCGGTTCTGTCCCCCTGAAAAACCAGGCGCGCATCTCGCTGATCGGGATTCCGACCCTCCCCCCTTTCCACCTGGAGGTCCTCTCCCGGGTCGCCCTGCACACCGAGGTGAACCTCTTCCTTTTGAACCCCTGCCGGGAATACTGGGGCCAGATCGTCTCGGAGCGTGAGCTGGCGCGCCTGGAGCAGCGAGGGATGGACCAGGGCGAATGGTATGAAACCGGAAACCCGCTGCTCGCCTCCTGGGGGAAGCTCGGCCGCGAGTTCTTCGAATCGATCATCGGCGACTGCGGGGATCCCGAAAGAACGGAGAGCTTCGCCGAGATACCTGCGGACTCTCTGCTGCACACGATCCAGGGCGACATCCTCGATCTGAGGGATCTCACCGGCAAGCGGCAGGTGACCGGGGACGACCTATCGGTCCTGGTGCATTCCTGCCACTCCCCGATGCGGGAGGTGGAGCTGCTCTACGACACGCTCCTGTCGCTCTTCGAGGCGGGCTCTGACCTGTCGCCGCGCGACGTCCTGGTGATGACCCCGGACATCGAGCGCTTTGCCCCCTACATCAGCGCCGTGTTCGACACGCCGGAAGGGGTCGGGGTGCGGATCCCATATTCCATCGCGGACCGCAGCCTGATGAACGAGGGAGAGTCGGCGCAGGCGCTCCTCGCGATCCTCAGGCTCTGCGGCGGGAGGTACGGGGTCTCGACCGTGCTGGACATCCTGGAATCCCCACCGGTCGCCAGGCGGTTCGGCATGACCGGGGATGACCTGGAGACCGTGCGCGACTGGCTCAGGGCCGCCAACATCAGGTGGGGGATCGATGCGGCGCAGCGCGGCGAGCAGGGACTCCCCCCTTTCCGGGAGAATTCCTGGGAGGCGGGCCTCGACCGCCTTCTGCTCGGCTACGCCATGAACGGCGAGGGGCAATGCTTCTTCAACGGGATACTCCCTTTCGACGACATGGAAGGGGGCGTGGCGCTGGTGCTCGGCCGCTTCCTCGCTTTCTGCAAGACGCTTTTCGCGCGCTCCCGCGCCCTGGCGCAGCCGCGCGGGCTGGCCCCCTGGGTGGAGGCGATCCGCGAGATCCTGGCCGACTTCTTCCTCCCCGACGAGGAGGGGGAGCGCGAACTGCTCTCGCTCATAGAGCTGGCCGGAAAGCTCGGGGAATGCGCTGCGGATGGGGGTTTCGCGGGCGAGATCGGCATCGAGGTGGTGCGCTACTGGCTCGAGGAGAGACTCGGCAAGGCGGAGCGCGGTTTCGGCTTTCTGACCGGCGGGGTCACCTTCTGCGCCATGCTACCCATGCGCAGCATACCGTTCCAGGTGGTGGCGCTGATCGGCATGGACGACGGCGCCTTCCCGCGCCGTAACCCGTCCCAGGGGTTCGACCTGATGGCGCGCTCGCCGCGCCGGGGCGACCGCTCGCAAAGGGACGAAGACCGCTACCTGTTCCTGGAGGCGCTTCTCTCGGCGCGCCAGCGGCTCCACATAAGCTACGTCGGGCAGAGCATCAAGGACAACAGCGAGATCCCCCCTTCGGTGCTGGTGAGCGAGCTCACGGACTACCTCGCCAAGGGGTTCGAGACGGACGGTACAGCGTGCGGCTCGGCGCTACGCCACCCGCTGCAGCCCTTCAGCCCGAGGTACTTCCACGACACACCAAAGGCTTCTGCTGCTGACGATATCCAGGCAAGAAGGCTCTTCAGCTATTCCGAGCAGAACTTCCAGGGGGCGCTCGCCAGGCTCGCCCCGCAGCGCGCCCCCCTCCCCTTCATCGCGGCGCCTCTTCCCGTCTGGGGCGAGGAGGAGAACCTGACGCTCAAGGCGCTGGTCGACTTCCTGTGCAATCCGGCGCGGGAGCTGTTGCGGCGCAGACTCGGCATCAGGGTGGAGCAGGGGACCGAACCGCTGGAGGAGTGCGAGCCGTTCAGCCTTCCGGCGCTGGTGAAGTACCAGCTGGAGCAGGAGATCGTGGCGGCGCTGCTGGCGGGCGACGAGCCGGCGCTCCCTTTCGCCGTTGCCTGCGGGCGGGGCGATCTGCCGCCGGGGATGTGCGGGGAGGCGCTCTTCGACACCCTGAGTGGGCCGGCGGCCGAGTTTGCCGCCAAGGTCGCCGAGGCCTCCACCGGCGGGCCGCTCCCGCCGCTCGACATCGATCTGAAGCTTCCGGGGGGAAGGCTCACCGGGAGGATCGGCTCGCTGCGCTCTGACCGGCTGGTGCTCTACCGCTACACGAAGCTCAAGGCAAAGGACCAGCTCCGGCTCTGGGTCGAGCATCTGGCGCTCAACGCGGCCGGCGCCCCGGGCTACCCGCGTCAATCAATCTTCCTGGCCGCCGACGCGACCGTCAACCTGCCTCCGATCGAGGGAAGCAGGGCATTGCTGGCACAACTCCTGGCGCTCTACCAGAAAGGGATGAGCTTTCCGGTCCGGTTCTTTCCGGAGACCTCGCTTGAGTACGCCAAGAAATCGCGGGACCCCAAGAAGGCGGGGAAGGCGCTGGCAGACGCCAGGGGGAAATGGCACGGCAGCGACTTTTTCCCTGGGGAGGCAAACGACCAGCACTACCGGCGCTGTTTCGGGGACGAGGAGCCGCTGGACGCCGATTTCCGGGCGACCGCGCTCGAGGTCTGGGAGCCGTTTCTCGGGCACCAGACAGGGAAGGGAAAGAAACAGTGAAAAGCGTCGCACACGGATCAAACGGGAACTGACGGATGACTGCAGATCAACAAGAGTCCGGGTCCAAGGGCTTAAGCAAAAGAATCCTAGGTTAATCTGCCTGTTCCGCCCTTTTTTGCTTTTGTCCGTGTGCGAGTCTTTGACTTATTTTTGATGTTATCCGTTTGCGAGGCTTTGACGTGCCAATGAACCGATTCGACCTGCTCAACACCCCCCTTGCCGGACGCAACCTGATCGAGGCGAGCGCCGGCACCGGGAAGACCTTCACCATCGCCGGCGTCTACCTCCGGCTGGTGCTGGAACTGCGCCTGTCCGTTGCCGAGATCCTCGTGGTCACCTTCACGGAGGCTGCCACCAAGGAGCTCAGGGAGCGGATCAGGAAAAGGCTCAAGGAAGCGGAGAGCGCCTTCGAGCAGGGGGAGAGCAAGAGCAGCGACCTGCTCCTCTCGGGCCTGCTCCGGACGATCCCGGATCACGCCGGGGCCCGGCGCCTGCTGGCAAACGCGGTCCGCTCCTTCGACGAGGCGGCGATCTTCACCATCCACGGCTTCTGCCAGCGCATGCTCCAGGAAAACCCGTTCGAAAGCGGCTCGCTCTGCAACACGGAGCTCATGACGGACCAGGGGACCATCCTCACGGAGATCGCGCAGGACTACTGGCGCATCAACTGCTACGGCGCCCCCCGCGACAGAATCGCCGCGGCGAACGCCGCCGGCATATCCCCCGCCACCCTCCTCGCAATGGCGCGGCGGATCGGCGGCGACCCGTTTGCCAGCGTCATCCCCGATGCCCCGGAAGAGCCGTGCGACAGCGACGCCTGGCTCCTCGGCCTGAAACGCGGCTTCTTCGACTACCTGGCCGGCGAGCTCCCCGGACGGAAGCGGGCGCGGAACGTGAGGTCCTTCGACGACCTGCTGCTCGACCTGCACGCGGCACTCACCCGCAAGGACTCGACACTGCCGGCTTTGATCCGGGAGCGCTACCAGGCGGCGCTGATTGACGAATTTCAGGACACCGACCCGACGCAGTTCGCCATCTTCGACACGGTCTTCCCCGCCGCGCACCCGGCCCCGTTCTTCCTGATCGGCGACCCGAAGCAGGCGATCTACAGTTTCCGCGGCGCCGACATCTTCGCCTACATGGGTGCCGCCAAGGCAACCAAGGCGCGCCATACCCTGCTGGAAAACTGGCGTTCGGAGCCGAGCCTGATCCGCGGCGTGAACGCGGTCTTTGCCTCGCACGGCACCCCCTTCCTGTTCGAGGAGATCCCGTTCAGCCCGGTCGAGCCGGCGCAGCAGGAACTGAAGCTATTGACCGCGGGCGGGGAGAGCACGGCACCTCTCAAGCTCTGGTTCGCCCCGCGCAAGGAGGCGGGCAAACCGATCAACAAGGGGGATGCCTGGGACCTGCTCCCGGAGACGGTCGCGGCCGAGATCTCCCGGCTGCTGCGCGACGGCGCGAGCGGAGGGTTGAAGATCGGCGAGCGCGGCGTGGAGCCGGGGGATATCGCCGTGCTGGTGCGCGCCAACCGGCAGGCGCGCCTGATGCAGCGCGCCCTCACCCGCCGCGGCATACCGAGCGTTCTTTGCAGCGCCGGCAACCTCTTCGACTCGGAGGAGGCGGCGGAGCTCCTGACCATCCTCTCGGCGGTCTCGGAACCCGGGCACGAGGCGCTGCTGCGCGGCGCCCTCGCCACCGACCTGACCGGGGTTTCCGGCGAGGAGCTGGCACGGCTCATGGGAGACGAGAGCGGCTGGGAGCAGGTGTTGGAGGAGTTCCGCAGCTACCATGAGGTCTGGACCGCGAGCGGCTGCATGGCGATGACGCTCCGTTTCATGGAGCGCCGCCAGGTGAGGGGGAGACTGCTCTCGGCTCCCATGGGAGAGCGCCGCCTCACCAACCTGCTGCACCTGGTCGAAACCATCCACCATGCCCAGGTCCAGGGGCACCTCGGCATGGAGGGGGTGGTCGACTGGCTCGCCTGCCGGATTGCCGAGGAACCGAAGCACGAGGAACACGAGATCCGCCTGGAGACGGACGAGGCCGCGGTACAGCTGGTCACCATCCACAAAAGCAAGGGGCTGGAATACCCAATCGTTTTCCTGCCGTTTTGCTGGGCCGAGTTCGCAGGCAAGGACGAGACGGCCCTGTATCACGAGGAAAGCGGGCGCGTGGTGCTCGACATCGGCTCGGCGGAGCTCTCCGATCACAAGGCGCTGGCGCAGCGCGAGGGGCTGGCGGAGAGCCTGCGGCTCCTCTACGTGGCGCTCACCAGGGGGAAGCACCGCACCTATCTGATCTGGGGCGCGTTCAAGGACGCCGGCAATTGCGCCCTGCACTACCTGCTGCATCCGGATGCCGAGGCCGCCAAGGGACAGGTGACGCTGAGCGACGAGGCGATGCTCAAAGAGCTGGGCCGCCTGGCCGGCTCCTCCGGGGGGGCGATCGAGGTGCTCACGATGCCGGAGGCGGATACTACCCCGTACCTGCCGCAGGCCGTCGACGGCTCCGGCTTCGACTTCCGGCGCTTCGCGGGGAGCGTGGCGAGGGACTGGCGCGTGGCGAGCTTCACCTCGCTTGCCACCCGGCAGCACCACGCGGCCGAGCTTCCGGACCGGGACGAGGGGAGCCGCACCGAGGGGGGAGACACGGCAGGGGTCGACCCAGCCGGCATCTTCGCCTTCCCGAGGGGAGCCAAGGCCGGCATCTTCCTGCACGAGATCTTCGAGCGGCTGGAGTTCAGGTCGCCTCCGGAAGCGCTCCCGCCGCTGGTGGCAGATCTGCTCGAGCGGCACGGCTTCGAGGCGCAGTGGTGCGGCGCGGTCTGCTCCATGGTGCTAAGCGTGCTGCGCGCCCCGATGGGGAAGGAAGGCTTCGCCCTGGAGAGCATCGGGATGGACCGACGCTTCACCGAGCTGGAGTTCTTCTTCCCGCTGGCGCCCATCACCTCGGAACGCCTGCGGGATGCGGTTTCGCGCTTTACCGGAGAGGCCTTCCCGGTCGACATGGCGGGGCTCTTCAGCCGCCTCTCGTTCACCCCGGTGCGAGGGATGCTGCGCGGCTTTATCGACCTGGTGGTCGAGCAGGGCGGGCGCTACTACATCCTGGACTGGAAGTCGAACCATCTCGGCAACCGTGCCGAGGATTACGACGGGCCGGGGATGCGGCGCGAGATGGAGCAGAGCCTCTATCCGCTCCAGTACCTCCTCTACACGGTGGCCCTCGACAACTACCTGAGGCTGCGCATACCCGGTTACGATTACGACGAGCATTTCGGCGGGATCTTTTACCTGTTCCTGCGCGGCGTGGACGGCAAGGGAAACGGCGTCTTCGCCGACCGTCCGCCCAAGCGCTTCATAGAGGAGCTGTCGCATGCGCTGCTCGGAGCCCCGCGGGGAGCAACCCCCGGCCCGTCCGATACCTGCGTGGCAGAGCCGGCAGTAGCCTGCACGGGATTATCATGAACCAGCTGCAAAAGCTTAACCACTGAGGACACAGAGGATCACAGAGGAAATCTAAACAAAAGATTTAGACTCTTGTTGTGAACCAAGCTTCGTTTTTGGTTTCCTCTGTGATCCTCTGTGGTCACGCTTTTTGCTCGGTAACTTTCTTAATTCAGTAACAAGGTGCCAACCATGACTCCAGACGGAGTTCAGCTTAACGAAATAGACAGCCAGTTCGCCTCCTTCATCTGCCGGCAGGCCGGGAGCGATGATCCGCACCTCGAATCGGCCGCGGCCCTCCTCAGCCGTGCGGTGGTCGCCGGCGATGTCTGCCTGGATCTCGCCTGCGTCCTGCGAGAGGCCGACGCCGCCAGGTACGGCATCGAGAGCCTCGACACCTGGGTGCGGCGTCTGCGGGAATTTTCCGTGGTCGGAGCACCGGGCGATTTCAGGCCGCTCATCCTGGACGACGCCAACAGGCTCTACCTGCACCGCTACTGGCGCTACGAGGAGGAACTCGCCGCGGCTATCCTGAAAAGGGGCGCAGCGGCCGAGTTCGACCAGGAGCTCCTCAAGAGGGGGCTCGCGCGCCTCTTCCCGGCAACAGACGCCACGGAGCCGGACTGGCAGCGGATCGCGGCGTTAGCAGCCGTCAGCAGGCGCTTCTGCGTCATATCGGGAGGGCCCGGAACCGGCAAGACCTCCACCGTCGTCAAGGTGCTGGCGCTCCTTCTGGAGCAGGGGAAAAAACAGGCGAAACCTCCTGAACCATCCGGCAGCTGCCGGATCGCGCTGGCTGCCCCTACCGGCAAGGCCGCCGCTCGACTCAAGGAGTCGATCATGGGCGGGGTGGAGTGCGCCGAAGAGGTCCGCGCACTGATTCCCGAGGAGGTCTCGACCATCCACCGGCTGCTCGGTTATGTGAAAGGCTCCTGCAGCTTCCGGCACAACAGGGACAATCCGCTCCCCTACGACCTGGTCATCGTGGACGAGGCCTCCATGGTCTCCCTGCCGCTCATGGCCAAGCTGGTCGATGCGCTGCGGCACGACACCCGCCTGATTCTCTTGGGCGACCGGGACCAGCTCGCCTCCGTTGAGGCGGGAGCGGTGCTCGGCGACATCTGCGATACCGGCGGCATACACGGCTTTTCCGCCCCCTTCGCGGAACTCGCCGCCGAGCTTGCCGGTGACCGGCTCGCGGTTCAAGGGGCGACCGGCGCGCTGGGCGATGCCGTGGTGCTGCTCAGGAAAAGCTACCGTTTCTCGTCGGCAAGCGGGATCGGCAGGGTCGGAGCCCTGGTGAACGCGGGAAACGGCGCGGCGGCCCTGGCTGCCTTCAAGGACGCTGCGTTCCCGGACATCTCCCTGGCGCAGACGCCGCAGGCAGCCGATCTCGGTGACGCGCTCGCCGAGCGGATCGTGGCAGGCTACGGAGCTTACCTCAAGGAAAGTTCACCCCAAGAGGCGTTCGCGCGCTTCGGCCAGTTCCGGATGCTGTGCGCCATGCGCAGCGGCCCCTTCGGGGTGGAGTCCGTGAACCGGCTGGTAGAGGAGCGCCTGGCGAAGGCGGGCCTGATCAATCCCGAAGGGCGCTGGTATGCGGGCGAGCCGATCATGATCACGCGCAACGATTACAACCTCGCCCTTTTCAACGGGGACGTCGGGCTCATCCTACCTGACCCGGAGTCGGGCTTTGAACTGCGCGCCTTTTTCCCCAGCGGCGCGGCGGGTATGCGCAAGGTGCTCCCGCTCAGGCTCCCCGACCATGAAAGCGCCTTCGCCATGACGGTCCACAAGAGCCAGGGCTCCGAATTCGACCGCGTGCTGCTGATCCTCCCGGACCGCGACGCTCCGCTTTTGACCCGCGAGCTCCTCTACACGGCCATCACCCGGGCCAAGAAGTCGGTGGAACTGCTCGGCTCGGACGAGCTCTTCGTGACCGCTGTGCAGAGGCGCATCGTCAGGAGATCGGGACTGCGGGAACGCTTATGGGACATTTGACAATTCAAGGCAGGCACCCGCGAGGGGTGCCGCTGCAGAATCCAGTTTCAGGTAGGGATACCCACGGGTATCCGATAGTGACAATCGCGGCAGGAATGCCGCTCCTCCAGTAGATTGTGGCAAAAATTGTAGCCCAAAAGGAAACTAACTAAATTAAGTGGAGCGGCTATGAAACTTACCATTAACGATATGAATTTTGCCTTCGACGACTGCGGGGAGGGTCCCGCCGTGCTGCTGATCCACGGCTTCCCGTTGAACCGCTGCATGTGGCAATCGCAACTGCAACCGCTTGCCAACGCCGGCTTTCGTGTCATCGCCCCGGACCTGCGCGGCTTCGGCGCAAGCGATGCGCCCGCCGCCGGCTACAGCATGGACGGCTTCGCCGATGACCTGATCGCACTGCTGGACGCGCTGAAGATCGACCGGGCCGTGGTCGCCGGCATGTCCATGGGGGGATACATCCTCATGAACCTGCTGGAGCGCTACCCGGAACGGATCTCAGCCGCCTGTTTCATCGCGACGAAAAGCTCCGCCGACGACGAGGAGGGGCGCGCCCGCAGAAGCTCTATGGCCGCGCAGGCGGAAAAGCTCGGCGCGAACCCCATCATCAAGATCTTCGCCGAACTCCTCTTCGCACCCGAGACGATGCACTCCAGGCCGGAACTGATCGCGCAGGTCACCTCGTGGATGCGCTCTACCCATCCGCACGCGCTCGCCGGCGGCCTGCTGGCCATGAGGGACAGGAAGGATTACACGCCGCTGCTCCCCGGCTTCCGGCAACCCTCACTGGTCGTCGTCGGCGCCGAGGATCGCGCCGCCTCCCACGGGGCAATCGAGCTCTTCACCGCCGGCCTTCCCCGCTGCCAGAGCCGGATCATCGACGGAGCCGGGCACATGGTGAACATGGAAAAACCCGTGGAGTTCAACGAGACGCTCCTTGGCTTCCTGAAGGGAATCAGGGAGACGTTATGAGCGCCGACCTGTTCCAACTCGCCACCCTGCTGCTCTTGGCTTCGACCCTCGCCGTTACCTTTCTTTGCTATCGAGCCCTCATGCGCCGCTCCTCCTCCGAGGCGCGGTTCGACCTGCTGGAAAAGGGATTGGAGCGGCTGGAGCGGATGTTCCAGGCCGAGATGGGGAGAAACCGTGAGGAGCTTGCCGGGAGCCTCAGGCTCTTCGGCGACGCGGTGCAAAAAAGGATGGTGGAAATCGCCTCGCTGCAGAAGGGGCAACTGGAGGGTTTCGCCCAGCAGCTGGGGAGCCTGACGGCGAGTAACGAGCAGCGCATGGACAAGCTGCGCGAGACGGTGGAACTGCGCCTCAAGTGGCTCCAGGAGGACAACGCCAAGAAGCTCGACCAGATGCGGGCGACGGTCGACGAGAAGCTGCACGAAACCCTGGAAAAGAGGCTCGGCGAATCGTTCAAGCAGGTAAGCGGGCAGCTGGAGCAGGTCCACAGGGGGCTGGGAGAGATGCAGACGCTCGCCGCGGGGGTCGGGGACTTGAAAAAGGTGCTCTCCAACATCAAGACGCGCGGCACCCTGGGCGAGGTCCAGCTGCACAACCTGCTGGAACAGATCCTGACGCCGGACCAGTACAACTCGAATGTCGCCACCAAACCCGGAAGCGACGCGCGGGTCGAGTTCGCCGTACGCCTGCCGGGCCGGGACGACAAGCCGCTCTGGCTCCCGATTGACGCCAAGTTTCCCCAGGAAGACTACCTGCGCATCGTCGAGGCGCAGGAGCAGGGGAACCAGGTTGCGCTCCAGGAAGCGACCCGGCAGTTCGACAAGACGGTCGTCGGCATGGCGAAGCTCATCTGCGACAAGTACATTTCGCCGCCGAACACGACCGATTTCGCAGTCATGTTTCTGGTCAACGAGGCGAGCTACGCCACCGTGCTGAGCCGCCCCGGGCTGTTCGACACCATGTTGCGCGACCACAAGGTGATCGTCGCCGGACCTACCACCATTGCCGCCCTGCTCTCCTCCCTGAGCCTGGGATTCAGGACGCTCACCATAGAAAAGCGCAGCAGCGAAGTCTGGCGCCTGCTGGGCGCCATCAAGACCGAGTTCATGACCTTCGGGACGCTTCTGGACAAGACGAGGAAGAAACTGGACGAAGCCGCATCCAGCATCGATACCGCGGCTACCCGGACGCGGCGCATACAGAAAAAGATGCAGGGCATTGAACAGCTGCCGGCAGCAGAGGCAGATGAGCTGCTCGGTATCGAGAAGATGCCTGAATCGGAGGTTACGGAACTTTCGTGGATGGACGAGGTGAAGTGAACCAGCAGGGGAAGGTGAACCTCAACGTCATGCGTCTCTACCCATTCATAAAATCCTGTCCCCGTAAAGAGAGCTGCGGGGGTAGCATCCTGTAGCACCCGCAGCAGCCGACTTAGCGCCGACCGCTGCGGGCTGAGGCGGTAAAAGATACTGCCGATTACTTGATCTGGCCGCGTATCTCGCCATCTGGATTGGCGCTGCTGTGGACATTCACGTAGGCGTCACCCGACTTGATGAGATTTACCAGATCTGCGACCGTTTTGCCCTGGAGATCGCCCATCAGGTCCTTGTCCATGATCATCCCTTCAGAAAGTACTCCGCTGACTTTACCTTTTTTGGCTTCGCTGGCAAGACCTACCACCGGTGGGCCGTCAGCTCCCTTCTTTCCCATGTGGATATGAGCCGCTGTGGGGTCCATGATGTTCTTGACGTGTAACTTGTAAGTCATGGATTTGCCGTCTTCACTCAGCTTGAATTCCGCTTTTCCTGAGGCCTTTGACTTGGGCTTTTTCGTTTCTTCTTTCGGTGTAAGCTTGGCCTTGAAGCTCTTTTCTGCGGCGAACCCGGTTGAGGCCGCGAAGACGACGGCCAGCACGACAAACAACAACAGTTTTACCTTTCTCATGTACTTCCTCCTTTTTTACCTGCTTTTAGTTTGTGCAACTGGTACCGGTTAATACCCACACCTCTTAGGAGGGACTTTGCCACGCTATGCTATTACACCTCTTGACCAGTGCAAATCTGCAGCGAACTCGGGTCCAAAGTTAAAGTCCCCTTTGCAAGGGGGAAGAGTTCGTCAAAGCTAAATGCTGCTCGAATGGCGCTAAAGCTGCCGCATGAAGGCGACGAGATCCTTTTTATCCTGCTCGGCGAGCCTCAGCCCCAAGACGAGGTTGAAAAATTCCACCGTGTCCTCCAGGGTCAAGAGCCTGTCGTCGTGCAGGTAGGGGGGCGAGTCCTTGATCCCCCTCAGTGGGAAGGTCTTGATCGGGCCGTCGGCGCTCGCCATGCGCCCGTTGATCAGGCGCGGCGTATAGAAGCGCTCCGTCTTCAGGTTGTGCATGGTGAGGTCCGTATAGTAGGGGGCCGGGTGGCAGCTGCCGCAGGTGGCCTTGCCGAAGAACAGCGCCTCCCCGCGCATCTCCGACTCGGTTCCCTTTTTCGGGTCCAACCTGCCGTCGATGCCGAGTTTTAGGGCTGGCGGAAAATCCAGCAGTTCCTGGAACTCCGCCATGAAGTGCACCTGGCTCCCCCTTTCAAGTATGTTGACCCCCTTCTTGGTGGCTATCACCGGGTCGCCGTCGAAATATGCTGCTCGCTGCTCGAACTCCGTGAAGTCCTCGACGCTCTTCAACGCCCTTTGCGATCCGAACAGGCGCTGTATGTTCACTCCCCGCAGCGACGGGGTGTCGAGACGATGGCGGAATTCCTGGGGCCGGATATCGCCTACCAGATGGGTCGAGGCGTTGGTGTGCCCGTTGGCATGGCAGTCGAAGCAGGCAACCCCGCGGCTGGGGCGCGCCGAGCGGCGGTCCTCGGTCTGGTTGAACTGCTGCTGGGGAAATGGCGTCACCAGGAGCCGCACCCCCTCGATCTGCTTGGGATTGAGGATGCCGTTGAACAGCTCGTAATAGTTGTCGATGGTCACCAGCTTTCCCTTCGAGACGTCGCCCAGGTCGGATCGCGTGGTGAGATAGATCGGCGCCGGGAACTCGGGGAGGAAGTGATCCGGCAGGTCGTAATCCAGGTCGAAGCGGGTGAGATCACGGTTCTCCTGTCGTTTCACCTCATCGATGGCGAATTTCGGGAAGAGCATGCCGCCTTCCGCATGGTTTGGATGCGGCAGCGGGAAAAAACCTGCAGGGAACAGGTCTTTCGCGCGCAGCTCCTCAGGACTCATGGCAGCCAAGCGCTCCCAGGTCGTCCCATTGGGGAGCCTGACCCGCACCCCTTCCTGCACTGGCTTCCCCTTGGACATGGCCACGCCCGGAGCGCGGCGGTCGCCCAGGTCGTAGCGCTCTTTCAGCAGTGCCATCTGCCGCTTCATAATCCCGGCTTTCGCGCCGCTCATGCGCGCCATGGTGGTTGCAAACGGCTCCGTAATGGCAACAGGGGAGTAACTTGTAGGAACCGGGGCTTCCTTGGCGCCGGATGGGTCGGGTACCAGGAACGGTGCGGCGAGCAGCACCCAGAGCGCCCGACCATGTTTCAGTGTCTGGTTTCTCATAACCGTGCTTCCTCCTTTTTTGGGTTTGGCAAGATGAAGCCTGGTGAAGCACGCTAAAACGCACTAACAGATACTAACCAAGCGTCGCGTGAAGTCAACCGGCACAAGGGAAAACGTTGCAGGGGCGTGGGTTCGGGATCATTTTTCCCGATTTGTGCTGATCTTCAGCCACTGAAAGTCTCCTTTGCGAAGGGGGATTTGCCTCGGCTCAGGAAACTAACCCGGCAGCCGGCCCTCCTCGCCCTCCTCGACCTCAACGTCGAGGAGGTATTTTTTGCCATCTACCGTCAGAGTAAGATGCACGGCTTTCCCCTTCGTTGCCGCCTCCGGAATCACCAACGGCGCGACCGTCACCTTGTGCTGCTGGCCGCTGAGGGTGACCGTATAGGTGACCGGCCCGGTGATCTTGCCGGGATGCCCCTGCGGCGTCCGGGTTTCCGAGGCACCGGTTGCCGGGTCGCGGCCGAGGTTGAGCGGCCCTTCGTGCCTGGTGGCGAAAAACTTGGGCGCCACCTGCGGAAACATGGCATAGGTCAGGACATCCTCGTCGGTGCCGTTGCATCCCTCAAGCGGGAGCGCCTCCGCGCGAAGCCTGGCCCATTCGGGTTCGAGCAGGTCGGCGGGCCGGCTTTCGATGGTCTCCTTCTTGGCGTGGCGGCGCGCCAGTTCCACGACCTCGGCGCTCCTAGGCCCGGGGGACGCGCCGTAGTAGCCGAGCATCAGGTCGGCGAATTCTCCCGTCAGCACCTTGTAGCGCCCCATGATGATGTTCAGCACCGCCTGGGTCCCCACGATCTGGCTGGTCGGCGTCACGAGCGGCACGTACCCGGTGTCCTTTCTCACGATCGGGATCTCGTCGAGCACCTCATGGAGCCGCTCGCCCGCGCCCTGCTGCCGCAACTGGCTCTCCATGTTGGAGAGCATCCCTCCCGGGATCTGGCTCTTGAAAATCTCCGTCTCGACGCCGGTGACGGTGGAAAGGAACTCGCTGTAGCGCGGCTGCACCCGGGAGAAGTGCTGCTTCACCCTGAGAAGGCGCGCCGGATCGAGCCGCGTCCTGAAGCCGGTCCCTTCCAGCATCTCCACAAAGCTCTCGGTCGGGTTATGCCCGGGTCCCAGGCTCATGGAGCTCACCGCCGTATCGACGCAGTCCACCCCCGCCTCGACCGCCCGCAAAAGGCTCACCAGCGTGACGCCGGTCGTGGCATGCACGTGGAGATGGACGCGGGTATTCTTGCCGCAGGCAAGCTTGATCCCCCTGACCAGGTCATAGGCCGCCTGCGGCTTGATGAGGGCGGCCATGTCCTTGATGCAGATGGAGTCGCACCCCATCTCCGTGAGGCGCCTCGCCTCCTCGATGAAGACCGCCGTCGAATGGATCGGGCTCACGGTATAGGAGATCGCCGCCTGGGCGTGCTTGCCGGTCCGTTTCACCGCGCTTATGGAGCGCTCCAGGTTGCGCAGGTCGTTCAGGGCGTCAAAGACCCGGAACACGTCGATGCCGTTTTCCGCGCTCTTCTGGACGAAGCGGTCCACCACCTCGTCCTGGTAGTGGCGGTACCCCAGCAGGTTCTGTCCGCGCAGAAGCATCTGCAGCGGCGTCTTCGGCATGAGTTTCTTGAAGGTCCGAAGCCTCTCCCAGGGGTCCTCGTTCAGGAACCTGATGCAGGCGTCGTAGGTGGCGCCGCCCCAGCACTCAAGCGACCAGAAGCCGGTGTTATCCAGGTCCTCGCAGGCCTCGATCATGTCGTCGATGCCGAGCCGGGTCGCGATCAGGCTCTGATGCGCATCGCGCAGTGCCAGTTCGGTGACCTCGATGATGTGATCCATGGCGTGCCCCCTGTTCTGTTGGAGTCAGAACAAATTGTATCGAATGAAGCAACTACCCACTGCATGTTCGCGTTTTATTGCAAATTTTCATCTATCTGGATATTCATGCCATTTAAAGGATCCTTTGCTCTTGGTAATTGTGCCATGCGTTCCTTCTGTCACAAGGTCAAAAGCTTGATGACCGCCTCGGATTACCACTTTCCATAAACCACTACCAATACGGTCTGGTTGCAGTACAAGTACACTTGCTGAGCCCCATAGTAGTTTGGTACTTGATATATGGCAGCTGCTATCGAGTTCGGAAATAAACACAGCTCTCATTCCTTCCTTTAATTTATTCTCGCGTCTAGACACAAAAAGCTTAACGCATTCGATTGAATGGCATAGTTTTACAGGATCAATAACTTGAATAACATTAACGATATATTTTTTGTCTTTGTTTTCGAGCTTAGCAATCAACGACATTGGCTCTATCGAGTCGACAACTTCATATATATTTCCAGCTTTATCTGGAAGCTGCTTGATAATTTCGGAATCTTTGCAGTTCATTTCTGTTTCCGAATATGCGCTATCTGGTGCATTGAACGAAGCAGCCAACGCTAGCAACAATATTCCTACAATATTTACCATTAGATTACCCTGTCACCCGTGAAAGAGCAGGGGGCAGAATCCTTTCGGATATTTGTTCCAGCTTTCATATCCGCTTTAATAAACGCCCATCGCCCTCCAGGGAGGCTGGGGGAGTGAATGAAGAATTCTATTTGGGTCTGGCCCCTGTCACCGGCTCCATGCTTTTTATTTTGTACTTTCCATCTTTGTAGTCCCATTGCAACGGAGCATAATAATAATCACCAGAAACTGCCGGATTAGAGACATCAATTCTGATTTCGCCTGGCACGCCTGACTTCCATTTCCCATAATATACAACAAGGTGTGTTACCCAATCCAAAGGATAGATTTCTGGAAGCTGGCCAATTTGCCTGAATCCTGAGTCTACAATAATTGGACGAGGAAAGTTTTCCCACACTGCGCCAGGAGGTTGGGCATTCAAGTAATCATGCGTCCATATGGAAATAATCGAGACTTTTCCTTTGGAGTGATTTTTGGGTTTTAATCCACAAATTTTTATAAAATCATCATACTTATGCCATGTTGCGGGTAGAGTCCTAAGCATGATTTTGTCTAACTGAATACAGTCTTTTTCTTCCAATTGTGCAAATCCTGGATAATCATTTGCATCAGAATTTGTCCCGAACGACCCCAACAAAGAGATTAGGAGCACGAAGGCAATACGATTACAATGTGTTTTTATCACAATATCAATTCCTCCTCTACCAAGTCAGGAAATATATTCAGTGTCGTTATTGAATTTACTATTCCATGTGACCTCAATTGGCAATTCCTGAGTAGGTTAAAGTTAATTCCACTGAGGTATATGAGGTATAGTATTACGCTGCGTTCTCGTTGGAAAACCGCCGTCACCACAAACGGGGCATGCTAATCACCAACATACTTCCAAAATTTGACATTTTTGAATTTCACAGACCCCCAAGGATCGAGAACTGTTTTATCTCCTTGACTTTTAGCACCAGGCCAGTTGCCCATTGACGTTGACATGGCAAGGGCATGAATACCATTTGGAGGAGCTTTGACATCTTTACCGGTGACTTTATCTTTAAAAAAATAACCGCCACTGAACTTTTCTTTACCGGGATAAACTACAATCACATGCCCATTTGGTGAATCCGTTGCTCCTCCCACAACAAGCACGCCATCACTTGCAAGTTTACTCAACTCGAACAACCTGACCTCCTGCCACCTGGAGCTTGTGCGCAAGCTCTGTACGAGATTATTTGCGGTCATGTAAGGCTGAGCGGGAACATATTGTTTGACTACATGCCATACGGCATGACTACAGGAGTGTGGATATTGCGCGTACGCGTCGCCACATGCAGTTCCAAGTTTCTGAGCTTTGTCACTACCATTATCTGCCATATGCTGTTTTTCTCCCTTACGATTATATTTTTGGTCATTTGTTAGATCCACTGCCAATAGGGCGCCGGAGGCCTTGGGCGCCAATCATGTCGTCGATGCCGAGCCGGGTCGCGATCAGGCTCTGACGCGCATCGCGCAGTGCCAGTTCGGTGACCTCGATGATGTGATCCATGGCGTGCCCCCTGTCAGTCGAAATAGGGAAAACAGTTATCGGGGAAATTTTACGCCCTGTCAGACTATTATCAAGGACCAATCTCGCACGGGACTCATAGGACAGGGAGGATTCATGAAACAGAAAGCACAGAGGGGACAGATTTGGGAAGTGCAGGGGAGCTGTGAATCCGGAGGAGAACTGCCCCGGCAAAAGTAGCCGGGGCGGGGGAGGAGGGTTGTCAAGTAAGCGGGAAAAGACTCTGCGGCTGCGTCAGGATTGCCTCATAGAGCTCCAGATAGGAGCGCCCTTCACGCTCGGGCGGATATTTGTCCCGCACCAGCGTCCTGCCGTTCCTGCCGAGCCTCTCACGCAGCTGCGGATCGGTCACCAGATGCCCGGCTTTGCAGCAGAATTCTCCGGCGTCCCGATACAGGAAACCGGTCACACATTCCTTGACGATGGAGCGGTTCCCCTCTATGTCGGTGACCAGCAGCGCCTTTCCGTAGGCTAGCGCCTCCAGCACGCTGTTCGCCATCCCTCCCTCGATGAGCGAGCTGTTCAACACGACATCGGCCGCCCGATAAAGCTCGCCCATGGCATCGTGCCCCACCCTCCCCAGATACCTGGCAAAGGGATAACGCTCCATCGCTTCCATCACCTCTGCAGCGTAAGTCTCGTCGAGAACTGGTCCGGCCAAAAGGAATCGTATCCCGGGATGGACCGCGTGCATGGTCGCCAGGGGTTGAAGCGGGAAGAGGACGTTTTTCACAGGGCGGAGGCCGGCGGGGAGCAGGAAGGTGAAGGTCGCCCCCTCTTGCGCGGCTGCGGCGGCGGGCTGCGCCGGAAGCTCCACCCCTTGGGGAATCACGATCGTGCGCTCCTCCAGGGTGGGGAGGTGCTCTGCCAGCCGCCTCTTTACGCTGGAGTGAAAGGCGACCAGGCGGGAGGCGCCTCTCAAAGCGCCGTGGGTCTCGAAGCTGCGCTGGTCGGCGAGCGCCTGGTAGACGTCCGTTCCGGTCAGCGTGACGAGGTACGGGATCGCCAGTTCCTGCGCCAGCGCGTTCGCCATCCTTCCACCGTGGTAGCCGTGAAAGGCGTGCAAGAGCTGGGGCGCGAAAGCCTTGACCCCCGCCAGGATCTCCTCTCCGACCATCCTGTCGACCGGGAATACCTGCACCTCGCACCCCAAAAGCCTCAGCTGCCGCTCTATGCGCCTCACCGTCACGGCGTTCCCGTTCTCGGCCGGGTAATAGTTGGGTGCAATCATGGCGACGCGCATAGGAAACCTCTTGGTATCTGGAATGAGAGCCACAAGGATACCCGCAAGGGGTGCCCAGGCTCCTGAAGGGTTGCCCGACACTATCTAACGACTTTTTTCCGCCGGGGAGTGGTTAGAAAAAGCAAACCCAGCGTTTCTCAATGGATTCATAATAGCCGCAAAACCCGCGCTAGGCAAGGGACAAACCCCTTGCCTCACCGTGTCAATCATGCTACTTTACCCCAATTCCGAGGTACGATCACATGAAAATAACCATCCTCGGCTCTGGCACCTCGACGGGGGTTCCCATGGTCGGCTGCCACTGCCAGGTCTGCGAATCCACGGATCCGCGCGACAAAAGGACCCGTGCCTCCCTCCTGATTGAGAGCGGCGGACAGTACCTGCTGGTCGACACCTCCACCGACCTCCGGATACAGGCGCTGCGTGAGGGAGTCCCGCACATCGACGCCGTGCTGCTGACCCACACCCACGCCGACCATATCCACGGCATCGACGACCTGCGCGGTTTCCACTTCATCCACCGCAGGATCATTCCCTGCTACGGCAGCCCGGGAACCATGGCAAAGGTCACTGAAAGCTTCGCCTACATCTTCGACGGGCTGAGCAGCGAGGGATACTCCCCGCTCCTGGAGCCCTTTTCGGTCGACGCGGCATTCGAGCTTTTCGGCTGCCGCGTCCTCCCCGTTCCGATCAGGCACGGTTCCCTGAAGGCCACCGGGTACCGGTTCGATAACGCCGCCTACCTCACGGACTGCAGCGAGATTCCCGAATCCTCCATGGCCCTGCTTCAGGGGCTCGACCTGCTGATAATCGACGCCCTGCGCTACTCCCCGCATCCGAACCATTTCAACATAGAGGGAGCGCTGCAGGTGGCACAGGCGTTGCGCCCGCGCCGCACGATCCTGACGCACTTAACCCACGAAGTACACCACCGCGACGGCACCAGGCTGCCGCCCGGCGTGGAGTTCGCCTACGACGGCATGACCATCGAGCTGTGACGACGAGCTCGGCTGCGGCCGCATGACCAATCCGACGGCACCAAGAAAACGGACGGAGCTGATGTTCAGAGACATTCGACTGCACGGCTATGCAAACGACCAGATCGAGTTCTACGCCATCACGGCGGGGACCGAGGCGTACAACCGCTACTTCTTCAACTCCGACCAGGCCGACGCCCAGGAAATCCGGTTCTTCTCCCCCGGCAACGAGTTCATCATCGGCCACGACGGGATCAGCCACCGCGGCAACGGCGGCTCCTTCTGCGAGTACATGTTCGGGGTGGACCAGCCGATCGCCGACCTCGCCAAGGAGGATGTCTCCAACCGGCTCGTGGTCTACGGCACCCATTACGACCACCGCACCGGGACGCTCAAGTTCAGCGACAGGACCGAGGGCTACCACAGCTACGACAAGATCTTCTTCGACGGCAACGCCGTGTTCAACTACTTCTTCGCCCTCACCGGCGCCGACTTCACCGGGCTCATCCGCGAGCAGCAGGAGCGGATCGTCAAGGTGCTGGGCAAGGCTCTCAAGCGCTCCAGCGCCGTGGGCGAGGAGCACGACAACCTGATCATCGAGGAGATCCTCAGCATCATCGATGAGCCGAGCGCCCACCTCTTCCTCTTCAAGCTGATCAACACCAGGCACCGGGAATACTGCGACGCCTTCCGCTCACTCTACTTCAGCAACAAGAAGATCACCGACGCAGACTTCCAGAAACTCTCCGTCCTCGCCGAGCGCTTCGGGATCGACCGCTACCAGCAGGAGCGGATCCGGATCGACGTCATGTACAAGCATCCGGACAACCGGCGCATCGTGGACGAGTACAAGAACATCCTGATCGCCTGCAACCGGAAGGGCGAGATCAACAAGCTGGAGAACGCCAGGCTCACCCGGCTGAAGACCCTCTCGGTCCGCAACAAGATTCCCGGCGCGCTTTTCTACACGCTGGACGAGATGCTGAAGAAGGACAAGAAGCTGGTCGACCTGGAGGAGAGCAATTACATCTCGGAAACCAGGCAGATACTGGAGGGGATGTTCCTTTCCGAGCGGCACATCGAGAACACCATCGATGCCGAGGACATGCTGAAGCTGCTCTTCGCCAAGAAGCAGGCGGCCGAGAACCGCGACCACGCCTTCGAGGAGATGCTGCTGGACGCGAGCAAGGTCTGCGACGAGAAGATCCGGGACGGCGCCGACATCTCGATCCTGGAGGGGTATTCCTACATCATCACCTACTTCGACCGCTACGACGCGACCTCCTCCGCCATCAACCAGCTCGCCTTCATGGAGAACGTCAGGATCTCGGAGGAGATGATCCGCAGCCTCCTGGGAAACAAGAGCGCCTTCGACCTCCTGGCACCCGGCCTCTTCACCAAGCTCTTCCTCTCCGGAATCTTCGAGGACAAGTATCTGGGGACCTACGGCAGGAAGAAGGTTACCCACTTGGCCAGCGGGCTCAAGCTGATCGAGGAGAACCGCCTCACCACGAGCGGGCTCCTGGAGCAGCTGCAGCAGATCGACGGGGACGAGCGGCTGCACCTCACCCTGCTCGAGCATGTCAAGGAGAGGATCCGCAACTTCTACTCGAAGTACGCCACCAAGGCCGACCAGGACGCTCTGAAAAAGGAGTTGACCGAGGAGCTGAATCACAAGAAGATCCTGGAGGGAGAAATCCCGGCGCACCTGTTCCACGAGACGATCCTCACCATCAAGAAAGAAGCGGTCTACATACACAATCTGCTGCCCGAGATCATCGCCGAGAAGAACAGCTCACTGCGAGAAGATTTCCTGGAGAACTCCGGCCTGGACCGTTTCTACGTCGAGGAACTGGAGCGGGAGTTCTTCGAGCTGAACGGGTTGGACCTCGAAGAGCTGTATCAGATCAGGAAGGGGCTGAATTGAGAGGCAGGATCTAGGGACTGGGGGCTAGGCCAAAGTCCATGTCCATCAGAGACTACAACGACCTTTTTTTAAGGTAGAGACGCATTGCATGCGTCTCAGCAACTGCTATCAGATGGATGCTGTCCATGACAGCCGGCAAAGAGAGAACGCATGCAATGCGTCTCTACACGGTGGGCACGACAACAGGTGCTAATCTTCAGCTGACAAAACTGTAGGGGCGACCCGGCGGGTCGCCCTTTTTGCGGTGGCCGACCAGATCCCTTGCATAGATGAATCAACATCAAAGACAGGGCGACCCACCGGGTCGCCCCTACCGAACCTGAATCATCACCTATCACCTATCACCCAGCCTCTCCCTCTCTGCTTCCCTTGACACCCCCCTCGTTTTCCCCTAAAGTACCCCAGTGTGTAAAATTTGTACTCAGAGGCCGCAATGACAAAGATAGATGAGCAGCTGGCAAGGATCGGCGACAGGATCGCCTCCTTTGGCAAGGAAAACCTGGACGAGATGCTCCACATGGTCGGGGAAGGGGCGCGACTCGTCTCCTCACTGGAACGGGTGCGCATCTACCTGGAAGACCTGACGAAAGGCGCGCTCTCCTGCGCCTACTCCTGCGGCGACTTCGCCGACGAGATCCGCGAGGAAACTTTCCCTATCATCTCCACCGAGGGGGCGGTCTCGCTCACTTTCGTCACCCAGAAGGTGGCGCGGTTTCGCGACCCGGCCGAGAACGGGCTCCCCCTGGACAAGGAATTCTCCAGCCGCTTCCGGATCGACGGGACCACGCTCCTGCCGATCACCAACCTGGGCAAATCCATCGGCGTGGCGTGCATGGACGGAGAGCCTCTTTCCGACGAGCAGATAGCGGCCCTGGCACCCTTTCTGGCCCGGGCAGGGGAAAGGGTCGACCATGCCCGCAAGTACCACCAGCAGCTCCTCCTGGCGCGCAGAGTCGAGCCTTACAAGAAGAGGGAGGCTGCCGGCTTCATGGTCCGCTCCGCCGTCCGCCTCATTGACGGTCTCACCCTGGCATCGGTGCTGGTTCCGGTCCGGGGCGGCATGGAGGTTCTGGCGAGCCACGCCGAAGACCCGGCGCTGAAGGCGCTCTACGATAACGTGGGAAGTATCGGTCTGAAACAGGGGACTTCGCTGGTTTCCCGGTACGTGAACGAAGACGGGATCATCAGCGACGACAGGCTCCTGAAGCCGCTCTTCATAGCGGATCTCTGCGACGAGGCCATCCAGCGCCGCGCGCTCACCGAGGAGATGGCGCTGCGCTCCCTTTACATGGTGCCGCGCTATGAGCCGGAATCGCGCAGGATCATCTGCCTCATCAACTATTTCACCCGGCAGCGCTCCAGCTTTACGGAATTCGAGATGGGACTGCTCCAGACCCACGCGGAGATGGTGGAGCGGGTCATCAACGAGGTGGGGGGCGAGCACCTGGAGATCAAGGTGCTCTCCGAGATTTCCGACCTGCTGCAGGAGCGCAACGAAGGGCTGCACCCGTTTCTCACCAAGGTCCTCTCCAAGGCAACCGAGCTGATCGGCGCCGACACCGGGAGCATCGCCGTCGTCGAGGAGCGGCAGGGGGAGAAGTGGCTCATCGTCGAGAACGAGGAGGGGGCCATCGTCGGCGCCAAGAACAAGGAGTGGCTCAAGAAGAAGATTCCCCCCTTCAAGATCGGCGGCACCGAACTTCCCCGTGCGGAGCGCAGCCTCACCGGCTACGTCGCCTGGACAAAAAAGCCGCAGATCATCCGCCAGGTCTCCGATGCCGGGCAGCACGGCGGTTTCCACCGCCCGATGAGCGAGCTGATCAGGAGCGAGATGGCCGTTCCGGTAATAAGCGACGGCGAGGTGATCGCGGTGATCTGCCTCAACTCCCTCCAGGAAGGGTACTTCACCGAGGAGCACAAGCGGATCCTGCAGATCATCGACCGGCTCACCTCGCGCCACATCTCCGACATCCAGCGCATCGACCGGCTGCAGCACGAGGTGGCCAAGCTCCACAGCGACATCGCCTACAAGGACCCCAAGGTTTCCTCCTACCGCCTGGGCAACATCATCGGCAACAGCCGCAAGGCGCTGGAGATCGTCGAATTCATCAACACCGTCTCCCGGCCGCTCTCCAACAGGATCGCCCTCTGGGGCCGGAACGTGATGCAGGAGGCGACCATCGGTCTCCCCTCCATCCTGGTACTGGGGCCGACCGGCGCGGGCAAGGAGTTCTTCTTCAACAACCTGTACAACAAGCTGAACGAGCTGTACCGGCAGGAGGTCAACCCCGACGGCGAGCTGCCGGTGAAAAAGACCAACATCGCAGCCTACAGCGGCGAGCTCACCTATTCCGAGCTGTTCGGCCACATCAAAGGGGCCTTTACCGGCGCCTACAGCGACAGGAAAGGGATCATCGAGGAAGCGGGGGGCGGGGTCGTCTTTCTGGATGAGATCGGCGATGCCGACCCGAAGACCCAGGTGCAGCTGCTGCGCTTCCTGGACAACGGCGGCTTCATGCGACTGGGCGAAAACCGGGAGCGCATCAGCCGGGTGCTGCTGGTCGCCGCCACCAACAAGGACCTGCAGAAGGAAATCAGCCTCGGCAACTTCCGCGAGGACCTGTACCACCGCCTCAGCGAGCTCTCCGTCGTGGTGCCGTCCCTGAACGAGCGGCGCGAAGACATCCCGGACCTCTCCACCCATTTTCTCGGCAAGCTCTACCGCACCTACCGCAGCCGCGAAGAGGAGGCGCGCGACGACGCGCCCGCCCTGTCCATGGACGCCAAGGAGGCGCTGGTTGGTCACAACTACAAGGGGAACATCCGGGAGCTGAGAAGCATCCTGCTGCGTGCGCTCTTCTTCAGAAGCGGCAAGGTCGTGACGGGGGAGGACATCAAGAGGGCGATCAGGGACGGCATGCGCGAGCAGGTATCACCCGCGTCCGAGCGGCTTTCCGAAGAGGTGGCCGGCAGTATCATGGGTGAGATCGGGGCAGGCAAGGATTTCTGGGAGGCGGTGTATGAGCCGTACTCGAAGAGCCAGATCTCCCGGGACGTGGTGCGCCTGGTGATCGAGAAGAGCCGGACGGCGGCGGGGAAGAGCATGCCGGAGATAGCGAGGCATCTGAAGGCGGTAAGCGGGGACCCCCAGGAGGACGAGGAGGCGCGCAAGCGATTTTTCCGCTTCAAGAATTTTCTCTACAAGACAGTGAAGATTTGATGGTTTAACAGCCCTTAGTATTTCTTGCTAATTTGCAATAAAATCCAGCCACTTGGGACCAGGGATGGGTATCGAAGCTGGGGAGATTCGGGGAGCTGACCCTGGAACAGGCGCCCGATAGCCGACGGAAATGATAACATCGAGATTGTAGTGCGCTCCGTGTCATAGGTCTTGCCGTCGGAAGCAGTTATCCGGGATTTCCGGATAACTGAAAGCTCTGGAAGCTCACCCTCTTTGAAAACATTTTTGATGTGCTCGTTGATCTTTCGGACATCCTTGTCAAAAAGCGCAGCCATCTGCTTTTGGGTCAACCAGACGGTCTCATGGTCAAGACGAACCTCTAGTGAGGCGTGCCCGTCTTCCGCCTGGTATATGACAACTTCTCCGGCATCTGACTCAACATCCGATGAACTTGAGACCATCTGTTTCATCCTTAACTCCGTCTGAATATTCAAAGCAGCATACTTAATTCGCTGCATCCCAGGTAGGCAATTAAGTATGGTGTCCCCGGAACTTTTCCTATTGTTGAGGATGTCTCCTCAGTGAGTAACTTATGCCCAGCGTCACCCTCCGCCCCCGAGTAGTATTTACTTAGGCTCAAAGACGTAGCGCTTCAATGAGTTGCTTAACGTTCCAGATTTCAGGAATAGCTAGTTCGTATTGACCTGTTGAAGATAAACGGGTAAGGATTTTGATGCCTCCGAAACCTAAAGTACCTTTAGTGGCGTAGCTGTATTCAAAGCAAAGTACGTCCTCAATGCCATCATTGTTAAAATCTGCTCTCACAGCTTCTACCAACGAATGCCCCATATACTCTGATTCTACATTCAATGAATTACTTGTAACACTTTTAACACGTAAATTTTGTTTGTCTATTTGATCCTGGTAAGTTCCGTCAACTGGAATATCGACATCACCTAGCTGAGGAAAAAGCTCGAATGGGAACAGGTCCATATTGGCAATGCTGACATACGGGGCGGAGATATGGCTTTTAGTAGGAATAGTGGCGACCTCAAGGGCAACTAGAAGCCCGCAATAATGCTCAAAATACGCAGTCATCTTTATGTCAAAGCCACAGGCGGGGTAGAAACCTGACCTTACGGCATCGATGTACTGGCGGCAAGTCCTCACAAATTGTCTTTCCTCATTATTATTTACAAGATTCACACCCTCAATATGGTCATTCCTCCCAAACTTCATAGGAAGATCTTTTATACTTTCTATGTCTGATTTTGAGATTGTTGAGACTTCACTCTCATCGGCAAATCTCATTTTAACGATTAAGTTGAAAAGTTCTTCTGGATTTTCCTGATATTTATCAAGAAGATCCGCAACTTCTTTAATCGTTAATTGCCCATTATCAAGGCATCTTTGCAAAAGGATCAGGGCCTTTCCTTTTACGTTGCGTGCAGTAATAAGATTGAGGTTCTTTTCTATGCTTGGTATTTTACTGGCTGCAACACCCAGGAAAAAATGAACGTGCGCCGGTTCAAGGACAATGTGCCCTTTTTGAAGGTTAATTTCTGGCTTACACGGCACCAGATTGCCGTATCCTCGTAAGTTGAAATCACCGATATTTAGCTGTTTTCTGATTTCTTCGAATCGCACTGGATCTTCAGATAAAGTTTCAGGCAGAATGTGGTCAATGTGAAAGGTAGCAAAATCGAGCGGCTCCCTTGTATAAACACACTTTTTTCCATATGCGACAAATATAGCTTCGCGCTCTATGATTGAGAATTGCTGATTTGACACGTTCGTCCCTGCCTTTAGTTAAATAATTTTTTGATTGCTCGACTAGTGCCCGAGGGTCAGGTCTTGCTTTTTGATCATGAGCAAGAGGCGAGACATGACCCCAGTGCGTCCCCCCAACGGGAGTCCGCCGATGCCACGGGGCCATATGGATGCTGGCAAGCTAGTGCATTTATTGCCCATCAGGACAAGCGTCGTCTGTGCCCGTCCGCTGAGGAGCCATCACAACTTTTTTGCAAATTCTTCAAAAGACCTTTATAGTTCGCATAATGCGCACTATGAGAATCCCATTGAAACGAGCCGTGTCCCACCTGCCGGCAGGTTTCCAGGCTAGTCCAGGGCTTATCATTGCAGTTTTTTGAGGCGCTCCTGCACCATCAAATCCGTAGCCAGTTCCACGATCTCTCCCTCGGAAAAATCCCACCGGCTTTGAACCTTCCCCGCCAGAGTCTTGAAAAATCTGTACCGATCCTTTTGTCCCTCGCTTTTGATCGACCATCTTTCGACCTCCCGGAAATCAACTGGCTGAGCGGCCACCACAAGTAGCGCCTGGTAGAGGGCTTGGGCATCGTTCCAGGCGTAGAATTTCACTAGACGATCCTTCACGCAATCGGTAGGATTCAGCATTCGGATACTGCCGTCCGGCGTCTCCCAGTCCACAGGCTCCTTGGCAAACTCGTTTCCGATCATCACCGGCCCCGGCGGGAACTCAAGGTAGATCGCCGTGGTGCTGTTCTTGAAGTAGCGATCCTTATCACTGAAAAAACCGATCGTCGCCAGGGCCTTTTGAATTCCAAACCTGTCACGGTAGCTGTCTATGAAATCAAGGTCATCGGACTGGTATTTGTTTTCCGAGTAGACCGAAACACACCCGCCACCGGACATGACTGCCGTAATGCCATGTTTGCGTAGCGCTTCGGATACTGCGGCCGCTATTTCCTCGTGGGTTGCGTTGTCGAAATCGGTTCGCGGACTCATACGGTTTTTCCTTTCCTGCGGGGGGCTCCCCGATAGATAAAGAGGCGCTCACGCTGCTCCGGAGGGTAGCATTTGGAAACGTCCTGCAGCAGGAGCTGCAGCGTCCGGCCGTAGGGACAGCGGGGGTTGAATTCATAGATGCGCATGTTTCCCTGCTGCCCCTCGATGATGACACCGTCCTTTTCGAGCACCTGAGCCGCATTCTGGATTGCGGTGCGGCTGAGATCGGGGCAGAAAGCGGCAATTTCTGACACATATCCCTTACCACGGGCGAAAAGGTACATCAGCACGCATTCCTTGGCTTTTGAGCCGAGCAGTCCGGTAAGGTAATAGTACATCTTGATCCCCCTGATATGAAGCCCACACCATAAACCTTGAAACTCTAGGAAGTTCTGTCCGACAGTGCAACTACTTAATAGTAATCTACTACCATATTTTAGTAATTAGGTGCAACAATATTCCACCGGGTTACCGCAGGCATCTCAAGCGTGGGATAACCAAACGGCGAAATCTCGATTCGCTTTTGCTGCCTTCGGAATTGCGGCGCCTTGGGCGCAACATGCGGCCGCTATAGGGAGAGGCGGGTTGGGGGATGCGTCTGCGGGATGACAGCGCCTGTCGGGGGGAAAGCTACGCGGAGGTTTTTTTTCAGGGCGTGAAGGAAATACTGGAGCATTTGAATCGATAGCTGGAGCGGTCCCCACCGGGATTTTCTTAAAGTCTTTTTAATAATTTCGGCCTCTTACTCTCTTTTGGGGAGGGTGCGAAAGGTTCCCGTCTCCTCGATTGTTACCGGGAACCCTTCGATCGTATCGGGAATCCGCTGCCCCAGTTCGGCATTCTTTTTGATGACATAAACTTTTATGCAGGGCCGGTTGGCGCACAGCCCCTGGGCAGTCCCCACCACGCCGGGAAGGGACATCAATTCCCCGGTGTTCGCGATGAGCACCTCTTCGATGGTCCTCCCCGACATCGGATTTCCCCCCTTGGTGCTGACCACACAGGCAGTGAGGGCCAAGGCCAGCACCAGCACGCAGGGTCCGGCTACGGTCACCGGTTTGCCCCGTCGATGGTTACGCCTAAGCTCCCCAGTACGCTAACGATCGGATTGGCAATCGTCGTCCCGCTCCCGCCGGCAAAGAGCAAGCCAACCGGGTTGGCATTGGAGTCATTCGTCACGATGAGCGATCCAGAATCACCGGCCTTTGAAAACGGTTTGCCGGAACCGATCACGAGCTGACCGGTAAAAATTGCACTCTTACCGGTTCCGTAGCTGACGTTAACGGTGGCGTTGATGCCGTTAATCGTCCCATGGGTCAGCGAAGTCGTACGGCCGTATTTCTGGACCGCCTGGCCTATATATGGGCTGCTGTAGGTTTGGGAATTGGGGACCCCATACCCGCCGCGGGGTGTGGCTTGGCCGAGCTTGCTGGTCGAGGAAAGCGCAATCGCCGCATCTACCGTATTGCATGCCGCCGGGTTTGTCGCAGGGTTGCAGGCGGTGTTGTTGAACTGGATCGGGATAAAGGCGGCGAGGGTGCCGAGGTTGTTATTGCCCCTCAACACGCACCCGGTGTCATAGAGGCCGGGCTGCAGTACCTTGCTGCCAATTGGTGCATCGTTCTCGAGGGCATAGACATGGTTGTTGCTCAGGGCATAGACCTTCGTGCCGGAAACGACCCTGGCACCGATGGTTCCGGCTGAACACTCGCCGATGTTGCCGGTCGAGACGCCGATCGGCACAGGCGGAGTCAATACTGCGGTGTTATTGAAGCCTTTGCCGGCAAGGGCAGTGATCTCACCGGTGACTTTAACCACGGTCGTCACCCCATCGATGCTTGCCGGTACGACGCCTGGAGACACATCTCTTCTGATGAAGATCAGAATTGCCGGATTGCCGGTGTCGCTGAGCCCGGTAGCCGTGCCGACGACTTCCGGGGTTGCCAGCAGATCACGCGTGTGGCGGTTCTGGACATCCATCACAGCTTTTACTCTCGGGTGGTGCTTGTCAAAGACCGCTTTCTCTTCCTGGGCGACGGGTGTATCGGGGGTGAGCTTAGCAACCGCCCTCGGCGCCCCCTCTTCCATCCCGCTGGCAGGAGATTGCGCGCAAAGAAACACGACGAGACCAAGCGTGCCGTAGGTGAAACGGTGGAATAGATCTTTCATATAACCTCCATTTGTTGTGACTGCGCCTCGTGCTCTCACCTGGCAGGCCAACATTGTTACATCACTCTATCGCCGAAATCATACTAGTCAACGATGGTGAATATTAGCTATTTAGGGAACTCTGGGGTACAAGAATCGGGTCCTGCGCTCCAGAAAACTAGTGAACAGAAGGAAAAATCATGATAGTTTCCAAAGATTGAAATGACTGATCTTTCGTGCGAAGAGAAGCTGGAGAGAGTGCAGGTAACTTTGCCGTCGATCAGGTCCGTATTGTTCACGAGGAGACCGTAAAATGGGTAGCTTGAAATTTATTTTGATGACGTTAATGGTGCTGGTGTCGGTCTGTGCTCCAGCATGGCTCCAGGCGGCAGATGAGTCGCTGCCGGTCATCAAGACAATCAGGGTCTTCAGGTCCGGAGACAACCTGGGTGTCGAAATCAACGCCGACAAGAACTTCGAATATACCTGCACGAAAATGCCTCAGCTGCTCAGGGTCGTCATCGACTTGCCCCGGACTGAGCCTGGTAGACCCGACACCGTCTACAGGTATAAGTCGGCAATGATATCCACCATCAGGCTCGAGAAGAAAACTATCAACGACGTCATGATCACCCGGGTTTCCGTTGATCTGACCGAGGATGCCGATTTTACGACCCGAGCTGACGACTCGGACAACAAAAAAGTGACGTTTCTTTTTAAGAGACCTGCACCTGGTTCAACTGGCGGCAAGGCTGCGGCAATGCCGGGAAACGGTGCGCAAGGAGCGCCCGCGGTTGGGAAGCCTGCTGCGCCGGTTGCCACTGCTCCAAAGTCTGTATCGAAGCCGGTCGTGCCCGGAAGCAATGGGCCCGTCACCATAACCGGGGTCGATTGGGGCGCGAATTCAATTGAAATCAAGTCGAGCGGCAACATCGGCGAGTTTAAGTCCTTTACCCTGCAGCAGCCGGGACGTCTGGTAATAGACATTCCGGGCGCACATAGCACGCTCCGCTCGATCGATATTCCTGCTAACCTGAGTGGCGACTTGAAAGCGCGCATCGGCCTTTTTGAGGGAAGGCTGCGGATTGTTTTCGATACAGGGGCGAAACCGTTTTTGGATTATGAAGTGGCGAAAACCGGGAAGGGCCTGCGGATTGTGTCGCGGTCATTAACAGAGAAAAGAAATGGTGTAAAAGCGGTTCACCCTGACTTGGGGGAGAAATTGTAAAGCCCAAAATCAATGGTAATATCAGCGAGAACGGATAAGTACATCTTTTGCGCAGGGACAACATCCTTAAGGGGAACGCGGTCATGCGGCGAGGTCTGGTATTAATCCTTGCGGACAGGGGAGGTCAAGTCTATGGCGGCGCCCTTAAGAAATTCAATGAATCCTACGTGTTGTATCCACTCGAAGGCGCGGACACGCTTTACGTTCTGACGGCAGCAGACCTGGCTATTATTGATTGCGATTCGCTCGTTGACCAAGGGCTACGTTTATTGCGTCGCATCAAGCGGCGGTTCCCCAGCATGCCGGTGATTTTCATAACCGCTGCCAGTTCCGAGGAGGTTATTCTCCAGGCCCTTAAAGCCGGCGTACGGGAGTATTTCAGGAAACCCGTAGACGTCGCGGAACTGCTGGAATCGGTCGCAACCATTCTCAGTCTTAAGCGGGACACTCCCTGGACACACATCCCTTTGTCCACGATGAAAAATGAGAGAGAAACGGAGATACATTCTTTGAACGATGAGTTGCCGGAACGACTCCTGCGCGTCATCCAGTTTATCGAGATTAACCTGCCAAACCACCTTTGCTTGGATAAAATCGCCCAACAAGCCTGTTTGAGTAAATTCCATTTCAGCCGATTGTTCAAACAACACCTCGGAGTAAGCCCAATCCAGTTCATCCGAAACCTGCGTATTTACCGTGCAACGGATCTGTTACGCAGCACCAACCTCGCCATTGCCACCGTGGCCGAGCAGACAGGCTTCAACGATCTGAGCGATTTTTACAGACGGTTCAAGAAAGTCCACGGCATGCCCCCCTCCGATTTCAGAAAATCCCTATCACCCCCTAACCCTCCTTTCCAAATCAGCAAGATTCACAATTGAATTCAGCAATAAACACCAAGATTACAATCGTCTTAAATGATTAAATAACGCTAACATAGTTACCGTTTACCGTGTCTTGTGCCAACAGCTTACCGGGCAAATTATGCCTGAAATGGATGGGAGGTGAACGAGAAGAGAAGGTGACAGGATACCGGGGCATTTTCCCGACAACCCGTTATCAACGTTAGAAAGGAGGCCACATATGATACTCACCAGACGGAGGTTCATGAAAATCAGTGCCCTGGCCGGAGGGGCTGTCCTCCTCCCGTTGCCACTCCGATGGCTCGGCCCGGACAATGCCTATGCCTTTAATCAAAGTCCAAGTATTCCGCTCTTTCGCACCCAGTTGCGCGGTGCCGCTCCGGGCGGAATCCCGGTAGCACTGCCGGATCTGTTGCCGGCACCGGTCACTGGGGTCACGCATTATCGGATGTTGATCAACCAGTTCCAGGACAGCGGCGTCTGCCCCACCCTAGGACCGACAACCCTGTGGGGCTTCCATCCGACCCGCGGGCTGGGCGGCTACACCAAACCGACCCACCTGGGGGGAATCATCATCGGCCAGAGGAATCAGCCGATCCAGATCACCTTCCACAACATGCTCTTCGTGAATAAGCACATCCTCCCGGTCGACACCACCATTCCCGGTGCCAACCAGACAATCAACCGGACGGCAGTGCATCTCCACGGCGGTCTGGTCCCCTGGATCAGCGACGGCGGCCCATTTGACTGGTTTGGTCCACTCGGTAACCACGGGCTCAGCTTCCTGAACAATAAGGTGCTCAATCCGCTGCACCTTCCCGGCGCCGCCGAGTACTACTACCCCCTGAACCAGAGCGCCCGGTTCATCTGGTACCACGACCACGCCTACGGTCTCACCCGGTTGAACGCCTATGCCGGGATGGCTTCCGCTCTCCTGCTGCGCGACACCTTCGAAGCGGGCCTGATCAACAAGGGGCTTCCCAACTACATCGAGGCTGGAGGCTACGAGATCCCGCTCGTCATTCAGGACAAGATCTTCGTCGGCCCGGACATCAAGATGAAAGACCCGCTCTGGAGCAGCCTGGTACAATGCGCTGCGACCAAACCTGGCAGCCTCTGGTATGCCCATACCTACGAAGCAAACAACCCGATTACCGGCGCGGGCCGCTGGGACTTGGGGAGCGGGGGGCTCACTCTTCCTGACCCCTCGTCGGTTCCCGAATTCTTCGGCGACACCATGCTGGTCAACGGCACAGTCTTTCCCGAGGCGCAGGTCGAGGCGCGCCGTTACCGGCTGCGGTTCCTCAACGCCTGCAACGCCAGGTTTCTCAACCTGCAGCTCTACGTGGACGACGGCAGCCCCAACGGTATCACTTTGAACAGGGACGGGACCCCTAAAAATGACCCGTTCGTAAATGCCGCCACTCAGGATGCCTCCTTCCTGCAGATCGGCACCGAAGCGGGCTTCATGGTGCACCCCGTAAAGACCCCTAGCAACAAGGCGCTGTTATTCCGGACTCTGCCCGATTCAAACACCGGCCAAATCGCCCCGTCGCAGATTCAAAAGTCGCTGCTGATAGCTCCGGCGGAACGCCCCGACACGATCGTCGACTTCAGCAACTATAAAGGGAAGAGTATTATTCTCTACAGTGACGCACCCGCGCCGTTTCCAAGCGGCGACGACCGCAACGATTACTTCCCGGGGTGGAATGTGGGGACCGGCAACTTCGGCGTCGGCAACCCGGTAAACGGCACTACCCAAAACGGCTTCGGCCCCAACACCCGGATCTTGATGCGCTTCAAGGTGGTAGCGGCAAAAAGCGGCGATACCCAGCTACAGATCGACACCAGCACCGACCTGACCAAAGGCAATGATCCGCTCTTTGTGCCGACAGGCTTTGGCATTATCACGCCGCCGGCGGGGGTTCCGAAACGCTTCCTGACCCTGAACGAGTACTTCGATGCCTATGGCAGGCTGATCCAGGTCCTGGGAGATGCCGCACAGCCCTTCGGCTCGCCACTCGATGGGTCGGCAACCTATCTGAACTATCCATCTTCGAATTCTAATTCCAAGACAGCCGTAGGGGGCACCGAACAGGTGGTCGCAGACGGCGCTACCGAGGTTTGGGAAATCTTCAACAACACCGGCGACGTGCATCCCATGCACTTCCACCTGGTGAACGTCCAGGTCGTCAACCGGCAGCTGTTCGATGTCGCCAACCTGAACTTCAGCAACTTCCTAGGCGACCCGATCCCGCCTGAGGAGACCGAGTTGGGGTGGAAGGACACGGTGCCCATGTACCCGGGCACCGTCACTAGAGTCATCATGAAGTTCGACCTTTCGCTGGCGCAGATCAGGACAGCCAAAGGAAAGGTAATCGTGACTCCCCCCAGCCCGCGGACCGGCGGCTGTGAGTACGTCTGGCACTGCCACATCCTGGAACACGAAGAGCACGACATGATGCATTCTGTGGTAGTCAAATAACAGTGGGAACTGGAATTCATTCAGTGGTCATGATGCTTCCTCGCATGGTTAGAAAGTTACAAGCCCCGCGGTTTCCGCGGGGCTTGCTTTGTTTGCGATAGCTGATATTTTTAAATCGTTCTAATTTGAAACAAGCGACTTCCTTCCAGATCCTTGAGGTGGCTTTATCATGCGAAAGCGGACCGTCGTATGGCTCATGCTGACGGTGGCAGCCTGTTTCTTTCTTGGCGGGTACCGGTACAGCCAGCACTCCTCGGGCGGAATCCCGGCAGGGGGGGGCAAGGTGCTGTACTATGCGGATCCCATGAATCCGGGATACCGGTCCGACAAACCCGGTCTGGCCCCATGTGGCATGCCTTTGGTACCGGTATCGGCCGACAGCGGACCGACGCTGAAGGGCACCAGCGAAGGGATCGTTACGACACCGCCGGGTGTCGTACAGGTGAAACCCGGCACGGAACGACTGATCGGCGTTAAGGTGGAGGCGGTGGACAAGGCCCCCTGGAGCCAGACCATAAGGATGCCGGGAAAGATCGTACCCGACGAGAACCGCATCTTTCGGATCACCGCAGCCACCGACGGCTGGGTGAAAAAAATTTATCCTCCCACTACCGACATCCTGGTCAGGAAAGACCAACTCCTGGCGACCTTTTATGCCCCCGAGTTCTTTTCGGGGTTGAAAGCCTATCTCTATGCCCTGAAATCCCTGGACCGGTCCGAATCAAGCGGCAACGAGACCAGGGAGCAGATAGAACTGACCAATGCGAACCTGGAAAACTACAAGATCTCGCTGCGCAACCTTGGGATGACCGAGCGTCAATTGGATGCCATCCAGCGCACCATGAAAGGCACCGACAATGTCGAGATCAGGGCCCCGGCGGCGGGAATCATTCTGAACCGGAACATTTCCTTCGGACAGCGTTTCGAAAAGGGACTCGAACTCTACCGGATCGCAGACCTTTCCCGGGTCTGGATACTGGCCGACATTTACGATGACGCGGCTCTCCTTACCAAGGCCGGTATGCGGATGGAGGTGTCCTCACCTTATCTGAGAAAACCATGCTACGCCAGCCTGACCAACGCCCCTCCAAAGTTCGACCCGGCAACGCGGACCCTCAAACTTCGGTTGACTGCCGACAATCCCGGTTGTCTGCTCAGGCCCGATATGTTCGTCGATATTGAGTTCAAAGTGAACCTTCCGCCGGCGATAACCGTGCCGGTGGATGCGCTGCTCAATTCCGGACTGAGAAAAAGCGTCTTCGTAGAACGGAGCAGCGGATATTACGAACCACGCATTGTGGAGACCGGCCGCACTGCCGGCGACCGGATCGAGATTGTCAGTGGGCTCAGCGCCGGCGAACGGGTCGTTGTTTCGGGGAATTTTCTGCTTGATTCCGAAAGCCGGATGAAAAGCACAACGGCGGGAATGCCTGCAACGGGGAGCATCGATCCCATCTGCGGGATGACGGCTAAAGAGGGGAAGTCGAAATCAAAGGGACTTAGCAGCAGGTACCGGGGGAAGACCTATTATTTCTGTTCCATGGCATGCAAGACGAAGTTCGACAAGTCACCTGGGAAATACCTCGGAAAAACGGCACAGTTGGAGGCGGTGCAGTAAAGCATGGAAGAAAGCGGTCAGCACCATGATTAACCGGATCATCGATTTTTGTCATCGTCGCCTTGCCGCCCCTGCCGGCGGGCAGATTTCCTCAGTCGACCAGCAACTCCCGCAATACCTTACTCATATCCTGCGGACGGTAGGGCTTGGCCAGCACCGCGCTGAAACCGTACTCCCGGAAATTGGCCATGACCGGATCGGTGGAATAGCCGCTGGAAACGATCGCCTTCACCTGCGGGTCCATGGAAAGGAGCATCTTGATCGTTTCCCTGCCACCGACTCCTCCGGGGATGGTCAGATCCAGGATGACGGCAGAAAACGGCCTTCCCTCTTCCTTTCTTTTCCGGTAGACATCTGCGGCCTGTGAGCCGTTTTCAACACACTCGGCCCCGTAGCCAAGTTGCTCCAGTATGGCCTTTGCCAGCACCCTGATGATCTTCTCGTCATCCATCACCAGCACGCGGCTGCTCCCTTGGGATATCGCCGCTCGGGGCCGCGGTGCCGACACCTGCTGGCGTTCTGAAGCGGGAAGGACGATATGAAAGGTAGTTCCCCGCCCCAAGATTGATTCCGTCTTTATCTTTCCGCCATGTTTCTTGATGATCGAGTAACAGGAAGCGAGCCCCAGTCCGCTTCCGTGCTGCTTGGTGGTGAAGTAGGGATCGAATATCCTCTGCAGATGCTGCTCGGCTATGCCGGCACCGGTATCGGCAACCGAGATCTTTACGAACCGCTCTCCTTGCTCTGCGGAGCCGATATTCGCCGCGCTTATGGTCACAGTGCCACCTTCCGGCATGGCCTGGACCGCATTGATCACCAGATTGTGAACCACCTGGATAAGCTGTCCCTCGTCCGCCTCCAGCGGCCAGACGTCGTCCGCCAGGGCAAACGCGCACCCGACGTTGGAGCCGTGCAGCACAAAGCCGACCGCTTCCCTCAAAAGACCGGGCACCTCGATGACTTTCTTGACCGGTTCACCGCCCCGCGCAAAGGTGAGCAGCTGCTGGGTCAGATCTCTGGCGCGGGCAGCGGCATTCTCCGCTTCTTCCAGCCGCTCCGTCACCTTCTCCGGATCGTGCATCTGGTACCGTGCCAGGGAAATATTGCCCAGGACGGCGGTCAGAATGTTGTTGAAGTCGTGGGCAATCCCACCTGCGAGCACCCCGATCGATTCGAGCTTCTGGGCTTTCAGTATCTCTTGCTTTGCCTGCCGCAGCTCGGTGATGTCCTCCAAGGTCCCGACATGACCCTGAACGGTACCGTCCGGATGGTTGATGGGGCTGGCCAGGGCGCGGACCCAGACGGTGTTCCCTTGCGGGGTCAACTGGCGGTGCTCGTGGGAATAGATGCGCCTGCTGGCCGCGGCCTCAAGCCAGACTCTGGCGAGTTCTTCCCGGTCATCGGGATGGATGGCCGCGCTCCACCCCTTGCCCGCCCCCTCCGAGGCCGACATCCCCGTGATCTCCTCCCAGCGCGGGTTGCAGTATATGTTGTTCCCTTCGGCGTCCGACCTGAAAATGCCGATGGGTGCGGAGTCACAGAGGGTGCGGAACTGCTCCTCGCTCTCCTGCAGAGCCTTTTCCAGGTTCTTGCGATCGGTAATATCTCGCACGATGGCGCAGTTATACTCAAGGCCGTTATGGTTCAAGAAATTTGCCGTCACCTCGACCGGATAGATATGGCCGGCCTTGGTCCGGTGAATTGATTCAAATCGCAGGCTAACCGATTGTCTCAGTTTTTCCCAGTGGTCCGGCCATACATCTTCCTGGAATAACGGATTAATATCGGAAACATGGAGGGATAGGAGCTCGTCGCGGGTATAGCCCAGCTTTTCACATGTTACCCGGTTGACATCCCAGAGCCGGCCATCGGCAGTGAGCCAGATGATTTCTTCTGACAGATTGTCCAGTGTGAAACTCTTTAATTTGAGTTCTTTCTCGGCCAGCTTGAGCTCGGTGATGTCGATAAGGTTACCGGTGACACTGGCGACCCTGCCGTGCTCCGTGATCGGATTCCCCACAGTGCGGGCGGATCGGATAGCGAGGATATCTGTTTCAGGTGTGGAGGTAGGCGTGTCCATATAATTGATTCTACCTTTCGCACGAATCGGATCGTGCTCAAGACAACCATTAAATTGAAGGAGGCGACAGCAAGGAGGGAACAAACTTCTCGCCGCCACTTGAGATTGGATCAAAATCCGCAATAGACAGCGCCATACTAACAGCTGACGCACCCAATTGACAGCTGACAATTAATCGATTTTTTAGGGAGTTGTCAACATTTTTATCTATAACAGATCCTATTGGGTATCGCAGGCGCAGGCTCGCATCGAACAGAGAGGGCTCTGAGACTGTTTTATCTAGTCTTACCGGTTATCGAATGCGGGAGTCTGAGGCAACGCCAGGGGCGCTCGCGGACCTACTACTGTATGACAGCAGCGGATTCGGCCATCAACGCAGTGACCGGCTGGAGCAGCAGGTTTGCCGGGGTGAAGTCGCTTAGGACGAAGTCGGTGGATTGCGGAAAACTGCCTGAGGCGATGTTGCAGGTGACGGTAGCAAACTCACCGACACCGAACCCGCCTGGCGCCGTGCTGACAATGGTGAATTTCAAGGAGCCCCGTGCTGTCGGGGTTGCGGGGGTGTACACCGGGGTCAGGACGCTTCCGGGTACCGCCGAACCGGACACGGTGACAGCAGACGCTTGAACCTGCCCGGTCGAGTCCGTTGCGATGCTGGTGCCGACAGGAAGCTCGACGGTGACGCCAATGCCTGCAAGGGCCTCTCCCGCGGCAAGGGCTCCACTGGTAGAAAGTCTGAGAACCGCACCGGAGGGTTGTACTGTGCCTGTGTTAGTGCCTGTGTTAGTGCCTGTGCCTGTGCCTGTGCCTGTGTTAGTGCTAGAATCGGTGGCAGTGCTAGAGCCGGTGCTTGAGCTTGAACTCGTGCCACCGCCGCCGCACCCGGCTAGTGAGATGCCGATTAAAGTAAGAATTAGAGCTAGTAACTTTGACATATTTGACCTCGCTTTCGAAAAATTGGTCCGCGTCTTCACAGCAGCCCCACTGACATGCGCAGGATGCCGATGACGTCATAGGTGTCGATCCTGCCATCGCCACCAGGTCTACCCGCAGCAAGCGGTGCGATATCGCCGTGGGCCAGGTCCGACGCAGTTGGAGCGATGTTTCCGATGGATATCATGAGTGCACGCTGCACATCGGTCAAATCGGGGGAGGTCTTGCCCGGGGCCAAGGTGAATATCCCGTCGCGCGGGGCAGGGTCGCCTGGGCCAGGGATAACATAGCTGGGTGGCGCTGCAGGGAAGCTCTTGCTCACCTCATTGGAGAACGCGCTCTCATTGCGCCCTGTGTCATAGGCGGTAACCGCGAAATAGTAGGTCGCTCCTTCGCTCAGGCCCACCAGTGTGTGGCTGGTCTGATTGCCGATATCCACGCTCTGCTGATAGCTTCCGGGAGCGTTTCCCAGGTAAAGCAGGTACCCGGCCAGGTCGATAGGCGTCCCGTCGGTATTGCTGTTCGGCTGCACCCAGGACAGGCTTGCCTCGGCGGCTTCAGCCGCGGGGCTGGCGAGATGTCCCGCCAAAGCGAGCGCCGCCAGCAAAACTGCAAAACAAAAATTCCTTGCACATGTTTCAGCTTTTCCAGAAACGGCTGTTTTTGTCATAACAATCCCCCTTGCCTTTTGTCGCCAACGGCGCTTTTTACCCGGCCGCGGACGCAAAAAAGCCGGGGCCTTATATCAAATTGATATTTCGGCGACCCGGCTGTCTCAGTGAGACCCAATAGGTTTTCCGTCACTTCCTCGCGGAGGTTTTAGTATTGTCGTGTATCGAAGCGCTGCACAGATTTCGTGAGAGGATAGCACCATTCTAATGAATTGTATGTGACAGGGGTCACATCAAATAGAGTTCGTGTCTCTCCCTGCTCGGAAGGGGCCAACCTCTCCGGTTCCCTCGGACAACTGCGCGTTATTTACCAGGGAAAAAAAGTTTCATCTAGTGCTAAACTTTCGGGACATTTTGCCGAAAAATCATATGACACCACCACGCCCATTTAGTGCGCCTTAGGGTCAGACAACCCGCAGCTCATCGAGGCTGGGCCGGTGGAGCAACACGGGACGAAGGCGGGAAATCCGAAAACAGAGGGATACAGCGGCGGACCGACAGGGATCCACGCAGCTAGCGGACTGGAGAAGGCATATGACGACAGATGACGAAATTACCCCGATTGCAGTCAACGCGACGCATCACGAAATTGCCAGGCTGTCCATGTTCACCGAGGAACTGGTGAAGGGTTGCCTGGGAGGTGACGAGAATGGTTCCCGGCACAAGCTATCGGCGGTGCTCCGGGTCTTCAGCGAACTGGGGATCATTTGGCGCATTCTATCGGAGATCGATGTGAGGGGGGTCATGACCAAAAATCAGCGTCAATTCCTGCAGGATTTTTACGCTGGGATAACCTATTGAGAACATGTGAATGGTGAATAAAACCGTGAAAGGTGAATAGTGAATGGTGAATAAAACCGCGAAAGGTGAACGGAAGGTTTTTTCACCATTCACCATTCACCATTCACCATTCACCATTCACCATTCACCATTCACGGTTCACGGTTCACGGTTCACGGTTCACGGTTCACGGTTCACGGTTTTTCAGCTTTTTTAAAGTACGAGAGAAACTCGTCCCGGGAGAGCCAGTTCTTCCTGACCAGGTGATCCACCCCGCGGCTCATGGCGACGCGCTCGCCTTCCTTCATGGTGTCCTTCAAAAGCACGAAAAATGGGATGTTGCGTGTCTGCGGGTAGAGACGGAAGCGCTCCAGAAGCTCGAAGGCCGTCAGGTCGGGGAGCATCAGGGAGCAGAAAACCATATAGGGGTGGGTAATAGTGCCAAGCGCCACCGCCTCCTTACCGGTATACGCGTTGACCACCTCGAAGCCGAGATTCCCGATCGCTCGCTCCAGCAGTTCTTCCCCCTTGCGCGAAACCAGCATGGCCTGCAGATCGTAATCCTCGGAGTCGTCGGTGAGACCGAATTGTCGCAGCCTCTTCGAGAGATACGCCTCGTCGATCGGCAGGGTGAAAAAGCCCGCGACCCGGAAGACCTCACCGACCTGCCCCGCCTCGCTCAGATAAACCGGCAGGATCGGAATGTCCCGGGTGGCCGGATCCCCCTTCAAGGCGAGCATTATCCCCCAGCCGTCGTCCGACCAGGGCGAAATGTCCAGCAGGATCGCGAGCGGTGTACACGCGGCGAACTCGGCCAGCTTCGCCGTCCTGCCGCGGTACCCCCCCGCGGCCAGGTAACTGCAGACCACTGCCCCTCTATCGATCTTATCGCCGAGCCCCAGAACCCAGAGCTCCCGCTCGTCATACTCTATCATCCGCCACTCCCGTTCACCGGCTATTAATTTTTAATAAATAACACATTTTGCGTTCAGAGCAAGAAAAACTTGACGCGGGTTGAAATGGATCCAGATATATGGTACCACTCTCAAGCTGTTCAACACTGATACGACGGGAGAAACTTATGTCCAGCAAGGTATTTTTCGCGGATATGCGGGCCGGTGCCCGGGAAAACCTCTTTGCCAAGATCGGCAGACTGATGCGGGAGGCGGGCCTGGCCGACCGGCTCTCACCGGGAGACCTGGTCGCGGTGAAGGTGCACTTCGGGGAGAAGGGTAACCACACCTTCGTGCGCCCCATCTTCGTGCGCCGCGTGGTGGATGAGATCAAGGGGTGCGGCGCCAGTCCATTTCTGACCGACTCGTCGACCCTGTATCCGGGAGAGCGCAAGGAAGCCGCCTCGGCGCTGCGCTGCGCCATAGAAAACGGCTTCGCCTACGCCGTGGTGGACGCACCGCTCATCATGTGCGATGGCCTCCGGGGCCACACCGCGGTCGACGTGCGGATCGACGGCGAGATCCTGCAGACGGTCTCCATCGGCGCCGAAATCGTGGAGGCCGATGCCCTGGTGGCGGTATCCCATTTCAAGTGCCACGAGCTGACCGGCTTCGGCGGCACCCTGAAAAACCTCGGCATGGGATGTTCCAGCAGATCCGGGAAGATGCAGCAGCACTCAACCGTGGCACCCAAGGTGGCGCAGAAACTCTGCAGCGGCTGCGCCGTCTGCCTCAAATCCTGCGCCCATGCTGCGATTGCGATCCTGGAAGGGAAGGCGCAGATAGATCCGCAGGCCTGCGTCGGCTGCGGCCGCTGCATCACCTCCTGCCTCAAGAAGGCGATCAACGTCCAGTGGAACGAGAGCTCTTCGCTGGTCATGCGCAAGATGGCGGAGTACGCCAAGGGTGCCGTCGCCGGCAAGAGCGGCAAGACCCTGTTTCTGAACTTCATCACCCAGGTCTCGCCCGCCTGCGACTGCTACGGCCATGCCGATGCGCCGATCGTAAACGACATCGGGATCTGCGCCTCCACCGACCCGGTGGCGCTCGACCAGGCCAGCGCCGACCTGGTCAACAACGCCCGGGGGAACCTCGATACCGCCCTGTCCAGCGGCTTCGAGCCCGGCGGCGACAAGTTCCGCGGGGTGCATCCGGAGATCGACTGGGAGGTGCAGCTGGAGCATGCGGAGAAGATCGGGCTGGGGAGCAGGCAGTACGAGCTGGTGAGGCTGTAAAAACAAGTCAAAACCAGCACACGGATGTAACGGAAACGAACGGATAAACGCAGGTAAGGCCGGGCCTTCGGGTTTACCCTAAAGTCAAAATCTGGCACGCGGATTTACGCCGGCAGAAAAGATAAAGGCAGATCAAACCAAAGCTTTGGGGTACCCCAAAAGACTGGTTTATCTGCCTTTATCCGTTCGTTCCCGTCTAATCCGTGTGCGACGGTTTGCCTTTGCCTTACTTGAGGAAGCCGAACTTCTTCATCCGGTAGCGGAAGGCGTCTATGCCGAGGTTCAGCTTCTTGGCGGCCTTGGACTGGTTCCAGTCCGTGATCTCCAGCGACTGCTTGATCAGCTCCCGCTCCACCTCCTCGATGTCTATCCCCTCGGGCGGGAGCTTGAAGGTCGCCATCGGCACCGATACCTGGGACGCCTTGGCGACGATCTCGAGCGGCAGGTTCTCCAGCAGCAGGTTCTCGTCGTTGCCAAGGATGATGGCACGCTCGATCACGTTCTTCAGCTCGCGGATGTTGCCGGGCCAGCTGTACTCGACCAGGAGCTTCTCCGCCATGCTGGAGATCCCCTTCATCGGCTTGTTGAACTCCTTGGTGAACATGTCGATGAAGTAGTTGGCCAGCACCAGGATGTCGTCCTTGCGCTCGCGCAGCGACGGCAGGAAGATCGGGATCACCTGGAGCCGGTAGTACAGGTCGTTCCTGAAGATCTTGTCCTCGATCGCCTTCAGGAGATCCTTGTTGGTGGCAGAGATGATCCTCACGTCGACAGGCATCACCTTGACCCCGCCGATGCGCCGAAAGGTCCGGTCCTCGAGGAAGCGGAGCAGTTTCGCCTGCATCCCGACCTCCATGTCGCCGATCTCGTCCAGGAACACGGTGCCGCCGTCGGCCAGCTCGAAGAGCCCCTTCTTGGAGGTCTTGGCGTCGGTGAAGGCCCCCTTCTCATGGCCGAAGAGCTCGCTCTCCAGAAGCGTGGAAGGTACCGCGGCGCAGTTGATCGCCACGAAAGGCTTATCGGCCCGGGCCGACTCGTAATGGATCCATTTGGCGACCAGCTCCTTGCCGGTCCCCGACTCCCCCTGCACCAGCACGGTGGAGGCGTCGCTCTTGGCGACCTTGGCCATCATCTCCAGCACGTTCTTCATGTGTTTCGAGTTGCCAAGGATCTTGGGCGGTCCCTGCTTCTTGTGCTCGCTCCTGAGCTGCACCACCTCGCGGCGCAGGTCCGAGGTCTCCAGCGCCTTCCTGATGACGATCGCCATCTCGTCCAGGTTGAACGGTTTGTTGATGTAGTCGTAGGCACCGTGGCGCATGGTGTTGACGGCGGTCTCCAGCCCTCCCTGCGCGGTCACCATGATAACCAGGATATCCTCGTCGATCTCCTTGAGCCGCTGCAGCACCTCGAGTCCGTTGATGCCGGGAAGGTGATAGTCGAGGAGCACCAGCTCAGGCTGTTCTTCGCGAGCCAGCCGAAGCGCATCCTCGCCTGTCCCGGCAGTGCAGACCTCGTACCCCTGCTTCTTCAGGTTCTGCTCCAGGGACCAGCGGATCAGGTGCTCGTCGTCCACGACCATTATCTTTGTCTTGCGCATGCCTGCTCCTTAAAGGGGTGATGTTCCTTTCCAGTCTGGCTCGGCCTAGGTGCTTGGCGAATCTTTTCCTGCGGCTCCGGCTGCGGCTTCGACCATCCTGCATTGCGCCTCGGGGCCGAAAGCGGGGAGGTCAACCGTGAAGGTGGTCCCCTTGCCGTCCTCGCTCGCCACGGAAAGCCGCCCGCCGTGCTGCTCTATCAACCGGTGGCTTATGGCAAGCCCGAGACCGGTCCCCTGGGCCTTGGTGGTGAAGAAGGGGGTGAAGATCTTTTCCAGGATCTGCGCCGGTATCCCCTGGCCGGTGTCGGTGACGCGGACCCGGACCATGTCGACGCCGTCGCTTTGGGCCAGCGAAGTCCCGACGGTCAGGGTGCCGCCGTTTTGCATGGCCTGGACCGCGTTCAGGAACAGGTTCAGAAAGACCTGCTGGATGTGCTTGGGATCGACGTAGACCGTGGGAAGATCGTCCTGCAGTTCCAGCCGCTTTTCGATGTTCTTGCCGCCGCGGTGCTGGGCCGCGAAGACCAGAATCTTCTTGAGCGCGCTGTTCATGTCGGTGCAGGCAGGCTCGGATACGGTCGGCTTGCCAAAGAAGAGCAGGTCGTTCACCGTCTTGTCGAGTCGCGAGATCTGTTCCAGCACCTCGTTGATGATGGAGACGCGGCTGTCCTCCGGAGCGAAGTCGTCCTTTATGACGGTGATGGCCGCGGCTATGCCGGTGAGCGGGTTCTTGATCTCGTGGGCGATTCCCGCCGCCATTTCCCCCACCGAGGCGAGCCGGTCCGCCCGCTCCATCTGGTGGAAATGAAAGGTCTCCAGCTCCTTTTTGGCAGAGTCCAGGCGCCCCACCATGGAGTCGAAGCTCACGATCAGGCGCCCGATCTCGTCCTTGCCCTGCGAGGTCATCCGGACCGAGAGGTCACCGGCCGAAACCTTCGCCATGTTCTCCGCCACGCGGCTGAGCGGCTTCTTGACGAACTTCAGCATGACGAGCGAGATCGCCAGCGAGAGGAACCCGATGATGGCTACCGTGGAGAGGACGAAGAGCTTGGTCAGCTCGACGATCCTTTTGCGGGTCTCGACCAGGGAATAGTTGACGTTCAAAAGGCCGATGATCCGGCTCTTGGAGCCGTGGCAGAGGTTGCACTGCCGGTCGTTGTAGATCGGCTTCACCATGCCGAGCACCTCGCCGTGACCTGCCAGATTGAAGACACCTTCCCGCTTGTTGTTCAAAAAGAGGTTGAAGTCGCGCTCGTCGACAGGGCGTCCCACCTCGCTGGGCTGGGACGATTTGAGGATCACGCCGTGGGGATGGAAGATCCTGACGCCAACCAGCTTCTCGTTCTGGCCGACCATCTCCAGGATCACCTGCACGTCCTCGGTGTTCCCGATCCGCATGGAGTTGTAGACGCTGCGCTCTATAGTGTTGAGGAGGAGTTCGCTGCTCTCGCGGGCCGAATTGATCAGCTGCATCTGCTCGCGTCGCAGCGTCAGGAAGGCGAAGGTCCCGATGCCGAATACGAGCAGGCAGATGGAGAGTACGATGACCCTCGTTGTCAAGCTTTTGAAAATCAGGGTGCCTCCAGTAAAGGCGGGTAGCTATGCTATTGTTTTTGGCTGCCGGAGGTTCCGGAAGTGCCGGGTGTGCCAGAGGTTCCGGGTGTGCCAGAGGTTCCGGGTGTGCCAGAGGTTCCGGGTGTGCCAGAGGTGCCCCCGAGGCCGGGAACCCCGCCCGCGGCGCCGGCGGGCGTGGGGTAGCGGGTGCAGATGAACTGCCATTCGTTGTACTTCTTCTTCCCCTCGAAGTCGGCAGGATACAGATCGAACGGGAAGTTCGCCTGCTTGATCGGCGCCGCCTCGCTGGTGCTGGCGACGCCGATGATCCTCTGACTGGCGTCCTTGACGGGGAACCACTCTTTCCCGGTGATCGGGTCGACCAGATTGGGACCCTTGTCAGTGCCTCTGAGATAGCGCTTCTTGCCGGCGCTCCCCGGGGCCTGGAGCAGGTCTTTGAGCTCGTTGAGCCTCGGGGCGTTGGGCTGGATGATGATTACCGGGGCCGGGACGGCGGGAGTGGTCCCGGCCGCCGTAGCGGCCCCGTAGGTGTTCTGGGTCATCCCATAGTAGCGCCGCATGGCGTCCCTGATCTGGGTGCCGCGGAAGATGAGTTCCACCTCCCGCTCCCTCTGCATCGTCGTGGTCCAGTACTCGGCCGCCTTGGAAAGCATGATGCCCATGATCACCACCATCACGAGCGCCGCGATGTAGGTCAGGCCGGCACTGGATCTGAGGGTCCTTGGTATCATTTCTTCCTCGAAACGATCTCCCTGGCCTGTTCCACGAGGGTCTCGGCGTTGAGCCCGAAATACTTCAAGAGCTCCTCGGACTTGCCGGAGGTACCGAACCTGTCGTAGATGCCGACTCTTTTCATGAGCGTGGGGCATTCCTCGGAGAGGAACTCGGCGACCGCTCCGCCCAGCCCCCCGACCACCGAGTGCTCCTCGGCGGTAATGATGGCGCCGGTCTCCTCGGCTGCCTGCAGCACAAGTTCCTTGTCCAGCGGCTTGATGGTCCCGATGTGCACGACGCGCGCGGAGATCCCCTCAGCCTTGAGACGCTCGGCCGCTATCACGGCCTGGGCGGTCATGAGGCCGGTGGTAATGAAGGTAAGATCCGAGCCCTCGACCAGCTGGCACCCCTTGCCGATCTCGAAGCGGTGTCCCGCCGGAAAGACGGTCGGCACCTTGTTGCGGCCGAGCCTGACGTAGACCGGCCCCTTGTAGGCTGCCGCAGCGCGGATGGCGCCCTTGGTCTCCTCGCCGTCGGCGGGAACGATGACCGTCATGTTCGGGATGGCGCGCATGATGGCGATGTCCTCCACCGACTGGTGGCTGCCGCCATCCTCGCCGACCGTGATGCCGCCGTGGGTGGCGACGATCTTCACGTTCGCCTTGGGATAGGCGACCGCCTGGCGGATCTGTTCCCAGGCCCGTCCCGCGGCGAATATGGCGAAGGTGGAGAGGAAGGGGATTTTGCCGACCGAGGCAAGCCCCGCCGCGGTGCCGACCATGTTGGCCTCGGCGATCCCCATCTGGAAAAAGCGCGCCGGGAATTTCTTGGCGAAGACGCCGGTCTTGGTGGAGCCGGAGAGGTCCGCGTCCAGCGCCACAATTTTATCGTTCTCGGCGCCGAGCTCCGCCAGCGTCTCCCCGTAAGCGTCCCTAGTTGCTATCATAATCGGTTCCTTTCGCTTATAGCATGCGTCTTTGTATGGAGAGGACAATCCAAGCTATCGGCCTCTTAGCTGATTGCGACAGCAGGCAATGCGTCTCTACGCCCCTGGCCTGGGCAGCACCCTGGCCGAAGCTGCCTCTAGTCCAAGCAGCCCAGGCACCTGAGCGCCTCGGGAAGCTCTGCGTCGCTCGGGGTGACGCCGTGGTAGGCGGCCTTGTTCTCGAAGAGATGGACCCCCTTCCCCTTCACGGTCTTCGCCACGATCGCGGTGGGGGCGCCCTTGTGCGCCTCGGCGGCGTCCAGCGCCGCGGCGATCTCGGCTATGTTGTGGCCGTCGATCTCTATCACGTGCCAGCCGAAGGCGCGGAACTTGTCCGTGATGGAGCCGACGTTCATCACCTTCTCAACGAAACCGTCGATCTGCAGCCCGTTGGCGTCGATCAGGGCGCACAGGTTGTCGCTCTTGTAGTGAGCCGCGGCCATCGCAGCCTCCCAGACCTGCCCCTCCTGCAACTCGCCGTCGCCCAGGACCGTGTAGACCCGGTTCTCCTTGCCGTCCAGCTTGAGGCCGAGGGCCATGCCGTTGGCCATGGAGAGACCCTGGCCGAGCGAACCGGTGCAGACGTCGACGCCCGGGGTCACCTTGCTGTCCGGGTGCCCCTGCAGGTGGCTTCCGAGGCGGCGCAGCGTCATCAGGTCCTCGGCCGGGAAATAGCCGGCCTCGGCAAGCGTCACGTAGAGCGCCGGGGCGGCATGCCCCTTGCTCAGCACGAAGCGGTCCCTCCCATCCCAGCCTGGCTCCTCGGGGTTGTGGCGCATCTTGTGGAAGTACAGGGTGCAAATCATGTCGATGGCGGAGAGCGAGCCCCCTGTGTGGCCGGACTGCGACTTGTGCAGGGTCCTCACGATGGCAACGCGCAGCCGCCTCGCCTTTTCTTCCAGCTCTGCAAACTTTTCTTTCACGGAATTTCCTTTCAGGATGGCGTTTATTTTTCTTCGCCCGTAATCAGGTAATCGAGGATTACCTCATCCAGGCTTCGCTTGGGGAGGGGTGCCGGCGGTTCATTGAGCGGCGGGATGACGGGGGCGGAGGGGAAGATCCGGGCATCGAACTCGCCCCCCTTCAGGCGCCGCATCATCTCCTTGTGCTGGTCTTTCATGATCGATTCTACTACCTGCTCCAACTGGTCCGCCTTGATGATGTCGGCGTAGCCCGTCTTCTTGGAGCAGAGGATGGTGCCGCCGCGGTAGAGCAGCGTGATGATATGGGGGTTGGCAACGCCGCTGTCCTCGGTCTGCACGTGGAACAGCTCACCCTTGTACCCGATGTTGTGATTGAAGCCTAGCACCATCGCCGATCACCTTCTACGCCAAATGGCGTATCCCTAGGCAAATTAGCACACAGGGCTCGGCGTTGCAAGCGATATTACGCGCCCCCCCGGTCAGCGCCGAGCAGGGAAAGCCTCTATTTTGCCAGCAGTTCCTTGATCCGGTCCACCGCTTCCATGGCGTCTTTGGCGTACAGATCGGCGCCGATCTCGCTGGCGTACTCCTGCGTCACCACGGCACCTCCCACCATGGTGAAAGTCTTCACCCCCTCCTGCTTCAAAAGGCGGACCACCTTCTCCATCTGCGCCATGGTTGTGGTCATGAGCGCCGAGAGGCCGACCGCGTCCACCCCGTGCTCGCGCGCCTGTTCCAGGATGCGCTGGGCCGGGACGTTCTTGCCCAGGTCGATCACCTCGAAGCCGTTGTTCTCCAGGAGCGTCACCAGGATGTTCTTGCCGATGTCGTGGATGTCCCCCTCGACGGTCGCCATCAGGATCTTCCCCAGGCTCACCAGGCCTCCGCCGGAGAGCTCCTGCTTCAGCCGGGTGAAGGCCGCCTTCATGGTCTCGGCCGAGAGCATCACCTGGGGGAGGAAGAAGGCGCCGCTCTGGAAGCGCCGCCCGACCTCCTCAAGCCCTTTGAGAAGCGCCTCGGAGCTGATTTCCATCGGGGTGAGCCCCTCGGCGAGCGCCCCCTCGACCAGCCCCACCACACCCTCGAGTTCGCCGTTTATCACCGCCTTGGCGAGTTGCCCCCTAACCCCTTCCGGCTCGGCGGCCGTCGAGACCGCGGACTCGGCCACGGCCCCCTTGTAGGCCGCGATGTAGGCGCCGGCGTTGGGGTCGCGCCCCAGAAGGACCATGGCGCTTCTCCAGGCGGCCATCATCGGCGCCTCCCTGGGGTTGACGATCGCCGCGGAAAGGCCCGCGGCCATCGCCATGGAGAAGAAGGTCGAGGAGATCAGCGGGCGGGCCGGAAGCCCGAAGGAGATGTTGCTGACGCCCAGCACCGTATTGAGCCCCAGTTGTTCCCGCACCAGCCGGACCGCCTCGAGGGCCACCAGCGCCCCGCTCGGTTCGGCGCTGACGGTGAGCGTGAGGCAGTCCAGCACCAGATCGCTCCGCTTGAGTCCGATCTGCTCGGCGCGCTCGGCGATCCGGGCGGCCACAGCGACCCTCCCCTGCGCCTGGGTGGGGATCCCCGCCTCGTCCAGCGTCAGGCAGACCAGGGCGGCGCCGTACTTCCTGGCCAGCGGGAGCACCTCGGCAAGGCTCTTCTCTTCGCCGTTCACCGAGTTGATCAGGACCTTGCCGTCCGCCGCCTTGAGGCCGCGCTCCAGCGCCTCGGGGGAGGAGGAGTCGAGCACCAGCGGGGTCTGCACCGAGCCGGAGACGCAGAATACCGCCCGCTCCATGGCGGCCGGTTCGTCGATCCCGGGGGCGCCCACGTTGACGTCGAGGAGCGTCGCGCCGAGCGCCGTCTGCTCCAGTGCCTCGCGCCGGATGTAGGAGACCTTCCCCTCCCGCAGTTCCTGGGAGTAGAGCTTCTTGCCGGTCGGGTTGATGCGCTCGCCGATGACAGCCACCGGTGCGGAGCCGCCGATCGCGGCGAAGGAGCCGCGGCTGGAAAGCCAGGTGGTGCCGTCGGGCGTTCCCTGCTCGAAGGGGCGCTGCCTGCCGGCAAGCGCCTGTTGCATGGCGGCGATATGAAGCGGGGTGGTGCCGCAGCAGCCGCCGATCACCCGCACCCCGAGCTCGATGAGCCGGTCGTGGTAGGCGGCCATCTCCTCGGGGGTGCCGGGGAAAACGGTCTTGCCGTCCTTGAGGACCGGGAGTCCCGCGTTCGCCTGGCAGATGAGCGGGAGCGTGGTCACGGACCGCATCGAGCGCAGTATCTCGTAGATCCCCTCCACACCGAGCCCGCAGTTGGAGCCGATCATGCTCGCGCCCACCGCCTCCAGGGTGATGGCAGCCGCCTCCGGGGGGGAGCCGAGCACGCTTCTCCCCTTCTCCTCGAAGGTGAGCATGGCGATGACCGGGATATCCTGGGAGAGTTCGCGGATGGCGATTACCGCGGCCCGGATCTCCTTGATGTCGAGGAAGGTCTCCAGCGTGATCAGGTCGCATCCGGCATCGATGAGTGCCGCGGCCTGCTCCCGGAAGATGTCTGCCGCCTGGTCGAAGCTTAAGTCCCCGACCGGTTCGACGAAGCGCCCGGTGGGGCCGATGGAGCCCGCCACGTAGGCGTTTTCCCCCGCGACCTCGCGGGCGATCCGGACCGCCTTCTCGTTGATCTCCGCGACCCGGTGGCCGAGCCCGTAGTGGGAAAGCTTTTCGTAGGAGCCGCCGAAGGTGTTGGTCACGATGATGTCGGCGCCGGCCGCCAGGTAGGCGGCGTGCACCCCGGCGACGATCTCCGGCGCCGTCAGGTTCAGTTCCTCGGGCGACTGGCCGGCCTTCAGGCCGCGCTCCTGCAGCATGGTTCCCATGGCGCCGTCAAGGACCAGCACCCGCTCTCTCATCGCCTGCATAAACGGCATCTTCATGATCAACCCCTTTGGAACTTGAAATATTGCATCAGCGGACGGAAAGTAAAAAGCAAAGGCTGACCACAGAGCAGACAGAGGAAAAGCTTGCATCCAGGACAGAGAGTAAAAGCCTGACCACAGAGGACACAGAGGAAAAGCTTGCACAGAGGACACAGAGGAAAAACGTTGCAAAGACAAGGCGATGACTAAACCGGTAAGGCTTTTTGTCTGGTTTTCCTCTGTGGCCGGCTCTTGATCTAGACTAAAAGGTTGATTTCCTCTGTGAACCTCATCTGTGCCTCTGTGTTCCTCTGTGGTTAAGCTCTAGATTCCTCTGTGGTTAAGCTCTAGATTCAACTGTGGTTAAGCTCTAGATTCAACTGTGGTTAAGCTCTAGATTCAACTGTGGTTAAGCTCTAGATTCAACTGTGGTTAAGCTCTAGATTCAACTGTGGTCAAGCTCTAGATTTACTTTGTGCCTGGCGGGGCCGGCTCTTTCTTCTCCAGGCTGTAATCGGGGGGAAGCGGAGCCCTCAGATCGAGGTTCCCCTTGAGAGTCTCAAGCGGTGCGCCCGCGACGAGGAACTGCACCGCCTTGATCTGGGGGAAATTGACCGTTACGGTGTCGACGATCGAATAGGCGGCAACCATCTCGGCGGAACTCCCCGAAGGAATCCCCTCCAGGAGCTCCGGACCGAAATCTATCTCCGCCAGGTCCCCCTTGAGCCGCACCCCGAGGACGCTGGCGTTGGGGGGAAGCGTCGGGGCGTGGCTGCCGATCGGCCCGCGGATCAGCTCGGACACGACGTTCTCGACGCTCTCCTCGACGCTCTCCTCGATCTCGACCTCGCGCCCCTCGCGCACCAGCCCATCGCCGTCGGCCGAAGCGAAGAACAGGGTGACCACGACGGTCCCCGCGGGAGCTGCCTGCGGGGGAGGCTCGACCTTTCGGGTGGCCGTCTCGTACTTCCTGAACACGAGCGCGCCGACCACGACCGCGAACAGCAAGAAGGCGAGCAGCAGGATCCCCTTGGCATTGCTAGTATTCTTCTTCACCGACCCCTCCGTCCTGCAGCTCCTGCTCCTGCTCCAGGTTCACCTGGTAGACATCTCCCAGGCGCCCGCCCAGGAAACGGTTGCCCACCCTGATGAAGCCGGCCGGGATGTCGGTTACGTAGTAGTGATGGTTTCCCTGCTCCCCTTGCGGGCGCAGCAGCTGCCCCTCGCTGAGGATCTGCGCCACGGTCAGCGCGGTCTGCTCTGCGGAATCGACCAGGGTAACCCCGGGCCCCATCACCTCGGCGATGACCCCTTTCAGGATCGGGTAGTGGGTGCAGCCGAGCACCAGCGTGTCCACCCCCTGGTCCTTCAGCTCCCCCAGGTACATCCGGGCGGTGAGCCTCGCCACCTCGTTGTCCACCCACCCCTCCTCGGCCAGCGGGACGAAGAGCGGGCAGGCGCGCGTCACCACCTCGATCTCCGGGTTGATCCTCTTGATCGCCTTGGTGTAGGCGCTGCTGGCGACCGTCCCGGCGGTGCCGATCACCCCGACCTTGCCGCTCGTCGTTGCCGCGGCCGCGGCCCGGGCGCCCGGCTCGATGACGCCGACGACCGGGATGGAGAACTCCTTCTGCAGGGAGGCGAGCGCCACGGCCGAGGCGGTGTTGCAGGCGACCACCAGAAGCTTGATGTCCCGGCTCAAAAGGTAGCGGGCGATCTGGTGCGAGTAGCGGATCACCGTCTCCGGCGACTTGGTCCCGTAGGGCACCCTCGCCGTGTCCCCCAGATAGATGGTGTCCTCCTGGGGGAGGACCCGCACCACCTCCTTGAGGACGGTGAGCCCGCCCACGCCGGAGTCGAATATGCCGATTGCTTTCCAGGCCACGCTTGTTTTCTCCAGATACCACAAATAGGGACTTGTTAACCAACAGCCGGATAACGTCAAAACCTAGGTAGACCAAAATCTTTTCGCCGCAAAAACGCGCAAAAAATGCGCCCAAAGTCTTGCAAACAGTAGAGACGCATGGCATGCGTCTCAGCACTGTCGCAATATGCCAATACAGTTGTTCCCCCGCCGTGGCAGGAGACGCATGCCATGCGTCTCTACCTCCTCTGGAGTCAGGGGGAGGCGAAGAGCAGCACCAGCGGGACCGCCAGGAACACGGCGGGGAGCAGGTTTCCCACCGGGAGCCTCTTGATCCCCAAAAGGTCCAGGGAGATCGCGACGATCAGAAGCCCCCCAACCGCGTTCATCTCCTGCACCACCGAAGCGGTCAGGAGCTGCTGCGCGAAGCTGGCGCACAGGGTGATCGCCCCCTGGTACAGAAGAAGCGGCAGCGCGGAGAAGAGCACCCCGACCCCCAGCGTGGAGGCGAGCGCCACGGAGGCGATTCCGTCCAGCGCCGACTTGGCGTAAAGGATGTCGGGCCGGTGCCCCAGCCCGTCCTGCAGCGCCCCCATGATCGCCATGGCGCCCACGCAGTACAAAAGGCTTGCGGTCACGAACCCCTCGGCCATCCTGCCGCTGCCCTTGAAGCGGCGCTCCAGCAAGGCCCCGAACGCCTCCAGCCGCGCCTCGATCCGGAGCAGCTCGCCGATCAGACCGCCACCGATCAGGCTGCCGATGACGATCATCGGCTCCCGGCTTTTCAGGGCGAGCTGGACCCCGATCAGGAGCACGGCAAGACCCAGGCCCGCCATGATGGTGCCCCGCACCCGGGAGGAGAGGAGGTGCCCGGCCCTGAGACCGAGGCAGCTCCCAACCAGTATCGCTGCCGCGTTAACTGCCGTTCCTAGCATAATCATCGAGTAAAGATAGTGAGTTGACCGTGGAAAGGCAAGCAAAAAGCGCCCGCAGGAAGCGCCGGCACGCAGGGGTGCGCAGCTATACTGTATAACGCCATTGCAGGTTGACAAATCAAGCCGAAAATGCTTTCATACGCAGCGGTTCTGATGATTATTAAATATCTAAATTTGTTATGTAATTTAGCTGATCCCGCTGTTTTGGTCTTACCACATTTCGTTTTATTTCCAGCAAACCAGTAAACCAGTTTACCAAAGGAGAGGCAATGGAAGGAAGGAAATTCAAGAAGGTCATGGCAGCCAACCGCGGGGAGATCGCGATCAGGATCTTCCGGGCCTGCACCGAGCTCGGCATCAGCACGGTCGCCATCTATTCCGAAGAGGACAAGCTATCCCTGCACCGCTACAAGGCGGACGAGGCGTACCAGGTCGGCAAGGGGAAGAGCCCGATCGACGCCTACCTCGGGATCGACGAGATCATAGCTCTCGCCAAGAAGCGCGAGGTGGACGCCATCCACCCGGGCTACGGCTTCCTGGCCGAGAACGCGGAGTTCGCCGAGAAGTGCGAGGCAAACGGCATCTCCTTCATAGGACCCACCGCCGAGATGCAGCGCGCGCTCGGGGACAAGGTGGCAGCGAGGAAGGTAGCCAAGGCCGCCGGCGTCGCGACGGTCCCCGGGACCGAGGAGCCGATCCAGCACGAGGAGGAGGCGCTCATCTTCGCCAAGAACCACGGCTACCCGATCATCGTCAAGGCGGCCGCCGGCGGCGGCGGGCGCGGCATGAGGGTCGCCAACAACCGCAAGGAGCTGCTGGAAGGGCTCCAGTCGGCGAGCAGCGAGGCCAAGGCATCCTTCGGCGACGCCTCGGTCTTCCTGGAGCGCTACCTGAAGAACCCGAAGCACATCGAGGTGCAGGTGCTGGGCGACTCCTACGGGAACCTGGTGCACTTCTATGAGCGCGACTGCTCCATCCAGCGGCGCCACCAGAAGGTCGTGGAGTTCGCCCCCTCTCTGGCGCTCCCCGGAGCGACCCGCCAGGCGCTCTGCAACGACGCCCTGAAGATCGCCAAGCAGGTCAGCTACCGAAACGCCGGGACCGTGGAGTTCCTGCTCGACGAGGAGGGGCACTACTACTTCATCGAGATGAACCCGCGCATCCAGGTGGAGCACACGGTGACCGAGATGATCACCGGGAGGAACCTGGTCCAGGCCCAGATCCTGATCGCCGAGGGGAAAAGGCTCTCCGACCCGGAGATCAACATCCCGAACCAGGGCTCCGTCGAGATGCGCGGCTTCGCCATCCAGTGCCGCATCACCACCGAGGACCCGGCCAACAACTTCGCCCCCGACTTCGGCGTGCTCACCACCTACCGCTCCTCGGCCGGCTGCGGCGTCAGGCTCGACGCGGGGAACGCCTTCACCGGCGCCCAGATCACCCCGCACTACGACTCGCTCCTGGTCAAGGTTAGTGCCTGGGGGCTCAGCTTCCAGGCTGCGGCAAACATCATGAACCGCTGCCTGCAGGAGTTCAGGGTGCGCGGCGTGAAGACCAACATCGGCTTTCTGGAGAACGTCATCACCCACCCGGTCTTCGAGGCGGGCGAGTGCAACACCTCCTTCATCGACCAGCACCCGGAGCTCCTGGTGATCCCGGAGAAGCAGGACCGGGCCAGCAAGGTGCTGAGCTTCATCGGCGACGTCATCGTGAACGGCTCACCCGGCATCGCCCGCCCGCTCCGCTCCGCGGAACTGATCGAGGCGACGGTCCCGGAGATCGACCCGTTCGCCGCCCCCCCGAAAGGAACCCGCGACATCCTGCGCGAGCGGGGCGCCGCGGGGCTCTCGGCCTGGGTCCTGGAGCAAAAGGGGCTCCTCATCACCGACACCACCATGCGCGACGCCCACCAGTCGCTACTGGCGACCCGGGTCAGGACCCACGACCTGCTGAAGATCGCCGAGCCGACCTCGCACCTGGCCAGCGAGCTGTTCTCGCTGGAGCTCTGGGGCGGCGCCACCTTCGACGTCTCCATGCGCTTTCTCAAGGAAGACCCCTGGCAGAGGCTGCACGCCCTCTCCGAGGCGATCCCGAACGTGCTGTTCCAGATGCTACTGCGCGGCTCCAACGCCGTCGGCTACACCAACTACCCGGACAACGTGGTGCAGCGCTTCGTCGCGCAGGCGGCCGCCTCCGGGGTCGACGTCTTCAGGGTCTTCGACTCGCTCAACTGGACCCAGGGGATGACCGTCGCCATGGACGCGGTAGGGAAGTCCGGCAAGATCTGCGAGGCGTCCATCTGCTACACCGGTGACATCTCGGACCCGGCGCGGAACAAGTACCCGCTCTCCTACTACGTCTCCATGGCGAAGGAGCTGGAGAAGATGGGGGCGCACATACTCGCCATCAAGGACATGGCGGGGCTCCTGAAGCCGTACGCCGGCTACCAGCTGGTGAAGGCGCTCAAGGAGGAGATCGGCATCCCGGTGCACCTGCACACCCACGACACCTCCGGCAACGGCGGCGCGCTGCTGATGATGGCGGCCCAGGCGGGGGTCGACATCGTCGATGCGGCGCTCTCCTCCATCTCGGGGCTCACCTCTCAGCCGAACCTGAACGCCCTGGTGGCGACCCTGAAGGGAACCGAGCGGGATCCCCGGGTGAACGAGCGGGGGCTGCAGCAGCTCGCCAACTACTGGGAGACGGTGCGCGACTACTACGCCCCCTTCGAGTCCGGCCTCAAAAGCGGCTCCGCCGAGGTGTACCACCACGAGATCCCGGGCGGGCAGTACTCCAACTACAAGCCGCAGGTGGCGGGCTTGGGTCTCATCGAGCGCTGGGAGGAGTGCAAGGAGATGTACCACAAGGTGAACCTTCTGTTCGGCGACCTGGTGAAGGTGACCCCCTCCTCCAAGATCGTCGGCGACATGGCGATGTTCCTGGTGAAGAACAACCTGGAGCCGGAGGACGTCTACACCCAGCCCGACCTCGCCTTCCCGGAATCGGTGGTCGGCTTCTTCAAGGGGATGATCGGCCAGCCCTACCAGGGGTTCCCCAAGGATCTGCAGAAAATCATCCTGAAAGGGGAGCAGCCCATCACCTGCCGCCCCGGCGAGCTCCTGGAGCCGGCGGATTTCGAGGCGGAGCGCGCCAAGGCAGCCGCCAAGGTGGGTCACGAGGTGTGCGACAAGGATCTCCTCTCCTATATCCTCTACCCGAGCGTCTACACCGAGTTCGACAAGCACCGCCAGGAGTTCTCCGACATCTCGGTGGTCCCGACCCCGATCTTCTTCTACGGCCTGGAGCAGGGGCAGGAGACCTCCATCGAGATCCAGCCGGGCAAGACCCTGATCATCAAGCTGAACGCCGTCGGCAGCATCCAGCCGGACGGAACCCGGAAGATCTACTTCGAGCTGAACGGCAACGCCCGCAGCGTGGTCGTGCGCGACCAGTCGGCGCAAAGCGACGAGGCGGTCCGTGAGAAGGCGGACAAGGCGAACCCGAAGCAGGTGGGAGCCCCCATGCCTGGGAAGATCCTGAAGCTGAACGTGAAGCCGGGGGACGCCGTGAAGGGCGGCGACATCCTGGTGGTGACCGAGGCGATGAAGATGGAGACCAATATCAAGGCGAAGGAGGACGGCACGGTCGCCGAGGTGCGCTGCAAGGAGGGGGGCAAGGTCGAGAAGGAGGAGCTCCTCATCGTCATGGCTTAAAAGTTCAACGGTTCCGCAAGGCGCGGGTCCGACACGCGAAAGGGGGGCGCCAGCCCCCCTTTTTGCGTCCCCCATCCCGGGCGCCAATTCGCTGACGCTCTCCGGCCAGCGCCAGCCAAGCTGCCCAAATTTAAGGCAATCTGCTACAAATCCCCCTGATATGTTTGATTTTTCCCGGCGCCGGGGCGGTTGTCCACACGGTTATCCACAGCTTGGGTGGATTAAAGAGCTCACGCTGGCAACGCTCTACGCAGATAACGGAGCTAAGGCGCTGAAAGTTGTCCACTTTTCGGCAGCCCAGGCTCCCTTCGACAGATTCTTGACGCTTTCCCGCCCTCTACCGGACCGTTTCCCTACCATTCTCCGCCCAAGCGGTGCCACCGCCTCCACCCCGGCCGGCCCGCTTTTCCGCGGCGAAGGTCGACAATCCAGAAAGGGACCAAGGCTGCCGTTCGTGTTATGGAAGAAGGGGTCAAGGAGGTAAAGCAGGGGGAGCACCTAAGCCGAAAAATCTGGGCAGGGATCTTCCGGTGAGACTCACAGCTTGCCACACTGACCAAGGACCTGCAGGAGCCCGCAGGTCTCTTCAGGATTGCGTAAAACCAGACCAGGTTAACCCCGCCTCGCAAGAAAGGGCACCGGCTGAAGAAATTCTGCCGGCGCCCTTTTCCCGTTATCCGCGATACCGCCCCCTGATCTCCAGGCAAGGAATAAGGGCGTTACACGCTCAAAGTCTCGATCGCGACGACCGTATTCCTACCAGTTTCCTTGGCCTCGTACAGCGCTTCGTCGGCCTTTTGGAGCAGCATTTCAGGAGAACCTGCCGCCGTAAACTCGGAGACCCCTATCCCGTAATAGAACCGAAAAGCGTCTGTTGTATATCTATCGACATGAGCGCAACCAAACTTTAGGAAATAACCATTTCATCCCGCAAACCGAGGCAGACCCGCAGCGCCGGCTCCCTGACCCTTTCCGTAGAGCACCTCGTGGTGCCTGAATGCCGCGCCGACCTGGTCCCTGACCTCGTCGTCGCGCCACGGCTTGTGCAGGGGCACGGTTGCCTATTTCTAATACACTTGGGCGGACTTGCCTGAGAACAGCACCTCGCGCTCTTGCCCCTGCACCGATGGGAGCCGGATCGCAGTCAGTCGCTTCCCCGGCCGGGAGAAATGTTAAGAGTACTGGGGATAACGTGGGGGCCTACGAGGTGCGACGAGGTAAGAGATTGAAGTATTGCAGAGCTGAGATGACTGAAGAAATTGCGGAGATATCCGGCGCTGTCCGGCTGTGTACTTGCGACCCGCCGAAAAGGACGACAAGGCTAGCCGCCTTGCCTGCCACCCCTGGGGCATGAAAACGGCAGGCCGCCTGCGTATCCATCCGACATCAGGAAGATCAGGGCGCTGCGGAGGAAGCGTCAGCGCGCTCCGGCGCCGGCGAACTTCGGCCCCCCCGGAGAGGATCTGCGGCCCGGGAGCATCATCGCCTCTTGAGCTGCCTCACCGGGAGGGTTACGGCGACTTCCGTCCCCTTGCCGACGGCACGGCGCACGTCCCCCACACTGCCTTTCCAGCATCATTTCGCGCTCAAAAGTGGCAATAGCTCCCAACATCGTCAACATGAGCTTTCCGGTAGGAGTGCCGGTGTCGAGGTCGATGTTCAGGATCTTGAAGGTTACTCCCTTGGCCGTGAGTTCGCCCGCAATGTCCAGAAGGTCTTGGGTACTGCGAGCTAAGCAAGCAGCCTCCGGCGCGAAAGAAGTTGTGGGGCATATAACCCACAAAAAGGTTTCGCCTCTGGGCATTACCCCCACCCCCATCATCTTCTGAACGCCCTTCCGGACCGGCGACGGCGCGAGGGCACTATTTGCCGGGGATAGGTGCGCTACGCCCGACCGGTCGAATTCGGCCCGGGCCACCTCCTTTGCAAGGACGAACCACCGTTATTTCGACAACATGGAATAGCGGGACGCAGCCGGAGCCGGGCTGTGCCGAACCCGGCCGGGGAGGATCGCGGCGTGGCGCTCCGCCGCCCAAAGGCTTCTGCGACGGCTCGGTACGGCTCTTGCTGTGCCTCCACTGGCAAGTTCGGTGGGTGAGGGATAAGATCGTCGATTTCCTGCAGCCGGGAAAAATCAATAAAGCCATTTCCGACTACGTAACCGAGCTGCAGAGCAAGGCGAAGATAGGGAAGGTCCAGAGAAAAAGGAGATTTTCATGCTAGCCGCGAAAGTTCGTCACCGGAATCGCAACAAGAAGCTTCTCGCCCATCCCATGAAATTTTCCTGTGATGGACGCCTTGGCTTTAGACATGAGCTTGTGAAACCATTTCAGCTTTTCGTCAGTCATAAATCTATTAAAGAGGAGGTGACACAGCCCGTCTTCGGAATGGCCGGAACGGCAAAGTAGGTAGTCCCCGGAGGGAAAATTTAATCAGCTTCTACCAGAAAGGAGGAGAAAGACGACTCGGAGACGTTTTATTGATTCTTGGCTAAATACTATGAAAAGGAGAGAAAGCATGTTAAAAAAACTGTTTACAGTCTTGACATTGTTAATCGCCCTACCGGCGATGGCCAATGCAGCTGTATGGACAGTGAAGGCTAGCTCCGCGAACCCGACGTTCGGTTCGGTATCCCCTTCTGGATACACGAACCTCGCGACCACTACGCTTAGCAAAACCATCACCGTTACCCCCGGAGCAAATTACAAGATTTCCAGCATCATGGTGGACAGCGTTGACAAAAAGGTTGGCACTGCCACCCAGGACGTCGTTGTCCCCATTAAGGTCGGCACGACCGTCGTCGTCGCTAACTTCGCGACCAAGACCTTCAGCGTCACTGCCGGTCCCGTGGTCGGCGGAGGCGGACAGATCGCCTCAACCACCACGCCGCAGGTGAATGCGGGGGCGAGCAAGTCCTTCACCGTTACCCCCTACACCGGGTACAAGATCCTCACCGTTAAGGACAACGGGACAAATGTTGCCTTGGACGCCTTCAACAACCTTACCCTCACCAATGTCCAGGATAGCCATGTCGTCACAGCGACCTTCGGCGGCGTCACTGCCAATGCCGGTGCCAACACGGCCACAGTAGTCGGCAGCACGGTCTCCTTGACCGGTACGGGTACGGTCCCGGCTGGCGATACTGCAGCGTACCAGTGGACGGTGGTTTATGCACCTGTCGGGGCGTCCATCTCGACGGCCACTGCCTTGCCTGCAGGCCAGGAACTTTCGTTCCAGGCAAACAAAGTCGGTACCTACAACCTCAAGCTGAAAGTTGCCGACGGAGCTCTGTCCGCAACTTCGGCTGTTGCCGTTACGGTATTTGCTTCTGCTGCAGATATTGCCAGTTCAGCCACCAACCAGTGCCTCGGTTGCCACCAAAGCAACAGCTCGTTTACCGCCAGCAAACACTATAGTACCGCAACCGTCAGCTGCCCGTCATGCCACACCACGTCCACCTCCGACATGGCTCTGCTGCCCCAGCCTGCGGCCGTCTGCGAAAGCTGCCATTCTGCCGCACTGTCAACGACTACCCATCCGGTGGCGTTGACCGCCGCGAAATGCGTAGTTTGCCACGATGCACACAACCCGGCGACGGGCATTGCAGCTCTGGCCCCTTCCGCCCACCCGGCTGTCACTTTGTACACCTTCGAAGAGATCGGCATGCAGATGGCCGGTGGAGCAAAGGTACCCGTTCAGGTAGGCCTGGACGGCAAAGGTATGCCCTACAGTCCGAAGCAGACCTGCGGCACCTCCGGCTGCCACATCAAAAACGGCATCGATTACACATACGACAAGATATCCGATCACGCTTTCCACTCAAATCAGGGGAGAGCTGAATACCAGGACTCCGCCGACGGAAAATTCAACGCTACCAAAAACAAACCATGGACGCAGTCGACGGCCATGGTTGGCAAGTGGTGAAGCCCCTCACTTCGCCAGGTGGCGAACTTAATGAACCAAAACCCCGCATCTTCTACTGTTTCCTCCTTGAACTACATCAACAACATGAGCAACTTCGTATCGGGTAGCAGCAATACCGTTACCCCCGGCACAGCTTCGAACACCGGTAGCCAGTTCACCATGGTCGACCTTTCGCCCTGGGACCTCTCCACTACCTGCGGCAGCTGCCATGCAGGCGGCGGCTTCGTGGAGAAAGACAGAAACGGCAAACGCTTCAGCATGATGAACCCGGCGGTAGACGGATATACCCCCTACACCATGACCGTCTTCGACCAGTACGACAAAAATACCGGTATGCCGAATCATAAGCTTATCGGATCCGCCTGGTCCTACCCGCTCTACATGGGCGGCGCGCCGGTTATTACCCCTGCCGGTTGGGGACAGGCGATGACCATCACCATGCCAGACGGAAGCTCTATGCCTGTTGCAGACAAGCAGGTCATGATGCCTAACGTCAAGGAAATGGACTGCCTGATGTGCCACTTCGACGGCTACAGCAACATGATGTCGTCCGTGATGGCCTACAGCGGCGCCCATAACGCCACCGCTTCATTCGGAGCGGGCTTCATGAACATGAACACCCAGGCCTATGATTTCAACATGGGCATGCTGGCCAAGGATGTAAACGGCGTCGTGTCACTGACCCCCGCTTTCTTCTCCAGGATGAAAGCAGCCCCCAAAAGCCAGAACTGCCAGAACTGCCATATGCCGTCGGGTCTGAAAGACCTTCCGGACATGTTCCGCGACTTCCTCTCCAGCGCGCCTATGGCCTACACCGGCAACTTCACGCAATCGTTCACCGGGCTTAGCATGCCGGCCTACGACTTCAACTCACCGTTCGGTTCCTCATTTGACTGGACCGTAGGTCCGTACGCGATCTCACCGACCGTGTACATGGACCAGACCGGCCCCCACAGCGTGAACCCCTCTGTCGTTGTCAACATGATTCCCGCAGGATGGCCTACCGCCATGGGGATGACCGAATACAACCAAACCGTTGCTATGGCGACGCCGGGCTTCGTGGGCGGCGCTAACCCATCAGGCAAAGGCCCGCTCTTCTATGAGGCCACCACCAACACAACAACTGGTGCTCAGGACCAGAACGCACTCAAGAAAGGCAATGTGCCCTTCCCGAGGGCTGAGTGGTTCAAACGAGGCGATATGTGGGCACCTGGTTACGATGTCCATCTCACCCTCCAATGCGCCGGCTGCCACATGGACACCAAGACCACAAAAGTTGACGTATTCGCCGCACCTACGGATGCAAGCAATTCCAAAACCACTTTCGACGGCAAGAGCCTCTGCGATCCGGGCAAAGGCTTTGACAGTGCGGGCGGCGTAGAAGCCAACCCTGCCTTTAGAACCACTGTCAACAGCCAGAATACTGTCAAGAAATGCGATAACTGCCACATCACAGGCAAAAACAGCGATGGCGTTGTCATTAATACCTTTGGCGCCGTCGATCCGACCGCGGCCCACCAGGCAGCTGGTCTGCTGAAAAATGTCACCCAGGCTGTCAAGTTAACAACCGGCGCGGTCGAAGCGCCGTTTGTCGGCAACCATCTGGATGTCATGGATTGTGCTGTCTGCCATATCGCACGCGAGCAGATGGTTGTCCGCGAACTGGACTCCACTTCCGGCAACCGTTATCCCAACATGATGGGATATGCTGAGGAGCGGGGCATGCTGGGTATGTTCTCCGAACCGGGCATGGGTATTCCTAATAATACAAACCTCAGGAAGTGGGAACCTCTCTACACCTGGCAAAAGGGCGGCAACGCCTTTAAGACTGCCGACAACGGCAGCGTCAACGCAGACTGGCGCCGCAAACTCTACACCGTCAACATCATTACCGCGGCTATCTGGAACAACACTGATTCTCTCGTTGATGCCAACGGCGACGGCGTTACCGGTGCCCCGGCGATGCATCACACCGGCGACATTGCCGGTGCCGCGACCGCCAACTACGATCCCTGGATTTCCCGCGACCTGAAGGCCGGCATGAACTTCGGCCCCTCCGGTTTTGCTCCGATCCCGGTTGGTTTCGGCGGCGGTTCCTTCCAGACTGCCTATGACGCTACCGGCGGCTTCACCGGTGACTGGAACTACGTCGGCGTCTACGGCGGCAACGTCGTGTTCTCCACTCCTGAAGAAATATCAGGATACAAAGCCCATCGCAACGCTATAAAAGGCTCGGTGGACAACAAGGACTGGACCGGCACACAGCTCGCATTCATCGGTGGCCCTTACAAAATGACCCACGGTATACGGCCGAAAAGCACCTTTGTTCTCGGCAAGAGCTGCACCGACTGCCACTCCGCCACACCGGCAGCCTCACTGTTCACGGGTGATTTCGACATGCTCGGTACGGCTGTCAAGGCCACCACGGTAGGGGGGCAGATGATGCAATCCCCGGCTACACAGCTCACCGTTGTGGGCGCGAAGGAAGATATCGAGACCGGCGCAGAATTGTCGACCAAGGCCGGCGGCGCAATCGAAATCAAGTTCGACGTGCTTGGTGACTGGAATGCACTTTCAAAAACTTTCACCGAGAATCCTACCGGAGCATTCAAGAAAGTAAAAGCTCTTGACCGGTCTGAAGCTGTTTACCCGGTCGAAGGCGCCTTCACAGACGTCAAGGGCAACAGCTACCCCAACAGGGCTGCATGGATAACTTACATCACCAATGGAACAGCAGTCCAAGGTGCGGCGGATACCATGCCGTAACCGTGACCGTGATGGTTACTGACCAAAACGTGACTGTTGCAACAGCAACAAAACCAACTGAAACAGTGCAATGATATGAAATATGCCCGGAGGGTTCTCCCTCCGGGCATTATCATGGCGGCAACGCAAACAGTAATGACAATCGATGCTACGGGTTTTGTCTCTTTGGGACAAACCTGCTTTCTTTCCTGATCAGCGTCAATCTTCAGCTGTAAGGTGCCATCCCCGAATTCTACTATCTAGTATCCAGGTTTTCAAGTAGTCAGATCTACAATTAAGACTGGTACATCTAGCGGAAATGATGTAGCATAAAAACCTATTTTGACAATTACTAACACTCTTGGTTTATATATTTAAGGATCAATTCCGGTTTGTCTGGCCGTATAACTTCAAAGTGGCAAGCAGTGCTACGGAAACGCCAATATCGCTCATGGAGGAAAAATTAAATGCAATGCTCCCGGTTATTAGTGAAGTCACTCGTTGCAATCTGGATGCTCCCGCTCTCGGTTTCTGCATGTTCAAGCACGAACCAGGCTTTGGCTAAGCCTTCATCTGCCACGGAAGTGACATCCTCTCCCCTTCAGGAGACGGTAGCCCGCGTGAACGGGACGGCGATCACCCTGACCGACCTGAATCGGAGCAAGAAAATCATCATGGCGAGCCAGCCCGGCATGCAGATTCCTCCCTTCATGGTAAAGGAATTCGAAAGGCGGGCGCTTGATCAGCTTATCGGTTCCGAACTGCTTTTCGAGGCCGGCCGGAATCTTCCGGTGAAGGACTTGGACAATCGGGCAGATGCGAAGGTAGCCCAGATCAAAGCATCCTTTCGCGACGAGAAGTCTTACTCGAAGGAGCTTCAGAGCCTTGGAATGAACGAGAAAGCTTTTCGGGAGTCGACCAAGCGCGATCTGGTGATCGCCAATCTTGTGGAGAGTAAGATCGCTACCAGTCTGGCTGTCAGCGAAGACGAGATCAAGAAGTACTACGATGCGAATCCGGACAAGTTCCTGCGGGGCGAGCAGGTCAAGGTAAGCCATATCCTGATCGGCGCCGATGCCAAAGCCGGCGCTGCAGAGAAGAAGAACGCCCGTGAGAAAGCAGAGAAGCTGCAAAAAGAGCTGGCCGGCGGCGCTGACTTCGCCAAGCTGGCCGGCGAAAACTCCACCTGCCCAAGCGGCAAGCAGGGGGGCGATCTCGGCTATTTCGGCAAGGGGAGAATGGTTCCCCCCTTCGAACAGGCAGCTTTCGCCCTCAAGCCGGGAGAGACGAGCGGCGTGGTGGAGACCTCGTTCGGCTACCACATCATCAAGATGACGGAGCGCAAACCGGCGGGGAAAACGCCCATTGAAAAAGTGAGACCGGCGATCGAAGCTATGCTCAAGGCGCAGAAGTCCAACGCCGCCGTTGCCGCGTTTGTGGAAAAGGCACGCAAGCAGGCCAAGGTCGAGGTGCTGTTGCAGTTTCCCACAAGCAAATAACGCAGGAGCCGGATCCAGCCTGTGAAGCAAATGAACCAGAAAATGGGGTGGGGGATTTGGCCCACCCCTATGCCGCAGCCAGGCATTGCACCCAGACCATTGCCCCCCGTTATGCACCGGTCGCTGCCAAGAGGCGACTTTGCCCCGGGCAACGCGCGGCTAGCGCCGGCGGATCGACTTCAGCCGGGAGGGAGCCCTGCAGACGTCATAAACTTGGAATTCCAGAGGCTTGGGGCCGGCGGGAAGTGGCAGGCACCCGGCCGTCCCAACCCGATTGAGCCCGACTCCCTGCACCATAACTGGTTCCAGCTACCTCTTCGGAGGTATTCGGTACGGCTCTTGCTCTGTTAACCGTTGCCGTTTCAGAATGCCTACATGCAAAAGGAGAAACAGCCGATGGACTTTAAAAGGATCCCCGCAGCAATTGCAGCACTTCTGCTGGGCGCGCTCCCTGCCTGCTCTGCCGTCGCTCAAAAAGCCGCGCCGAATACCGCCCTGGCCGAGCAGCAGGCGATCTCTTCCAAGCCGAAGCAGCAGTCCGTTTCCTCCCAAGCCGAACCGCCGCAGCTACCTTCCACGCCGGCGCAGCAGTCGGCCTCTTCCCCCTTGGTGCAGAGGGTGAACGGCGTCGCGATCACCCGGCTCGAACTGGACCGCAGCGTGAAGGCGCTTCTGGCGCAAAACAACGCGCCTGAACAGGTGCCTCCCGATGTAATGAAGCAGGCCGAGGAAATAGCGCTGAAACAACTCACCTCCGCGGAGCTTCTTTACCAGGAGGCCCGGAAAATCGAGGTCAAGGACCTGGACCGGTTGGTGACCGAGAAGATCGCCGAGGGGAAGGCGAAGTTTGCCAGCGAGGCGATTTTCGAGAAGGTGCTAAAGGACACCGGAATGACAATGGCGGAACTGCGTGAAACGACCCGCAGGCAGATCGTCGTGAACCAGTTCATCGAAAATCGTTTTGTCTCCAGGGAGAGCGCCTCGGAAGCGGACGCGAAGACCTTCTATGACGCAAACGCGGAGAAGTTTTTCACCAAGCCGGACCGCGTAAAGGCTAGCCACATACTGGTCGGCGTGGACCAGAAGGCATCTGCCGAAGAGAAGAAAAAAGCTCTGGAAAAGGCGGAGGCGCTTTTGAAAAGGGTGCAGGGGGGCGAGGATTTCGCCGCGATCGCCAAGAAAGAGTCCACCTGCCCGAGCGGCGCTAGCGGGGGGGATCTCGGGACGTTCGGCAAGGGGCAGATGACCCCTCCTTTCGAGGCAGCCGTTTTCGCGCTCAAGCCCGGCGAACTGAGCTCAGTGGTGGAGACCGGGTTCGGCTATCACATCATAAAGCTGGACCAGAAGTTTGCCGCCTCGACGGACAAATTCGAGGATGTGAAGGTAAAGATCATGAATTTTCTGAAGACGGAAAAGGTGACTAAGTCCATTTCCGCCTATCTCGAGGAACTGCTCAGCAAGGCCAAAATAGAGAAAGCCTAGCAGGAGGGGGAAGATCGCCGCCCCTAGTACCCAGTCCTGCTTATAACTACTTCGGTATCTCTTCAGCCTATTCAGCTATGTCCAACCTTCCCCCTTTGCAAAGGTGTGACTATACACCCTTTACAAAGGGGGGGTAACACCAAACATCTATCCGTCATTTCAAGCAGGACTGGGAACTAGAGTCCCGACTGATTGCCAGAAATGTGGCAGTTGACGGAGTTTCCCCCCGTGCAGTTCAAGGGTGTTCCCGTAGCTTGGGCGCTGACTCCCTGTTTCAGGCTTGGCGCTTTCGAGGGGTATTCAAGATGTTCGTCTAAAACGGTTGAAAAGGGGATTGTCGGGCCTGCGGGTGCCATCGCTATGCCCAGGATCAGGCATGCGAGAGCCGAAACGAGGATTATTCTGCATTTTACGCTTAGCTGTTCCATCCATCCCTTCCTTTGAGGCCCGGCTACCTTGACCTTGCTCTCGTCGTCGCAGGCTTGGAAAAGCGGTGACTGTCAGAGGTGAACCGGCGCACCTTTTAGCGAGGCCGCGCAGCAGGTCAGGCCCATCCGGAGCTTCCCAGCCCGTTTGCGCCGGCCGGTTCCTGCGTTTCGCAGCACGCTTCCAGTTCATCATCCTTTCCCGCTTCGCCGAGTCCGAATTTTTTAATCCGGTAGCGCAGCGTGTCCCTGCTGGTTTTTAAGAACTTTGCCGCCTTGGTCTGGTTTCCGTCGGACTTTTCCAACGCGAACTGGATCAGGAGCTTTTCCAGTTCCTCAAGCGAGATCCCGGACTCGGGGAGCAGGATATGTGTCCCGGCGGAGTCGGATCTGATGACCTCGGGACTCTCGGCCTGTTCCGCGGCAAAGCTTTGCCTGATTTCGGCACTCAGGTATTGGGAGGAAAGGATCTTCTCCTGCTCCAGCATCATGAGCCGCTCGACGCAGTTGCGCAGTTCGCGTACGTTTCCGGGCCAGTCATAGCGGACCAGGTATTCCATCGCTTCCGCAGAGGCTGCCAGCACGTTTCTGCCATATTCCTCGTTCAGCGTCTTGATGAAATACTGGACCAGCGACGGTATGTCCTCCTTGCGCTTCCTTAAGGGGGGGAGGTCGATGTTCATGACGTTCAGGCGGAAGAAGAGGTCAGAGCGGAACTTCCCCTCCTTGACCATCTTCGGCAGGTTCTGATGCGTGGCAGTTATGATCCGGACGTCCGCCTCCACGTCGTCCTGGCCGCCTAGTCTGCGGAACCGTTTGCTTTCGATCACTTTCAGGATCTTCGCCTGCATGGCAAAGGGCATGTCCCCTATCTCATCAAGAAAGACCGCGCCACCCTCAGCCGTTTCGAACACCCCCTTGTGCCGCTTCGAGGCGTCGGTGTAGGCCCCCTTTTCATGGCCGAACAACTCGTTTTCCAACAGGTTTTCCGGGATCGCCGCACAGTTTATCTCTATGAAGGGCGCCTCCGATCGGGCACTGTGGAGATGGAGCGCCTTCGCCACAAGCTCCTTGCCGGTGCCGCTTTCACCGGTGATCAGAACTGTCTTCGCATCCGCATCGGCGCAGATCTTGATCATCTTGAAGACCTCGATCATCTTCTGGCTGTTGCCGACCAGTTTGTCTTGATCCGACTTCTTGCGCAGTTCCCCGCGGAAATAGTCAACCTCCTTCTTGAGCCGCCTTTTCTCAAAGGCCTTTTTCACCACGTGCTTGACGGCGTCCAGATTGAACGGTTTGCCGAAGTAATCCTCCGCCCCGTCCTGCAGTGCCAGGACGGCGGAATCGGCGTGTGCGTAGGCGGTGATCATGATGGCGTAGATGTCCTCATTGGCCCCCTTGAACCGTTTCAGCAGCTCTAGGCCGCTCACGTCGGGGAGGCAGATGTCGAGCAGGACCAGTTCCGGCCGGAAGCTTTCGAACTTCAGGATCGCCTCCTTCCCCGAGGCGGCGGTTTCCACCTCGTACCCTTCCTTTTTGAGCATGGTGGCGAGGGACCAGGAGATCAGCTTTTCATCGTCCACCACCAGAATGCGGTTCTTGTTCACCATGTTCTATCCCTTCATCGTTTTCCTGACTCGTTGGACCACCTTCATACCGGGAAGGCCGTTGGACACCGTCGATGCTACAGTGGCGGCTGACCAGGCGGCTGGCGGACGCTCATGAAACATGTGCAAGCGATCTCACCTCCGGCGAGGGTCGCTGTCGTCCCCGATGCGGCGCCCTTTCCGCCTCAGGCGCCTATCATGATGGGCATTTAACGCAGCCGCTGGGTCAAATGACCCACCCGGCTCCCCGTCTTTGCCCAGGCACGGCTCCCAGCCGTCCAGGACACCTCTTCGTTTTGCCGGCTGTGCCAGGCGGGTCCGCAGCTGACGCAGGAGTACAATTTCGTTGTGATAACGATGCCTTAATGCGTATGCGGCTCCCCTGGATGGCCTCTGCGCCGCGCAGTTGAGACGTCCCATGCCTGCCTGCGCGCTCCCCGGGGGTGCTGCCTGGTGTGAGCCAACGGATTAACAGCACGATACGTGCCGTACAGACGCCGCCGGATGGCCGCCCCGCCCGGCGGTTTTCCCTGGCAGCCGGCCAGATTGTGCGGTTGACTGCGCCAGGCGGCCGCCGCAACATGGCAGGGTCCTTGCATTCTTTTGCGAAACATCGGCATGCGTGAGGGGGATGGATGAAAAAGATACAGGTTTTGGCGTTGGGGTGCCTGCTTGTCCTGATGCTGCTGCCGGCATGGGGATTCGATGGCGTGGATATCCCTGCGGTCAGGCGGCAGGCTGAACAGGGCGATCCGGAGGCCCAGTCCAAGTTAGGGGTACTCTTTGCCTCCGGGGTGGGCGTCACTATGGACAAGAAGGAGGCAGCCAGGTGGTACGGCAAGTCGGCGGCGCAAGGCTTCCCTCTGGGTGAGTGGAACCTGGCCTTCATGTACCTGCGCGGCGAAGGGGTCGAGGAGAACTTCGCCAAGGCGCGGGAGCTTTTCCGCGACGCAGCCGAGAAAGGGTTTGCCAACGCCCAGTATGATTTGGGGATGCTGTATCTGCTGGGGGTAGGGGTGCCGCCGGACCGTAGCGAGGCCGAAAAGTGGTTTCGCAGGGCGGCCGATCTGGGATACCGTGAAGCGGAGCAAAGGCTGAAGGAACTGGCGGTTTCCTAGCGTTTGCCCTAGCCGGAACTTTCCGCTTGATTACTTTGACAAATAAAAGTAGCCTTCCTCACCACAAAAGTGGCAGCTGCCGTTTTCGCAGCCGGACATAGGGGTGCAGACCCTTTTCGCCAAATCGAACAGAGCAGGACGTAACATCCGGAGTCTCATATGCCAAACAGTGGAACCCTGGCAATACCGGCCCGGGATTTATCTCAGTCTATCCAGGAAGGCCTCTTCGATCCGGATCGGGTGGAGGGGGACTGCAAAGAAAGCCAGCAGTACCTGGCCGCCATCCTCGCCACGGCACAGGTCGGGATCCTCGTCATCGATGCCGAAAGCCACATCATCGTCGAGGCAAACCCCAAGGCCATGGAGGTGATCGGCGTCTCAAGGGACGAGATCCTCGGCTCGGTCTGCCACAGGTTCATCTGCGCCGCCGAGATCGGCCACTGCCCGATAACGGATCTCGGGCACTGTATCGACTGTTGTGAGCGGCAGGTTATCACGGCAAAAGGGGAATATGTCACGGTGGTCAAGACCGTTGCCAAGATAACGCTTCGGGGGCGCCTGCACCTGGTGGAAAGTTTCCTGGACATTTCGGACCGCAAACGGACCGAAGAAGCCCTGAAGGAGAGCGAGGAGCGCTACCGGGATCTCCTGGACAATGCCAACGACCTCATCCAGAGTGTCGATCCGCAGGGCTCCTTTATCTACGTGAACCGCGCCTGGAAGGCGACCCTCGGCTACTCCGATGCGGAGATCGCCGCATTAAAGGTGTTTGACATCATCGCCCCTGCCTGCCGGGATCACTGCTCCCTGCTCTTCCTGCAGATCATGAACGGCACAAGTGTGCCGCGGGTAGAGGTGCAGTTCGTCGCCAAGGGAGGCCGGGTGGTGGTTCTCGAGGGGAGCATCAACTGCAGCTTCGTTGACGGCAAGCCGTCGGTCACGCGGGGGATATTCAGGGACATAACCGAACGAAACCTCATGGAAAGGGAGCTGCTCCAAAGCGAGGAGCGTTACCGCCAGCTGGTCGAGCATGCCCCCGAGGCGATCGTGGTCCACAGAGGCGGCCTATTCCTTTACGCAAACAAGGAGGCCGCCCACCTTTTCGGTACCGGCACCGCCGAGCAGTTGATCGGTCGACCGATGATCTCCCTCATTCACCCCGACTGCCGTGAGCAGATCAAAACCAGGATGCAGCAGCTGGAAGTCCCCAATGCCGTTACCCCCCGTATGGAAATGAAGGTGGTGCGCCTGGACGGTACCATCGTCGAAGTGGAATCGGTAGGAACCAGCATCTCACTGGAGGGGAAGCCCGCCATCCAGGTCCTGCTGCGCGATACTACGGAGCGGAAGCAGATGGAGAAGGAGCGCGAGCAGTGGCAGCACCAACTGGAGATAAAGGTGGAGGAAAAGACCCGGCATCTGAAGGAGGCGCAGGCCAAGCTGATCCAGTCCGAGAAAATGGCGACCCTGGGCGAGGTGGTTTCCGGGGCGTCACATGAGCTCAACAACCCGCTGGCCGGGATTCTGAGCGCGATTCAGCTGTTGCGCAGCACAGCCATGTCACAACCGATCGTGCCGGCCCTCATGGACGGCATCGATGTGCTTGAGAGCATTGAGAGCGCTGCGATCCGCTGCCAGAAGATCGTCGAAGACCTGATCCGGTTTTCCACTCAGACCCGGTGCAACTTCTCGCAGATGGACCTGAACGAAGTGCTGAGGAACAGCCTCGAAGTGACTGGCGATCAGTTCGCCCGGGGCGGTATCCGGGTCGACTGGAGCATGGATCAGGAACTCCCCGCCATCAAAGGGGATTCCCTGAAGCTTTTGGAGGTGTTTACCCATATCCTCCAGAACGCCAAGAACGCCGTCCCGGACCAGGGGAAGGTGGAAATCACCACGCGGCTCGTCAAGAGATATGCGGAAACCCCGCAGGTCGTCATCTGCATCCGGGACACAGGGTGCGGCATACCGGCACAAAATCTCAGCAAGATCTTCGACCCCTTCTTCACCACCAAGCCGCTCGGGAGAGGGCCGGGGCTCGGCCTTACCGTAAGCTACGGCATCGTCAAGCGTCACGGCGGGGATATCGACGTGCACAGCACTCTCGGCAAGGGAACGGAAGTTACCGTGACACTTCCCGTGAGGCAGCCCAAAGGGTGATCCGTCGTCCCCCGGCTGCTCGCCGGGTCCTAGTACCCAGTCCTGCTTATAACTTCGGTATCTCTTCAGCTTATTAAGCTATGCCCAACCTTCCCCCTTTGCAAAGGGGGGGTAACACCAAACATCTATCCGTGGTTTCAAGCAGGACTACCCATGGCAAAGAAAAGGGGTTAGCCGAACAGGCTAACCCCTTTTCTTTGTTTGGTGGCGGCGACAGAGACTAAAGAGGCATGAAATAATTAAGACGGGCGGACTGTCCTCAACTACCGTTTATAGCGGTGACAGTAGTAGTTGCAGTACTTGAGAATGTGGCGCTTTTTTCACCGATGATCAGGGTCGTGGTGACCGTCTGCCCAGCCACGCTCGCCGAGGTGTGCCGCACGGTGACCTTGTCGTTGTTTCTGACGGTCCCCGCGGCCGAGGTGTAGCTGCCGTCGTTTATCTTGCAATCTCCGCCCGCGACGCTTATCGAAGCGACAGTGCCGCTGCTGAGAGCTACGGTGATGGCATTGGAGGTCAGTGACAACCCACCCGCCACGCCGCTTATCGATACCGGTGAAAAGGAGAAGGCGGAGACCGAGCTGCTGGCGGTGGTACTGGAGAAGTTGGCGCTCTTGTCGCCGATGGTCAGGGTGGTGCTGACCGTCTGCCCATCTGCGCTAGCAGCGGTGTGCTGCACGGTGATATTGTCGTTGTTGCTCACGCTCCCGGCGGCCGAGGTGAAACTGCCGTTGTTGACCTTATACTGTCCCCCTGAGACGCTGACCGCCGCGGAAGTGCCGGTTACCGCGACGGTTATTGTATCGGAGGTCTGCGTCGACCCGGCAGCCACACCGGTCACCGATGCGGGAGCAAAGGAGAAGGTGGTGACGCTGTTGATGGTGCTGGCGGTGGTGCTCGAGAAGGTGGCGCTCTTGCCGCCGATGGTCAGGGTGGTGACCGTCTGACCCGCCCCGCTCGGCGCGGTATGCCGCAGGGTTACCGTGTCGTGGTTTTTAACGGCTCCTGCGGCCGAGGTGTAGCTGCCGTCGCCTATCTGGTACTCTCCTCCGGTGACGCTGATCGGCAGGGCGGTGCCGGTCAGCGCGACGGTGATGGTATTGGAGATCTGCCTCGACCCAGCGCTCACTCCGGTAACTGATGCGGGAGAAAAGGAGAAGGCGGCGACGAAGGCGCTGGCGGTGGTACTGGAGAATGTGGCGCTCTTGTCGCCGATAGTCAGGGCGGCGGTGACCGTCTCCCCGTCCCCGCTCGCAGCTGTGTGCTGCACGGTGACCCTGTCGCTGTTGCTCACGCTTCCGGCGGCCGAGGTGAAGGTGCCGTCGTTGATCTTATACTGCCCGCCTGAGACGCTGATCGCGGCGGAAGTACCACTTAACGCGACCGTTATGGTATCGGAGGTCTGCGTCGACCCGGCGGCCACGCCGGACAAAGATGGGCGAGAAAAGGAGAATGCTGTGACGGCCGTGGCAGTCGTGCCGGCGCCGGCGCCGGTGCCGGTCGTTCCCGGGGTTCCCGGGGTTCCCGACGTGCCGGGCTCCGTTACCTGTGCGGGGAACCAGTCCACCCCGCAGCCGCCCAAAGTCAATCCAAGTAAAGCCAGCATCAAGAAAACCCTGCTCATCCTACCCCCGAAGATACCGCGATTTATATCGCTAGTACCCAGTCCTGCTATAACTTCGGTATCTCTCCAGCTTATTCAGCTATGTCCAACCTTCCCCCTTTGCAAAGGGGGGGTAACACCAAACATCTATCCGTCATTTCAAGCCCGTGGGGAATTCAACCTGTCCCCGTGGCAAACACGGAGGCGACCTGGGCTCAAATCGGTTTATTGAATCCTGATCGAATTATGCATCTTGTATGCCTATAATCATATACACAGATACAACATCCTGTGATAGTTACAACACCTCATATCCCCCTGCAAAACCGAAGGGTTACAAAATAATGGCAAATACCCCCATTTCCCTGAACCGCCGGTTTAAACCAGGTACGGCGCAAGGTTCCGCTATTGGACGTGATATAGTCGCTAAGTGGCTGTACAAGGAGGAGACTGGATGGGAAAAGATTGCAAGGTAACGGCAGACTGATTTAGTTGAGGCGCCGCGTGAAGTAGCGAAAGTCTCAACGCTTTCACCTGCACGCGTTTCAGTGTGGTGCGAGCACGAGATGCTCGACGCTGGGGTGTTTTAGGTGACCGCAACACTGTTTCAAGTGCTGGTCGGTCTGGCCCTGCCAGTATGAGAATGTAGAAAGAGCTAACCGCACGGTGCAGTCTGAACGCGGAGAGTCTAAAAAAGATGCTTGATCAGAAGCAGTCTAGCGCTTTCGTAACACCCGCTTCTCTCCCACACGGATGGTCACCTTCTCGCTATCGAAATATTCCAGAAGCGGTATCAGAAACTTGCGCGACAGCCCGGTCATTTCTCGGAATTCGGGTGGAGTGATCTCCTGTTTTTCACGAAGATGGCATATCAGTTTCTCGCGCAGCCCGTCCAGGACTTGGCTGGCGTAGAACAGATCGCTGGATATCCGCACCGCATTGCCATTTCTGGTGAGGAGGGCGACATTATCGCGGACTGACTTCTCGTCGCAATGGAAGCGCTCCATGATCTCTTTTATGGTAGGAGGTTCAAGCGCTTTTTCCATCAGGAATGCGCTGATGGCTGATGTCATGCTCCCAACCGGAGCAGCCGACCGCGCAGCCTGGCCCGCCAGCCTTACGATATCGCGCTCGGGGATCACCAACCCGTCGCGCTCCAGAGCCGACAAAAGCGGGTTGAAAAATCGCGGGTCACTGCGCTTGGGCAGGCGCGTCTTGAGTTCTTCCTTGCCTATCCCTTCCTTGAGCGGATTGGCTGCCAAAAAGGCGCTCATTTCCTGCACCAGTCCGTCCTTTAGGGTCTGGAAAGCCTCCTTTGCCAGAAAGACGCGTGGTTCGCGGGTCATCTGAAGAATCTCGCCTGCGTTCAGGAGTGCTGAAAGTGCCACTTCAGCCGCCTTGCGGGGGATGCCGGAGCGTAGGAGAATATCTTCATAGGCGACTCCCGACAGCCTGCTCTGGCCAATGATCAAGGTGCTGACACGCTGGTGTTGCTGGCTTTCCAGCGACTCCAGAAGTTGCAAAGCCTCATCGCTGCGACGCCTGCGTCCCGGCGGAAAGGGATCCAGTACCACTCCACCGCCTACGGTGACGGCTGGGGAAGCCATCCGCAGTATGTAGCTGTCGCCCGAAACCAGCAACACCGGTTCCTCAAGGCGCAACTGCACATAGGCGCTGTCTCCTGGCTGGAGGGTATCACGGTCCAACAAAACCACCTGAGCCTGAACCTCGTAGGTGGCCGAGTGCAGGCGTACGCCGGCGCGGTGCTTCAATTCACGCGGCGCTGTCGGGAGATAGTCGAGACGTACATCCACGGCGCGGGTTGCCTGAAATACGTCACGCGGGGCAACCACATCCCCGCGATGTGCCTGGTCCAGGTCCACCCCCTGCAGGTTGACCGCCAGGCGCTGGCCGGCCAGGCCCTTCTCAACCTTGATTCCGTGGGCCTGAATGCCGCGAATCCTGCCTTTTCTGCCCAGGGGAAGCAGCTCAAGGTCATCACCCACGTTCATCTCGCCCGAAAGGAGGGTGCCGGTTACCACCGTGCCAAAACCGGCCATGGTAAAGACCCTGTCCACCGGCAGGCGGAATTGCCCCTCGCGGCGTTTCCCATCGACCTCGTTTGCCAGGGCGGCCAGGATAACCTTCAACTCTTCAAGACCTTCAGCGGTCCGCGACGAAACAGGAACGATCGGGGCATTTGCCATAAAAGTTCCGGACACAAAATCGCGCACTTCCTCAGTGACCAGTTCCAGCCATTCCCGTTCAACCATATCGCGCTTGGTCAGCACCACAAGGCCATTTTTAACCCCGAGCAGCCGCAGTATATCCATATGCTCCCGCGTCTGGGGCATGATCCCTTCGTCAGCGGCGATCACCAGCATGACGATGTCCATGCCGCCAACGCCGGCCACCATGGCTCTTACGAATTTTTCATGCCCCGGCACATCGACTATGCCGAATCTGATCCCGTTGGAAAGCTCCAGATGGGCAAAACCAAGCTCAATGGTAATCCCCCGTGCCTTTTCCTCCTTCAACCGGTCGGTGTCGATACCGGTCAGGGCTCTTACCAGTGAAGTTTTACCGTGGTCGATATGGCCCGCTGTGCCGAGGATTAGATTTTTCATAACGGAAACCCTTTGGTAGCTTTGAGATTGAGGTTATGGCTCGACCGGGTTGCACCCTGGCGATGTTGCTCCGCGGGGGATTGATGCATGACGGGAAGGGAAACAGCAGTTGTGTGCTCAAGGGCCTGGAGCAGGAGGCGCTACGCTTTCGGCGAGACCTCGGGCCATTCCCGCCCGGCAAGGCGCCGATGCTGCGCGGGCATCGGAAACCTTATGGGAATTTAAATGGCGGAAGCACATGGGAATCGAACCCACCAGGGAGATTTCTCATCCCCCTCACCGGTTTTGAAGACCGGGCCACCCACCAGCGATGATTGTGCTTCCAGGAATCGAACTTTTAGCGCATTGCCTTACATAAGTCAATTCTATAATCGTGCTCCATGATGCAGCAGAGGTGCCCCCCCCCCGCGCCACGCAAGTACACTGCAGCAAGATGCGCGCCAAGGCGGCAGCAGAGGCGCAGTCTGCCGCTTTTGCCGAGCCCGGCAAATGGGCGTCAACCCGCCTGAGGGCCGGAACGACAGCCCCGGGGGTGCGACAAAACTCCCGACAGGAGCCGGGCCTGCGGAAGCGCAGTCGCACGGCATGGGCCTATTATTGGGTGATATGACCCACTCCGGATCATCTGACGCCGACGAATGGGAGTTATGCCGCACACCCCCAGCCACAACCCTCCCGATTTGCGGTATCAAGGTACCTGATCACAGATCTTTGGGGTTCAGGCATCGGTTGGCGCCGGAATTGCGGTCCTGACCGACGCAATCGTGGCCTGGCATTTCTGGCACTTGCAGATATCGGTGGAAAACGGCTGACTATCCCTTGACGGGTGTGTATGGGAATGAGGGGGGGAGATTGCATAACGGGGAGAGATGCCGATCAGTTACCAATTTTAAAAAGCCCCAATCCGTAAGGAGTGGGGCTTTTTGAATTGGTGGGCCGCGACGGGATCGAACCGTCGACCAATAGATTAAGAGTCTACTGCTCTACCAGCTGAGCTAGCGGCCCAAAGAAGATGGATCAGGCACTTCTTCGTTGACAACTTCCAGACAATACAAAAAATACGGCCACAAGGCAACCATATTTTTCATAAAAGCTATTAATCTAATTCAGACCCGAAGGGAGGCCGGACCGGATGGCAGTCGAACGGAATACTGGTACTATTAAACGGGTGAGGAAACCTCACCATTTCATTGCGCCGGAGGTGCCGCATGGCCTGCACAATAGACGCTTCAGGACTGGCACGACGCATGGAGACGGCTTCGGAGCTGACCGTCCTGGACGTCCTACTCCCCGAGCATTACGCCGCACATCACATCCCCGGGGCCGTCAACGCCTGCGTCTACGAGATGGTCTTTCTCGACACCGTCGCGCGACTCGTCCCTGACAAGAGCGCCCCGATCGCGGTTTACGATACCAGCAAGCGCTCGCAGGCCTCGGCCTGCGCCGCAAGGAAGCTGGAAAGTAACGGCTATATCAATGTCTGCGAACTGGCTGAGGGGATTGAGGGGTGGCTGGCGGCCGGGCTTCCCGTCGAGCCCAAGGGGGCACAGATGCCCGGCGAACCGAGGCTGATCGACAAGACCTACCGGATAGACAGCGAAAAGAGCCTGGTCACCTGGACCGGACGAAACCTGAGCGGCAGGCACACTGGAAACCTGGCCATTTCGAGCGGTGAGCTGACCATAGAGCAGGGGCAACTGGTCGGCGGCCGGATCGTGATCGACATGAAAAGCATCACCAACCTCGACCTGCAGCAGACGGACTTCCGCAACCTGCTGATCATCCACCTGCTGTCCGAGGATTTCTTCGAGGTCTCGCGCTATCCGAGCGCCGAGGCAACCCTCAAGGGGTGGCGCCCCATCCCCGAGGCGACCCCGGGGACGGCAAATTACGAGATCGACGCGGATCTCACCATCAAGGGGATAACACATCCGGTCCGGTTCGCGGCGGTCATCCTGCCGCAGGCAGACGGCGTCAAGGCCCAGGCGACGCTGGACATCGACAGGACCGCATGGAACGTGACCTACGGCTCAGGGAAGCTCTTCGAAAAACTCGGCATGCACCTGGTGAATGACATCGTCACGCTGGAATTTTTCCTGGTCGCCGTGTGAAGGGGTGCCCCAGAGCCACTAATTCTGATTCAAGGCCAATTTGTGTAAATACGCCAGGAAAACGACTGGCGACGATCTTCCCCGAAGGTAGAGACGCATTGCATGCGTCTCTTGCCCCAGTCTGGGAACAACTTCACTGGTATATTGCGACAGTGCTGAGACGCATGCCATGCGTCTCTACCGGATGGATGAAAGAATTTGCGTGGGTAATAGAAAGGGCAATCTCTCACGGGATTGCCCTTTTGTGTAACGTTTCAGCACGCTCTAAGCCAATCACTTTTTCCCGGCAGACTCCTCCTTCGATTTCTCCTTCGATTTCTCCTTGGGACTCTCCTGTGACTCATCTGTGGCGTTCAAGGCTGCCGAGGTCAGTTGCTTCGCCTCGGCGGAAATGGTCACCGTGTCCCCCTTCGCTCTGCCTCCCCCCCCTACCGACTCTGCTGACTTGTCTGCCGTCCTGTTGTCGACTTTGACCGCAGCTGCGACCTGGGGTGAAGGGACGATGGTGGTTGCCTGCAGCGCCACCTGTACGCTTTCTCCGACTGCAGATAACATGAGATTTCACCTCCCGTTTATAACATCTTGTGCTACCTATCGGCGCTGGAGGGGAAAACTTTAACCCGAGGAGGCTTTTACGTCGTTGACGGCAGCCTTTTAATAGGCGGCAACTTGCTTGACTTTTCTAATCTGGCACGGCACTTGAAATCTGACCTTTTTCTGCTACGTTTAGAACTCACTTCCGAAAGCAAGCCAGCCTCTCCACTGAACAATATGCCGCATCATATCGGGTACTTATGAAGCAGAGCCATTTCACGGCATTTCGAATGACTGTTTGCATCTGGCTCAGCCTCCTTTGTGCTCTCTGTTTCACGGGGTGCACACAAGAACCTCGGACCCCGCTGCGCCTCGCGACAAATATCTGGACCGGCTATGAACCGCTCTATCTCGCCCGTTCACTTGGTTATTTCAAGGAATCCACGGTACGCTTCTATGAAATGACCAACTCTTCTGACGTACTGACAGCATTTCGCAACCGCACCATAGACGTTGCCGCTCTCACCCTCGATGAAGCACTCTTGCTGACACAGGACGGAATCGACGCCAGGATACTGCTTGTGACAGACATATCCAACGGCGCCGATGTCATCGTGGCACATCCCACAATAAAGAGTACCCGGGACTTGAAGGGTAAAAGGGTAGGCGTCGAATCCATGGCCCTTGGCGCATATGTATTAAGCCGAGCACTCGACAAAGCAGGGCTCACTCCTCGCGATGTGACTATTGTGCCTGTAGCGGCGCAGGAGCATGAGCATGCCTATGCTGCAGGTAAAATTGACGCAGTAGTTACCTTCGAGCCGTCCAAAGCGAAACTCCTTGCCCTGGGAGGACGAATCATCTTCGACAGCAGCCAGATTCCTAACGAGATCATTGATGTAATCGTGGTCCGCGCCGATATCCTTCAATCAAAATCGGGACAGTTGAAAGAGCTGGAGGAGGGGTGGTTCAAGGCACTCGAATATCTGCGCAAAAATCCTGCCGATGCCACCCAGCGGATGGGAAAGCGTGAAGGTATCACCGGAGCGCAATTTTCAGACGGGCTGAAGGGTTTGATCATCCCTGACGAAAACGAGAACAAACGGCTTCTATCAGGCGCCCTTCTGTTGCCGGCCAGGCGACTGGCTGAAGTCATGCTTCAGGGGAGACTATTGAGTAAACCGGTCGATCCTGCAAGGCTTCTCACCCTGGAAGCCGTCAGGAACCAATAGCATGCCTCGCTCGCTCTACCGCCTGCGTCTCCTTATTCCAGTTCTCATCTGCTCCGTAACAGCCCTGCTCATCATTTTCCTCACCTTTGAAAGAACGCGGGAAGGCCAGAGGGCACTTGCCCTTTCCATTAACGAGACGGCCCGATCTCAAATGGACCAACTCCAGGACATCCTCTCGGATTGCCTGGTCAAAGGAGACCGGGAGCAGGCCAAACAAAGGTTGTCCTATGCGGCCCTATCCCCCCAAATCGTCACCCTGATTCTGACTGATGCAGACCATAAGGTTTTGATTGCCAACCGCCAGGAGTGGGTAAATGTTGATGCCGCCAGGGTATCCCATTACGATGAAGGACTCGCCAAAAAAGCCAGATCACTGCAGCAGGCCAATTTAATTGCCTCGGATCACCAGCATATCCATGGATACTTCCCGGTAACCCTCGGCATACGCGCAGGAGAAATCAGGCCGCTGCAATCCGGCACACTCTATGTCGAATATGATTTAACGGACCGATTGAACCTTCTCAGGCATGAGGCGTATAAAAGCGCTGCCAAACAGGGTGCGGTTCTTGTCATATTTGCGCTGGTGCTCTCATTCTCGCTGCATATCCTCATCACCAAACCAGTCGACAGGCTCGTCTGGACGGTGAACGAATTTGCCAAAGGCAACTTGGATGTCAGGACCAGGGCGTCGGGAATGAACGAGATCGACCAGTTGGCACGGGCATTCGATGACATGGCGGAAGAGTTGGCAAGAAGCCAGGAGGATCTCCATGTGCACAATGTCAGGCTTGAGCAGGAGGTTGCCGAGCGCCAGATGGCGCAGGAGAGTCTTCAGGAACAGGCAATCCTGCTGAAAAAGGAGATAGAGCAGCGCCGAAAGGCACAGGACGATATCGAAGGACTGAATGCAGGGCTTGAACAGCACGTACAGGAACGGACCGCCGAGCTGAGCGAGAAGAACCTCGAGCTGCAACGGGCGTATGAAGATCTCAAGAGGATGCAGGCCCAGCTCCTCCAGCAGGACAAGATGGCTTCCATCGGCCTGCTGGCGGCCGGGGTGGCCCACGAGATCAACAACCCGATGGGGTTCATTATCAGTAACCTGTCGAGTCTGGGCAAGTATGTGGAAAAGGTGACGGCGTATCTGGATGCCAGCGAGAAGGCGCTGGCCGGATCTGCCCCGGCGATCCGGCAGATGGCGGCCCAGGAACGGCAGAAGTACAAAATCGACCGTATCCGCAAGGATCTGCCCGACCTGATCAGCGAGACATCGGATGGGGCGCAGCGAATCCGCCAGATCGTCCAGGACATGAAGCGGTTCTCCCGGTCTGACAGCATGGAAGGCACCTATTCAGACATCAACGAGGGTGTGGAGAGCACCCTTTCCATCGCCTGGAACGAGCTGAAGTACAAAGCAAGTATTGTCAAGGAGTACGGTCAGTTGCCCCGGGTCTGGTGCAATCCGGGCCAGCTCAACCAGGTCTTTTTGAACATCCTGGTGAACGCCGCCCACGCAATCGAGGACCGTGGTGTAATCCGGATAACGACCTGGGAAGAGGACGGATCGGTCCGGATCGCCATCAGCGACACCGGCAGCGGCATTCCCCCGGAGCATGTGAAACAGATCTTCGACCCGTTTTTCACCACCAAGGAGGCGGGAAAAGGGACCGGGCTCGGCCTGGCCATCGCCTACGACATCGTCGTCAACAAGCATGGCGGCCGGATCGATGTAACGAGCGAGCTCGGCAAGGGGAGCACCTTCACCATTACGCTTCCGGTGCGCAGGGAGGGTGCGTCCCGTACGACCGAGTCAGAGCCGTCCCGCGCGGATAGCAACTGATGATACCGGGCAGAATCAGCCCAGACCCCTTACTCCCTCCAGCAGGGCATCCAGGGTGAGCCCCTGCTGAACCGCCTCGGCAAAGGGACCGGAGCCGGCACGGTACAGATCGAAACGCGGCGTGCGGCCGCCGGCGTCGTTCACCAGGCGCGACACGACGACCCCGGCTCCGGCGAGCTGCGGCTGGGCGCAGCAGTTGGGACAGCCCGAGATGGCCCAGGTGAGCTCCTGGGCGGCGGGTCCCATCTGTTCCAGAAGGGAACCGGCCAGGTCCCGGGTCGGGGCGAGCCCGGCCAGGCACTCGTGGTTTCCCGGGCAGACCCGGAAGGTGACGCGGTCGCGGAGCGCCTGGCCCGCGAAGCCCGCGTCGCGCAGCGCGTCCAGCGCCTGGGCCCGAGCGCTCCCGACTTCGGGGTGCATGGCGACGTTCTGGTCACCGGTCACCATCAGCATCCCGCCGCAGTAGCGCTTGGTGATCTCGGCCAGGCTCGCCAGCCCGCAGCTCTGGAGTTCTCCGGCGAACACCGGCGCCTCCAGGCGATGGGCGGCAGTTTCCGGCACGGGCACCAGGCTCGCGCTGAGGCTGGGGGAGCACGGCAGTTCCTCTAGGATTGCCGGGTCGGAGAGGACCAGGTGCCGGAACGCCTCCTGGCCGATCTCGCGCACAAAATGCTTGAGCCGCTTGGGGGGCGGGGTGTTTTCCTGGTAGATCCGCAGGACCGTCTCGATGAGCGGCAGCAGGCTATCCTCGAGAACGCCCTGCGCCAGCAGGAATCCGGGATTCGGCTCGCGGCCGAGCCCCCCGGCGGCCCAGACGTCGAAGCGCGCCCTCCCGTCCGCGGAGAGCGCCGGAACGAGCCCCAGGTCCTGGATCAGGTGGCGGCCGCTGGCGGTGTCGGCCTCGATGCCGACCTTGAACTTCTTGGGGAGCTTTTCAAAGCGCGGGTTGCCGGTAAAGTGGCGATGGATCCTGCGGGAGAGCGCCTCAAGGCCCGGCGCCCCAGCAGCCGCCAGAGAACCGCAGACCACGCCGCGCACCGCACCTCCGCAGGCACCGCGGCCAACCAGCCCGACCGAGGCGAGCTGCGCCGCCACCGTGGCGAGGTCCGCCTCCGTCAGCCAGTGCAGCTCGATGCTTCCCCGCGTGGTGAGGTGCGCCAGGCCGCGGGCGAAGCGCTCGGCGATCTCCGCCACCTTGAGCGCCTGCTCGGAGCTGATGATGCCGGCCGGCAGCTTGATCCGCTGCATAAAGAACTCTTTCTGGCGCTGTGGGTAGATCCCCTCCAGCCGCAAATTCTGCTTTTCGATGCTCATTGCGATTTGCCTCCCTTATTGATTTACGCCGCTTTTCGCGTGGTGCCTGGCTGCGACGAGCGGCTGCGGCTTTGCCCGTCCACCAGACGGCACTACGCTTGACCCCGGTTGATGAGGCCGCGCCCGGCATTTCCCCGTATGGGCTCCCGTCGGTGTCCATCTCGCAGAAACGGGAACGGCCACTGCAGGGGGTGATAATACCTTTTCCGGCGCTCCATGTCATCCGGCAAACTGAATAACTGCACTTGTCCCCGGAGAAACACCTGACAAGCAGGGCCCACAACTCCACTTGCTCCAAACCCGTAGGGGCAACCCACCGGGTCGCCCCTACATTTTAAACGTAAATTGCCTATGCTGAACAGTTACGAAAGATTTAACTACGACTGGCCTTTTAACGCCCCCAGCGATGAAACCGGGAGGGTCCGTTTTTAAAAAAAGTATTTCAGTCCCCCCGCCCGTCAGCCAATAGTAACAGTGGCTTCCACTTTAACCGCACCAGCTAATGCCGGCACAGCTCAGGGAGCCTCTCCCTGAAGACCTGGAGACCGCCGTGCACCAACGGGAGTTAACACGCGTTTTTCGGGATCGACCGTCATGACAGCGACGAATAGCCAAAGAAAGCCGATCATACTGGTCGTGGACGACAGCGCATCGATCCGCGGCTACGTCTTGGAAATCCTGACACAGGCAGGATACCAGGTTCTGGAAGCGCAGACCGGCTGCGCCTGCCTGGCCGCGCTTGAGGCAAGCCCTCCCGACGTCGTACTCCTCGATGTGGAAATGCCGGAGATGTCCGGCCTGGAAGTGCTCCAGGCGATCGGACTCAAACCACGCATTTTCTCCATCATCCTGTTCACCACCCAGTCTACCCTTGAGCAGATCGCCGCCGGGCTCGACCTGGGGGCCGACGATTACGTGGTGAAGCCGTTCCAGGCGATCGACCTGCTGGCCCGGATCAGTGCGGCAGTGCGCAACGCACGCCACAAGCGCGCCCTGGCCGAGGCCCGGCAGGAAACCGAGGCGGCGCTTTCGCAGCTGCAGCGAGCCCAGCGCAAGCTCGTCGAGCATGAGAAGGTCGGTGCCGTCGCCAGGCTCGCGGCCGGAGCCGCACACCACATCAACAACCCGCTCGGCTTCGTCATGAGCAACCTGTCCACGCTGGAGCGATATTCCGCGGCGCTTTTCCGCTATGCCGACGACCTGGCGCTCGAACTGCGCAGGCTGGAGCCGGGGCTCGAAACGACCATCGGCGATCTGGAACGGACGCACCGGATGCGGCAGATCCGCAAGGATCTCCCCTGCCTGCTCCAGGAGACCAGGGACGGCGGGCAGCGGATCGCCCTCATCGTCCAGCAGCTGGCCCAGCTCGAGCTGGGACTGGCGAACCTCGGGATGGCGAACCTGGACCTGGTCACCCTGCTGCAGCCGCTGGTCGGCATGCTGACAGCCCTGGCGCCGCCCGGCACGAAGGTCAACTGGACCCAGCCGGAGTACGGCATAACGGTCCACGGCTCGCTGACGCTTTTGAACACCGCGCTGGTAGCCCTGCTGACAAACGCCTGCGAGGCACTCGGCAGCGAACCCGGCACCATCAGCGTGGCTGTCGTTTCAACTCCGGAGCTGGCCGAGATCGTCATCACCGACAGCGGCGCCGGCGTACCCGATGAGCACCTTCCTTCCCTGTTCGACCCTTTTTTCACCACCAAAACGCCCGACAGACACGTCGGCCTCGGCCTCACCATCGCGGAGAGGTTCATCTCCGGACACGGCGGGCGCATCTCCATCTCTAGCGACGCCGCTGGCACCTGCGTGAGGATCGAGATCCCGCGCCTGCCGACGGCCGGGCCGGACCAGCCGATCCCCCCTTTCTCGCCCCTCCCCTGATCCGATCAGCACCAACCCCGCCCCCAGATAAGACCATTTTAATCCAACTATTTTGACAAGTTACGCCGGAATACCTCAAGGGATCGCCGTTTTTTCCGATACTCATTATAAGTATGTGCACCGCCCTTGCCGACGGACGGAACCAAGCGCCCGCCTGATGTGTGCCGAAGCTCGAACCGATCCTGGAAACGGAACAGCGGTGCGGAGATTATTCATTATGAGCATCACGACAAAAATGACCTGGGAGGCCGGGGAAACCGACCGGAAGCAGGAGATGCTCCGGGAGAACCAGGAAGTCCACCGCATCATGGCCGAATTCACCCCGGAACTGGCCCTGCTGAGAAACCCCGACGCCTCGATCCGCTACATATCCTCCAACTGCCTGGCGCTGACCGGCTATACGGAGCGGGAGTTCCTGGCGGAGCCACATCTTCTGGAGAGCATCATTCACCCGGAGGATAGCGACCTCTGGGGAGAGCGGTGCGGATGCGCGGACCAGCAGCAGGGCGGCCAGCCGATCGACCTGCGCCTGGTCACCAAAGGTGGTGAGGCGCGCTGGTTCAACTACACCTGCCAGGAGGTAACCGGCGCAAGCGGCGAACATCTCGGCGTCCGCGGCAGTTTCCGCGACATCTCCCAGGGCATGCTGCGGGAAAGAAGGCTCGACGAGCGGCGCCAGTTTGCCGAAAACCTGCTGGAGAGCACCTCGACCCCGCTCTTCGCCATCGACACCAAGCACCGCGTCATCGTCTGGAATCGCGCCATCGCCGAGCTTACCGGCATCCCGGCCGGGGAGATGCTCGGTACCGACCACCAGTGGCAGCCCTTCTACCCCGAGCCGCGCCCGACGCTGGGCGACCTCGTCCTGGACGACAGGACGGCGGAGATCGGCAGTTACTACAGCGAGTTCGACAGGGACGTGGTGATGCAGGGGATCGTCCGCGCGGAGGGGTGGTATCAGAACCTGAACGGCCGCGAGCGCCGCCTCTTCTTCGACGCCGCGCCGGTCAAAAGGGACGGCGAGGTGGTCGCGGTTGTCGAGACCCTCTATGACATCACTGCGAGGACACGTGCGGAGGAGCTGCTGCGCCTCCTCGCCCAGGCGGTCGAACAGACCGCCAGCTCCATCGTCATCACCGACCCCACCGGCGTCATGCTGTATGTAAACAACAAATTCTGCCAGACGACCGGCTACGACCTCGCCGAGCTGATCGGCCAAAACCCGAGAATCCTCAAGTCCGGGGCGCAACCGCCCCAGGTGTACGCGGAGCTCTGGGGTGCGATCACCTCCGGCCGCGAGTGGCACGGCGAAATGCACAACCGGCGTAAGGACGGCACGCTCTTCTGGGAGAGCGCCATCATCTCCCCCATCACCGACTACAACGGCGCGACCAGCCACTACCTCGGGGTGAAGGAGGACATCACCTCCAGAAAGACCGCGGAACGCCAGCTGCTGAAGAAGCAGGCCGAGCTGGTCCTGAAGCACGAGCAGCTGACCGAACTGTTCCGCCAGGTGGAGCAGGCCAAGCGCGAGTGGGAGCAGACCATGGACTGCATCGACGACATGGTCGCCATGGTGGACAGCGAGCGCAGGATCATGCGTTGCAACCGCGCCTTCATGAAGCTCGCCGGCTGCCCCTACCCGGAGCTGATCTCCACGGACTGGCACGAGCTGCTGCGGGGTGCAGGGCTCGAGATCGACGGCAGCGCAGGGTTTTCCGGGGAACTCTTCCACGCGCCGAGCCAGCGCTGGCTCACGCTGAAGACCTACCCCTACGGCGAGGGGCGCGGGGAGGTGATCACCCTGCACGACCTGACCGAGATAAGGCTCGTCTCCGAGCAGCTGACCAAGGCCTACCAGGAGCTGAAGGCCACCCATTCGCAGCTGCTGCAGCAGGAGAAGATGGCCTCGATCGGGCAGCTCGCCGCCGGGGTCGCCCACGAGATCAACAACCCGATGGGGTTCATCTCCAGCAACCTCGGCACCATGGGCAAATACCTGGAGCGGCTCACCGGGTTCCTGGAGCTGCAGTCCGCGGGGATCGAGGAGTGCGGCCCGGCACAGCTTCAGGACGAGATCGCCGAGGCGCGGCGCAGATTCAAGGTCGACTACATCCTCGGGGACGCACTCAGCCTTTTGGCCGAATCGCAGGACGGAGCAGAGCGCGTGCGCACCATCGTCCAGAACCTGAAGAGCTTCTCGCGCGTCGACGATGCGCAAGCCACCTACGTCGACCTGAACGAGTGCATCGAGAGCACCATCACCATCGCCTGGAACGAGCTGAAGTACAAGACGACGCTGAACCGCGATTACGGCGAGCTCCCCCAGGTGAAATGCCTCCCCCAGCAGCTGAACCAGGTCTTCCTCAACATCCTGGTGAACGCGGCGCATGCCATTGAGACGCGTGGCGAGGTCACCGTCACGACCCGGCACGGGAACGATCTGGTGACAGTCGCCATCCATGACACCGGCTGCGGCATCCCGGAGGCGATCCGGAACCGGATCTTCGAGCCGTTCTTCACCACGAAGGAGGTCGGGAAGGGGACCGGCCTCGGGCTCTCCATAAGCTACGACATCATCAAGAAGCATGGCGGCACCATAGGAGTGGAGAGCTCGGAAACGGACGGAGGAACCACCTTCACCATCAGTCTGCCGATCGAGGGGGTATAGGGGATGAGCGATCAGACGCGGATACTGTGCGTGGACGACGAACGGAACGTGCTCCGCTCGCTGGAGCGGATCTTTCTGGATGACGACTACGTGATACTGACCGCAGCCTCCGGCGAGGAGGGGCTCGAGCTGCTGAACGCGGAACCGCGGGTGCAGGTGGTGATCTCCGACTACCGGATGCCGGGGATGAACGGAGTCGAATTTCTCAAGGAGGTGTTCAGCCGCAACCCGGACACCATCAGGATCGTCCTCTCCGGCTACGCCGATACGGCGGCTGTCGTGGCGGCGATCAACGAGGGGCAGATCTACAAGTTCATCCCGAAACCGTGGAACGACGACGAGCTGCGGGTGACCGTCGCCAAGGCGCTGGAGCACTTCGCCGCCCACCGCCGCAACGTGCAGCTGGCCGAGGAGCTCAGCCTCAGGAACGAGGAGCTGCGAGAGCTGAACGTGAACCTGGAACGGCTGGTAAGCACCCGGACCTCCGAGCTGGTGCTGCAGAACCGGGCACTGCTCCATGCGAGAAACGTCCTGGACCACCTCCCGATCGGGGTGCTCGGGCTCACCACGGACGGCGTCGTGGTGCAGATAAACCGGGAGGCCGCGCTCCTTTTGGGCCTGGTGCCCGAAGAGATCCTGGGGGAGCGGATGTGCGCCGCACTCCCGCCGGAGATCTGCACCCTGGCGGGTGCGATCTCCGAGAGTTCCTGCGGCTACCAGGCTGTTGCCGTAAACGGCAGGGATCTGCAGGTCAAGGGGATAACCATGGCCGAGCCGGGGCAGGCGGGGATCATCCTGACCATCATGAAACCGTGAATGGTGAATGGTGAACCGTGAATGGTTAAGGGTTAAGGGTCGGTTCAAGGTTTATCACCATTCACCATTCACCATTCACGTTCAAGGAGAGAATCAGCATGACCGGTCAGCTACTCCACATCCCGTGCAAGGTTCTCCTCGTCGACGACGAGGAGAACATACTGCGTGCCATCACCAGGCTTCTCATGGAGGAGGGGGACCTGGAGGTGCTCAGCGCCGGCTCCGGCACCCTGGGGCTCGAGGCCCTGAAGTCGCACTCCGACGTGGCGCTCATCCTCTCGGACCAGCGCATGCCCGGGATGTCCGGTGCCGAGTTCCTGGCGCAGGCGCGCGAGGTCGCGCCGGACGCAGTCCGCATGGTGCTGACCGGCTACGCGGACATGGCCGCCACCATGGACGCCATCAACAAGGGCGGCGCCTCGCGCTACATAACGAAGCCGTGGGACGACGAAATGCTGCGCCGGACCATCCTCGAGGGGATCGAGCAGTACCGGCTGCTGCAGGAGAACCGGCAGTTGACAGCGCTGGTGGAGCGGCAAAACGCCGAGCTCTCCGAGTGGAACGGCAGCCTTAAGAGCCGGGTCATGGAGCAGACCGCCACCATCCGGCGCCAGAACGAGGAATTGAAGAGCAGGAATCAGCAGATAAGCCAGGCCTTCCGCCAGACCATCGTCGCCTTTTCACGGCTGATCGAACAGCACAGCAGCCGGCTGCAGGAGCACACGGGGAACGTCACCGAGCTCTCGGTAGGCGTTGCCAGGGACCTGGGGCTCCCGCCCGACCAGATCGATACGGTCCGGACCGCGGCGCTTTTGCACGAGATCGGCGTGATAGGGATAGCCGCGGAGATCCTCGACAAGCGGGCCGCCGCCATGACCCGCGAGGAATTGAACATATTCCTGCAGCACGCGGTGCGCGGACAGACCGCCGTCGACGAGGTCGAGGAGCTGCGGGAGGCGGGGGTCCTGATCCGGCACCACCACGAGCGCTACGGCGGGGAGGGTTTCCCGGACGGCCTTACCGGCACCGGTATCCCGATGGGGTCGAGGATCATAGCCTTTGCCGATTGGGTCGACCGCGAACTGGAGGAAGAGCGCGGGGAGGCCGCGGTCAGGACCGTGCTTGACAAGGCGGCCAAAGAGCTGGGCCGCGGGCTCGACCCGGCGCTTTTCCACCTGATCGAGCCCCACATCCGCGCCCTTTACACCCCGGCAAGGTCCCAGCATGCCGAGGCTGCCGAGAAGGAGCTGCGGCCGAAGCAGCTCCTGGCGGGGATGCTCGTCACCCGGAACCTTTACAGCGCTGCCGGGCTGCTCCTCTTGACCAAGGGAACGCTCCTCGACACGCACAGGATAGCCACGGTGCTGCGTCATTACAGCACCGACCCCCCCGCCGGCGGCATCCATGTAAGTTTTGGCCCCTCCCCCGCAGGGCCCGGCCCGCACACCGGCCCGGGAGCCGCGGAGGCCTTGGAGATGGAGCTGCGGCCGAAAAGCCTCATCGAGGGGATGCGCACCACCCGCAACCTCTACAGCGGCACCGGACTGCTCCTTTTGACCGAGGGGACGCCGCTCGACGCAGGCAAGATTGCGTCGGTTGCGCGCTACTACGACATCGACCCCCCCTCCGGCGGGATCTTCGTCACCAGAAAAGAGGCGTAGGCCATGATCGAGTACAGCGAAAAGGAAAGGCGCATGGTGCTGAAGCTGGTCTACTACGGACCGGCCCTCTCGGGGAAGACCACCAACCTGCTGCAGCTCCACGAGCGGCTCACCCGGGAGGGGCGCGGCGAGCTGATGGTGCTCGACACGACCGGCGACCGGACCATCTACTTCGACCTGCTCCCCTTCTTCATGACGGCGCCAAGCGGCCTGAAGATCAAGGTGAAGGCGTACACGGTCCCGGGGCAGGTCTGCCACGACGCCACCCGCAAGGCGGTCCTGCAGCGGGCCGACGGGGTCGCCTTCATCGCCGATTCGAACCCGGGCGAGACGGAGAGCAACTTCGCGAGCTTCGACAACCTGGAAAGAAACCTCGCCCAGGTGGGGCTCGACATCGACACCCTGCCGCTCGTGATCCAGTTCAACAAGCGGGACCTGCCGGACTCCCTTCCCGAGGAGGAGATCCGGAGCGTCTGGGGACCGACCGGCATTCCGGTCCTGATGGCGTCCGCGATCCGGGGGGCGGGAGTGACGGAGACCTTCGCGGCACTGGTGGGACTGGTCTACGACCGGGTGGATGCCCGTTTCGACCTGGCGCGCGGACACGGACTGTCCCGGGCGGATTTCGTGGCGAAGCTTTCGACCGTGCAGGATGACGACGGGGAGGACCTGCGATGACGACTGGCGACGGCTTGACTTTTCTGGTGGGTGAGGAGAGGAACCTGCGCGAGCTGCTCCTGGACAGCGACGTCCTGCCGCTGCTGAAAGGTGTGCTGGCCGCGGGAGCCGACGGCGCGCGCCTGGTAGACGAATACGGCGCGGAAATCTGGAGCGTGCGCGCCCCGGGCGGCACGGGCGGGCTCCTTTCGGATCTCCCGCTCCTGCTGGAGGGGGAGCAGGTGGCGCGGGTCCAGGTGAGCGGGGATAGCGAGCGCCGCGAGGGGCTGTGCGCCTGCGCGGAACTGCTGCGCGTCGCCCTGGACACGGTGCTGCGGAGCAGCCTGAAGCGGGTGCTGACCACCGAGATCCACACGACCGTGGTGAACAGCTCGTACCAGGAGCTGCTCGGGATCAACGGGGAGCTCGCCCTGTCCGAGGCGCGCTACCGGGAGCTCGCAGGCTCCCTGGAGCTGCGGGTCAAGGAGCGGACCGCGGAGCTGAGAAGAGCCCAGGCCCAGATGCTGCAGCAGGAGAAGATGGCGGCGGTCGGACAGCTGGCGGCTGGCGTCGCCCACGAGATCAACAACCCGCTCGGCTTCGTCACCTCGAACCTCCATACCCTGCAGAAGTACGTGGGGCGCTTCACCGCCATGCTCCAGTTCTACCGGGACCAGCTGAGCCTCGGCCTCCCCCCTGGGACGATCAGCGCCGAGGGGGACCGGAAATGGCGGGAGCTGAAGCTCCCGCTGGCGCTGGCCGACGTGGGGGACCTCCTGTCCCAGAGCCTCTCCGGAGCGGAACGGGTGAGCCGGATCGTCGCCGACCTGAAGGGGTTCTCCCACGTGGACGAGCAGGGGGAGATGCCGGTCGACCTGAACGCCGAGCTGGAGCGGACCTTGAGCGTGCTCACCCACCAGTTGCGCGGCAAGGCGGAGATCGTCCGGGAGTTGCAGACGCTCCCCCCCATCACCTGCCAGCCGCAGCTTGCCGGGCAGATATTCCTGAACATCATCCAGAACGCCCTTTCGCATGGCGGCGAGCATCCGAAGATCAGACTGTCGAGCTGCTGGGACGGGGAGCGCATCAGGATCAGCATCGCGGACAACGGCCCTGGGATACCGGCGGCGCTCCGCGGCCAGATCTTCGAGCCGTTCTTCACCACGCAGCCGGTAGGCTCCGGGACCGGGATGGGGCTCGCCGTCGTCTACGAGGCCGCGGCGGGGCTGGGCGGCACGATCGCCGTTGCCGACGCGCCGGGGGGCGGCGCTGACTTCATCATCACCATCCCGACCGGGAAGGATTAACGCATGTCCAAGTATTCGGAACTATTCAAGGCTGCCGTGAACCACGAGGGGCACGACCCCGCGCTGGTCGCGGCAAGCCCCCCCGAAGCGGGCAAGGCGGAGCAGCAGCTGCCGTTCGGCCTCCTCTTCGTGGACGACGAGGCGGGGGTGCTCTCCGCCATGCGCCGCATCTTCATGGAGGAGAACTATCGCCTGTTCACCGCGGCAAGCGGCGCGGAGGCGCTCGCCGTCATGGAAAAGGAGCAGGTGAGCCTGGTCGTATCGGACCACCGGATGCCCGGGATGACCGGCGCCGAGCTCCTGAAGGCGATCAAGGAGCGCTGGCCCCAGACCATCAGGATCATGCTGACCGGGCACGCGGACATCAACTCCGTCATGGGGGCGGTCAAGGAAGGGGCGGTTTACAAGTTCATCACCAAGCCGTGGAACGACGAGGACCTGCGGCTCACGGTGAGCCTCGCCCTGCAGCAGTACGTCCTGATGCAGGAGAACCAGAACCTGAAGGAGCTGACCCGCTCCCAGCAGCAGCGCATCAAGAACTACGCGAACCTATTCGACGAGAACCGGGGCATGATCGCGAGCATCCTGCAGAAGGGGGGGGTGGTCAAGAAGGAGGACCTGGCGCGGGTGGGACGGGAAAAGTTGCGGGACGAGTTCCTGAGCGACTCCCTGGTCCGGCTCGGGATCGCCAGCGAGGCGCAGGTGATCAAGGCGCTGCAGGCCTCCCTCAACATCGAGTACGTGGACCTGCGCGAGGCGGGGATCGCTCCGGCCACGGTCCGTTTCCTGCCGCGCGACCTCTGCACCCGGAACCGGATCGTGCCGATCAGGATGACCGGACGCCAGTTGACCATGGCGATGGCGGACCCCTCCGACATCTACAAGGTCGACAACATCTCCATGATGACCGGCCTGATGGTGACGCCGATGCTCGCCGCCAGCTCCGAGATCGTCGCCCTGCTGCACCGGGTCTACGGCGAGGACGGGGAAGATGGGGAGGAGATCACACCCGATCTGGAACCGATCGACGAGATCGACATCATCATCGACGACGAAGAGAAGGACGTCAGCATCTCCGAGCTGATCGGCTCCTCCGAGGTGCCGCCGGTGATCAGGATCGTGAACGCCGTCATCTCCGAGGCGATACGCTTTCGGGCCAGCGACATCCACATCGAGGGGAAGACCAAGTACACCCTGGTCCGCTTCCGGATCGACGGCCTGCTGCACAACAAGATCAAGATTCCCGCCGATCTGCACTCGGCGATCGTCTCGCGCATCAAGATCCTCTCCAAGATGGACATCTCGGAGCGGCGCAAGCCGCAGGACGGGCGGATCACCGTCAAGGCGGGGACCAGGATCGTCGACATGCGGGTCTCCTCGCTGCCGACCCTGAACGGCGAGAAGGTCGTGATGCGCATCCTGGACAAGAGCGCTGCCATCAAGGAGCTGAGCGATCTCGGGGTGCTCCCGGACGACCTGAAGAAGATCAACACCATGGTGAGGAAGCCGCAGGGGGTGATCGTCACCACGGGCCCGACAGGCAGCGGCAAGACCACCATGCTCTACTCCATCCTGGCCGCCATGATGGAGGGGAGCAAGAACTTCGAGACCATAGAGGAGCCGGTGGAGTACTTCCTGGAGGATGCCAACCAGGTTGCGGTCAACGAGAAGATCGGTCTCAGCTTCGCCAACGTGCTGCGCGCCTCCCTGCGCCAGGACCCGGACGTGATCCTGGTCGGCGAGATCCGCGACCAGGAGACCGCCGACGTCGCCTTCAAGGCGTCCTTGACCGGCCACATGGTCCTCACCACCCTGCACACCAACAGCTCGGTCGCCTCCATCACCCGGCTGATCGACATGGGGATCAAGCCGTACATCATCGCCTCGGCGCTGGAGGGGCTGATCGCCCAGCGGCTGGTGCGGAGCATCTGCACCAACTGCGCGACTCCGGTCCCCCCCGACCCGGACCTCCTGGAACTGCTGCGGGTACCCGCCAGCTTCCTGGGCGCAACGGTGAGCCGCGGCAGGGGGTGCGAGCAGTGCAACAAGACGGGCTACCGGGGACGCACCGGGATCTACGAGATCTTCACCATGAACGAGGACTTCCGGCAGTTCATCAGCACCTCCTACAAGGAGACCGAGCTTCTGGAGATGGCGCGGGCTGGCGGCATGCGCACCCTGATCGAGGACGGACTGGAAAAGGTGCGCCTGGGGATGACGACGCTCGAGGAGCTGCTCCGGGTCATGGGGCCGCAGGTCGTACACCAGAGGCGCTGCGACTGCTGCCAGAGGATGGTGGATGCCAAGTTCCTGTTCTGTCCCTTCTGCGGGACCTTCCGCCGCAACTTCTGCAAGGTCTGCAAGGTTTCGCTCGAGGAGGGGTGGCTCAACTGCCCCCACTGCGGCACGTCGAAGGAAGGGTAGAAGCAGGGGCTGGGGCTGGGGGATTGCCCCGACTTAACGACTTAACGACTCAACGTTTCACCGGGAGAGATAATGCCAACAGATAGCGACACGATACTGATCGTCGATGACGAACCGCTTGTCATATCGGCCTTGATGCGGGGATTCGATGAGGAGCCCTACCGGATAACCGGCACCTCCGGCGGAGCAGAGGCGCTGCAGCTAATGGCGGGACACCCCTTCAAGGTGGTCATCTCCGACGAGAAGATGCCGGGGATGGACGGCGCGGAGTTTCTCGCCCTCGTCAAGGAGCGCCACCCCGAGACGGTCCGGATCATGCTGACCGGACACGCCAGCATCGAGGCGACCATGCGCGCGGTGAACAGCGGCGAAATCTACCGCTTCTTCACCAAGCCGTGGGACGACATCGAGCTGAAGCTCGCCATCCGTAGCGCGCTGGAGAAGTACGACCTGGAACACGAGAACCGGCGTCTGCTGAAGACGGTGCGGCGTCAGTCGCAGGCTGG
>Ga0209125_1000170_pt1 | contig 106017 bp, 85 predicted proteins | sample BarGraIncub1131A_FD_184503 | JGI IMG/M metagenome (GOLD analysis project Ga0209125, IMG submission 184503) | Arctic peat soil microbial communities from Barrow, Alaska - Barrow Graham LP Incubations 11-31A (SPAdes) (version 2) | ecosystem: Environmental > Terrestrial > Soil > Wetlands > Peat...
ATAATCTCCGACCGCTGTTCCTTGACTGGATCAGATGTTGTCGCCTGTATTGATGCCTTGGCTCATGTAATTGAAGAACAGATTCACGATGGCAACAGTGTCTGCCTGAAAGGTCTCGGCATTTTTTGGCTGGCAGCAAGTAGTCCGGGCTTTGACACGCCTGAGGAATGTACTCCATCCAACGTATTTGCAAAACGCATCTGTTTTTTGCCAGAAATGGATTTGAAGAAGAATCTGGCAAACGTAGAATTTACAAAGGTTGACTAAAAAGGAGGCCGGGATTTTTGTTTTGCAGACAGGTTGCGTTGAAGTCCGTCAAGGCCTGTTCGTTCTAAGCAGGTGTCTGAGAAATACGTTTTAAACGAGGTTGGGTTCAGCTTTCGGAATTTGGTTTCGTCCAGGTCGAGAAAGTGGTCGGTAGGTTGCAGTTCAGAAAGGACATTTGCTTTGGCGAAACGGTTCCATGGACAGACTTCCTGACAGATGTCGCAACCAAAGATCCAGTCGTTTTCACCGACCCTTTTAGATTCTTCTGCTGAAAACGGACCCTTTTTTTCGATGGTCAGATAGGAGAGGCATCGACGAGCGTCCAGACATTTCCCGTCAAGCGCTTTAGTCGGGCATGTGTTCAGGCACTTGCAGCAAGACCCGCATCGACTTTCCATTGGCTTTCCGTAATCAAGTTCCAGGTCAATCAGCAATTCACCCAACAAAAAGTAGGACCCGTTTGCAGGCAGAATGAGGTTTTGGCTTTTCCCCAACCAGCCTAGCCCGGCTTTCCAGGCCCAATAGCGTTCCATGATCGGCGCAGAATCGGAGAAAGCCCTGCCGTTCACCTGGATGCCTTTTTCCCGGATATTATCCATCAGTTGGTTTAGTTTCCCTCGGATGATATGATGGTAGTCCAGACCGTAGGCAAATCTGGCTACTTTTGGAGCAGCGGGCAATTGACTTGCTGAAGTGGCATAGTTAAGAGCCACCACCACCACCGATTTGCAACCTTCCACAAGCAAACGAGGATCCAGTCTTTTATCCAGATTCCTTCCCATGTAGGACATTTCTCCATGGAATCCATCTTTCAGCCAGGTCTCCACATTCAAAATATCCTGGGACGGAAGGGATTCAGCACGTGCGAAACCACAAGTGTCGAACCCCAGCAAGCCTGCCTGTTCCTGAACAAAATGAGAAAGTTCTGTCGTTGTCATGGGACAAAAATACAGCAAAAACCATAAACAACCCGACAATATGACTTATCTTTGCTTAGTCAAATCAAAAATCTGTTTATGAAGATATTACTGCTCGGATCCGGTGGCCGTGAACACGCTTTGGCGTGGAAAATTGCTCAAAGTCCCAAAGTCGAAAAACTCTATATTGCTCCCGGAAACGCCGGTACATCGCTTGTCGGAACGAATGTAGCGCTGGGCATCAATGATTTTGCTGCCCAAAAGGCATTTGTACTCAAAAATCAAATAGACATGGTTGTGGTGGGTCCTGAAGATCCGCTGGTAAATGGCGTTTATGACTATTATGCCAATGATGAGGCACTAAAATCCATTCCTGTCATCGCCCCTTCCCAAAAAGGAGCGCAGTTGGAAGGCAGCAAAGACTTTTCAAAGGGATTTATGCAACGCCATAACATTCCGACAGCAGGTTATCAGAGCGTTACTTCAGAAACGCTACAGGAAGGCATTACTTTTCTCCAATCCATGAAAGCACCATACGTTCTTAAAGCCGATGGATTGGCTGCTGGGAAAGGGGTTCTAATCTTGAACGATCTTGAAGAAGCGATTGTTGAGCTGAAATCCATGTTGGAAGGTAAGTTCGGTAATGCGAGCAAGACAGTGATCATTGAAGAGTTCCTGAATGGTATCGAATGTTCAGTTTTTGTGATGACAGATGGCCAGCATTATTGCATTCTGCCAGAGGCAAAAGATTACAAACGGATCGGAGTCGGTGATACAGGTTTAAATACTGGTGGAATGGGAGCGGTGTCACCCGTGCCTTTCGCCAATGAGGTCTTTATGGCCAAGGTAGAAGAGCGTATCATTAAGCCTACCATCAATGGATTGTCTTCAGAAGGAATTGACTATAAAGGGTTTATTTTTCTCGGTCTGATCAAAGTGGACGGCGAACCTGTCGTTATTGAATACAACGCGCGAATGGGGGATCCTGAGACGGAAGTTGTTATGCTTCGCATACAGTCGGATTTTGTTGATTTGCTCGAAGGCATCGCTCAGGGTGATTTGGATAAACGTGTTTTGGTAACTGACCCAAGAGCTGCCGTGACGGTCATGTTGGTTTCTGGCGGATACCCCGGAGACTATGAAAAAGGCAAAGTCATTACTGGACTCGATCAGGTTGAAGGAAGCCTTGTCTTCCATGCAGGAACTAAACAAGACGGACAAGAGGTCCTCACCAATGGCGGCCGTGTGATTGCAGTCAGTTCCTATGGTGCAACCAAAGCTGCGGCGCTGTCGAAATCCTTTGCCAATGCAGGTAAAATTCAATTTGAAGGAAAATATTTCAGGTCTGATATTGGGTTTGATTTATGATAAGATGAGACGTGGATTCCTGAGTACGATCGCCTATTCCAATGCCCTTTGGGGGGCCGGTTTGTTGCTGCTGTTGGCAGCAGCTTCGGTAAACCATTTTGTTTTTGGAGGATTGGTAATCGGGACAGAAACCGACGTAATCACCTCCCTGAGTGGTTACACGTTTTTAGGCTTTTCTCTATATGATTTCTTTGAGAACCCGCTTCTCGATCATTTGATGCAATTTATTTTGTTGTTGGGCACTGGTCTGGCTCTGCAATACATGTCCTCGGAATTTCGATTGATAAGGGTTCGGAGTTTCTTTCCCTTTTTCCTTTTTTGTTTGTTAAGTGGCACCATTTTACCCGTGCTCCCATTGGACGGAGCAGCATTGTCTTGTCTGCTGTTTACACTATCCTGTTTCCGCTTGTTTCGTTCGCTGGATACTGGTTTCGAAAGTAGATCAGTTTTTGATGCCTCTGTCTTATTGTCACTGGCGTCTGTTTTTCAAAGCCGCTATCTTTGGTTGATGCCTGCCATTTGGTTGGTTATGAGTGTTTTGCAGGTATTTAACATTCGCAGTTTTCTTGCATCCATACTCGGGATGTTGAGTGTTTTCTGGATTATTGGAGGAATCAGTTTTCTGATCGGGGATTATGGTTTTATTATTGCTTATTCCAAAGATCTGATTGGTTTCCATTTGTTCAGTCTTTCTGAAATATCCTCTTCCGAGATTTCCTACATCGCTTTTCTGGCTGTGTTGATGATTTCTGCCATCATTTCATTTTGGCCGAAACAGCATCTTGATAAACTCCGGACTAGAAACTACTTAAACAGTGTTTTGACGATTTGGTTTGCGTTGCTGATTCTTTGGTTCTTTTCAGCAAACGACGAAAGTTACATGCTTCCATTGCTCAGTTTGTCTTCTCTGGTCATCGCGCATTTTTTCTCCCTGGTGGACTCGCTCTTTTCCCGAATCATGTTTTTTGCACTTTTGGGACTTTCGGTTACCGTTTATCTGTCCTTTTAAAACGACGTTTTTACTGCACGAATCATTTCGCGTTTTCCGGGAGGACCCGGGATTCGCTCAACGCTAAATCCACATCGCTGCAAGCGACGCCTTATTTCGCCCTTCGCACAATAGGTAACCAGGATTCCATTCTCGTTCAAATTTTCGAACAATCGCGCGAATAAATGTTCTTCCCACATTTCAGGTTGTTTTTCAGGAGCAAAAGCATCAAAATATAGGAGATCAAATCGGCTCTGAAAGGACATGGATGTAAAATCACCTTTAAGTTTGTAAAGTGAGAAACAATCCTTCTCCAGAATAACTGAACTGTCCCACGATGCCCCATGCAACAGATTAAATGCATCATCATGCAGTATCGGCTCCAGGGAATCATAACCGAGTGCTAACGTCGTTTCAGGAGGCAACGGAAAAGCTTCTATTGCAGTGTAGGTAATATCCAAATGGCTTCGTTTGGCTTCGCCCCATGTCAGCAGTGCATTCAATCCGGTGCCGAATCCGATTTCAAAAAGATGGATGGATTTCTTAGTGCAGTGTTTTAATCCGGCTTCAATGAAAACATGTTTTGATTCCTGAACCGCTCCGTTCAGTGAGTGGTAAGATTCCTGCATTTCGCTGGAATACAGTGTTTCAGATCCATCTCCGGTCAGGTGCAGGATAAAACCTTTTGGATTCATTTCTGGAAATGTATTTATCCGGCAACAGAAACGTGGATGCCTGTTTCCGTTTTCACTCTTTTTGCGATGTCTTGGAGTTCCTTCAGGGAGATTTTTGAAACGCCCTGAACTGCCGTTTCGCGGTCGATGGCATAGATCATGACCGATTCCGGCTGAATTTCCTGAATCAAGTCAATCCAAGCCGATACTTCCTCCTCCGTAGTGTTGTCGAAGGATTGTCCCTGGTACTGGCCTCGCGTAAACAGAGTCTGGATGATCAGTTTGCCCTTGAACGCTTTCATCCGGTCAACCTGTTGGCGAACAGTATAGGTATTCGATGTCGGTCTGTCCAAAATCCGAACCGTTTCGTCAAAGGCCGAATCGAGTTTCAAAATGGCATTGTCCACCTTGAGCAAGGCTTGGAAGATCGTTGGTTTATCCAGTCCTGTGGCATTGGTAAGGACGCTTACTTTCGCATTGGGGAAGAAGCGGTCGCGCAAATCAATGGTCTTGTCTATGATCAGGGAGAAATCAGGGTGCATCGTAGGCTCTCCGTTACCGGCAAACGTGATTACATCTGGCGTTATATTCTCCTTTTGCAGTGAAATCAGTTTCGTTTCGAGTGCTTCAAGCACTTCGGCAGTCTTTGGAAGTCGGCCGCCTTTGAATTTTTCATTCAGTCCACATTCACAGTATAGACAGTCAAAGGAACAGACTTTTCCATTGACAGGCAACAGATTGATTCCGAGTGAAACCCCTAATCTGCGGCTTTTGATGGGTCCAAAAACGATTTCGTCAAAAAGAATGGTAGGCATGTTTTTTTTACAAAGGTAGAATTTTTATCCTTACGACATCAAAATTTCCAGCTAAGCTGCAACCGTGCTTCCGTCCTGCGGTTTCCAAATAGTTGCTCAGGGCCATCGCCTAGAACAGTCATTCCTGGCTGAACACTGTCTGCAATTTTCAATTGTAGGTTTAATTTTTTAAAATTGTATTTGGCAAACAGTGACATGCGGCAGCCTTGTCCATAGAGCATGGGCATGGAAAACGCTCCCGGTAAATCCTTTTCCCAAAGATAGATTCGGTTTTCCCAGGAAGAGGTGTTAAAAAGCACAGCATGCAACAGCACTGAAAACTTGTTTCCAGAGGGCTCAATACCTAAATCCTGCGCGACAGCATATCCATTGCTTTCATTATTCCCGAATTTGTAATTGTTAGCATAAAGTATCGTTTTCACCGACCATATTCCCTGTTTATTGGAAATCTGCAACCGCAATTGGGTTTTTAAATAGGGCTGGATCGGATTGATTGGGAGGCAAGAATTGGAGGTGTTTTTCTCTTTTGTTTTGCTTTTAATAAGCAATTTGACCAAACCGTTTCGGCCCACTGTGGCGTTCAGTTCAGCTGCTACCTCCTGTCCCCAAGATGGGGCACTGACAGAATATCCCAACCATGGAAATCGGAAAACATCCAAATAACCTGAAAATCGAATCCGTGAAGCCAATTGTAAATCGGTCGATGCATACAAACCTTCTTCATTTCTTGTCGAAGTCCCCTCCGAAAAGGCCTTGCTGAAAATTGCCTGATATTCTGGTTCGTACTTTCTGCCCAGGATTGAAACGCTCATCCTAGGGTGCGGTTTGAAAGAGGCACCTCCCAACATGGCTGTGTGTCCCTTTTGATCCAAGGCAAACTCTCCGAAAACAAGCAATCCATGCCATACCGTCCGGAAGTCTGCTGAAACATCGCCTCCTTTGTTTCCATTTGAATTGAATATTCTCCAACTATCGAGGGATTCAACGGCTGATGCATCAAAAATCCACGCCATCGCTGTAATTCCAGCTGTCAGATTCGTCCATCTGAATTGGAGGTGACTTCCGATGACCGATTGCCTCAACTTCTTCTGAATTTCTGTTTCTGAAAGTGTGCGGTGAAGTCCAGTTTCTGAAATACTGGTAAAAAGACCGTTTTCAACGGAAGAATCCAGCCTGCGACTAGAAAGGAATGTACTAAGATCAAGACCGAATCGACGTCCTTTTTCAATTAAAAAGGGCTTTAGTGTCAATCTCAGGGCTGCACCTCTAAAGAAATTTAGTTCTGAAGCAGAAAAGTGCCTGCTGATTGATGGCCCAGATAGTTCCGGTATCCCTCCGGAGGTATTTTTGCCTAAGGAAAAAGCGCTCCCGCAGACTAAACCTTGCCCGAAGCGAACATTGTAATCACCGATAATCAATGTGTTTTTACGTTTTGAATCCTTTAAGAGCAAGTGAAATGATGCATAATCTACACCACCTTGAGTGTTGTTCCACCACCTTTCACCTGGATCTTTTTCCAGTACGACACCCCATTGAAGTTGGTCCTTGTAATCAAACCCATATCGAAAACAAGCGTGAAGTGCATCACCCAAATACCGGTCGGTGATATCGGATAATGCGTTGTATCCGCGTTTTTGTTGAAAAGTCGTACCCATTGTCCACCGAAACTCCTGTTTGCCATACTTAAGTGCCTTTTTCATTTGCGGATAGACAATCGAAGATTCTTCAATGGAGCCAAGACATACAAAAGGTTTTAACCACCTCAGGATTCGTGCATCCATCCCTTCCACCAACATTAACTCGGAGAGATTTACTATTGGACCGTATCGGTATAGGTAATAAGAAAGGTTTTCCACCTGGTCAGCATTCAATATCGGAATGCTTTCCAACATTTCCCTGCTGGCGTTGTTGAGCGGTACTGGATTGTTTGCAAGTTCGGTCAGGACCTCCTCCCATTGTTCTGTGTTTATATCATTTTCCGCCATTTCTTCGAGTAAAATGTGCCAATCTTCCGTTTCTTCGATTGAAGTAGCAGAACTATCGATGAAATGGGAATTTGGAATCTTCACCATTTTTGCAATAGGGATGCTGTCTGAAGTAAATGTTGCTCCATGTATCGAAAAATGTACGATGAAAGCGATAAATCCAATGAGGTGAAGGTATAGTTGCTTTCCCATGGTTTACCAGCAATAGTTCAGCGTAAACCCATTGCTGATACCCAGTATGGGGTGCAAATTCCCTCCCCAGGAATAACTCAATCGATTCAGCTTACCACCAATGCCCCAGGAAGGCATCAACGGCATGGTGCTAAAACCAGTCCGAAGAAGTAAGAAATCATTCAACACATATTCCAGCCCCATCCTTCCACGAATCGGGTTGTATAAACGAGCTTCAATTTCACTGTAAAGCTGGCATTTCCTTGCTGGTGAATATCGAACTCCTAAAAAAGCGGTGCTACTTAAAGGAATCCTGTCATTCCCTGACTTGATGCGAACGCCACTAGGATTCATCAACGTCAAACCGATGCTTACTTTTTCAGTTAACAAATAGTGGCAATCCAATTCTGCAAAACAAACAGAAATTGGGCCATCCACAGCATTGTCTAATACGAGTGCATTCACTTCCACACCCAGATAGAGGTATTCGCTTAGATTTCTACCCATATGCAAGCTTAAATTATTCTCCATCCAGTCCGCATTGCCACTTTGATACCATCCAAGGGTCCAATCAAGACCCAATATTTTTTTATTGAACTCCAGTTTTCTTACAGAGAGTTCTTTCAGTTGAAAGGGCATCAAGTAGGTTAGCTCCAATTTATTATCTGAAAAGGACCCGAACGTACAAACAAAGCCGCCCATTGCAAATTCACGTGCATCTACATGTAGTGCAGATTCATTCAACACGTATTCATCGGCATAAAGACCTTGAATAAAGGAGAAGAAGGCAAGCAAGCAAACAGTTTTCACAGTCTTTGAAAAGGTTAGAAAGTTTACTGCAAAGATACAAAAAAATAACAATAAAAAAATAATAAGCAGAAATATATTTTAACGAAGTCATCTGCATTATCCCTAAGAAAAAATGTACTTTTGCATCCATGAAAATGCGACCTGGCATATCATCCTTACGGAAAGGGGTTCTTTTGCTAGTTTCCCCTATCCTTTTTCTGTCCGTTGGCAAGGCGCAGCAAAATCCCATTGTTGTTCAAAAACAGCCTTATAAGGAAGTGCGTGGCATCGAGCCTGAAAAAAAACCACAAAAAACGGCCTTTGCAGAAGTCATCAATGGTGACACAGTCCCAGTCGCCGTTCTTGGTTCCGTCTATTCCTTTCCTAAAGAAAATTTCAAAAGTGCTTCTGAGGAACGCTATTATTGGAAATTGGTTAGAGACGTGAAAATTGTATATCCATTGTCAAGAATCGTGTATTTCACCTTGCTGGAAACCATGAATTATATGGAGACCCTCCCTGACCCGAAAGATCGTGAAAGGCATTTACGGCGGATGGAAAAAGATCTGGTCAAGGAATATGAACCCGTTCTTCGAAAAATGACCTATACACAGGGAAAAATTCTTCTAAAGCTCATCAATAGAGAGTGTAATTCGTCACCTTACGACCTGATTAAGGCCTATCGCGGTTCGTTTTCGGCTTCTTTTTGGCAGGGTGTAGGCTCGCTTTTCCATGCCGATTTGAAAGGTGGTTACGATCCGTCCACAAAAGATTACACATTGGAACGTATTGTTATAAAAATTGAACAAGGTCAGCTATAACAATCGGTATTAAAGCAGAAGGGCGCCCGTTGAGGCGCCCTTCTGCTTGATAGTTTTGAATGGTTATAATCCAACAGCCTTTTTGATGGCATCCACAAAATCCAACTTTTCCCAAGTGAAGAGTTCCACTTCGATGGTTTTTGGGGCTTCATAACGGGATGTAAAAGTTTTCACCACTTTTTTGGGTTCGCGGCCCATGTGACCATAAGATGCGGTTTCAGAATAGATCGGAAAGCGCAGCTTCAGGCGTTGTTCAATGGCTTTAGGGCGCATATCGAACAGCTCGTACATCTTTTCGGCCAGCTCGCCGTCATGGATGCTCAATTTTGAGGTACCATACGTGTTGATGTACAGGTTCATCGGCTTAGCTACACCGATAGCGTAGGAAACCTGAACAAGGACTTCGTCCGCTACTCCTGCAGCTACCATGTTCTTGGCGATGTGGCGGGCAGCGTAAGCGGCTGAACGGTCCACTTTCGAGGGATCTTTTCCTGAGAAAGCACCACCACCGTGAGCGCCTTTGCCACCGTATGTGTCTACAATGATCTTACGGCCGGTCAGACCGGTATCTCCGTGCGGGCCACCGATAACGAACTTGCCGGTCGGATTCACATGGTATTTGATGTCGCCTTTAAACAGTTCGGCCACTTCCTTTTTTTGTTTTGCCACAACACGAGGTATCAGAATGCTCACGATATCGTCGTGGATTTTCTGAAGCATGGTTGAATCAGCCTTGTCGATGGCTTCCTGACTGTCGTTTGCGGGTTTGATGAAATCGTCGTGCTGGGTAGAAATTACGATGGTGTCGATACGGACGGGCTTGTTGTCGTCATCGTATTCGATGGTCACCTGCGATTTGGCATCTGGACGCAGGTAGGGAATGGTTTCTTCGCGACGGATGTCGGCGAGCTCCATCAACAGGAGGTGAGCCAAGTCCAACGCCAACGGCATATAGTTGTCGGTTTCGTTGGTGGCGTAACCGAACATCATGCCCTGGTCACCGGCACCCTGGTTCATCGGGTCCACTTTGGCAGCACCGTCAACACCACGATTGATGTCGGCAGATTGCTCGTGGATGGCTGAAAACACACCGCAGGAATTTCCTTCGAACATGTATTCGCCCTTGGTATAACCGATGCGGTTGATGACTTTGCGGGCAACTTCCTGCAAATCCACGTATGCACTAGTTTTTACTTCACCAGCCAAAACTACCTGACCGGTAGTCACCAATGTTTCACAGGCCACTTTCGACTCGGGGTCGAAGGCCAAAAATTCATCAAGCAGCGCATCCGAAATTTGGTCGGCTACTTTATCCGGATGCCCTTCGGACACGGATTCAGACGTAAATAGATAAGCCATTTTATAATACGGTTTAAGTAAATAACTTGGACGATTTGCTATAGGCAAACCTTCCGATATTATAAAATTTGGAGGAGGATATGCACCCTAAGGTGCGGACTAAGATGAATCTTTAGCATTTTTTCTAGTGGTTGCAAGCGTCCAAATCCTTCCACAAATTCAATGCAAATATACTACTTTTCTTTATAATGCAATTTATGAGTTGGTTAATTTTCAAGAATTACATTGAAATTAGTTCAAATTATAATTGTAATGTAGTGTGATGTTGATGAGTTGCATCCCGGGTACCGGTATGTAGTTGTTCAGTCCGAAACTTTTGATGTTCCGACCTCGCAAATCTTTGAACAGATCAATATTAGAGTAACCGTAACCCACAGAAAGGTCGAAATTATCCAGAATATTTACGCTTAAGCCACCTTGTATGCCATAATAGAATCGTGCATGGCTATCGCTTTTCAAGGAGGTTTTGACATTGTCTTCGGAAGGTCCCGGGGTATAAATCTTATCCGTTCCGTTGTAGGTGATGGAATAATACAGTTCATTCAGATAGGTCGTTCTTGCTGAGAAGGGTAGAAAAATGATTTTGGGTTCGGCAAAAATTTTAAAATCACGCCCGAAGAACTTTCCGATGGGGTATTGTCCCTTAAAACTGAACTGAAGGCTTGGCAGCGCCTTGTTGTCGGTCAATTTATAAATGGTAGCAGAGGTTCCACTTTCTTCATTCCAAACGGATTTGTATCCTGAGTTCCAAAGCCCAAGCCCTAAATTCGTTGAAATATAATCGCTCCATTGAACTCTACCTTCCAGCAACACGGGGTTGATCATCTCACTGCCATTCATCCCTAAACCTAGACTTCCGTCCATTCCGAATCCTTTTTGACCGAAACTGGCAGTGGCAACGGACAGCATTACCCATAAAACAATGGAATATCTCATTCTTATTTTGATTTCATGATGTCAAACCCTTTACCATAAACACCGATGACTGAACCCTGCGAAACAAAAGCATTTGGATCTTCTTGTTTCACAATGCGGAAGATTTTCACCGATTCATTTTTTCTTGCCATGACGCAAAGAACTTTGGATGTTTCTTTGGAATACCATCCCATCCCGTCCAGTACCGTGACTCCGCGGTGTGCCTCCTTGTTGATGCGTTCAGCAATCGACTCGAATTTTGACGAAAAAATAAAGAACTGAACCGACTGTCGATCGCCGTTCACGACCATATCCACCGCATAAGTGCTGACAGCAAGAGTGGTAAGTCCGTAAATAATTTTATCAACGCTGTGAAACAGAAAATACGAGGAACAAATGATAATCAGGTCACTATACAACATGGCCCGACCCGGTGTGATGTTCCGGTATTTGTTGATGATCAGGGCAATAATATCTGTGCCACCGGTACTTCCGTTGGCCGTGAGCACTGTTCCAACACCTGCACCTGCTAAAAGTCCACCGATCACACAGGCCATAAACGGTTGATTAACCAACAGCGGTTTATGGATATAGTTCTGGGCCACCGATAAAAACAAGGTAAGTATCACCACACCAACGATGGTCCGAAAGCTGAATTTCCAGCCAAACATGCGGATGGAAATTATCAATAAAACAATATTGATAGAAAAGTAAGTGAGGGCAACCGGGATGCCGTAGGCAAAATAAATCAGCGCTGCCAAGCCTGTAACGCCGCCTGTAGTGATTTGATGCGGCAACAGGAACCCGGTCCATCCCAGGGCGTACAGGGCCAATCCGAATAGGATGGTCACGTATTCCTTAAAAGTATCCGATTTAAACTTATTTGCCATGCAGGCGCAAAATTACAAAACGATGTTCACAATCTTCTTCGGAATGATAATTACTTTCTTAGGAGTTTTTCCTTCCAACCATTTTTGGGAAGAAGGATTGCTCATTATGGCCGCTTCAATTTCAGGAATACTCAGGTCTGCAGGGAGTTCCAGCGTGTAGCGGGTTTTTCCGTTGAAGGAAACCGGATAGTTGAAAGTTGATTCCACCAGATATGCTTCATTGCATTCCGGCCATTTTGCATCACAAACACTGCCCGAATTGCCAAGGGCTTCCCAAACTTCTTCGGCAAGGTGCGGAGCAAATGGCGCCAGAAGGACGATGAGTTTCTCCAGAACGGAACTTTTGTTGCATTTCAGCGTGGCAAGTTCGTTGACACAGATCATAAAGGCACTCACCGAAGTGTTGAACGAAAAATGTTCGATGTCCCAACTGATCTTTTTAATCGTCTTGTGCAGCGATTTGAGTTCAGCTGCCGAAGGAGCTTCGTTGCTGAAATGGAAATCATTCTCGTCGGTGCAAAGCCCCCAGAGTTTTTTCAGGAATCGATGAACTCCGTCGATACCGTTGGTGTCCCAAGGTTTGGACTGTTCCAAGGGGCCAAGGAACATTTCGTACAAGCGGAGCGTGTCGGCGCCGAAGTGTTCTACGATGTCATCTGGATTCACGACATTGTACATGGATTTGGACATTTTCTCTACTGCCCAACCACAAACATATTTGCCATCCTCCAAAATGAATTCGGCGTTGGCGTATTCGGGGCTCCATGCTTTGAATTTGTCAATGTCGAGCACGTCGTTGTGGACGATGTTCACATCGACATGAATGGGCGTAGTGTCGTATTGTTCGCGCAAATTAAAAGAAACAAAGGTGTTGGTTTCCTTGATGCGGTAGGCAAAATTGGAACGACCCTGTATCATGCCTTGATTGACCAACTTTTTGAAAGGCTCGTCTTTGCAAATAAGACCTAAGTCGAACAGGAATTTGTTCCAGAAGCGACTGTAAATGAGGTGTCCGGTGGCGTGTTCGGTTCCGCCGATATACAAATCCACTTGTTGCCAGTACGCATTGGCATCCTTGCTCACAAGAGTCTTGCTATTGTGCGGATCCATGTAACGCAGGTAATAGGCTGAGGATCCGGCAAAACCGGGCATGGTATTCAGCTCCAGTTGGTAACCTTCTTCTGTTTTCCAGTTTTTGGCATGCCCGAGTGGGGGCTGACCGGTAGCGGTCGGCAGGAAATTGTCCACTTCGGGCAATTCAAGCGGCAATTTGCTTTCGTCGAGCATATAGGGCATGCCCTCTTTGTAATAGACTGGGAAGGGTTCACCCCAATAGCGCTGGCGGCTGAAGATGGCATCACGCAGACGGAAGTTCACTTTGACACGGCCAAGTCCGTTTTCACGAACATAGTCTTTGGTTTTAGCGATGGCATCCTTTACAGTCAGACCATCCAAGAAGCCTGAATTCATCATAATACCGTCCTTGGCATCGTAGCTCTCAGTGCTGATATCGGCGCCCTCAATCAACGGAATGATGGGCAAATTGAAGTGTTTGGCGAAAGCGTAGTCACGGGAGTCGTGGCCGGGTACCGCCATGATTGCGCCCGTTCCATATCCTGCCAGCACATAGTCACTGATCCAGATGGGGATGGGTAGGTTGGTGAATGGATTGATGGCGAAGGCACCTGAGAAGACCCCTGTCACCCGACGGTCGGCTATGCGTTCGCGTTCTGTACGCTTCTTAGTACTTTGGATGTAAACAGTTACTTCTGCCTGTTGATTCGGCGTCGTGAGCTGAGCCACCAATTCGCTTTCAGGAGCAAGTACCATGAACGTCACGCCGAAAATCGTATCGGCACGGGTCGTAAATACGGTAAAGTCAAGGTCTGAATCCTTCACTTTGAAGTTCAGCTCAGCACCCTCGCTCCGGCCGATCCAATACCGTTGCGTATCTTTTAGAGAATCGGTCCAATCAATTTGATCCAGTCCGTCAAGAAGTCGCTGTGCGTATGCTGAAATGCGGAGGCACCACTGGTTCATCACCTTTTGTTCCACTGGGTGACCGCCACGCAGGGAAACGCCCTCGCTTACTTCATCGTTGGCAAGAACAGTACCTAGGGCCGGACACCAGTTTACCATAGAGTCGCCCAAATAGGCGATGCGGTAATTCATAAGCAATTCGAGCTGCTCATTTTCGCTTTTCGCTTTCCACTCTGCAGCATTGAAAGATAATTCTTCCGAGCAAGCAACGTCCAGACCTTCTGTACCCATGGTTTCGAGCGTTTTGACCAGTTCGGTTATTGGTAGTGCTTTTCCTGCTTTGTTGTCGTAAAAACTGTTGAACATCTGAATGAACGCCCATTGGGTCCAATGGTAGTAATCGGGTTCGCAGGTACGGACTTCGCGGTCCCAATCGAAACAGAAACCAATTTTGTCGAGTTGTTCGCGGTAACGGGCGATGTTCCTGGCTGTTGTCACAGCAGGGTGTTGGCCAGTCTGGATGGCGTATTGTTCGGCTGGTAAACCATAGGCATCGTATCCCATGGGGTGAAGTACATTATAACCTTGAAGCCTTTTGTGGCGAGAAAAAATGTCAGAAGCGATGTATCCAAGTGGATGACCGACGTGTAGACCTGCGCCTGACGGATAAGGGAACATGTCGAGCACGTAATATTTGGGTTTGCTTGCGTCTTCTTTAACTTTATAGGTCTGATTGACTTTCCAGGCCTCCTGCCATTTTTGTTCAATAGCTTTGAAATTGTATTCCATCTGATGTTAAAATGATTGCGAATTGCAAATTTCCCGCAAAGGTACGAATTTGAAGACAACCTGAGCAAAAAAGACCTATTTTTGCAGTTCATCTGATACTGCTATGGTAAAAAAGTACGATTTTCTGGTTATAGGTTCTGGCCTTGCCGGTATGAGCTTTGCACTGAAAGTAGCCCATAAGGGACGTGTTGCCTTATGTTGCAAAACTGGCCTTGAAGAAGCCAATACCTTTTATGCACAGGGAGGTATCGCCTCCGTTACGCTGGCCAGCGACCAATTCGACAAACATATTGAAGATACGCTGATCGCTGGTGATGGTTTATGCGACCGCGCTGTGGTGGAAAAGGTTGTGCGCGAGGCACCCGAACAAATCGATCAACTCGTTCGCTGGGGAGTGGATTTTGATAAAGATGAATCCGGTCATTTCGATTTGCACCGTGAGGGCGGGCACTCCGAATTTCGCATTTTGCATCACAAGGATTCTACGGGTGCTGAAATTCAGCAAAGCCTCATTATACGGGTAAAGAACCATCCCAACATCGATGTATACGACCATCATTTTGCCATAGAAATCCTGACACAACACCATTTGGGGCAGAATGTGACACGCCATTCCGAAAACATCGAATGTTATGGAGCATACGTCCTTGACCTGCATACCCGAAAAATCCATACATTCCTGGCTAAAACTACCCTGATGGCAACCGGCGGAATCGGTAATATCTACCAGACTACCACGAATCCGCTTATTGCAACCGGAGACGGTATTGCCATGGTTTACCGTGCGAAAGGTACCGTGAACGGAATGGAGTTTGTACAGTTTCACCCGACAGCTTTGTATCATCCAGGCCTGCGACCTTCTTTCCTGATTACGGAAGCTATACGTGGTTATGGCGGTGTACTTCGCACGCAAGATGGCGAAGAATTCATGCAAAAATATGATAAGCGTGGCTCCTTGGCTCCCCGTGACATAGTTGCCCGTGCCATCGATACGGAGATGAAAAGTCGGGGCGATGATTTCGTTTACTTGGATGTGACGCACGAATCGGCCGAAAAGACCAGGGAACATTTCCCGATGATCTACGAAAAATGTCTGGAATTGGGCATTGACATCACCAAAGACTTCATTCCTGTTGCACCTGCCGCACATTATCTGTGTGGTGGTATTACAGTGAATCAAGATGCGTGTACGTCCATCAACAGGCTTTATGCAGCCGGTGAATGCTCCTGTACTGGACTCCACGGTGCCAATCGTTTGGCGTCAAATTCATTGATTGAGGCAATTGTTTATGCAGACGCAGCAGCCAAGCATGCTAGTTCCATCATTGAAAAGCTTTCCTACGAGGAAAGAATTCCTCTTTGGAACGATGAAGGAACACGACTTCCTGAAGAAATGATTCTGATCACACAAAGCGCGAAGGAAGTAGGGCAAATCATGAGTTCATATGTAGGCATTGTCCGATCCAATCTCCGTTTGAAGCGCGCCATGGACCGCCTCGATATTTTGTATCAGGAAACTGAACGATTGTTTATCCGCTCTGTCGTTTCCAAGGAAATTTGCGAGCTTCGAAACATTATCAATACGGGATATCTCGTGATAAAGCAAGCCCAAGAGCGCAAAGAAAGCCGTGGCTTGCACTATACAATCGATTACCCAAAGAAAAATCCAATTCGGTAAAAATGATTTTTCTTTGCTGAAAAGTAAATTTGAAAAACAAAAAAACGTGGCGGATTCTTTATAAGATCCGCCACGTTTCGTTTTTTTAATACTCAACTTAGTTTTGAGGCTGCAACAAAATTTCCATACGGTTGTTTTGTTTCAGCAATTCTTTGGCAGTAGCACTGATGCTTTCAACACTTAAAGCTTCCACTGCTTTTTCATAATCAGCGGGGTAGTTCAACTTGTCTTTGTAGTAGCGGTTGAGTGAATACAACCAAAAGCTGTTGTCTTCCACGTCTTCCTTGTTTTGTTTGAACATGTTGAGCTTGACCTTGTTGAGATCTTCCGGTTTCGGACCCATAAGTGCCAGTGTATCAATTTCACTGTGGATAATCCCCAGCATCTTATCAACCAGTTTGGGATCCGTATCGAAGCGGATGGATAAGGTTGCCAGCTCAATAGGTGTGTTCAGCACGGTGCCTCTCAAACCAACACCATATGTTGCTCCTTCTTTTTCGCGCAGTGTGGCGGTGTATCTCAGGTCCAGAATGGATGCAAGCGCTTCCATCCGAACCAAGTTCACCATGTTAAAGGGCATTTCTGCCGTATATCGGATGTTGTTGGTGGTTTTGCTTACTTTGAGCGGTTTGACAATGTCTTTGTGAATCTGGCCTTTTTGCAGACGGATGCCATTGTCTTTTGATGATTCAAATTTATTCGTTGTCTTTAGGCTACCAAGGTACTTTTCAACTAAGGGTTTGAAAGTCGCGACATCAATGTTTCCGACAAAAGTAAATGTAAAGTCTGCAGGATTGGCGAAACGTTCTTTATAAATGCGTTGAATGGCATTCAGGTCGGCTTTCTTGATCGTTTCCAGATTCAATATCTGTACACGTGGGTTATATCCATAAGAGATAAGATTCACGGAGTCTGAATAGGCTTTCTGAGGATTCTGCGCGGCATTTTCCAAATACGTATTTACCTGTTTCATGTACAATTCAAAAGCATTTTCATCTTTTCTGGGTGCTGTAAAATAGAGATAAGCCAGCTGAAGCATGGTTTCCTGATCTTTGACAGAAGAGGCTCCATTCATGGTTTCATCATAATTTCCAATACTGGGTGAGACGGATGCTATTTTCCCATTCAATTTTTTACCCAGATCCGTAATGTTGAATGTACCGATACCAGACTGATTGATCACATCAGTAGCCAAAGTTGCAGAGATCAAGTCTTCCTGAGGTATCAAACTCAGTCCACCGTTGCTCCAGGCAGTCATTTTGATTTCATCGTCCTTGAATTTGGTAGGTTTCAAAATAACTTTGATACGGTTGGAAAGTGTCCATTCGATGGTGCCCAATTCCTTGTTCTCAATTGTTTTCTTGACTTTTCCGGGTTTGGGCATTTTCGGGATCAGCGGATCATTGGAAACGCTGTCTTTGAATGCTTCGTACGTTGCAGCTTTTGCGGATGCTATTTCCTGAAACAATTCGTCGTTTGCGGGGTAGGTTAGTCCTGCTTTTTCAGGTCCGGAAATGGTTAAAACGAAGTTTTTATCCGTCATGTAGCTGGCAGCGATTTGATTTACTAGTTGTAGGTTGATGGATGGCATCATTTGCTTGACCATTTCATTCTCCCAACTGATACCCGGGCAGGATTCTGCAGAGGTGAAATTGCGAACGTATTCCTCTACCAATCTGTTGTTTTTCTGCTGGTTACGTTCCTTATCTCCTTTTTCATAGATACTTAATAGATCGGTTTTGGCTCTTTCCAGTTCGGATTCCGTGAAACCGAAGCGACGGATGATTTCAGCTTCTTTTAGAATTCGACTTCTGGCTTCTTTTTCCTTTCCAAGAACTGGAGAACAGACAAAGAGGTAGGCATCCATCGTGCGTACAAAACCCAATATTTCTGCTCCAGCACTACTGAAGGGAGATCCGGGCTCCTGACAAATGTTGTTAAGGCGTTCATTTGTCATTTGTGAAATAAGTCCGTTGATACGGTTCATTCCAAAGCCCTGGATGGATTTGCGAACTTCATCGGGCAATGCCTGTTTTTTCCATAACATCAATATCTGCGTACTGGTCATTTCAGGATCGGTAAAGACTCCGACAATTGGTTTTTCATTATCAGGTACATTAAAATAGGTGCGCACAGCTGGATTGACTGGAGCAGGTATGTCAGAGAACAACGCTTTGATCTTTGATTCAATCTGATCTACATTTATATCACCCACCACTAAAATGGCCTGAAGATCCGGACGGTACCATTTTCTATAATACGAACGCAAGTCTTCATATTTGAAATTGTTGATGACAGCTGTATCACCGATTACATCACGATCGGCATATTGGGAGCCTGCAAACATCACTTTGTTACGGGCCTGCATTACGCGACGGGCTGCATTACGCCCTTGGCGCCATTCCTCACGTATAACGCCACGTTCCTGATCTATTTCAGCGTCATCCAATGTGACGAAACTAGACCAGTCGTGCAGAATCAACAGGGAGGAGTCAATAATGCCTTCTCTGTTTGTCGGGACCTCGGATAAATTATAGACTGTTTCGTCCAGAGAGGTATATGCATTGATGTTGTCACCAAATTTTACACCCATTTTCTCAAAACCGTTGAGAAAATTTTTGCCGGGATAGTTTTTGGTGCCATTAAAACACATGTGTTCCAAAAAATGCGCCAACCCGTTTTGAGAATCCTCTTCCAGGATGGCTCCTACGTTTTGGGCAATAAAGAATTCCGCCCGCTGCTTGGGTTGTTCGTTATGACGGATGTAATAGGTTAGCCCATTGCTCAGTTTCCCATAACGAATGGCCGTATCCATGGGGGCTGGCTGTAGACCTTGTGCAAGTATGGTAAGAGTACATGCAAAAAATAGAAACAGAGTGATTTTTAATGATTTCATACGTGTCAGGTTAAATTATTGTCAGCAAAAATACGAATAAAACTTAATTTTCGTTATTTGTTCGTCAAAAAGATTGTCAACCTCTCTCAAACGTTTTTTTCTATTCGCTTTTTTTTATCTTTGTCGCCTTGAACATCTATCTTAATTCAAAGGCAACAACGTCCCCATTACGTTGATATTCTCCAAGTTGCAAATATCATTGGTATCAAATAAAACCTCCCTATGAAAAAATTCAAGTTAGTGGACAACCTGTTCGGCTGGATTGCCTTCGCAATTGCTGCTGTAACCTATTTCCTAACCATCGAACCCACTTCCAGTTTCTGGGATTGCGGCGAATTCATTTCCACTGCTTACAAGCTTGACGTGGGACATCCCCCCGGAGCACCTTTCTTTATGCTGATGGGCCGTTTCTTTACCAACTTTGCCTCAGACAGCCAGCATGTTGCCATGATGATCAACCTCATGTCCGCATTGTTCAGTGCGCTGACCATCCTGTTCCTGTTCTGGTCCATCACGCATCTTGCCCGCAAGATCGTACCGAAGGATGAAAACAGTATGACCACCGGAGAAATAATAACCATCATTGGTTCCGGTCTGGTTGGTGCTCTGGCTTATACGTTCTCCGATACATTCTGGTTCTCTGCTGTTGAAGGGGAAGTCTATGCCTTTTCTTCCTTGTTTACAGCCGTTGTCTTTTGGGCAATGCTAAAATGGGAAGAGGTAGCTGACGAACCCCACGGTGACCGTTGGATTATCTTTATTGCCTATCTGATGGGACTTTCCATAGGTGTTCACTTGCTTAATCTACTTTGTATCCCGGCACTGGTTCTGGTCTATTATTTCAAGAAAGCTAAAGTGGTCAACGCCAAAGGATCCCTGCTTGCCTTGTTAGGCTCTGTTGGTTTAGTTGCCATCGTTTTGTACGGTATTGTACCCGGTTTCGTGAATATGGCTGGTTGGTTTGACTTGCTTTTTGTCAATGAATTGGGCTTCTCATTCAATTCAGGTGCTGTCTTTTATGTGGTACTAATGGCTGGCGTCATCATCTGGGGCCTCTATGAAACGTTTTCGGGTAAGAGTGAAAAACGCATGAAAATCGCATTCGCTACCAATATCATATTGGTAGGCATACCTTTCTTCGGAGACCATTTCCTGGTTTGGATCGTTCTTTGTGCGGCTGTTATCGGTTTTACTTTCTTCTGGAAAGGCATCAACCCCCGTTTAATGAACACCACACTTTTGGCCATGATGGTCATGGTGATCGGTTATGCCAGCTATGGTGTCACCGTGATCCGCTCCAACGCAAAACCTCCGATGGACCAAAATTCACCCAACAATATGATTTCACTCGAACGGTATTTGAACCGCGAACAATATGGTGAGACTCCTCTTATATATGGTGAATCCTTTGCCTCCGACATTAGTTGGAAAGCTCAAGGTAGAAACTGTGTCCCCGTTTACAAAAAAGGAGGAGCATTGTGGAACCAGAAAGCCAAGAAATCGGCCGATGAAAAGGATGAGTATATCATTTCCGGTTATAAGGAAACTCCGGCCATGAACGCTGAATGCAATATGTTTTTCCCCCGAATGTATAGCAAACGGGCGGATCATGTGGAAGCATACAAGATGTGGTCCGACTTTAAAGGTGAAACCGTCACATTTGACCGTTGCGGACAACCACAGACCGTTGTGAAACCCACCATGACAGAAAACCTGCGCTATTTCATGTCCTATCAGGTCAATTTCATGTACTGGCGCTATTTTATGTGGAACTTCGCAGGGCGTCAGAACGATATCCAAGGTAATGGAGAAATTCAGAACGGAAACTGGGTTTCAGGAATTAGATTTATCGATAACATGTTGGTTGGTGATCAATCTAAATTACCATCCGATCTGGAAAACAATAAGGGACACAATACGTATTTTTTCCTGCCTTTGTTGTTGGGTATAATCGGCTTACTGTTCCAAGCCATGCGTGGAGACAAGGGCATTCAGGGTTTCTGGGTCACCTTCTTCTTGTTTTTCATGACAGGGCTGGCCATCTTGCTTTACCTGAACCAAACGCCACTTCAACCGCGTGAGCGAGATTATGCATACGCCGGATCATTCTACGCCTTTACCATATGGATTGGATTGGGTGTCGCGGCATTGGTACAAGGGTTAAAGAAATTTGTTCCCGAAACGCCTGCAGCCATCGCAGTATCCTTATTATGCCTTGCTGTTCCAGCCCTTATGGCTTCAGAAAATTGGGATGATCATGACCGTTCCAATCGCTATACGACCAGAGACTTTGCTAAAAATTATCTGGAATCCTGCGACAAGGATGCTGTCATATTTACAAATGGAGACAACGACACCTTCCCATTGTGGTATGTTCAGGAAGTTGAAGGTTTCAGGACTGACGTTCGTGTCTGCAACCTCAGCTATTTCCAAACGGATTGGTATGTCAGCCAGATGCGACGTCCGTACTACAAGTCCGGAGCCCTGCCCATCAGCTGGACCGAAGACATGTATTCCAATGGAAAACGCGACGTTGCCCGCATAATCAAGCTGACAGATGATTCAATCAGCCTTGATATGGCCATGAATTGGGTCGCAACGGACGATCCACAGTACAAAAAGGTACCGGGTTACGATGAAGCGCTTGATTATATCCCGTCTGAGAAAATTTACTTGGACGTCAATAAGGATCAGGTGATCAAAAACAAGTACATGGATCCGAAGTATGACAACAACATTGTACCGCGCCTCAACATCAATTTGGCAGGAAAACAGTATTTGGGTAAACAAGAAATCATGATTCTTGAAATGCTTAAAGAAAATAAATGGAAACGCCCAATTTATTATGCCGTAACAGTAGAGGAATCTCAGTTCTTAGGACTTCAGCCTTCATTCCTTCAGGAAGGTTTGGCTTATAAAGTCACTCCCATGAGCAGCGCCAGTGGAAAACCTACTGTCAATGCGGATAAGATGTATGACATGATGCTGAATAAGTTTAAATATGGAAACATCCAGGATCCTAAAGTTTACCTCGATGAAAACGTACTTCGCATGTGTCGCACCCATCGTGCCATGTTTGTGCAGCTCATTCAGGCACTTTACAATGAAGGCAAAAATGACAAAGCTGAAAAAGCGGCTGATTATTGCCAGAAGATGATTCCGATGTCAACTGTTCAGGGTAATTACCACAATGTGGACATTGCCGATATTTATTATCGCGTTGGAAAACCGGAAAAAGCATTCCCGATCATTCAGGAAGTGGCCCGTATTTGTATGGAGAATCTAGAATGGACCTACAGCCTGAAGCCGAAAGAATATCAATCGGCTAGCATGCTTGTGAACACCAACCTGTATACTTTGCAACAAATATTGACCCTTCTTGAACAGTACGACAAGACCAAAGTGAGCCTATATATGCCTGCTTTCCAGAAATACGGACAAGTATATCAGCAGTATAGTGCCATGCGAGGTGGAGCGGGCGGTTCCAATCAGTAAGTAATGATCATTGAACAACTACCGGTCTTTTTTCGCGGCGTTTACCGTAAGGTGACTTGGAGAAAAGACAACCGGTTAAAAAATATCTACCTGACATTCGATGATGGTCCAATACCCGAGGTAACTCCTTGGGTGTTGGACATTCTCGATTTTTACGGTATCAAGGCTACTTTCTTTTGTGTGGGTGAGAATGTCTGGCGTTATCCGGAAATTTATCAGGAGATCCTGCGCCGAGGCCATCGTACAGGAAACCACACCTACAATCATTTGCGAGGTTTTTTCACCTATTCGAAACGATACCTGGAAAACGTCGAAAAAGCTGCAAGTTTTATAAAGTCAGATCTTTTTCGTCCTCCCCACGGTGAATTACGATCGTATCAGTATCTTCGGTTACGGAAGAAGTATCAGATTATTCAGTGGGATGTCATTACCAGAGATTACAATCCTGATTTGACCGGGGAGCAAGTTCTAAGCATCGTAAAAAAGTATACCAGAAACGGTTCAATCATTGTTTTTCACGATTCCTTGAAGTCTGAAAGAAACATGCGTTACGCCATGCCCAAGGCTATTGAATATTTGTTGGCCAATGGCTATTCGTTCGAAAAACTATAGATTTCATCGAGACTTTCTGCGAAAACGACCACCGGGCAGACATTCTGTCAATCCTTCCATTTCCAACTCGAGCATGTGTGAGAGAATCTCATTCACCTTGAGGTCCGTTTGAATGGAAATATCATTCACTGTTAGAATTTCTCCGACCTTTAGTACATCAAGAATCATTTTCTGCTGAGCGGGCAATTCCGGAAAAAGATTTTGTTGCCTGGATTTTCTTTTAATTGGTGAAACCCAATTCATTTCCCGGATCACGTCTTCTGCTGATTCAATCAATGCAGCACTCCGGCTTTTTATTAAGTCGTTGCAACCACTTGAATATTTATCTACAACTCGACCTGGAAACGCAAGTATGTCCCTGTTGTATTCTCTGGCAAACTTGGCAGTGATTAGCGAGCCTCCGTCAATATCAGATTCGATGACAATACATACATCGCTCAAACCTGCTATGATTCGGTTTCTTTCTCGGAATCGAAAAGGGAGTGAGGGTATTCTCCATGAGTATTCGCTCAGCAATGCTCCATCTTTTGTTACCATTTCATCGGCTATTCTACGGTGTGAAGGCGGATATATTTCATGAAGTCCATGTGCAAGTACGCCTACCGTTTTTAAGCCGTACTCCATGGCCGACTGATGCGAGATAACGTCAATGCCGTAAGCCAGCCCACTTACAATCACTAAGTCAGGAAAGTGCTTGGAAAGGTCTCTGATCAATAAATTTGTGGTCTCTTTGCCTAAGGGTGTAGCTTTCCGAGTTCCAACGATAGAAACGACTTTCAAGGCATCCAAATCGCAATAACCGCGACTGTACAACATGATTGGAGCATCGAGGCATTCCCTTAATCTGTACGGGTAATCTTCTGCAAGAATAAAACGGCCATTTATACCGTTTTCACCCATACTTTTTAGCTCTTTTTCAGCTGCTGAAAGCAAACTTCCGTTTAAAAGGGCTTTTCTGGATTCTAATGGTAAATCGGGGATTTGCTTCAAATTTTTTTTATTGAAAACCGCATCTGCCGAGCCAAGGTTGTTAAGTAATACTCGAATGTCTTTTACTCCCATTCCCGGGATTAGTGAAAGTGCTACCTGATACAACTGCTCGTCATTCATTTTTTATTGATTGTAACCAAAAGCCACATCCAAAGGCTTGTAGTCGGTGAGTTTGCCGTTTACGACTGCAACGGCATCCACTCTTGCTTTTACGACCACTTTAAGGTCTGGCAGTCTTAGGATGTCTTGCAGGAAGATCCAACGGATGCCTTCTTTCTTCAAAGTAACGGTGACAAGGAATTTGTCGTTGCTTTTTAAAGGAGTTTTGAAAGCCATTTCCAGTTTGGCTACAACCATGTCGACTCCTTGTTCGTGAAGTTCTGTAAAATTCAACCCCAACGTTTTGATGTATTCGTGACGTGCGTGTTCAATGAAATGTTGGTAATTTGCATTGTTCACAATACCCTGTATGTCGCATTCATAATCGCGTACGCTGAATTCGAGGCTGTAGGTTTCCATAATCCGTTTTTTGAATCTGTCACAAAAGTAACAAATAAATTAATAATAAAGAAATATAAATAAAATATTATTGGATATTTTCTGAAGTGACTATTTTGTATAATTTATCGGAGGGACGAATCTTTTCAATCAGGGGAATGGATATATGCTGACCTTTGACGGCCTTTTGTACCGGTTGCGTTTCTACCCTGATTTCTTCTACCACTGCTTCCAAGGCTCCGGTTGTAGGTCCGGTCACCAAGATTTCATCACCCACTTCCAAACTGTTGCTTTCAAGCAGGAATTCGGCCACACCTAGTTTAGAATAGTATTTAATGCCTCTGCCAATCAGAATTTTACGCTTGGTGGCGGAAGAACCATACTGGTGAGTCCATTCCCCGAGTCGTTGCCCAAGGTAGTATCCATCCCAGAAACCTCTGTTGAAAACAGTGGAAAGTCGGGTATCCCAGTCCTGAATTTTGGCCAAATCAAAAGTTCCATCTAGTTGCGCATTGATTGCTTCACGGTAGCAGTTGACTACGGTTTTCACATATTCAGCCCCTCTTGCCCGGCCTTCAATCTTGAAAACCCGAACCCCTGCATCCATCATTTTGTTCATGAAATGGATGGTTTTAAGGTCTTTCGGAGACATGATGTATGGATTGTCAATGTCCATTTCAACGTTGGTTTCCTTGTCTTTTACCGTGTAACTACGGCGACAAATCTGAACACAAGCTCCCCGATTGGCAGAGGCATTGTATTCATGAAGACTGAGATAACATTTTCCCGAAACGGACATACACAAGGCACCGTGACAAAACATTTCAATACGGATGAGGCCTCCGCGTGGGCCTCGAATGTCCTGAGCGACGATTTGATCGTAGATTTCAGCCACCTGATCCAGATTCAACTCTCTGGCCAGCACCACCACATCGGCAAAATGTGCATAGAATTTCAGAGCTTCTATATTGGAAATGTTCAATTGGGTGGAAAGGTGAATCTCCACATTTTTCTGGCTGGCATAACTCATGACAGCAACATCGGCCGCAATGATGGCACTTATTTCAGCTTCTTTGGCCGCATCGACGATCTGTTGCATCAGTGACAAGTCGCCGTCATACAGAACCGTATTGATGGTGAGGTAACTTTTGACACCCTTTTCACGGCATTGACGCGCAATTTCTTTCAGGTCATCAATGCTGAAATTATTGGAGGAGCGTGCCCGCATGTTCAGGCTTTCAATGCCGAAATAGACGGAGTCGGCTCTTGCCTGAAAGGCTGCTGCCAGTGACTCCCAAGAGCCTGCTGGAGCCATTATTTCAAAATCGGAGCGGTTATAATTGGGTTCTTTGGGCATGATCTTTACCTTATTAATGACTGCAAAAGTACTACAAACCATCGAAAACCAAACCCGAAGGTGGCCGTTTGGTCAAAAAAAGCTACTTTTGCGCACTCAAAGCAAAGACTCCTTTATGAAAATAGGCTCGCTCGATTTAGGTAAATACCCCTTGCTGCTTGCACCAATGGAAGACGTCACGGATCCCGCATTCCGACTGATGTGCAAACGTTTCGGAGCCGATTTGGTCTATACCGAGTTTGTTTCATCCGATGCATTGGTGAGATATGTCAACTCCACGCAGCAAAAACTTCAGATCTGTGATGAAGAACGTCCCGTAGCCATTCAGATTTATGGCCGTTTCCCAGAGGCTATGGAAGAAGCTGCAAGGATCTGTGAAGAAGCCAAGCCGGATATCATCGACATCAATTTCGGCTGTCCTGTCAAAAAGGTTGCAGGAAAAGGTGCTGGAGCAGGTATGCTACGGGATGTACCCAAGATGTTGGAAATCACCAACCGGGTAGTTGAAGCCGTAAAGATTCCAGTGACTGTGAAAACCAGACTGGGTTGGGATGATTCCTCCAAAATAATTGTTGATCTGGCAGAATCGCTTCAGGATTGCGGTATTGCTGCGTTAGCCATTCATGGGCGCACTAGGGCGCAAATGTACACCGGTGAAGCAGATTGGTCGTTGATCGGTGCCGTAAAAAACAATCAGCGAATGCATATACCAATTATTGGCAACGGTGATGTGACTACTCCAGAAATTGCACGCCGTCGGTTTGATGAAATTGGTGTTGATGCACTGATGATTGGTCGTGCCAGCATTGGCAGACCTTGGATTTTTGAGGAAATCAAGCAGTATTTAGTGCATGGAACCTCTGTGGATACCCTTGTTCCGCATTCCTTCAAATGGAAATTGGAAATCATTAAGCAACAAGTAGAAGATAGTGTACGAAGGCTGGATGAAAGGAGAGGAATTATTCATATACGCAGACACTTGGCAGCCACACCCCTTTTCAAGGGCATCCCTAATTTCAGAGAAACACGGATAGCCATGCTTCGTGCCGAAACGGTGGCCGATCTCTTCCGAATCCTTGATTCAGTGGAAGATATCACTCAATAAGATTCGTTTATTCTAAACAGTCGTTTTTCGTGACTCGGCATAGTCGAAGCAAGCTTCGCCTATGCACTCGCTACTTAAAACGTTCAGTTTTAATACACATTTCTGGCAACCCGCTTCACGCTTTGGGTGGCCATCATGGAATAGAAATGAATGCTGGGAACACCCTTGGCTTTCAATTCCTTTGCCTGTAACGTACACCATTCCACACCCACTTCCGTGACTTCTGCATCCGTCGTACATTTGGCCAACTCTTTAGCAAAAGCTTCGGGCAAGTCCACGTGGAAAATCTTAGGTAGAGCATTCAGCTGGCTAACCATATTGATGGGTTTCAGACCAGGAATGAGGGGAACAGTGATGCCTTCCAGACGACAAGCATCTACAAAATCAAAGTATTTTTGGTTGTCAAAAAACATTTGAGTCACCAGATAAGACGCACCAGCATCTACTTTTTCTTTGGCATAGTTGATGTCCGTTGCCAAATTAGGTGCTTCTTCATGCTTTTCAGGATAACAGGCCATCCCGTATGAAAAAGGCGAGCCCAGCTTTTTCATCTTGGAACCATCGATGAAAAGACCTTCATTGAAGGCATTCACCTGTTTCTGTAGATCGGTGGCATGAGCATGACCTGTTGGAACAAAGGATTTTTCGTGTTTGGCCTTGTCTCCACGTAAAAGTAGAAGTTCGGTGATGCCCAAAAACTGTAGGTCGATCAGTGCATATTCCGTTTCACTTTCAGAAAAACCGCTGCAAAGAACATGCGGTACAACGGGGATCTGATACTTATTGCGGATGGCACCTGCAATGGCTACCGTTCCGGGACGGTGGCGTTCGGCAACCCGTTCGAACAATCCGTTTGGAAGTTCATGATAAACCATTTCACTACGGTGCGTGGTGATGTTGATGTATTTGGGGTCGAATTCCAGTAAGGTATCAATGGTCTTGTAGACTGTGTCGATGGTGTTGCCCTTCAACGGAGGCAGCAATTCAAATGAAAAGGCCGTGGTTTTGCTTTGAAGTATTTTTTCTGTAATGCTCATAATGGACTTATTTACGTTTTAAGAGATCGTTGTAAGCCTTTTTATCGTTGATGATTTCGATGGCTTTCAATAGTGTTTCATTATCTTTCCACATCACTTTGAAGAAGTCGGTGCTTTTACCAAGGTCTCTGGCCATGTAGGCTTTGAGTTGTTTCATTATCAACGTTTTGTCAGAGGCTGAATCCTGTGCTGTCAGTTTCACTTTTTCGCTCAGGGCAAATTGAAGGAGTTCATCTGTCAAAGCTTGGTCTGGTTGAAAATTGTCTACAAAAGAATCAATGGTTGGATATTTTGAACTTAGCTCAGCGCGGTGATCATCGACGAATTTCATGCTGAAACGGTTCATGATGCCTAGATTTGAGATAGCGCGGTGCAGTGGGGTGTAACGGGCAGTATCGATTGGGATGAAGACATCCGGCATAATGCCTCCACCACCGTAGATCATACGATGGTTTTCTAGAGTGTACGTGCGTAATGAGTCGGGAAAATGAATGCTGTCAGCATTTTCCATTTCTCCGTGATTGTACCGATCGATGAGGTCGTGGCTATAATTCTCCGCATTTTCATAAGGCTTTTGTATGAAGCGGCCGCTGGGTGTAAAATAACGGGCAATGGTGAGTTTCAACATCGAACCGTCTGGAAGAGGAATGGGGCGTTGAACAAGGCCCTTGCCAAAACTCCGACGACCGATAATGACCCCCCGATCCCAGTCCTGAACAGCTCCTGCAAGGATTTCACTGGCCGATGCCGTGTATTCATCAATCATAATGACCAATCTACCGTTTTCAAAACAACCTTTTGCCGTTGCCTCGTTGTCTTGACGGGGACTATGCAATCCTTCTGTGTAAACAATGCTTTCTTTATTAGGAAGGAACTCGTCAGCCAATTCATTGGCGGCATTCATATATCCGCCACCGTTTGATTCAAGATCCAATATTAATTGAGTCATGCCTTGCTTTTTCAATTCATCAAAGGCTTGTCTGAATTCATCCGCCGTTGTTGCTCCAAAACGGTTCAGCCGGATGTAACCGGTTTTCTTGTCCACCATGAAGGACGCATCGAGACTGTAAATGGGTATTTTGTCCCGGATGATTTTGAAATCCATCAGTTCAGGGCTGTTGCGCCTTTTTACCGTTACAGTCACCAACGTTCCTTTCGGACCTTTTAGTCGTTTCATGACATCTTTGTTGGGCATTTTCACGATGGATTCTTTGTCAACGAACAAAATGCGGTCACCGGGTAAAAGTCCGACTTTTTCTGAAGGCCCTCCTGAAATGACTTCAACGATGAACAAGGTATCATTCATCATGTTGAATGAAATCCCGATGCCATCAAATCCGCCCTGCAAAGGTTCGTTCATTTCCTTCATCTCTTCGGCAGTCATGTATGCCGAATGCGGATCGAGCTCCTTGACCATGGCCCGTAATCCTTCTTCCACAAGCTTGTTCTCATCTACATTGTCCACATACAAATTTTTGATGGCATACATGGCAAGGCCCATTTTCTGAGTGGCCGGCGTCATCTGGAATTGTGAAAAGGCGATATTGGCCAACATCAGACTGGCAGCGAGGCAAAAGAGAGATTTTTTCATACATTCATTTTTTCAGAAGTTCGGCCATAGCTTCAGGAACAAAAGCCCGAACGTCCTGGTGATGTTTGAGTAGGTCGCGTACCACATTGGACTGGAAGCTGGCCAACTCGGGTTCAGTAAAGACACAGACGGTGTCAATGCCTGAAATCTTGAGATTTATATCGGATAGAAGTCGTTCATATTCGAAATCAGTAAGTGAGCGGACTCCTCGTAGTATGGCAACTGCATTATGCTCACGAGCGCATTCGACTGTCATACCTTCATAGGAACAAACTTCCACCCTTGGTTCCTCGGTAAAACATGCCCGAACTTGTTCGAGCCGTTCCTCCATGGAAAAAAAGGTTTGTTTTGCGTCGTTGACACCGATGGCGATAACGATGCGGTCGAAAAGTGCAAGACCCCTTCGAACCACGGAAGCATGTCCAAGGGTGAACGGGTCGAAAGTTCCGGGGAAAAGTGCTGTTTTCATCGCTTAAATTTCTTCGTCAATGACCAGATTGTTGATGATGAACATCTGTCGTTCGGAGGTGTTCTTACCCATGTAAAATTCCAACAGCTCTTTCACCACATCTTCTTTTCGAAGTGTGACACGGTCCAGACGGATGTCTTTTCCAATAAAATGTCTGAATTCATCGGGGGAAATTTCACCCAAACCTTTGAATCGGGTGATTTCGGGATTGGGGCCCAACGCTTCAACGGCAGATTGACGTTCTTCTTCCGAATAACAATAACGCGTTTCTTTTTTATTTCGAACCCTGAAAAGAGGCGTTTGCAGAATGTACACATGTCCTTTTTTTACCAAATCCGGAAAGAATTGCAAGAAGAAGGTCATCAGTAGCAAACGAATGTGCATTCCGTCCACGTCAGCATCGGTGGAGATGATTACTTTGTTGTAACGCAGCTCTTCGATGCTTTCTTCAATGTTCAGGGCTGCTTGCAAAAGGTTGAACTCTTCGTTTTCGTAAACCACTTTGCGGGTAAGTCCGTATGAATTCAATGGCTTTCCACGAAGGCTGAACACGGCCTGATAGTTTACGTCGCGGCTTTTGGTGATGGAACCGCTAGCAGAGTCACCTTCCGTAATGAAAATGCTGGTTTCATCGAGTAAATCACCCTTTGAATCGTTGAAATGGAAACGGCAATCACGAAGTTTCTTGTTGTGAAGATTGGATTTCTTGGCCCGCTCCCTGGCCAGTTTGGTCACACCTGCAATGGCTTTGCGTTCCTTTTCGGATTCGGAAATCTTGCGCAGCAATGCATCGGAAACGTCCGGATTCTTGTGCATGAAATTATCCAATTCCTTCTTTAGGAAGTCGCTGATGAATTTGGTCACCGATGGCCCTTTCGGCCCCATGTCACGTGACCCCAGTTTGGTTTTGGTCTGTGATTCAAAGATAGGTTCCTCTACTTTGATGCTTACGGCAGCGATGATACCCATACGGATATCCGAATAATCGTGGTTTTTGTTGTAATACTCCTTGATGGTGCGGGAAAGTGCTTCACGGAAGGCTGACTGGTGCGTGCCTCCTTGCGTGGTATGTTGCCCGTTTACAAAGGAGTAATATTCTTCACCGTATTGGTTGCCATGCGTGATGGCCACCTCGATGTCTTCGCCAGACAGGTGAATGATCGGGTAAAGTGGTTCGGAAGTGATGTTCTCGTTCAGCAAGTCCACCAATCCGTTTTTGGAAAAGAACTTTTTGTCGTTGTAAAAGAGGTTAAGCCCAGTATTCAGGAACACATAATTCTTGAGCAATGATTCAATGTAGTTGTCTTGATAACCGTAGTTGGGAAATATGCTCAGGTCGGGCATGAATTCAATAAGCGTACCGTTGTTCTCTTTGGAAGGTTCCTTATGGGTATCCTTCGTAAGCATGCCACGGCAGAATTCTGCGATTTTGGTTTCGCCTTCACGAAAACTCTGGATGCGGAAATAGGAAGAAAGCGCATTTACGGCCTTAATACCGACACCGTTCAGACCGACGGATTTCTTGAAAGCCTTGGAATCGTACTTGGCACCGGTGTTCATCTTGGAGGATACATCGAGCACTTTGCCCAGCGGAACGCCACGACCATGGTCGCGTACGGAAACAAAGCCTTCCTTGATGGAGACTTCGATGGTTTTTCCGTATCCCATCATGAATTCATCCACACTATTGTCGAGCACTTCTTTCAGAAGCACGTATATCCCATCATCCTGGGAGGTTCCGTCACCTAATTTACCGATGTACATTCCTGGACGGCGACGGATATGTTCCTGCCATTCAAGGGTAATGATGTTTTCTTCGTCGTAATTCGTAGTGACGGTATGGGTCGAAATCAAATCTTCCATAGAAAATTAAATACTGGTGCGTCCTGCAAATGTACAAAGAAACCGTTTATTTTTTCGGGCATTTTTAGTTTAGACGATCTCTTTTTTAAAGACTCTGCGTCTGCGAACCGGCTGTGGATTGAATTCACTCCAAAGCAACTGAATCTTGGAGTTCATTTCCAGTTCTGGATTGGTTTCAGCCATTTTATATCCGTTTTTATGAAAGGCAGGATACAGGTCGGCAAAGATCATCGCACTGACTCCTTTGTTCTGAAAGTCTGGATGCACCGCCATCAGATAAAAGTCTACTACATCGTTCTTTTTCAGTGCCTTGAGCATGTGGATGAAACCGAAGGGAAACAAACTGCCCTTCGACTTCTGCATGGCTTTACTGAGTGAGGGCATCGTGATGCCCATGCTAACCACGTTGTCATCTTTGTCTACAATGATGCTGATCAGGTCGGTTCGTGCAAAGGACAGGTACATTTTGATGTAGTATTTCATTTGTCGTTCCGTGAGCGTGGAAAAACCGTATAAAATGTTGTAGGTCTCGTTGACTAGTTGAAATAACTTGGTTCCATAACGCTTGACAAGCTTGCTGAGCGACTTTTCCTGAACCGCATGCAAACCGAATTTTTCTGAAACAATGGCTGACATTCGCTGGTATCGGTCTGGTATGTTTTCTGGAATCGTAATGCGATATTCTTTCCAGTCCACTTCCTTTTCGAATCCGAGTTTCTCCATGTGAACCGGGTAGTACGGATAGTTGTAGATGGTAGCCAATGTGCCTATGAGTTCATAACCTTCAATCAGCATGCCTTCCGGGTCCAAGTCTGTGAAACCCAGAGGGCCGATGAGCTCTGTCATGCCTTTCTGCTTGCCCCAGCCTTCGACGGCATCCATCAATGCTTTTGTCACTTCCAGATCGTCGATGGCATCGAACCAACCAAAACGCACGTTTTTGACTTTCCAGCCTGAATTGGCGTTGTTGTTTATCAAGCCGGCAATACGACCTATAATCTTGCCGTTTCTGTATGCCAGGAAGCAAACGGATTCACAGAAGTCGTATGCTGGATTCTTTTTGGGGTCTAAAGTGGCAAGGTCATCGAAAATCAAAGCTGGAACGTAATATGGATGGTTCTTGTACAATGACAGGGGGAATTTGACGAAAGCCTTCATTTGTTTCGCAGTGCGAATTTCTCTGATTTCTAAACTCATGGCAATGCTATAGGTTAGTGGATAAAACCGTTAATAATCTCCTCTTAATTCTAAAAAATCGACCAAAGATAAATAAAAAATTGTAGAAGCGACTTCAGCCAACCATGAACGGTGTTAAAAAAAGAGGTCGAACCTGTGGAGGTCCGACCTTTTTTTTCTTCGCATATCAGATTTTAACGTCTGATGCCCAGTTCTTTGATTAGGGAACGATATTTTTCAATATCCTTCTCTTTCAAGTAATCAAGTAAACGACGACGTTTACCCACCAACATTTTCAGGGCGCGTTCTGTGCTATAATCTTTGTGATTTGACTTGAGATGGCCAGTCAAATGGTTGATACGGTACGAAAACAATGCTACCTGGGACTCGGGAGAACCAGTATCAGTGTTAGACTTTCCGTATTGACCGAAGATTTCCTGTTTTTTTTCAGGGTTTAAATACATAAAAGTTTGTTTTTGATGTGAATAGAAACAAATCGGGGCACAAAAGTAAACAATAGTTTTAGATAGACAATGCTTATCTGCAAAAAAACACGTAATTTTGCAGACTATAAGGTTTTAGAGGTAAAAACAGAGAAAAGACAAAATGCAAGACATTAGGAACATTGCCATCATTGCACACGTTGACCACGGTAAAACAACCCTGGTAGACAAAATGCTGCTGGCCGGCCAGTTGTTCAGGACGAACGAAGCTGTCGGAGAATTGATTCTCGACAGCAATGAACTGGAACGCGAGCGTGGCATCACGATCCTTTCCAAAAACGTATCCATAGAATATAAAGGAACGAAAATCAACATCATAGATACTCCAGGTCACGCAGACTTCGGTGGTGAAGTTGAACGTGTGCTGAACATGGCCGATGGAGTATTGCTCCTGGTGGACGCTTTTGAAGGTCCCATGCCCCAGACCCGCTTTGTGCTGCAGAAAGCACTGGAGATTGGCCTGAAGCCGATCGTAGTGATCAACAAGGTAGACAAGCCCAATTGCCGCCCCGAAGAAGTGCAGGAAGCTGTTTTCGACCTGATGTTCAGTTTGGAAGCTACCGAATACCAACTAGATTTCCAGACAGTCTACGGAGCTGCCAAAAAAGGCTGGATGAGTGAAGACTGGCGGAATGAAACCGACAACATCACGTATCTGCTCGATCAGATCATCGAGCACATTCCTGCTCCTGTTCAAACGGAAGGAACTCCGCAAATGCTCATAACTTCCCTGGACTACTCCTCTTATGTAGGACGTATCGCGGTGGGCCGTGTTCATCGTGGTACATTGAGGGAAAACGCCGATGTCAGCCTCGTGAAACGCGACGGCCGAGTCATCAAGGTTCGCATCAAGGAACTGCATGAATTTATCGGTTTTGGTCGCAAGCGTGTTTCTGAAATGAGTTCAGGCGACATTTGCGCCATTGTCGGCATCGATGGATTTGAAATTGGTGATACGATTGCCGATTTATTGGAACCGGAAGCACTTAAGCCCATCGCCATCGACGAACCGACCATGAGTATGGTTTTCACCATCAATAACTCACCTTTCTTTGGCAAGGACGGCAAATTCGTGACTTCGCGTCACATTCATGACCGTCTGATGAAGGAACTGGATAAAAATCTGGCCCTGCGTGTTGAAAAAAGCATGGATACAGATTTATGGACCGTATTTGGCCGCGGTGTTCTGCACTTGTCGGTCCTTATCGAAACCATGCGTCGCGAAGGCTATGAACTTCAGGTAGGACAACCCCGTGTCATTTTCAAGGAAATCGATGGCGTGCGATGCGAACCGATCGAAGACATGACCATCAACGTGCCCGAGGAATTTGCCAGCAAGATGATAGACTCGGTGACCCGCCGTAAGGGGGAACTCACTATGATGGAAACCAGAAACGACCGTATCCATCTTGAATTTACCATTCCAGCCCGTGGTATCATCGGTTTGCGTGGTGTGCTCATGACATTGTCTGCCGGTGAAGCCGTTGTGGCCCACCGCTTCAATAGTTTTCAGCCGTATCGCGGCGATATCGAAAAACGCGAGAATGGTTCCATGATCGCCATAGAAACCGGCACTGCCGTAGCATATGGAATGGATAAATTGAAAGACCGCGGAAGCTTTTTCGTTACTCCGGGTGACGATATCTATGCCGGACAGGTCGTCGGTGAAAGCAACAAGGAAGGTGACCTGGTCATCAATGTGACCAAGACTAAGAAGATGAGCAATGTTCGGGCTTCGGGTACGGATGATAAAGCAACGTTGCCGCCACCCATCCTTTTTTCTCTGGAAGAATCGTTGGAGTACATCAAGGAAGACGAATACGTCGAAGTGACTCCCAAGCACATGCGCATGCGCAAGATCATACTTGATGAAACAGAGCGGAAACGTAAGAAATAAGTAAACCTTCTACTAATTGAACAGGCTGAATTCATAAAGAGTTCAGCCTGTTTTTTTTGCATAGAGTTATTTCATCCCATTTTTAAAGTGTTCGGCAGCGATGCAAAGTTCATCGTACCACACCTGACCGAATTTTCGGACCAGTGGTGTTTTTAGAAAGGTATAAACCGGCAATCCAATTTGCTGACCATATAGACGGGCTCCTGAGCAGATGCTCCATTCCTGGTAGTTGACAGCAGTATAATCCGGATATTTTTTGGTACGAATGGGGTAAAGATGACAGGAGATGGGCTTCATAAAGGAAATCTTTCCTTCACGCCAAGCCTTTTCGACTGCACAAAGACAGGTGCCTACCGAATCGTAACAAGTGAAAACACAATCTTTGCCGTTCACGATCGAAGTCACCAATTCACCCTGACTGTCTGCGTAAACAACGCCTTGTACCTTAATCAGTTGTTTGGCTTCCTCAGCCAGGTCATCCCAGATATGTGGTAACGCGTTCTCCAGTTCAGCAACTTCCTCCAGTTCTACTGGTGCTCCACTATCACCTTCAACACAGCAGATGCCGTGGCAATGGGCGAGGTTGCAACAAAAAGTTTGATCGATGACATCGAGACTGACGAGTGTGTCCTGAATTTGAAGCATTGGAACCGATCAATGAATCAAACAGTTACCAGTCATATCCGTAGGCTGGTCGATGCCGAGGATTTTGCAGATCGATGGAGCAACATCGGCTAATATACCATCCGAGACTTTCGCCGATTTGTTTTCGGTGACGTAGATGAATGGAACCGGATTCAGCGAATGTGCTGTATTGGGTGAACCGTCTTCGTTTAATGCATTGTCGGCATTTCCGTGGTCAGCGATGATGATGACTTCGTATCCGTGAAGTTTGGCGGCTTCAACCACTTTCTTCACATTGGAATCCACCGCTTGAACTGCTTTCTGGATGGCTTCGTAAACGCCGGTGTGACCAACCATGTCGCCGTTGGCATAGTTGACGGTGATGAATTCGAACTTTTCGCTTTCGATGGCTTCCTTCAATGCATCGCCAACTTCGTTCACGCTCATTTCGGGCTGGAGGTCGTAAGTGGCTACTTTCGGGGAAGGAATCAGGATGCGTTCTTCACCCTCAAACATGGTTTCGCGACCGCCTGAAAAGAAAAATGTCACATGGGCATACTTTTCGGTTTCGGCGATGCGGAGCTGCTTCATGCCTGCATTGGAAACGATTTCACCCAGCGTATTCTGAACATTGTCTTTGTCGTACAGGATGGTCAGGCCCTTGAAGGTTTCGTCGTAAGGCGTCATGGTGTAATAATGCAGGGGCAGGGTTTTCATGCCTGCTTCGGGCATATCTTTCTGTGTGAGCACGATGGTGAGCTCTTTGGCGCGGTCGTTGCGGTAGTTGAAAAAGATCACAACATCACCTTCCTCGATTTTGGAGAGCGGTTTACCGGTAGCATCCGTATGAATGATGGGCTTGATAAATTCATCGGTTACACCTGCATCATAGGATGTTTGAATGGCTCCGACCATATCGGTGGATGGTGTTCCTGCCCCATTGACGAGCAGGTTGTATGCTTCAAATACACGTTCCCAGCGTTTGTCGCGGTCCATGGCATAATACCTGCCAATGATGGAGGCGATGGCACCGGTATTTTTTGCCAAGTGGGCCTCGAGGCTTTCAATGAAAGCCTTGCCACTTCGCGGGTCGGTGTCGCGACCGTCCATGAAGCAATGTACAAAGGATTTTTCGACGCCGTAGGTCTTGGATATTTCGATTAGCTTGAAAAGGTGGTCCAAGGAACTGTGTACTCCACCATCGGAAACAAGACCCAGAAAATGGATTTGTTTGTTGTTCTCTTTGGCATAGGTATATGCTTCAACAATGCCCGGGTTTTTCAGAATGCTGTTGTCGCGGCAGGCAGCGTTAATTTTCACTAAATCCTGAAACACAATCCGGCCGGCACCAATGTTGAGGTGCCCAACTTCTGAATTCCCCATCTGTCCGTCTGGCAAGCCGACGTTTTCACCCGAAGCCTGAAGCTGGGAATGAGGATAATTCTCCAATAAATAATTCCAGTAAGGAGTTGGGGTGTTGTAGATTACGTCTTCTTTTCCGTGATGTCCGATACCCCAACCGTCCAGGATCATCAGCATGGCTTTCTTATTCATACCTATTGAATGATTTACAAAATTGAATCTGTTTAATTGACGCTGTAAAGATAGTGGTTTTTAGTGGAATCTCATCGGTTTAGACCCCGCAGAACTTAATGAAAGTTATAGATTCGCCTATAAATAGAAATTATTCATATCTTTGTTAAAACGATAAAAAACAAAACGAAATAGTCACTTTTTTAAAATTGAACACAATGAAAAAATCACGTCTTTTATTGGTAAGCTTACTGAGTCTATCATTGATTTTCTCCGGTTGCAAAACCTGGTCAAATGCCCTGAAGGGTGGTACAATTGGAACGTTGGCTGGTGCCGCTGTCGGTGCAGGAGCCGGAAAATTGCTTGGTAATACGGCTATTGGTGCCATTGCAGGTGCTGCTGTCGGTGGAACTGTCGGAACATTGATTGGACATAAAATGGATAAGCAGGCTGCTGAATTGGAAGCCCAACTCGGAAGCAACGCTGCTGTTGAACGCATTGGCGAAGGTATCAAGGTGACTTTTGAATCAGGAATTCTGTTTGCCACCGGTAAATCTGTTCTCAGCGAATCTTCAAAAACTGCACTGACCAAATTTTCCGCCACGCTCAAAGAATACATCGACACCAACGTGATGATTTATGGTCATACGGACAACACCGGCTCAGACAACATCAATCTCCCGCTTTCCGACGCTCGTGCCTCAGCAGTTAAGGATTACCTAGTTGCATCGGGCGTAGCCTCCAGCCGCATAACAACCAAGGGTATGGGATCTTCCGCACCTGTTGCCACCAACGATACGGACGCGGGCCGCACACAAAACCGCCGTGTGGAAGTTGCCATCACAGCCAACGAAGAAATGTTGAAGAAAGCACAAAACGGCGAATTGTAGTTCAGGTTTTTTTGGATCAAATTGACGGAGGTCTTCTCTCATTGGGAAGGCCTCCATCTTTTTTCTGCAAGGATATCGATTGGATTACCAACCTTTTATAGGTGATTATTGCGTTTATTTTTGCAAAAACGGCGATTCTTTGTATCTTTGCACCCGTTAATGACGATGTGAGGGGGGCTTTGGTTCCCCTATTTTGTTCCCAAAAAGGAAGTAATGATAGCTAAAGAGACTGTAATTCAGATTGTTGAAGAATGGATGGAACAAACTCCATTTTTTTTGGTAGACGTAAAGATCACTCCCGAAAACGAAATTGAAGTAGAGTTTGAATCTGAAGCGGATGAAATCTGCATTGATGATTGCGTGGATCTTAGCAAGTTCCTTGAAGAAAGACTGGACCGTGAAAAAGAAGATTTTGCACTTGAAGTGGGTTCAGCCGGTCTGGGTCAACCGTTCAAGGTCCTGAAACAATATCTGATTAATATAGGTGAAGAGGTAGAAATCATTTCCAAAGCTGGCCAAAAGTTCTCTGGAATTCTGAAAGATGCCAACGAAGAAGGCTTTACTGTGACAGTTATTCGCAAGACAAAAATGGAGGGTAGCAAAAAACCCCTATCCGTGGAAGTGGATGAAACCTATGCATTCGCAGATGTGAAGTCCGTTAAATACCTCATTAGCTTTTCTTAAAATATTGAAAATCAAATATAAACATACTTAATCGACCAATGGCTAAAAAAGTTGAAACTATCAGTCTGATTGACACCTTTTCCGAGTTCAAGGAATTGAAGAACATCGATCGCCTCACCATGGTGAGCGTGCTGGAAGAATCTTTCCGCAACGTGCTTGCAAAAATGTTCGGCACCGACGAAAATTACGACGTCATCATCAACCCAGACAAAGGTGACTTTGAAATCTGGCGCAACCGTCAAATTGTAGAAGACGAAGCTCTTGAAGATGAAAATTTGCAAATCCGTTTGACTGAAGCAAAAAAAATCGATGCCGACTTTGAAGTTGGTGAAGATGTAACAGACGAAGTTCATTTTGCAGATTTCGGTCGTCGAGCCGTTCTGAACCTTCGCCAGACTTTGGCTTCAAAAATACTTGAACTTCAGAAAGATAGCCTGTACAATCGTTTTGTGGAACGTATCGGTCAGATAGTAAGTGCAGAAGTCTATCAGATCTGGAAAAAAGAAATCCTGTTGCTCGATGATGAAGGCAATGAAATGCTGTTGCCCAAGACCGAACAGATTCCTTCGGACTTTTATCGCAAAGGCGAAAGCGTCCGCGCTGTCGTTGAACGCGTTGAAAATAAAAGTAACAACCCTAAAATCATCCTTTCCCGTACTTCTCCCGTTTTCTTGGAACGATTGTTCGAACTGGAAGTGCCTGAAATCCACGAAGGTCTGATCCTTATAAAGAAGGTTGCCCGCATCCCGGGAGAACGCGCCAAAGTAGCCGTTGAATCTTACGACGAACGAATCGACCCGGTCGGCGCTTGCGTAGGTGTGAAAGGTGCCCGCATCCACGGTATCGTCCGCGAGTTGCGCAATGAAAACATCGATGTCATCAATTATACCTCCAACATCAACTTGTTCATTCAGCGCTCACTGAGCCCGGCCAAGATTTCCTCCATTCGTTTGGATGAAACAAACAAAAAGGCCGAAGTGTTCCTGAAACCTGAAGAAGTTTCACTGGCCATCGGTAAGGGTGGCATGAACATCAAGTTGGCGTCTATGCTGACCGGATATGTGATTGATGTATTCCGTGAAACGGATGATATTGAAGACGATGACATCTACTTGGAAGAATTCAAGGACGAAATCGATGCATGGGTCATCGAAGCGCTCAAGAAGCTTGGTTGCGACACAGCCCGCAACGTTCTGGCCATTCCGCGTGAGGATTTGATTGAGAAAGCGGACCTGGAAGAAAGTACAGTTGATGAAGTGCTTGGCATCCTGCGTGCGGAATTTGAAGATTAGCACCAGATGTTTTGCCTGTGGGAAGGGTTTCCACGCTTGTATATAGTTGTTTATTTTTAAAACCAATTTATGTCGATTCGATTAAATAAGGTTACAAGAGATTTGAACGTAGGAATGACCACATTGGTGGACTTCCTGCAAAAAAAAGGTCATGTGGTGGAAAACAATCCCAACACGAAGATCACGGAAGAGGAATATGAAATGCTGGTTAAGGAGTACAGCAAAGACATGACACTGAAACAAGAAGCGGAACGTCTGGTGCACGAACGCATAAACCGCGACCGGCCACAAACAGGTGCCCCTGCATCTGTTCACCCTTCAGTTCCTGAACACACTCCGACTCCTGCACTTGCTCCGGTCGAAGAAGTGAAACCTGTCGCTGTCAAAAAGGAAGAAGAAATTTACGAACCGCATCCACACATTAAGACAATTGGGCACATTGATTTGGATCAGTTCAAACCGAAAGCCAAACAGGCTGAAACGGTTATTGAAAAGCCGAAACCGGTGGAACCGAAGGTCGAAAAGGCTTCCGTGAAGCCCATCGTGGAAGAACCTGTGAAACCTATCGCAGCAGAAACACCGGTACACGTCAAACCTGTAGTTCATGAAAAGCCAAAGGAAAAGGCGCCCATAGAAGTTGAAAATACTCCTGCTGTTGTCACTCCTGCAGTGATTGAATCTGAGGAAACGTCTACTGAACCTGCGATCTTCACGCTGGGTGGAAATAAACTTGAATCCAATATCAAGGTAATCAAAACCATCGATTTGGATGCTTTGAATCAGTCCACACGTCCTAAGAAAAAGACACAGGCTGAAAAGAAAAAGGAACGCGAAGAAAAGATTCAAGTTGCTAGTCCGAAAACGACCACACTTGGTGTTCGTACGAACGAATCCACCATACCAAAGCCGGTAGCCGCCAGTTCAGACCCTAACTTCCAAAAGAAGAAACGCAGTCGCATCAAGGATGGTAAAGTCAAAATAAACGATACACAGACGCCTGGCACCCCCAGAGTTGCCCAAAGCAGCTCCGATGTCAAATCCCGTCTGAAAAAGCCCGTACTCAAATCGGAAGTCAGCACCGAAGACGTTTCCAAGCAAGTCAAGGAAACATTGGCCCGCCTGACTTCCAAACCCAAGAAGGGTACCAAATACCGCAAAGACAAACGTGAAGCCGGCTCCCAGCGTCGTATGGAAGAAGCTGAACAGGAACGTCTCGAAAGCCAGACCATCAAGATTACGGAATTCGTTACCGTTAACGATTTGGCCAACATGATGGATGTTCCGGCCGTTCAGGTCATTTCAACCTGTATGAGCATTGGTCAGATGGTATCCATCAATCAGCGCCTCGATGCTGAAACTATCAATTTCGTAGCCGATGAATTCGGATTCAAGACCGAATATGTGAGTGCCGAGGTTATGGAAGCCATTCAAGTTGAAGAGGATCTGGAAGAAGATTTGAAGCCTCGTCCGCCGATTGTAACGGTCATGGGTCACGTCGACCATGGTAAGACTTCCTTGTTGGACTATATTCGCAGCGCCAATGTTATAGCCGGTGAAGCCGGTGGTATAACACAGCACATCGGTGCCTATAACGTCACGTTGGAAGACGGTCGTAAAATCACTTTCTTGGATACCCCTGGTCACGAAGCGTTTACCGCCATGCGTGCCCGTGGAGCCAAAGTCACCGACATTGTCATCATCATTGTTGCTGCTGATGATAACGTTATGCCACAGACCATTGAAGCCATCAACCATGCTGCAGCTGCTAATGTTCCCATGCTTTTTGCCATCAATAAGATTGACAAGCCAGGTGCAGATCCTGAAAAAATCAAAGATACGTTGGCTCAAATGAATTACTTGGTGGAAGACTGGGGTGGAAAATACCAGTCTCAGGACATTTCAGCTAAAAAAGGACTGCACGTCAGAGAGTTACTGGAGAAAATACTGCTGGAAGCAGAAATGCTTGAACTTAAAGCGAATCCGAACAAGAAAGCAGTAGGTTCCGTCATCGAATCTTCGTTGGACAAAGGTCGCGGATACGTTGCGACGGTCTTGGTACATAACGGAACCCTCAAGATTGGAGACATCGTCATTGCCGGTACCAACCACGGTCGCATCAAGGCGATGTTCAACGAGCGCGGTGTGCGTGTTAAGGAAGCCGGACCTTCAGAACCTGTTATGATTCTTGGTCTGAACGGTGCTCCACAGGCTGGTGACAATTTCCATGTGCTCGATTCCGAACAAGAAGCTCGTGAAATTGCTAACAAGCGCGAGCAACTTCAACGCGAACAGGGTCTACGTACCAACAAGTTGCTTACACTGGCTGAAATCGGTCGTCGTATCGCTGTTGGGAACTTCAAAGAACTCAACGTGATCGTGAAGGGTGACGTGGACGGTTCTGTGGAAGCGTTGTCCGATTCACTGATCAAGCTGACCACCGAAGAAATTCAGGTGAATGTTATTCACAAAGCTGTAGGTGCCATTTCCGAATCCGATGTAACGTTGGCTTCGGCCTCCGATGCCATCATCGTCGGTTTCCAGGTACGCCCGTCACAGGCTGCCCGCCGTTTGGCCGACAAAGAAGGTGTTGACATGCACATGTATTCCATTATCTACGATGCCATCGAAGAAGTGAAATCCGCCATGGAAGGGATGCTTACCCCGGATGTCAAGGAGGAAATCACTGCCACCATCGAGATCCGCGACGTGTTCAAGATTACCAAGGTTGGTACCGTGGCCGGTTGTATGGTGAAAGAAGGCAAGGTGAAACGTGGCAACAAGCTGCGACTGATCCGCGACGGCATTGTAATTTTCACCGGTGAAATGGGTGCTTTGAAGCGTTTCAAGGACGATGTGAAAGAAGTCAACTTCGGTTATGAATGCGGGTTGAGTTTTGCCAAGTATGAAAATCTTCAGGTAGGCGATATCGTTGAAGCGTTTGAGGAAATCGAAGTTCGTAAAAGTTTATAAAGTTGCCGGCTCGGTTTATTGAGCAATGGTAATTTCTCGAAATAAAAGGTACCTGGCGGAAAGCAGTTTCACGTTCAGGTACCTTTGTTCATTTAAGAAAGAAGGCAATGGTATGGATTGATGCAGTCATTGGGCTGCTTTTAGTATTGGACATCCTAAAGGGTGTGAAGAATGGTTTCGCTTCTGAAGCGGGAACCATTGTCGGCATCTTGGCTGGTTTCTTCGTGGCATCTTCTTTAGGCAACACTATGGCACATTTTTTATTACCAGTTTGTGGACATTCCCCTCAATGGAGCGGCGTGCTTGGTTTTCTAGTGTGCTTTTTGGTGGTCTTTATACTAATTCTTATCTTGTCAAAGGTTTTTGAAGGTTTTCTGAATGCGCTTGCCTTGGGTTGGATGAACAAACTGGCTGGCGGATTCTTTTGTTTTCTGAGAGGAGTATTGGTCCTGAGTATTATTTTGAACCTCTATCAGGCTGTAGATAAGGATTGTAGCTTGATTGGAAAAGAAAAGGTAAAAGCTTCGGTTTTTTACAAACCAATTCGTAATTTTGCTTCGTCTATTTTTCCAACCGTTCGGTTGTTTAAACACCCCGAAGATCCCTTGAAAGAAGACATGAATTAAATGGAGTTTAAATTATGGAAGTAGAACAAGATAACATACTCGATCAAGTCACCAGTGGTGATTATAAATACGGATTTGTCAGCGACTTTGATTCGGATAGCATACCTTCCGGATTGAGCGAAGATGTTGTGAGGTTGATTTCATCGAAGAAAAACGAACCTGAATGGTTGCTGGACTTCCGGTTGAAAGCCTACAAACACTGGTTGACATTGAAAATGCCTGAATGGCCACATCTGACTATTCCGGAAATTGATTATCAGAAGATTATTTTTTATTCCGTTCCCAAACCTAGAACAGCTCCTACAAGTCTTGATGAGGTTGATCCTGAATTGCTGAAAACATTCGATAAATTGGGCATTTCGCTCGTAGAGCAGAAGTTATTGTCGGGTATGGCTGTGGATGCAGTGATGGACAGCGTTTCGGTAAAAACTACCTTTAAGGAAAACTTGGCTGAACTCGGCATCATCTTTTGCTCGTTTAGCGAAGCGGTTCAACAATATCCTGACTTGGTCCGTCAATACCTCGGTTCGGTGGTGGGCTATCGGGATAATTTTTTTGCTGCGCTCAATAGTGCGGTGTTCAGCGACGGCTCTTTCGTTTATATTCCGAAAGGAGTACGTTGCCCGATGGAGCTTTCCACCTATTTCCGCATCAATGCCGCCAATACAGGTCAGTTTGAACGGACGCTCATCATTGCCGATGACGAATCCTACGTGAGCTATCTTGAAGGATGCACCGCACCGATGCGCGATGAAAACCAACTGCATGCGGCTATCGTCGAAATCATTGCACTTGAAAGATCTGAAGTCAAGTATTCAACAGTTCAGAACTGGTACCCGGGAGATAAAAACGGAAAAGGCGGGATTTTCAATTTCGTGACCAAGCGCGCATTGTGTAAAGGAAATCATTCCAAAGTTTCCTGGACGCAAGTGGAAACCGGTTCGGCCATAACTTGGAAATATCCCAGTTGCATTCTCGCGGGAGACGATTCCACCGGAGAATTTTACTCCGTAGCGGTAACCAACAACTACCAACAGGCGGATACCGGCACCAAAATGATCCATTTGGGCAAGAATACCAGAAGCCGAATCGTGTCTAAAGGAATTTCCGCCGGTAATAGTCAGAATAGTTACCGAGGGCTGGTCAAGGTTTCACCCAAAGCAGACAATGCCCGTAATTTCTCGCAATGCGACAGTCTGTTGCTAGGCGATCAATGCGGTGCACATACGTTCCCTTATATTGACATCAATAATGAAACGGCCGTGGTAGAACACGAAGCCACTACTTCCAAAATTAATGAAGACCAACTATTCTATTGCAACCAACGAGGGATTTCCACCGAGGATGCCGTCGGGTTGATCGTGAATGGTTATGTCAAGGAGGTCATTAACAAGTTGCCCATGGAATTTGCCGTTGAAGCTCAAAAGCTGTTGCAGATTACGCTGGAAGGCAGTGTCGGATAAATGGAGGGATTGAATTATACGCTGTTTACACTCTGGGGTTATCCCCTCAGTGTGTTGGAGCTGGTCGGAGTGCTGACCGGTTTTGCAGCGGTTTTTTTGGCATCCAAGGCTTGGGCGGTCAATTTCCTGTTCGGCCTTGTCAATGCGGTAGCCTATTTCCTGTTGTATTTTCAGTATCACCTGTATTCGGTGATGTTGCTTCAACTGTTCTATTTCAGTTTCAGCATTTACGGATACTATCACTGGAAACATCCGAAGGCAGAAGAAGCGGACGGGAAGCATGAACAACGGATTGGCGTGTTGAGTTGGAGGTCAAGGATTTATTGGATCGTTGGCATTTTAGCGATCGGTGCGAGTTGGGGTTGGGGTGTCATTCACTTTCAGGCTCGATATCCGCAGTATTTTGAACCACCGGCATTTCCCATGTTGGATGCCATATTGACCATGGGAAGTGTGGTGGCGCAATACCTGCTCTCCAGAAAGATTTGGGAAAACTGGATATTGTGGATTGTTCTGGATGGCATCAGCACGGTGATGTATGCGTCAATGGGTATGGTGTTCACTGCGTTTATGTTCGGAACGTTCACCCTCATAGCTTTTAAAGCGATAATTGAATGGAAAAAGATATATGAAGCGTACGAATGACGAAATAGAAGACCCTGTCCGCAAAAGCCCTTGGGTTTTGGCGGGTGGTATTCTAATCCTGCTGCTCTTGCTGGCATTGGGCATTTTCTTATTGGTGGAAGCGCTAAAGACACCAGAAGGACCTCAGGACGTGCTGGATATGAAGCGTATGGCCGCCAGTGGAATCGGAGTGATTCTTTTCTCCGTGGGTGTGTTTTTCTTCCTGATCCGATTGTATAAGCCTACAATCCCTTCAAAAAAACCGGTTAAGCGTAAGCCGGCCAAACGAAAAAAATCCTCGAGAAAGAAATAAATAATCAGTAAAAATCAAAATATGTTGCTTGAAATTATAAACCTGCATGCCAAAGTCGACGGAAAGGAAATCCTGAAAGGCATCAACCTGTCCATCAATGAAGGTGAAATACATGCCATCATGGGGCCGAATGGTTCCGGTAAAAGTACCCTTTCAGCCGTCCTAACTGGTAATCCTGCGTTTACAGTGACGGAAGGTGAAATCTGGTTCAATGGTAAGAACCTCCTTGAAATGAGCCCGGAGAACATATCTCGTGAGGGCTTGTTCCTGAGCTTCCAGTATCCGGTCGAAATCCCAGGTGTCAGCATGGTCAACTTCATGCGTGCAGCGGTGAACGAACACCGCAAATACCGCAACGAACCGGCTTTGTCCGCTTCCGACTTCCTGAAACTGATGCGTGAAAAGCGTTCAGTCGTGGAATTGGACAGCAAGTTGGCCAATCGTTCCGTGAACGAAGGTTTCTCAGGCGGCGAAAAGAAGCGCAACGAGATCTTTCAGATGGCCATGTTGGAACCCAAGCTCTCTATCCTCGATGAAACGGACAGCGGACTTGATATCGATGCGCTGCGAATTGTTGCACAAGGTGTCAATAAACTGAGTACTCCAACAAATTCAACCATCGTGATTACCCACTATCAACGCTTATTGGATTACATTGTTCCGGATAAAGTGCATATCCTATACAACGGACAGATTGTAAAAACCGCAGGCCGTGAACTGGTGTTGGAAATTGAAGAAAAAGGTTACGACTGGATAAAACAAGAAGTGGAAGAAAAATGAAAGCGGAAGAAACCTACTTGGATATCTACCGGCAATACAGGGACGTGGTGGCTCAACATTCCGCCCCCTTGCTGAACAGTAGACGGGAAGCTGCTTTAGCAGTTTTGATGGAAAACGGCATACCTGATGTTTCTCAGGAGGAATACCGTCATTTTGACTTGCAGAAAGCGCTGACGGTCAATTACGGTATGAACTTGAACCGATTTGTAACCAAGCTTAATCCTCAGGATGTTTTTTGTTGCGATGTTCCCAATCTTTCCACTCGATTGCTTTTTGTGGTGAATGACCAATGTTCCAAAGAACCCTTGAAGGTCGCATTGCCAGAAGGTGTTTTGTGTGGAAGCCTTCAGGATTTTTCAGTAAGTCATGCCGCACTGCTCGAACCTTATTACGGTCAATTATCGGCTGATTCTACCGATGGAATGGTTGCTTTGAATACGCTGTTTGCTCAGGATGGCTTTATTTTGTATATTCCTGCCGGCATTCAGATTGATAAACCTATTCAGCTTATCCAGGTACTTCATGGGAAGGAAGACCGTATGGTCAATCGCCGTTTACTGGTTATTGCTGAAGAAGGTTCCAATGCACAGTTGCTAGTTTGCGACCATGCCCTTTCATCGAAGAAATTCTTCTCCAATCAAGTCACCGAAATTTTTGTCGGTAAGAATGCTTCCCTGGAATATTATGAATTGGAAATGGATCATGACGACACTGTTCGTGTGGCGAATACGTTTGTAAAACAGGATGAGCATTCTTCCTTGCTAATGAATGGAATCACCTTGCAGAACGGGCAGACCCGGAACAACATCAATGTTAAACTGGCTGGTGAATATGCCGAAACAAATTTGTCAGGCATGGCACTAGCCGATCAGGGACATGTGGTGGACAACCATTTGTTTGTGGATCATGCTGTACCTCGTTGCACCAGTAGCGAACTTTATAAATATGTTATTGACGATCAGGCACGTGGTGTATTTGGAGGACGCATTCTCGTACGGAAAAATGCTCAGAAAACAGCAGCCTATCAATCCAACAAGAATCTGTGTTCCACCCGTGAGGCTCGGATGTTCACCAAACCACAACTGGAAATCTATGCGGATGATGTGAAATGCAGTCACGGTACAGCTACAGGACAGATCGATGAAAAGGCACTTTTCTATATGCGGACACGCGGGATATCGGAAGTGGAAGCACGTTTGCTACTCAAATTCGCTTTTACAGCAGATGTGATTGATAATATTCGTCTGGAACCCCTGAAGGACAGGATGAAAATGCTGATTGAAAAACGTTTTCGCGGTGAACTGGCCAAATGTGCCGGTTGTACCGCATCAGGTAAATAAAATTGAATATGGAAGATTTCATCAGAGATATACGGGCAGAATTCCCCATTTTATCGACTAAAGTCTATGGTAAGGATTTGATTTATTTCGACAATGGTGCTACCACGCAAAAGCCACGTCGAGTTGTTGAGAAGATTGAATTCGGTTATTATACGACCAACTCCAACATCCATCGCGGTGTCCATTACTTAAGTCAACGGGCAACGGAAGCCCATGAAAATGCCCGTGAGCGTGTTCGCCGATTTCTGAATGCTGCTCAAGCAACAGAAATTGTTTTTACCCGGGGTACGACGGAAGCCATCAACCTCGTCGCTTTTTCATTCGGAGAAGCTTTTTGCAAGGAGGGTGATGAAATAGTAGTTTCGGTTATGGAACATCATTCCAATATTGTGCCTTGGCAAATGTTGTGTGAGCGAAAAAAAATGACCTTGAAAGTCATTCCAATGAACGATCAGGGAGAATTGCTTCAAGAAGAATTCCAAGCATTGCTCACGCCAAAAGTAAAATTAGTTGCGATCACTCATGTTTCCAATGTTTTAGGTACTGTTAACCCTGTTGGAGACATGATTCAGAAAGCCCATGCCGCTGGTATACCGGTTCTGGTGGATGGTGCTCAGTCGGTTCCGCATTTGAAAGTGGACGTTCAAGCGCTTGATGCCGATTTCTATGCTTTCTCAGCGCATAAGATCTATGGCCCTGTCGGGATGGGTGTTCTTTACGGAAAAGCCAATCTTCTGAATACCATGCCACCCTACCAGGGAGGTGGTGAAATGATTGATCAAGTCCATTTCGAGAAAACGACCTTCAATGTCTTGCCGTATAAGTTTGAAGCAGGAACGCCGGATTTTATTGGCTCCACAGCGTTAGCGGAAGCACTCGATTTTGTCGATGAAATCGGGCTAGATCGTATCGCCTATTATGAGCACCAGCTGTTAGAGTACGCCACTGATGAGATGAAAAAGATCGATGGAATGAGGATTATTGGTACAGCAAATGAAAAAAGCGCTGTGATTTCCTTCCTCCTTGGTACGATCCATTCATTTGATGCCGGAACACTGCTGGACCATTTGGGCATTGCCGTCCGCACCGGACACCATTGTGCACAGCCGCTCATTGACCGTCTCAGCATTGACGGTACTGTCAGGGCTTCTTTTGCTATTTACAACACCCCAGAGGAAGTAGACATCATGGTCAAAGCGTTATACCGAATAAAAGATATGTTTTAACAAATACCAGTATGAGCATCAACGAAACCCAGGACGCCATAATCGAAGAATTCAGCGAATTTGAAGATTGGATGGATAAATACCAGTTACTGATTGACACCGGAAACAGTCTGAAGCCAATCGATGAGCAATACAAACAAACGCAATTCCTAATAGAAGGTTGTCAGAGCCGGGTATGGTTGCATGCGGAATACGTCGGTGGAAAGGTTATTTTTAAGGCAGAAAGCGATGCAGTTATTGTGAAAGGCATTGTCATGTTGCTTATTCAGGTCATGTCTAACAGAACACCTCAGGAAATTTTGGACGCAGACCTCTATTTCATCAACAGGATTGGTTTGAAAGACCATTTATCACCCACACGGGCAAACGGGTTGGTTTCAATGGTTCGGCAGATACGAAATTATGCCTTGGCCTACAAACTGAAAGAGAATTAACGTTTTGAGTAGCGAGTGCAGAGGCGAAGCTTGTTTCGACTATGCCGAGTCATGAAAAACGACTGTTTAGAATATACGAAGTTTTTATTCGTCGAAGACAAGAGCAAGCTGGTCTTCCAACTGCCTGAAGCTTTTCCGGTGGTGCTCCGTAAGTCCGAATTTACGGATGGCATTCCGATGATCCAACGTTGGGTAACCCTTGTTGGATTTCCAGTTGTAATAAGGATTTTGCTCGTGCAACATTTGCATATAGTCATCGCGGTAGGTCTTGGCCAAAATTGATGCAGCTGCAATGTTCATGTATTTCCCATCACCCTTAACTTGACAGAAATAGGGTATATCCGCATAATGTTCGAACCGTTTCTCTTCTGCCTTTTGGTGCAATAACCTGTAAAGTGGAATTTGATTGATTTGACGAAAACGGTTTCCGTCAATGAGCAGGAATTCGGGCTTGGGTTCCAGTTGGATAATGGCTCGGTGCATGGCCAGAAAGGAAGCGTTCAGAATGTTTAGTTTGTCTATTTCGTCAGCTTCCACAACACCCAAACCCCAAGAAATCGCCACTTTTTCAATGATTTCACGTAACTCATAGCGTTTTTTCTCACTGAGTTGTTTGGAATCATTCAGCTCTTCATTTTGAAAGTCTTTCGGCAGTAAGACTGCAGCTGCATAAACGGGTCCGGCTAAACAACCTCGCCCAGCCTCATCACAACCGGCTTCGAGCAAATCCATATTCAAAAAAGCGTTCAGCATGATTCCAAAATTAGGTTATGGATTGAAAATGACGTTCAATAAAGTTTCACCAACCATTTTTAGGCTGTTTTTATCGATGTTTTTTAAGATATCTCCCGTTGTATGCCAATAGGGGACAAAACCTGATCCATTTCCCGAATTATAATCGATGATGTCGATGCAGGGGATTCCGGCGATACGGTTCACGTAGAGGTGGTCGTCCGTAATGGCCCCACCTTCAGTAGCGACGAAACTGGAATTGTAACCTAGGGATGCTGCTGTAGACCATACCTTTTGCAGAACCTGAGGTGCATATTTCAAAGAATAATAATCCCATACGAAATTGGGTGCTTTACCTCCGACCATATCCAACAGAATGCCGAATTCAGCCTGATAACCTGAGTTTTTAGCCTCTTTTGCCCAATATTGTGTACCTAAGCACCAAGTGTCTTCGTTGTCTTCCTTTTTTGAAAATTTGGGAGTCCCCAAATCTTCTGCATCTAAGAACACGATGTCCACACCATAAGCGGGAAGGTTCCCTTTGGCTGCTTCAGCCTGTAACTGACGACCAACCTCCATGAGAACTGCGACCCCGCTAGCACCGTCATTGGCTCCGTCGATGGGGGTGCGCCAGTTGGCTGGATTTGCATCCTGATCCGCCCAAGGTCTGGAATCCCAATGAGCGCACAAAAGAATTCGCCTCGTTTTTTCCGGTTGGTAGGATGCAATGATGTTTGTCGCTTTTAGCTTGGTGCCGTCCCAGGATGTCAACTCGCAATCCTGATTGGTTGTTTTGGCTCCAAAAGTTTTCATTTTTTCAGATAAATAGTCTCTGCAATCAGCATGCATCTTAGTGTTCAGAACCCGTGGGCCAAAAGTGGTCTGTTTTTCAACATAACTATAGGAGCTGTCAGCGTTAAAAGAGGGTTTTACGGTTGGGGTTTCCGATTTCACGGTAGATTTCTGAGAACCGGCACCACAAGAAAGGATGCCAAAAGTCCCGATCAGAACGATTAAACCAAATTGAAGCGATTTATGCATGGAGTGTTGAGTTTAGAATTGGAGACGGGCAATCTCATTACTGACTTCGAGCCTCACCTTTGAACCACAAATCAAGGGAAGATTCCGTCTGTCGTGTCCGACAGGAAAATCAAAACAGACTGGGTAGGTGTATTCGGAAACAGCATCCGAAATAATTTCTCGCAGTGTTTTTCCGAACAACGGATCTTCTTCGTAATCGGAAAAATTTCCGACGATGAGGCCGGAAATCCGGGAAAGGATTCCGCCCAGTTTCAGGTTGTGCATCATACGGTCAACCACGTATGGTTTCTCACCAATATCTTCGATGAAAAAGATGCTTTTTTCAGGAATATAATCGTAGGGTGTGCCTCGTAAGCTGTATAAAATGGAAAGGTTCCCTCCGCACAAAGGGCCTTCGGCAACGCCGAGCCGATTAAGTGCATGTGCTCCACAGTTGTAGGTAGGTAAAGTGCCAAATAGAATTTGTTGCAGTATTTGTATATGTTCTTGCTCACTCTTCAACGATTCCGCCAGGACTTTTGCCATACCACCATGTATGGATGCGATGCCTTCTTTCTGTAAAATGGCGTGCAACATGGTGATGTCGCTGTAGCCAATCAGCCATTTTGGATGTTTTAAGAAGATGTCCCAATTCAGTTTGTCAATGAGTTGAATGGTCCCATAGCCTCCACGGGTAAAGAAAATGGCTTTGCACTCGGTGTCATCAAGCGCTTCTTGTAAATCAAAAAGCCGTTGTTCAACGGTTCCTGCGAAACGACCATGGCAGGTCGTAGCGTATTTCCCGATACGAACAATCAATCCCCAGTTTTGAAGACATTTCTGAGCACCCTCCACCAATTCAGAATCGATGACACCAGCAGGTGAAACCAAGCGCACAACGGAACCTTTTTCTAAAAACGGAGGTATCAGCATCAGTAAGAGCATTTAGCTGTTGTTCAGACAAAAGTAGCATTTAATCTGAAAGGTTTTAAGTCTCCTAAGCAGATTTTTGGTGATTTCGGCGGATTCAATGCCTACATTGTCTAAATGCATTTAATTCATCATTCAAGTCGGTGTAAATATCAAATATTTGCTTATTTTTGCCCAATTTCATATCAGTTTGTAACTATTTTAACCTTAACTGCACGTTTTATGGAAAATTCGACCATCATTGGCCAGAAAGTGAAATCAATTCGTGAATCCAAGAGCATGTCCGTAGAACAATTGGCTCAGGGTTCAGGTCTTACTGTCGATCAAATCGTACTTATCGAAGAAAATCAGAACCTGCCTTCTCTCGCTCCGCTCATCAAAATTGCAAGGGTTTTGGGTGTGCGTCTTGGCACTTTTCTGGATGACAGCCAGGATCTCGGTCCCGTTGTTTGTCGCAAAGACGATCAACCTAAGGGTGTCAGCTTTTCGAGCGAAACGGCAAACTCACACAACAACCTGAATTTCTTTTCGTTGGCGCAGTCCAAAGTTGGCCGTCACATGGAACCTTTCCTTATTGATATCGACTCTGCATCGAGCACCGGTTATCAACTTTCCTCACATGAAGGGGAAGAGTTTCTTTTTGTGCTGGATGGTGTCATCGAAGTCACCTACGGTAAAACCAAATACGTTCTTCAGACTGGAGAAAGCATTTATTACGATTCCATCGTCGAACACAATGTTCATGCTGCCAACGAATCCAAGGCCAAAATACTAGCAGTGGTTTACACGCCGTTTTAATCCCTTCGAGCATGCAATTATTCGACAGAACCATAGGTGATTGGTTGGAACTTTGGGCCAAGAACACCCCTGACAAAGAGTATATCGTTTATTCAGACCGAAATTTACGGTTCACCTGGGCACAATTCAACCAACGGGTGGATGAGGCTGCGTTGGGCTTCCTCGCCATTGGAGTTAAAAAAGGAGACCACGTGGGTATTTGGGCTCAAAATGTACCTGAATGGCTTACTTATATGTATGCCTGCGCCAAAATCGGAGCAGTTTATGTGACGGTGAATACCAGTTATAAACAACAGGAACTGGAATACCTGGTTGAGAATTCGGATATGCATACCCTTTGCATTACCGATGGCACTTGGGATTCCAACTATGTTGACATGACCTACGAAATGTTGCCTGAGTTGCGCCAATGCCAACGGGGTCAGCTCAAAAGCCCACGATTTCCTAAAATGAAAAATGTGGTCTATATTGGTCAGGAAAAGTTCCGTGGCATGTACAGCGCATCGGAATTGCTTCTACTGGGTAGAAACATGGATATTCAGACACTGAAGGACATCCAGAAAACGGTAGTGCCCGAAGATGTGATGATGATGCAATACACTTCGGGTACCACTGGTTTTCCAAAAGGTGTGATGCTTTCGCATTACAATTTGGCAAATAATGGCTACTTGACAGGTGAGCATATGAAATTCACCGATCAAGACAAACTCTGCGTTTGTGTTCCATTGTTCCATTGCTTCGGGGTGACGCTGGCTACGACCAACTGTTTGACACACGGTTGTACACAGGTGATGGTCGAACGCTTTGATCCGCTGGTCGTATTGGCATCGATCCATAAGGAACGATGCACAGCCCTTTACGGTGTTCCGACCATGTTCATAGCTGAATTGAATCATCCGATGTTTGATATGTTCGATATGTCGAGCTTACGAACCGGAATTATGGCTGGCGCTCTTTGCCCCATCGAACTGATGAAACGGGTCAGCGAAAAAATGTACATGCAAATCACCAGCGTCTATGGCCTGACGGAGTGTTCACCTGGTATGACACAAACGCGTATTGACGATTCCTTCGAGGTTCGGACGACAACCGTTGGCAGTCCTTATGAATTTACCGAGGTGATTGTGAGAAATCCTGAAACAGGCGAAATCTTACCCAGTGAGGCTCAAGGTGAAATCTGCTGCCGTGGATATTTAAACATGATTGGGTATTATAAAAATCCGAATGCTACTGCTGAAGCCATTGACAAAGATGGTTGGTTGCATAGTGGCGATCTTGGCATACGTGATGCTCAGGGAAATTACCGGATTACAGGTCGTATCAAGGATATGATCATCCGTGGCGGCGAAAATATTTACCCCCGCGAAATCGAAGAGTACCTTTATCATCTCGATGGAGTGAAAGACATCCAGGTTGCGGGTATTGCTTCTGAAAAATATGGTGAAGAAGTAGGTGCTTTTATCATTCTTAAAGAAGGTGCAGCAATGGATGAAGAAACGATTCGAGAGTTCTGTCGCGGACAGATTGCCCGTCATAAGATTCCGAAGTACATTTTCTTCATCAAGGATTTCCCCATGACCGGCAGCGGAAAGATCCAGAAATTCAAGCTTCGTGACCTTGGCCTAAAGTGGTTGAAGGAAAAAGGCGTGAATGTCGTTTGATATTTTTAAGTACCTTTGAGAAACACGTCAAATTAAAAAGAATATGGAAAAGACCCATGCTGGCCGCATCAAGAAAAAGGATTTGATCGCTGCAATGATGACATTTTTTCAGCAAGATACCGTTAGGGCATTCAATTATCAACAAGTTTCAAACGCCCTGGGTGTGACAAAGCAAGCTTTGAAAGTAATGGTGGCAGAATGCTTGGCTGAACTGGCATTGCAAGATTATCTAATCGAAGTTTCCACCGGTAAATACAAATTCAACGAACGTGGCTTGTTCATTGAGGGAACCATCAAGCGAAGCCGCAATGGGAAAAATTACCTGAATCCGGATGATGGTGGTACGCCTATATTTATTGCAGAACGCAATTCGGGACACGCTATGGACGGAGACCGTGTCCGTGCAATGCATTCAGCCAAAAAGGCATTTAGCGATCCTGAGGCAGAAGTGGTGGAAGTACTCGAGCATTCAGACAATACTTACGTTGGCGTTTTGGATGTGGATAAGAATTATGCCTTTCTGATAACTGACAGCAAGAAGTTGGCAAACGATATTTTCATTCCTAAAGATAAGATTCACGGTGCTAAGTCCGGCCAGAAAGTAGTGGTCCGTATCGTGGAATGGCCGACCCGTTCCAAGAACCCCATTGGAGAAGTCGTAGACGTTTTGGGCGAAGTTGGTGACAACAATACGGAGATGAACGCCATCATGGCTGAGTATGGTTTGCCATACACGTATCCCGTCGAAATGGAAAAAGCAGCGGAGAGTATTCCCGATGAAATCACTCCAGAAATCATTGCAGAACGGGAAGATTTTCGGGAAGTGGTCACATTTACTGTCGACCCGCACGATGCCAAAGACTTTGACGATGCGCTTTCAGTTCGGAAACTCGCAAACGGGAAGTGGGAAGTCGGTGTTCATATCGCTGATGTTACGCACTATGTGAAACCTGGTACAGCCATTGATAAGGAGGCTGAAAGCCGTGCCACGTCCGTTTATCTGGTGGACCGTACGGTTCCGATGCTTCCTGAACGCTTGTGCAACCAAATTTGTTCGCTGCGCGCTGACGAAGAAAAACTTTGCTTTTCCTGCGTTTTTGAAATGGACGACCAGGGCTCTGTCATCACGCATCGCATTGTGCGGACAGTCATCAAATCCAATAGGCGGTTTACGTACGAAGAAGCCCAAACCATCATTGAAAACGGTGAGGGTGACTTTGCAACGGAAGTGCTGACGCTGGACCGCCTGGCTAAAATACTTCGAAAAAAACGTTTTGATTCCGGTGCCATCAACTTTGATCGTTGGGAAGTTAAATTCAATATTGACGAGAAAGGAAAGCCGCTAAGTGTGTATTTCAAGGTGGCGAAGGATTCCAACAAGATGATTGAGGAATTCATGCTGCTTGCAAACCGCACGGTTGCAGAATTTGTCGGTAAGGGCAAGACTCCAAAGACGTTTGTCTATCGCATCCATGACATTCCGAATGCTGAAAAAATGGAGAATTTTGCTGAATTCATCCGTCGTTTCGGCTATAAATTGAAAACCAGCGGCAATAACACGGACGTTTCCAAATCCATCAATTTGTTGCTGGACGAGGTGCAGGGCAAACCGGAAGAAAATCTCATTGAGACGGTGGCAATCCGCGCCATGGCCAAAGCCATTTATTCGACCGAAAATAAGGGCCATTATGGATTGGCATTTGAATACTATACGCATTTTACTTCGCCCATTCGCCGGTACCCGGACATGATGGTGCACCGTTTGCTGGAACGCTATCTGGCAGGAGGTCGAAGTGTTTCTGCTGAACGCTGGGAAGAACTTTGTGTGCACAGTTCCGATATGGAACAACTGGCCGCCCAGGCTGAACGGGCTTCGATCAAGTACAAACAAGTGGAGTTCATGTCGGAACGCCTGGGCAACGTCTATGACGGTGTGATTTCAGGTGTGACGGAATGGGGCCTCTACGTTGAAATCAATGAGAATAAATGCGAAGGCATGCTCCCGATTCGTGATTTGGATGATGATTATTACGAGTTCGACGAGAAAAATTATTGCTTGGCCGGACGTCGGAACCACAAATCATACAGGCTTGGAGATGCGATTAAAATACAGGTGGTTCGGGCTAATATGGAACGCAAACAGCTTGATTTTGCTTTGGCAAATGAGGAAGGTGCGGTATTAGGAGGTAAGGCCCGTGTTAACGAAAATTCCGACTACAAAAGGAAATCCTCAAAAGGGAACAACAAGTCCAAAGATTTTTACTCCAAGAAAAGAAAGCAGTAATAAAATAAATTGGTGAATAGTTGAATCTAGTTTGGGGTTTTGTATCCATTGTTAGTTTTTTGTATCTTTGGTCTTTAACCTAATAATTTTTTCGTATGAAAGATCTGTTTGACTTGACAGGCAAAGTGGCTGTCGTAACCGGTGGTAACGGTATTCTCGGACGTTCCATGTGCGCCGGGTTGTGTGATAAAGGCGCCAGAGTGGTCATTATTGGCCGCAAGGTAGAAAGCGGTGAAGCTGTCGTTGCCGAATTGAAGGCAAATGGAGGAGATGCCATTTTTTGCAAATGCGATGTTTTGAATTTGGAGCAACTAAGCCAGGTTAAAGATGAAATCCTTAGGTTGTACGGAAAAATCGATATTCTGGTGAATGCCGCCGGTGGAAATATGGCCGGTGCCAGTGTTCAACCCGATAAGAGTCTGTTTGACGTAGACATGGAAGCCATTCGCACGGTCTTCGAATTAAACTATTTCGGTACACTTTACCCCATCCGTGTTTTTGCGGAAGTGATGGTAAAACAGGGTCACGGGAATATCATCAACATCACATCTGCAACGGCTGAAGTCCCCTTGACTAGGGTTTTGGGCTATTCTTCAGCCAAAGCTGCCGTCAAAAACCTCACGCAATGGTTGGCAGTGGAGTTTGCTCATAAATATGGTGAAAACATCCGTGTCAATGCACTGACTCCAGGCTTTTTCCTGACGGAACAAAACCGATTCCTGCTGACCAATCCCGATGGAAGTTTCACCCCAAGAGGTGAACTCATTGTTCAAGGAACACCCATGAACCGTATGGGAAAAGCGGAAGATCTCCAAGGTGCGCTACTTTATCTAGCCAGTGATGCCTCCAAATTCGTAACCGGCACCACCACGATTGTGGATGGCGGTTTTACCGCATTTAGCGGAGTTTAATTCTTTCGTGTCGATCTTCCTTAAATACAAGTTTATTTGGATACCATCTGTTCTAATGATGGTATCCAATTTGCAATTGACGGTTGCTCAATCGTTTGTAAACAAGGATGTGGCAGTCGTATCTTATGACGATAATGAACAATATCGTTTCAGTGAGGGACTCTGCGCCATCCAGCGGGATCAGTTATGGGGCTTTATGGATTCGACAGGAAAGGTCGTCATTGATTTCCGGTTCAGAAATATCGGCTATGAAATTCCAGCTTTTCATGAAGGCAAATGTTGCGTTTGCATAAAGACGGAACAGGATGATTTAAGGCGATTGTATATTGATAGGACAGGCTGTGCGCTTTTCCCAAATCAGAGATTCAGTGGCATTACTGCCTTTTCTGACGGATTGGCCATCGTTGAAAAATCGGACCCTTCCAAACCACCCTTTCTTGCTTTGATTGATAGTTTGGGAAAACCAATTGTCGGAGCCATTATACCTGGATATGCTTTAGGAATGAAACCGGAATTCCGTGGTTTTCATGAAAATCTTGCTGCAATTTGTGATTCCAGGTCAAAAGCCTGGGGTTTCATCAACAAAAAGGGGAAGTGGGTCCTGCTGCCAGAAATGAAGTACAAAGCAGTAGGTGATTTCCATGATGGGCTTGCTTTTGTTCAGGAAACAACGGAAAGTAAATGGGGGGCCATCAATACGAAAGGTGCGTTAGTTATCCCTTTCATGTATGAAAACCGACCTGCTGACTTCTCGGAAGGGCTTTCCGCTGTTAGAAATCAGGAGGATAAGGTCGGATACATCGACAGGACAGGGAATCTGGTCATTCCCTTTCGATATGAACCCATCACCAATCAAAATGGATTGCCTTTTTTTGAAGGCAATGCCATTGTTTGCAGGGATGGTGTTTATTATTCAATTTCGGCTTCCGGCAAAGAAAACCTTAAAATTGGGGATGCTTCGGCAGAAATCCGGATGCTTCAAAACGGATTGATAGCTTTCAAAAAATGGATGAAGACGGAAATTTGGGGAATCGGATTGATCCGTACCAACGGCGAAATGATTCTGTCTCCAGGAACGATTTTCCAACTAGGAGAATTCAGCAATGGTTTGGCTCATGCTCAAGCAAGAATCAATGGTATCAATTACAACGGTTTTATCAATCTGGATGCAAACTTTGTCATTCTAAACGAAAACCAGTAATCGGGTAGTCGGGATTTTTTACTTTTCGTACCTTTGCACCATTGATCAAGTGCTTTTCCATCTAAAATAGTCCAAGAATAATGACTCTTTGTTTTAAGCAAACTATGCGTTGGTTTGGCCCAGGAGATCCTGTCAGCCTGAGCGATATCCGCCAAGCTGGAGCTACCGGAGTGATGACAGCCTTGCACCAATATGCCCCTGGCGAAATCTGGCCTTTGGAAGCCATCCGCGAACGTCAGGAAATGCTTCGTGCTGCCGGGTTGGAATGGGAAGCGGTAGAAAGTGTCAATGTGCATGAAGACATCAAACGCCGTCTTGGAAACTATAAGTTTTACATCGATAATTATAAAATCTGTTTGCGGAATTTGGCTGCCTGTGGAATTAAGGTTGTCATTTACAATTTCATGCCAGTTGTGGACTGGGTTCGGACGGATCTGTATTATACGACGGAAGATGGCTCTAAGGCCATGTATTTTGAAAAAGCCGCATTCCAGGCTTTTGATTTATTCGTTCTGAAACGTCCTGGCGCTAAAACGGAGTATACTGTTGAAGAAATAGCCAAAGCAACCAAGCGTTTTGAAACGATGACTCAGCCTGAAAAGGATGTATTGATGAGTGTCATGCTGGCTGGACTTCCAGGATCAGATGTGCATTATACGGTGGATCAAATTCTTGGCGATTTGGAAAAATATAAAGGAATCGATGCTGAAATATTGAGAAATCATCTGGTCCTTTTCCTGAAAGAAATTTGCCCCATTGCTGATGAATTAGGGATGAGAATGGCCATCCATCCAGACGATCCTCCATTTTCAGTATTGGGTTTGCCACGTATATCCAGTACAGAAGCGGATTTTCAGGCAATTCTGGATGCAGTTCCCAATCCTTCCAACGGCATCTGTTTTTGCGCAGGCTCCCTGGGTGCCGGTCCTGATAATGATTTGCCTGGAATGGCCGATCGTTTGGGGAAAAAGATTTTCGCAACGCACCTTCGCAGCACTCAGCGGGATGGTGAAGGGAATTTTTTTGAAGCAAACCATCTAGAAGGCTCGGTTGATATGTATCAGGTCATGAAGAATCTGATCATCAGGCTTCGTGAAAGGGGTGAGCAGATACCAATGCGTCCTGACCACGGACATCAGATGATGGACGACCTGAATAAACCGCAGAAACATTTCGGGTATTCAGGTATTGGCCGAATGCGCGGACTTGCCGAATTACGGGGGTTGGAACTGGGTATCTGTCGGTCGTTGGAATAAAAAAAACGAAGCCGTTACAACATCACGTTGGAGCGGCTTCTTTCTATATAGAGGAAATTAAAAAGAGTTCTATCCGGAGGAAAACTCCGGAGGGACGTCTTCCAATAAAATCTAGATGCAGGTTGCTATTGAAACGCTACAAGAAATCAGATTTTTTTTAGAATTGATAGCTCAATTGGATTTCTGCCCCTTCAGGGCCCAAATTTGGGCTCAGGGAAAGCCTATTTTTCAACATAGGCATCAGGGCATCGTACATCCAGTAGGTGGCATTGGTGCTCAAGGTCCCAACGGCCGCTCCCATTAACACATCCGGGACAAAATGGCGGTTTCGGGCAATACGGGCATAGCCTACCCAAGCGGCCGTCGTATAACCAGCCACTGAAATCCATGGACTGATGTGACCGAATTCCCGGTGCAGCAATGTTGCACCAACAAAAGCTATGGACGCATGCTGGGACGGGAAAGAATTATGCTCTGTGAAAGGAGCAGGTCGTGCCACGTGAGTAGCCAATTTGGTGCGGTAAACGATGAAATCTGCCAAAATATAGGCCACACCACCGATGGCCACCTGTTCTAAAAGTTTATGTTCGCCTTTCAGCCCTGTCAATGACAGTAGAACGACTGCTCCCATTGGTGCGTATCGCAATTCATCATCGTACAGATTGACTTTGTCGGTTTTATTCCAGTTCAGGTGTTCCTGTAATTGATATTTTAGATCAGGGATAGCCAGAATGGTAAGACTGGAAACCGCCAGGGTCATTGGAATGATGGATTGCCGGAAGTATTTGCTATCCATCCATGAGGTTTTCTGCTCGATGATTAGGGTGGAATCGGTTTCTAATTGTTGGTCAGGGATTAGAGTATCGGTTGGCAGAATTGATATTCCTGAAGATTTCTCTTCTGCAAAAACAGTCAGAATTGGCAGAAACAGAAAAAGGATCAAGTAGCAGAATATATGATACATTTTGGTCAATTATTACACAAAGTAAACGACGAAAGTACGGATAGTTTTTGAGGTTTTTTATATCTTTGTAATAGTAGAGTCTGAAACCTTCCTGACAAAATCACATCAAAATATTTTCTTATGAGCCTAGAATTAAAGAAAGATTGTAAGTATTCCCTTTTGGTTGCAACCAGTATGGGTGTTCGCATTACACCTGTAAACGGACAACCGGTTCATAGCAGTCATTTGTTTGAAATGCAGGCAACCAGTGCAGAAACCAATGTAGCCAGCATCGCTTCCTTTCTTGGAATGCCTGTCAAGGTCCTGACCACTTTTGTGAAAGACAGTCCTATCGCCCAATTTATAAAAAGTGACCTTAAAAGCCGCTTCATGGATTTTGAGGGGCCGGAAGTTGCTCAGGGTGATCCTTGGGGTTATCGTCATCAGTTCAATATAGCTGACAGTGGATACGGCTCTCGCGGACCACGTGTTCAAAACGATCGTGCCGGTGAAGTAGGCCGGACATTGAATGTTAAAGATTTTGATCTGGAGCGGATTTTTGGAAAAGAAGGTGTTCAGATTGTACACTTGTCCGGTTTGATTGCTGCCTTGTCTCCCGAAACGACGACCTTTTGTCTCGAAATTGCGCGTGCAGCCAAAAAATACGGCAGCCGCATTTCTTTTGATTTGAACTACCGCGCCTCGTTCTGGAAGGGACGTGAAAAACAACTTAGTGAAAGTTTCGCTGAAATCGCCTCCGTTTCTGATATTCTCATTGGTAATGAGGAGGATTTTCAATTGTGCCTCGGTATAGAAGGTCCTGAAGCTGGCGGTAAAGGTATTGAAGCCGAAATTGAAGGTTTCAAAGGCATGATTGGCCGCGTGAAAAAAGCGTACCCCAACGCCTCCGTTTTTGCAACAACGCTTCGCCAGGTCGTCAGCGCCAACGAGCATCTTTGGGGTGCCATCATGCTGGAAGGGAATGATTGGCAAGTGATCGAGCCCCGTAAAATAACGGTTTTGGACCGTATAGGCGGCGGTGATGGTTTCGTAGGAGGCTTGCTTTATGGTATTTTGAAAGGATGGGCACCAGAAAAATGGCCCCAATTCGGTTGGGCTACAGGAGCGCTGGCCACCACCTTCCTAACAGACTATGCACAACCAGCAGATGAAGAGATGGTTTGGAGCATTTGGAAAGGAAATGCACGGGTAAAACGCTAAAAAATGCTGTATTACGAAATTGGTTCAAAAGATTTGCAATTGAGTTCGGACGATCTTAAAAAAGGATTGTTTGAAGCCTTGGACAAAATGGGCAAAAAACAGAAAGTCCTGGCGATACCGCCTGATTACACCCGTTTGCCAAGCCGTGCCGGCGAATTGACTGAATTCACTTGGGAGTATTATGGAGCGCATCTCACGGATGTTCTTCCAGCGCTGGGCACGCATTCGCCCATGACCCAACATCAAATTAGCCACATGTTTGGAAAGATGCCGGCTTCGCTGATTCGGGAGCATGATTGGCGTCACGACGTTGTGACAGTAGGTACTGTACCTGCAGCATTTGTCAAGGAAGTATCCGAGGGTGCCGTTGAATTCCCCTGGCCGGCGCAAGTCAACAAATTGTTGATTGAAGGGAATTTCGATTTGATTTTGTCCATTGGACAGGTCGTACCACACGAAGTAGTAGGCATGGCCAACTACAACAAGAACATTTTTGTAGGAACAGGTGGTGTGGAAGGTATTAATAAAAGCCATTTTGTTGGAGCATCCTACGGGATGGAACGCATGATGGGCCATGCTGATACACCAGTCCGCAGGATATTCAATTATGCCTCAGAACATTTCACCAATCAATTGCCTATCGTTTACGTTCAAACCGTAGTTGGGTTGGATAAGTCCGATGGTAAAGTCAAAACTCGCGGCTTGTACATCGGTGATGACTTTGAAGTTTTTGACAAAGCCGCAAAACTCTCTTTGCAAGTCAATTTCGATATGTTGGACAAACCCTTGAAAAAAGTTGTTGTATATCTGGATCCGACCGAGTTCAAGAGCACCTGGCTTGGCAACAAGTCTGTTTACCGAACCCGGATGGCCATTGAAGATAATGGAGAATTGATTATCCTGGCACCTGCATTGAAGGAGTTTGGTGAAGACAAGGAAATTGATCGATTGATTCGTAAATATGGGTATTTCGGTACTCTTGCCACACTCAAGGCTTGTGATGAAAATGTTGAACTGAGAAACAATCTGAGTGCGGCAGCCCATTTGATTCATGGTTCTTCGGAGGGACGTTTCAGCATTACCTATTGTCCCGGAAAGGGAACAGGAAATCTGACAAAGGAAGAAATTGAAAGTGTCGGATTCAAGTATGCCGATATTGATGAAGTGACCGCAAAATATGACCCTTCGAAGTTACGTGACGGATACAATACGATGCCGGACGGAGAAGAAATATATTACATCTCCAACCCTGCTTTGGGTTTGTGGGCGTTTAAAGACCGGTTTAATTATTAAGCCGTTGAATGCAAATCTAGTTTTATGAAGTTTATTATCGACGATAAAATTCCCTATATCCAGGGAGCGTTGGAGCCGTTCGGAGAGGTTTTGTACCTTTCAGGCCCCAAAACAACTCCTGAAATTGTCAGGGATGCCGATGCCATCATCACTCGTACACGTACCATTTGCAACGAACAATTGCTGGCAGGTTCAGCCGTTAAAATCATTGCTACGGCGACTATTGGGTTTGACCATATAGACACGGAATATTGCGATAAGGCAGGGATCCTTTGGACGAATGCGCCCGGCTGTAACTCCAAGTCCGTGGAACAGTACATCGCATCCGCACTTTTTATTCTAGCCGAACGCAAGGGTTTTGAGTTAAAAGGGAAAACCATCGGTGTGGTCGGAGTAGGACAAGTAGGTTCCAAAGTGGCCAGGGTTTGCGAGCTTTTCGGCATGAACGTATTACTGAATGACCCTCCCCGTGCCAGAGAAGAAGGACCGGAGAAATTTTGTAGCTTGGAGCGGATCATGCAAGAAGCAGATATCATAACGCTTCATGTGCCACTCTATATGCAGGGAGAAGACGCGACCTATCATTTGGCAGATGATCGCTTTTTTCAAGCGCTTAAACGTAAGCCAATCCTTTTCAATTCGTGCAGGGGTGAGGTATTGGATTCAAATTCAGCCAAATCGGCTTTGAAAAAAAAATTGATTTCTGGGCTGGTCATTGATTGTTGGGAGAACGAACCTGACTTGGATCTCGAACTTCTTGGGATGGTTGATTTGGCGACACCACATATAGCGGGTTATTCCAAGGATGGTAAAGCCAATGGTACCAACATGAGCATTCAGGCTTTGAGCCGCTTCTTTGGTTTGGGCATAAACGACTGGAAAGCTCAAAACGTGGAACTACCTAAAAATACCATGATTCAATTGGATGGCAACGCACTGACCGAAGAAGAATTACTGTCGAAAGCTGTATTAACGACCTATGATATTCGGGTCGACGATGCCGACTTGCGCAAAAACCCCGAATTGTTTGAGAAATTGAGGGGGGATTACCCGGTCAGAAGGGAATATCCGGTTTATACCATTCATTGCCGGAATGTAGGACAAAACATACAGGAAAAATTGGAAGCGCTAGGCTTTAAAATACACTAACTTTTTAACGTAAAACCATAAATAAAGAGTATGAAAAAATTAGCAGACATTGGATTAATCGGGTTGGCCGTTATGGGCGAAAACTTGGTGTTGAACATGGAAAGCAAAGGCTTCACCGTGGCAGTGTTCAATCGCACCGTCGAAAAAGTGGATCAGTTCATGGCCGGTCGCGGAGCCGGCAAGAACTTTATCGGTGCTCATTCCATCGAAGAACTTTGTGCTTCGCTCCAAAGACCTCGCAAGGTGATGATGTTGGTCAAAGCCGGTCAGGCGGTTGACGATTTCATCGAGAAAATCATTCCTTTTTTAGAGCCGGGAGACATCATCATCGATGGTGGAAATTCCCATTTCCCCGATACCATCCGCAGAGCCAAATACATTGAAAGCAAAGGCTTGCTATTTATAGGAACTGGTGTTTCCGGAGGCGAAGAAGGCGCACTGAATGGCCCGTCCATCATGCCTGGTGGGTCACCTGCTGCCTGGCCTGCAGTAAAAGAGATATTTCAGGCCATTTCGGCAAAGGCAGACAATGGCGCTCCTTGCTGCGAGTGGGTAGGTGAAGGCGGAGCCGGCCATTTTGTAAAAATGGTTCACAACGGTATTGAATATGGCGATATGCAGATTATCTGCGAAGCCTATCAGATGATGAAAGAGATGCTGGGAATGAACGCTGACGAAATGCACGAAGTGTTCAAAAACTGGAACGAAGGCGAGCTGGATTCCTATTTGATTGAAATCACCAGAGATATTATGGGTTATAAGGATGAAAACGGTGAAGCGTTGGTTGAAAAGATTTTGGACACGGCCGGACAAAAAGGCACCGGTAAGTGGACAGCTGTTTCTGCGCTTGATCTGGGCATACCATTGACGTTGATTGGTGAATCCGTGTTTGCCCGTTGCTTGTCTGCTCAAAAAGACATCCGCGTGGAAGCTTCGAAAATACTCAATGGCCCTACCGCAAAATTCAGCGGAGACAAGGCTCAAATGATTTCCGACCTGAAAGATGCCTTGTTTGCATCCAAGATTATTTCGTATGCACAAGGTTACAACCTGATGATGGAAGCAGCCAAAGAATACGGCTGGAATCTCAACTATGGCGGAATTGCCCTAATGTGGCGTGGTGGTTGCATCATTCGTTCCGTATTCCTCGCTGACATCAAAAAAGCGTTCGATAAGAACCCGAACCTGACCAATTTGCTGTTGGATCCTTATTTCAAGGAAAAGATTGAAACTGCTCAAGCCGGATGGCGCCGAGTCTGTGCCACGGCTATGACGTACGGAATTCCGGTGCCTGCCCTGACTACGGCACTCTGTTATTTCGATGGAATCCGTTGTGAACGCCTGCCTGCTAACCTTTTGCAAGCGCAGAGAGACTACTTCGGTGCACATACCTACGAACGCATTGACAAACCCAGAGGGGAGTTTTTCCATACCAACTGGACAGGTAAAGGTGGCGACACTGCTTCCTCGACGTATGTAGTTTAAGGATTAACCTTCTAAAAAAGAGAGTCGTTTCAACATTTCGTTGAAGCGGCTCTCTTTTTAGTTTGGCAGTTTTTGTATCTTTGACCTCGAAATCCTGAAATTAATCAATTCTAATTAAAATAATTATTCTTCATTCATGGAAACAACCTCCTTGTTCACTACTGAAACTTACCGTGTTGCCGACATCAAACTTGCCGATTTTGGTCGCAAGGAAATTGAACTGGCCGAATTCGAAATGCCTGGCCTGATGGCCCTTCGTGCCAAATATGGTCAGACAAAACCGCTGAAAGGCGCCCGCATCATGGGTTCTTTGCACATGACCATTCAGACCGCCGTGTTGATTGAAACGCTGGTTGAATTGGGTGCTGATGTGCGCTGGGTCAGTTGCAACATTTATTCGACTCAAGATCATGCTGCTGCAGCCGTTGCCGCCGCAGGAGTTCCCGTATTTGCCTGGAAGGGTGAAAGCCTTCAAGAATATTGGTGGTGTACCCTTCAGGCACTGAATTTCCCCAAGGGTCAAGGCCCCACACTGATTGTCGACGATGGAGGCGATGCCACCCTGATGTGCCATCTTGGTTTCAAGGCCGAAAAGGATCCCTCCGTATTGGATGGCGTAGCCGGAACGGAAGATGAAAAATTACTGCAGGATATCCTGAAAGACCTGCTTAAAGAAGACAAATCATTCTGGGCCAATCGTGTTCCAGCCATTCAGGGTGTTTCGGAAGAAACCACCACGGGCGTTCACCGCTTGTACCAGATGATGGAAGCCAAGGAACTGCTGTTCCCCGCTTTCAACGTCAACGACTCTGTGACCAAATCCAAGTTCGACAACCTGTATGGTTGCCGCGAATCGTTGGCCGACGGCATCAAACGTGCAACGGACATCATGCTGGCCGGTAAGGTAGTGGTTGTCTGCGGATATGGCGACGTTGGTAAAGGTTGCGCACACTCCATGCGCAGTTATGGCTCCCGTGTCATCGTGACGGAAATCGACCCGATCTGTGCCCTGCAAGCTGCTATGGAAGGCTTTGAAGTGAAACCCGTAGAGGAAACATTGGCGGAAGGCAACATCTATGTGACTACCACTGGTAATAAAGACATCATCCGCATCGACCACATGAACAAAATGCTGGACAATGCCATCATTTGCAACATCGGCCACTTCGACAACGAAATTCAGGTTGAAAAACTGAAAAATTATCCTGGTATCAAATGCCGCAACATCAAACCGCAAGTTGACCAGTATTTCTTTCCCGAAGGACATTCCATTTTGTTGTTGGCCGACGGTCGTCTGGTGAACCTCGGTTGCGCCACCGGCCATCCTTCCTTCGTGATGAGCAATTCCTTCACCAACCAGACCCTGGCTCAGATTGAACTCTGGACCAAGAAGTACGAAGTGAACGTCTATCGTTTGCCCAAATACTTAGATGAAGAAGTAGCTCGCCTGCACCTGGAACGCATTGGTGTAAAACTGACCACACTGACCCCCGATCAGGCTGAATACATTGGCGTGAACGTGGATGGTCCATATAAAGCGGAACATTACAGGTATTAATCGTATGAAAACGGTAATTCTTTGCGGCGGTTACGGAACCCGTATCCGTGAGGTGGCCGAATACCTGCCGAAACCTATGATCCCGGTTGGCGATGCCCCAATTCTTTGGCACGTCATGAAATATTATGCGCACTACGGGCATACCGATTTCGTCCTGTGTCTGGGTTACAAAAGCGAGGTCATTAAGAATTACTTTCTGAATTATGGAGCCAAACCAACGGATTTGCGCGTGACCATCGGAGGTGAAGTTCCTCCGATGGAACGGGTAAAAACCGATGAGGACGGTTGGAAAATTGCCTTGGCTGAAACCGGACTAAATGCCATGACTGGTGCCCGCGTGAAACGTATTCGCGAGTATATCGGGAATGACGAAAACTTTATGCTGACCTACGGCGACGGCGTCGGTGACATCGATATCGAAGCCTTGGTTCAGTTCCACCTTTCTCACGGTAAAATCGCCACGGTGACTGGTGTTCATCCTCCGGGTCGTTTTGGAGAACTCGAATACAATCCCGAAACCAAGCAAGCGGATGGCTTCAACGAAAAGCCCCAAGTCAGCGGCGGACGCATCAACGGTGGTTTTTTTGTATTGAACCGTGCCGTTTTCGATTACCTGTCGGATGACGAAAATCTGGTGTTTGAACAGGAACCCATTCGCAAACTCGTGGTTGACGGTCAGTTGCAGGTATTCGAACACGACGGCTTCTGGCAACCGATGGACACGTCCCGTGAATACAACTTGCTCAATGAAATTTATCAAAATAATACAGCACCATGGGTGAAATGGTAAAGAAAAATGCCCTTTTCAACGGCGTTTATACAGGAAAAAAAGTACTAGTAACGGGCAATACCGGTTTCAAAGGTAGCTGGCTAAGTCTTTGGTTGCTCGAAATGGGTGCTAAAGTTTATGGCTTGTCTAACGGTGTTCCGGGTGAAACCTGCATGTTCAATCAATTGGGCATCGAACAAAAAATTCATCATTATTGGGCCGATGTCCGTGATGCTGCCAAAGTGCAGGAAATCGTCCGCGAAGTTCAGCCTGAATTCGTATTTCATCTGGCGGCACAGGCATTGGTTTCCGTTTCGTACGAAGCCCCGCTTGATACGATTTCAACGAATGTAATGGGCACTGCCAATGTGCTGGAAGCTTTGCGTTTGGAGAACCCGGATTGCACAGCAGTCATCATTACCAGCGACAAATGTTACGACAACGTCGAATGGGTCTGGGGATATAAAGAAACCGACCCCATGGGCGGCAAGGATATTTACAGCGGTTCCAAAGGTGCTGCTGAAATTGTTTTCAAAAGTTATTTCCATTCCTTTTTCCAGAAAGAAAGCTGCAAAGTTCGTCTTTGCACCGCTCGCGCCGGAAACGTCATCGGTGGCGGCGACTGGGCACTGGACCGTATCATTCCCGATTGCATCCGCTCCTGGAGCAAAGGGCATCCGGTAGAAATCCGCAGTCCGAAGTCGACACGTCCTTGGCAACATGTACTGGAACCCCTTAGTGGTTACCTGACCCTCGGACAAAAACTTTCTCAGGATAAAAGCCTTCATGGCCAATCTTTTAATTTTGGTCCGCAGGCAGAAAACAATCATACAGTAGTGGAACTATTATCGGCAGTCGGAACGATTTTCGGTATGCCTGCCGGCGTTCAACCCTATACCATTACAGGCAACATTCCTTTCCACGAAGCGGGTTTGCTCAAACTCAATTGTGACAAAGCGTTGTTCTTTCTAAAATGGACCCCGACGCTTGATTACAAGGAACTGATAGCCTTCACTGCCGAATGGTACAAAGCCTGTAATCAGACTTCTTCCGATATGTATGCGTTTACGATGGATCAGTTGGAAACCTATCAGGCCAAAGCTGCCGAACGTACTCAGATTTGGACGATCGCCAACTAAAATTATGCCCGATGGAAGGTGTCCTTTTAACTCCGCTGAAACAGATTTATCATCCCAAGGGTGATATTTTTCATGGCATGAAGAAATCCGATCCGGGTTTTACTGATTTTGGGGAAGCCTATTTTTCGACGGTTCACCCCGGGGAGGTAAAACCTTGGAAAAAGCACCTTCGAATGACGCTGAATCTGGTGGTACCTGTTGGGAAAATCCGTTTTGTCATGCATGACGATCGGCCGGATAGCTCTTCAAAAGGTCAAACTTTAGCCGTTGAAATCGGTACTGATAACTATCAACGCCTAACTGTATCGCCTGGAATCTGGATGGCTTTTGAAGGACTAGATGACGGATTGAACCTATTACTGAATATGGCCGATATGGAACACGATCCGGAAGAAGTAGAACGTGCAGAACTTGACAGGATTCAATATCCTTTTAAATGATATGATGGAAAAACAAAAGATATTGATCACTGGTGCAAACGGCTATCTCGGTGCACAGTTCAGCCAGTTTTTGGCAAAAAAAGGACATCTTGTTACGGCTCTATGTTACCCTGAAGCTCCGAAAGATGAAAATTGGTGCAATTTAATGGAGGAAGTTTTGGTTGGTAGTGTGGCGGAACAAGATACGATTCTAGTGCTAAAAGAAAAATCTTTTGATTCTATAATCCATTTGGTCTCCATGGATCACCATCAATCTCAAGTCGTTTCTGCTGAAGAGGCTTTGCGAGTAAATGTACATCCTAGTTGGACTTTATTGGATGCCTTTTCGAAAAAGGGTCTTAAAACGTTCATATTCTTCTCTACCATTCATGTTTATGGAGGACTTCCTGCTGAGGTTATCCATGAAGATAGACCCTATAATCCGGGAAATGTATATGCCTTGACCCATTCCATGTCTGAACTTGTTTGTGATTATTTTAACCGAACATCGGATGTTAACTGTTTGACTATTAGGCTCTCAAATAGCTATGGCAACCCTGTTTTCCCTGAAAATAATTGCTGGTGGCTGGCTGTAAATGATTTGTGTCGCTCTGCATATTTTAATAAATCCATCAAATTGCTTTCAGACGGTTCACCACAACGTGACTTTATTCACGGTAGTGATGTTTGTAGAGCGATGGAGGTCATATTGGAAAAAGCACCTAAGACAAAAGTACACAGCACGTATCAGATTTCTTCAGGAGAAACGCGTACATTATTAGAATTAGCGGGTATAGTCAAAGATGTCTATAAGGAATTATATGGAATTGAAATTCCAGTTACCACACCTTTGGGAGAAGTAGTAACTGATTTTTCTCTTTTTTCAGAAAATCCACGCTATCAAATTGATCATTCAGCTCTTAAGAACTTTGGTTTTAAACCATTGTGTGATATGAAAGAAGGAATCCGACAGCTTTTTCGTTATTTTGAGACGAATATTTATCATGCCTAAGTACAGTGTCATTGTTCCCATTTACAATAGGCCCGATGAAATGGCCGAGTTGCTCGAAAGTCTAACGTTTCAGACGTACAAAGATTTTGAAGTAATTATTGTAGAGGACAACTCACCCAATAAATGTGACTTGGTTGCCGAGTCATTTAAGGACCGTTTGGATGTTCATTATTTCTTTATCCCTGGTACAGACAGAAGCTACCGCAGAAATTACGGTATGGAACAGGCAAAAGGAGATTACTTTATCCTGTATGACTCAGATTGTGTGATTCCATCGGGGTATTTTGAGGCTATCGAAGCCGGACTGAGGACAGAACCTGCGGATTGTTTCGGTGGGCCGGACAATGCGGATGATAGTTTCTCGGATATGCAAAAAGCCGTGAATTACTCGATGACTTCGTTCTTTACGACCGGTGGTATCCGAGGTGGAGCCAAGCAGATGGAAAAATTCAATCCCCGTTCGTTCAACATGGGGATTTCCAGAAAAGCATTTGAAGTAACCAAGGGATTCAGGTCCATGATTGGTGAAGACATCGATTTTAGCCTGCGTGTCCGAGAAAACGGGATGGAAACCAAACTATACAGAGACGCTTTCGTATATCACAAACGCCGGGTGGACCTTCGTCGGTTTTTCTTGCAGGTCAATACATTCGGGAAATCGCGCATTGTACTCACTAAAGCGCATCCTGGTTCTTTAAAGGCGGTGCATACGTTGCCGGTTATCTTTGTACTTGGTCATGTGACACTGCTGTTGTTGGCCCTATTTTGGACACCGCTGTGGTTGCTTTTTATCGCGTTGTATGCGCTGTTACTTTTCACGGACTCCTGGATCAAAAACAAACGCCTAAGAATTGCGTTTTTATCCGTTGTAACAGCCTACACCCAACTTTTCGGTTATGGCATCGGTTTCCTGGATGAGGCGTTCACTGGTCGAGCCTCTCGCAAAATCAAGGGACAAGAATCCTTATACAAATTATAAATACTTACTTGCGATACAGCATGTTGTCTGTCTTTTTGGTCGCCCACATCGTAATACCGTTGGTGGCAATATAGAACCACATCAATGGGATGAAGGAGAAGAAGAAGCGTTTGTAGGAATATCGCAACACATTTTCGATACTGTCCCACACGTAATCGATCTGATAAATGATGAGGGTGTATAAAAACATCACCCCAAGGGTCGCTACTACCAAAGCCACCTGATCGCCTTTTCGGAATATATTCCATAAATTGCCCAACAACATCAGGCCAAAAACCACAACACCGATGCCGTAATACTGGGTGTTCAGGTACAGTGGTTTCAACTCACGATACATGGTGGCAAGCTTATCGCTGTCCCAGAACAGATGAGTGATGATCAAGTTGCTACCAGAATGGATCTGATTGGCTTTCAGGAAAATGGTCCAATAAATGAACCCAAAGAATGCCGTCACGAAAAATAGCAGACTCCTCTTCCAATCGATGTCTTTTTTAAAGAACCGATAAAGTACCAACAAACTGGCCATTCCCGAAAATACAATGCCTTCGTTGCGGGTAAAGCAGTTCATGGAAAGCAAGATGGCTGAAAGTATCAGCAATTTGGAATCTTTCTTATCAAACCAAAGGACAGCAAAAAGCAGACCCGATGCGGCATAGACGGTGTGCAGTAAATTAATGCCTGATAGGGCTGAAAACGCCAGCATTTCTGGTGTAATCATCATCATGAAGGTGAAAATGGCAGCTGCCGTATGGGTCGTGACGCGCTTGAGGAGGGCGTAAAAAATACCCAGTAAACTTAGGTACATCAACGCATTGACGATTTTGGAGGCCATGGCGCCAAATAGGTAGACGTAGGCGTAGGAAAGCTGCGCAAAAGGGGTGTAGGCAGCCAACCCCGCATCGGACTGGAAGTTGAAGTTCGGGCTGTTGAAAAGTGACAAACCCTTAAGTGTACCTTCCGCAGCGATAGCCATTCCGACGAAATTGAAGCCACGGATGCTATCTGTATCAAAGGAGGGGAAGAATACAGTTTTGTAGAAATTCATGCCTTCAAACCAAACGATCAGGAAGGTAAACAGGATCCACACCAGATTCGGTTTCGGCAACTTCAAATTCTTCAGATTGCATCGACTCAAAAATTCAGGATCTTTTTTCAAGTTTCTGAAATCCAGAAATAGCAATCCAGCCAGTGCGATTAGGCTAATGAGGGTAGTTCCGACTAGGGTGATGCCGATGTTGCTCCAGTCGAGCAGAGACATCAGGAAAGTCTGAAGACCCATTCCCAGCGGGAAAGCAAGACTAAGGTATTCCAGCAAGGTGAATCTCGTGGAAATGGCCAGCATGATGGTCAGACCGATGAGTATCGTAAGAGAGATGCCTAGTATGATCATGACGGAAATGCGTTAACGGATTTGGGACTTATGGAGTGGAAGAATGTCTACCGGGTTTCGATGTTGTGGTTCGTAATCCAAATGGTCAAATCCCCATCCGTGGAGAACAAAAATGTATTGAGCCTTGGCATAGAACGGGTTTTTCCCCTTTTCCTGTTCGTAAACGATGGTACGCGGGTAAAGGAAGTGCGAAGCCCATGGTTTCATCCCGATCTCATACCTTAAGGACAGATCAGTTGTTTTCTGTGTCAGAATAAGTGGGGGTGGAAACAAAATAATGGCATTGGATGGTGTGTTGTCACGAATCATTTTCAAAATCATAAACTCAGTCCCGATTTTGGCTTCGTATTTGGTATCGTAAGCAATCTGACGTTTCATTCTCGGATCGCTAATGCCTCGAGTACGGTTGTTGATTTCATCTTGGACCACGCCGCAATACTTGTAGCCATCTTTCAGAAGCCCGTTATAGACCCAATTGTAGGCAACGACATTTTTATTGCACCAGACAAGAAACATAATGGCAATCAAACCAAAAAGCAGATTGTATGGTTTGAAAAAGAAGGTGAACCAGCTACCAGAGGTAGGGATTTTTTCAACGGCAGGTTTTTGTATCGGTTTCCCCGACGAAGCCTTCCTCGTGGTGGTTTGACTCTTGCCAGGTGTTGAAGGTTTGGGTTTCATTGTAATGGAATTATGGAGTGAACTATGAGTTTGACTTTTTGAAGATTTATTAAATCCATCCATGAAATAACTTAAACCATGCAGCCCTGATAATAAACCAAAGGTGTCTGAGTACCGTTGGAAGCCAACCGTAATAATGGGTCATGATTCGAAAGCGTTCTTTCAAGGATGCCTTCATCTTTTTCTTGGAAACACCGCCGTCTAGGAAATGAGAAAGAATCTGGCCGGTGTTATGGATGACTGTTGCTTTTTTGAGGCAACGGATGGTCCAATCAAAATCACTGGAATACCTGTATTTTAAATCAAATTCCGAAGCCAGTGTGCGCTTGACCAACATGGATTGGTGACAGACCAGCATGCCCATCCGGAAGCTTTTCCAGTTGAGCTTCTTGGGTGCTTTCAATCGTCGTTCGCCCATGACCGCACCGGTGGAATCGACAATCAGCGTTTCACCGTAAATGAAGTCAGGGCTTATTTTATCCGATGGAATGGACATGAATAGTTCATTCAATGTTTGCGGAGAGGCAAGGGTGTCACCTGCGTTTACAAACCATACATAATCACCCGAAACCAGCCTCAACCCCTTGTTCATGGCGTCATAAATTCCCTTGTCAGGCTCACTGACCCAATGCATTGGGATGCCTTTTGCGGAGAAGGCGGCAACATATTGTCCGATTTTATCGATGGTTTTGTCATTCGATTGACCATCAATCACCACATACTCAAAGTCTATAAAACTTTGATTCAGAATGCTGTTGACCGTTCTGTCAAACAGATCGCCAGGATTGTATGTAATGGTGATGATGGATACTCTCATGAATCATTAGGATTTTGCAGCACGTTTATTTTTTCTGTTTTCGAAATACAGTCCGGCTAAAAGGCCGATCATTACCAAACTCACCAAAATGGAAGCCCAGAGAGAAATCTGCGTACTTTTGGCATATAAGGTGTCTTCACAGCGAAACTCGATCTGATGCTTTCCTGCAGGGACTTTAAGACCCCTTAGAATGTAATTGACACGGATCGGAGTCACTTCAACACCATCCACATAGGCACGCCAAGTCTTATAAAAAACCTCTGAGAAAACGCACAGGTTCTCAAATTTTGCATTGTAACTGTAAACCAACTTTTTGGGAGAATAGCTCGTAAGAAGCACGGAGGAACTATCGCTTTTTCCGATCACATCCATCCCCAGCGTCTTTTGCCAAACCTTGTCGATGATAGCCACCTTGCGAGGGTCAAAGTTGGTCAGGGCATTGATTTCTTCATCAGGTGAATTCACCCATTGAATACTTTCAACGAACCAGGCATTCCCCAATGCACCTGGATTCTGCTGAACAGTAGATCCGCCTTGTTCGGTCGGAACGATGACATAACGGGTGTTCAGCATGTTCAGCACTTTCATATTGACACCTCTGTTCGATAAATGATAATCGATGATGTCTTGATAACGACGGAACTTGGCTGGGCTGTACCCGCCAATGGATTTGTGGAAAAAGGAGGTCTTGGATTCATTGAAGGTGTTGGTTGCCAAATTCAAAACACGGTAGTCAGGGTCTTTATCCTGTAGGATTTTTAAGTCATTTTCAGTAGGAGTGATGGCTTTGGCTGTACGTTTGGGCAGGAAGCTATCGTCGTTCAGGAAGCGTTTGTCAACCGACCATAAATCAACTAAGATCAGCAACCCCAACGCACTTAGGAGTAAAGCAGGCTTAATTTTTGCTTTCAGGAACAGCCAAATCATGCCGACCGCCAATAAGATGTAGATGAGCGATCTCCAAGCATCAGATGTCAGCATGTGTTTGCGGTCCTCTTGCATGGCTTGAACCAACCAGGATGGGAAACTAGCATCTGTGGCTCCTGTAAAGCTAAACATGCTTCCCCCGAACAACGCAAACAACAGGCATAAACCACCAGTAATGCCAGCGGCAATATAAACAGGTTTGAGCATGCTTGCTTTGTCCTTACGCGTCCATATTTCCTTGATTGCCAAAATGGCCAGTGTCGCCATGGTCACTTCTACGATGACCAATGCCATGGAAGGCGTGCGGAATTTGTTGTAAAGAGGCAAGTAGTTGAACAGGAATTCATTTACACCCTCAAAATTTCGTCCCCAGGAGAGAATCAGGGCAATAATGGTAGATATCAGTATCCACCAAGGTTCTGGACCCTTGACGATGATCAGTCCCAATACAAAGAGGAAGCAAATGATGGCACCGATGTAAACCGGGCCGGAAGTACCAGGCTGGTCCCCCCAATAAGCAGGGGATTGTTTGCAGAATTGTTCGCCTTGGCCAGTTTGGCGAAGGGCTTCATAGGTTTTGGAATCTCTTCCGATGTCGTATTGAGAGCTGCCGCCATAAATGTTTGGGATCAAAAGTGTCATTGATTCCGCTTTTCCGTAGCTCCACATAAATGCATAATCAATCTCTAAGCCTGATTTCTCTTTTACACCATTGGGATTTTGTTTCAAAACAGCACCTCCTCGCATCGTTTCCTTGGAGTAATCAGCTGTCGGAAGCAAGCGGTCCATTGCCGGCAAGACAGCCAACACAGCTACAACGACCAAAATCAACGAAGACTTGAAAAAGTCTTTTACGGTGTGTTCTTTAATCGCGTAAATAAAGTAAACAATACCTAATACCAAAATGATGATGAGCAGGTAGTAGCTAATTTGCTGGTGATTCCACAACACATTCATTCCCGTAAAGAACAGGGTGATCAGGCTTCCCAGAAGGAATTTCTTTCGGTATGTAAGTATGATGCCACCGATGATTGGTGCCATCGTGGCCATCACAAGGCCTTTGTTTACATGGCCGGCATCCAAAATAATCAGGTTATAGGATGCCAAAGCGTAGGCAATCGCACCGATTATGCTTAACCAAGAAGAGCAACCGATAGCAAGCAAGAAGATGTAAAAGCCAAGCATATAGAGAAAAAATACCCCCACATGCAGTGGTGGCAGATTCAACATGAGGATTTTTGCAAATTTTTGGAAAATATTGTTTGTATTCGGCATATAGGCATAGTTTGCCGGCATGCCGCCAAACATGGCATTGGACCAAAACGCATATTCTCCGGTTTTGTCGTGATATTCGCGTAGGTCGTTTCCCCAGCCAAGACTACTGGTGACGTCACCCTGCGGCAAGTCTTTGTTTTCGAACATGACAGGTGAAAAATAGAAAACAGCCAATGCGAAGAAAATCACAATGGCCAGCAAATGCGGCAGGTACTTCTTAAAATTAAAGCCTTTCATGTTATTGGTTTTTACGGGTTTGCTTTAGGATTGTATGGTTTGTGCATGAACACGTTCTATGATATCTTTCCAAAACGTTTCATACTCGTATTTTTCGAAGGCGTGGCACGTAAATGGAAGCTGATTACCAATCAGTTCGTAGGTGTAAGATGGTTTTTTCTCCAGACAGAAACGGGCTCCTGTCAAAACATCTGGTATGTTCAGCTTCAGGGATGTCCCCTGGAAGGCTTCCGCCCAAAAGCAATCTTCATTGACCCGTTCATCCGTATAATGTTGCAGAATGTACTCTACCGATTTTCGGTCAAAGGTAAGCAATAAAAGCATTTGGAGGGTTCTAAGAAATTGGGAGAAGAATGCTTTTTTTCGCATGCTAACGATAAAAAACCAAGAAGACTTGCGGGGGAAAGGCTGGTCGAAAGCGTTCAGAAAAGTGGAAACCTTCCGAAGTGAAACGCCGCCATTACCCACTTTCCAAAGTTTATTTCCTTCATAATTGACTCCATAATGTTTGAACCAAGGAGCACCGATGTAATCGTATCCCTTATTACACCAGTAGGCCAGTTCGTCCCTGAATACAAAACCATCAAGCTGATAAATCAGGATGTAGTCATATTCGGCAAACCGAGCGTAGAATAGTCGACTTAAAAGCAATTTGCTGTAGGTAAAAACGTTATCGAAATAGGAACTATCAAAATAGTACACCTTGAATGGTTTCTTCTCTTGCAAAAACAGATCCTGGTATTCGCTGATGTCCACATCTCTATGGGTGACTAATGTAATGTTGTAGTTTTTCAGTACTCTGAGGCATTGAATCAGCGAAATCACCTCGGTCTGGCTGAGGGTAGGTGAATAGACTGGTATGACTACGTTGACCTGCATTTTATTTGTGGACTACGGCAAAAAAGACAGGATGTAAAAGGCGGTGAGGCATCGTACCGTTGATCTTTCGGGCGCTTCGGACAAAGAACCAAAGACACTTTTGCATCATCGACTGTAGTTTCGATTTTGGTCCATTATCCAGAAAGTCAAAACCACGACATTCAATCGTTGAAAAACCGGCAAGATGGAGCATTTGAACCAGGCTTCGTTCCGTATAACCGGCTTGGTGGGTGAAGTCATCGAACATAAAGATATTGGCGGTAATGGATTGCATGTTGGGCACCTGAACAATCAGGACACCATCCTCGGTCAATGCTTTACGAACGGCAGACATGATTTCAACGGTCTGATCCTTAGGGATGTGTTCCACTACGTCACACATTGTTATGAGGGAATATTTTTGACCTTTCAGAAAGGCGGGCAAGTCATTTGCTAAAAAGCCGTTGAATCCCAACTCTTTGACAAAATGTACGACCGATGCTGAAATATCAACTGCCTGTAGGTTCGTATAACCCAATCCGGAAAGACAGGACAGCATTTCTCCTTTGCCGGGTCCGATATCTAGGATGTCGGCTCCTTTGTCTTTGGGGAAGTAGCGTTTGTAATTTTTCTCAAACTGGCGGATTTTGGAAACAGTCTGTGCGCCGCTTCCTAAACCGATGTTAATATAGTTCTCATAAATGTCCATGTTCTTCTATATTAGAGCCTGTGTTAGGCTATGCTCATGGGTTCACAGGTATGCAAAGATACATTTTTCAGTTCGAAAAATGGCCTCCCAATTGATAGAATCTAATTCACTTAGTCGTGAAGAATTTCACACGCAAGCAGATAGAAAAAGTGATTCGGCATTGATAGGTTAGCCTGCTGAGTCAATACTCGTTCTATTTACCTAGTCTGTATTGCTATACCTGTTTAATGATTCCTACGGGTATATACGTTGGATCCCATACTCCATTGGGCATACCGCAGTTTGGGTTGTTAAAGTAAAATGAAGGTAACTTATCCTGCAGGAAACGGGACCCTTTAATATGGGAGAAAATTTGCTTATAACTAGTATAGTTGGATGATACCGTTGGAAAATCAAATAGCTTTTTCAACTCTGATTCGCTGTAACAATAGCCTTTGGAAGGTTCATGCCACCATGTTTTTTCTTCTGCGGCGCTGGTGGTGATGAACATGGAAGCACCTTTCTTTAGTACGCGTTTGAATTCGTCGATGGAAAGCGAAAGTGTTTCCATGCTTTCATTATGCTCGATGGCACTGGTGGAGACGATGGCATCGATGGAATGATCGGGTATAAAATCCAGGTTGGAAAAATCGGCCGTGATAAACGTAATGCTACCGTAAGGTACAAACTTTGTTTTTATATATTCAAAGACATAGCTAGGATTTAACACTTTTAGAATGTTCAGGATTCTACCTGGGAGATTTTTTTTCTTTTGCTTTGCATGTACGGTGTTCAAGTGCTTGATATAATCGTTCGTAAAAACACGGTTACTTTTAGACTGAATCTTGAATATCCTCGCATAGCGTGGTGGAATCGGCCTTTCATTGAAATCAATGCTTAATACTGTATACCCTAAACTGGCAAGGAGAAACTGCATCATGCCCGATCCTGCACCTGCATCGATGATGGTTGCATGTGGAGGCAGATTCAGTTTCTTGATTTCTCGTACTTGCCAAATAAGGTCTAAATAATAATGCCAACCAATTTCTGCCTTAAACACAGTCAGCCAATGCTGAACGAGTTGAAATTCTTTAGCTTGGAGCAAACTAGTATCCAACAACTCTAATTTGTTATTTTCCATGGGTTTCAAGTTTTTTTTTTGCAAGTTTAAGAGCTTCTTCGTAGTTGATTTTTTGAAAGATATCCAACTTCCCATCTATAGTGGCGTCGTATATGCTGCGATCATTTTTTTCATAGATGTATTTGGCAATGGAGTAGAAGATTTCTGACTTTTCCAAATCGGCTAAATGCCAATCTTGACCTTTAAAATAATTGGGGTCGAAATGATTTTGATCATCACCGTTCAAGTGTTGCTTCTCGTTGGCTTGACCGGTTTGGGCAAAATTATGGTCGACACCTACCAGGAATACCCGCTTGAAGCCCATGAAATAAGCTATTTGCATGGCAACGTAGGTGACGGTGTAACCTGGAGTGATGCCTTTCGTGATGTCCTTGTAAAAGAGGTCTTCGTCGAGGAGATCGCAGATGGCAAAGGTGTTTTTGGAGCGGATCTTGTTTTTCCACTTGGCTTTCTGAGCCAGGAAGGTGGGGCAATCGCTCGTGTTGAAATAGTCTTTACTTTGCTCGATGACTAGGGAATTGACAGCGACATGGTAGGATAATTTCAAAGGTTGGCGCTTAAAAATAAGATAAATTTTATTCAGGCCAAAGGTATGATAATCGTTCAGGAGGGTTAAGTCCATCTTGTTCAGTGAGGGGCCGTTGCCGATGATGAAACAATCTTCACCCGAATGGATGTTTCGGAAAGTTTCCAGTTGTTTATACAAGGATTTTTTCCAGTGACGGATAAATAGTTTATTGCTTAAAGTCTTAATTACCATATTGATAAGGCTTAAATGTTGAAAAATAGATACACCAGAATGATGATCGTTGGTAGTAAGGACGATTTTGTTTCGAAGGTTATGAAATTCATTTTAAAGAACGAATAGGAATGATAAGCGGTGTACCAACAGTAAAACAGAAGATTTCCCGCCAGCATTCCAATGGGATAACTGATGATGCCCAGATTGGTATAGCGCATGAGTAGGATGGTGGTCAGGATAAAAATGATGCCGGTGATGCCGTTGGCGATGTGCCAAACAATGTTGTTGGTCAGGCTGTGCAATTGGATGTGCATGGCTCCGTAGCGTTCGGTGTAAAATGCCAAGACGAGCAGCAGGTAGAGGGGGCCGCTGACCAGTGTGATGTGACTGTGTATCATGCCGAGCAGGATGTTGCCCATAAGACCTAGACCGACAGTGGCGATAGCAAAGACGCTCAGTGAGAGGAACATGCCTTGACGGGCAAGTCCCAGGATTTCGTTTTTCTTGTTTTCGGCGAAAAGCCGGCTCATCAGGGGTATCTTGCTGTAGAAGGGGGCTATGCTGAAGTTCTTGATCAGGTCGAGGAGCCGCAGGGTAAACAGGTAGGAAGAGGTCATCGCGGAATTGCTGGACTGACCGACAATGATGCCGCTCACTTGTACGACACCATAGGACATCATGACCCCCAGCCAGGAGCGCCAGGCAGCCGGGAACAGGGATTTGAGGAGTTCCTTATCCATTTTTAGGGTCTTGAAGGTGGTGACGATGCCTTCGTTGTAGCGTCTGGTGAGGTAGCGGTTCCTAAAGATGGACAGCAACGCAAAGATTTGCTGGGTGAGTATCAGGTAGAAATAGGAATTGGAGACGCTCAGGACGATGAACAGCGCAACAATGGAGCCTAGGGAGAAGAACGTTTCCCAGCGGCGCAGGAGAGCTATCTTGTTGACTCCCTGCAAGAAGATGTTGTATTTGCTGTAATAGATATTGAAAAAGGTGACCACAACCACCACGGCGAAGGAAAGCCAGCCATAGATGCTTTCGTTGGTCAAGCTGATGGGCTTTTTCAAACCGAGGAAACCGAAAATTAGGAATGCGACAGTGAACAAGAAGGCCAGATACAGAAACATTTTGGACGTGGTGGCGTAGATGCGTTCGACCAATTCCCAATTGGGCCCTTCCTTCCGTTCGAGTTTGGTATCACTGTCAAATTTTTCAATTTTCTTTAATCCGCCAACTGCGTAGGAAATAACTCGGATAAATGTGTTGCTGAATCCCAGGTCGGCCAGGCCCTGAAAACCGATGAAGATGTTGAGCATGAGCCATACGGTGATGTCCTGCTGTGGAAACTTCGTGGTGATGATGGGCAGTATGGCTATGGCATACAGGCTCTTAGTGATGAAGCTCCCCCAGGTGGTGATGGTGGGAGAGTTCCAAATTCTGGCTAAAAAGGGATTCTTGGGTGCTTGCATTAATCAATGAGGTGAAAATCGGGCAGGTTTTCGCTGTAGGTGTTCAAGCTATCGTGCTGACCGACAGGCATATCATTATACTTGGGTCTAATAGAGAGCAGCTTTCCGAGTTTGCGCAGGTTGACGGCCATTCTCAGGGCCAGGGTCGGGTATTTCTCGGTTTGCAACAGGTGTTCGTTTTCCTGCAAAGTGCGGTCTCTGAGGGTGGGCGGCAATACAGTCGGGAGGCTGTTTTCCGTATCGCGTACCAAGATATTGACACCGTCCCACCAGCCTGATTTGGCTTTCTTCAGGGTTTCGGCATCCATATTGTTGGGGTGCGAGGGGGTATACGCTTCGAAAATAAGTTTGAATTCCTTGTTAGCCTGCAGGAAGTCACTGTTTGCCAGACGGACGTGGCGGTAATTGCTATCGTCGATGAGGATGATGGCGTTTTCTGCCAGGTAGGGTTGAATGAGCAGCAGGCACATCAATTGGCTGCGGTAGTCGTGGGGGCCGTCTACAAAGAAAATGCCGACCTTTTTTTTCCCCAGATAATCGCCCAGGTTGTTGAGGGCATCTTCGTAATCGCGGTTGATGAGGTGAACGTTTTTAAGCTTCAATTTGCTGATGCGTTCGTTGACGATGGTTTCGTTTTTATGGTCTGGATCGAAAAAGGCGAAGTTGTCGATGCCGTAGACTTCGCTATTGCTCAGGTTGTTGGCTACGGAAAGCAGAGAAAGCCCCTGAAAGACACCGACTTCCAGATATACTGTGTTTTCGTTGAGCTCGATTTTGGAAAGGTTGATGAGGGTACTTAGTAATTTTTCGCCGGAGAATCCACCCAATACGTCATTGACTGGGGCTGGGTTGGTGTTGGCATCTAGAATGGCTTGTCGGATGTTGTCGAAGTTTTTCAAGGCTGTTAAAATTTAAAAGATGGATGAAATTAAGTTTTCTGGGGTCAGCGCATCGTTGAACAAAGGCTGATGGTTGATGTAATTCAGGCAGTCCTCAGCAGCTCCAAGTTCCATCAGGTAGCGGGATTTATGAGCGGATGCACCCATGTGAGCTGTAAAAATGACATTGTTGAGTGTCAGCAGGTTGCCTTCGTAGGGTTCTGTGTTGAAGACGTCGAGGGCTGCACCGTTGAGGTGGTCCTGCACAATGGCGTCGTAAAGTGCAGCCTCGTCCACGACAGGACCGCGTGAAGTATTAATGAGGTAACTTCCTGTTTTCATCCAGGACAATACTTCTCTATTGACGTATTGGAAGGTATCTTTGTTACTGGGTATGTGCAGAGTGACCAGGTCCGACTGTTGGAACAGGGTCCTTTTATCAACCAGTTCGATGCCTTGGCTTTTGGCAAACTCAGTCTTGTCGGCAATTTCGGTGGCCAATATTCTGGTATTGAACGGTTGCAGCAACTTGACCACTTTGGCTCCGATGCGTCCCAGGCCTACCACACCAATGGTCATTTCCTCGAGAAGGAAACCCAGGTAACGATTCCAAGCGTCTTCGCGTACGGAACGGTCGGATTGCAGGATGTAACGGCTCAGATTCAGGATATTGGCTACGGTCAGCTCGGCTACACCCTGGGAGGGGGCATCCGGGGTATAGGTTACGGTGACGCCTTTTTCCAGGCAGTAATTCAGGGGGACGTTGTCCAAACCGATACCCACGCGGCAGATGGCTTTGACCCTCGAGTTCTCGAGCGCTTCGACGGGGTAGTTTTCGGTACCGGCGATGATGATGTCGAAATCTTTGATTAGGGCATGCACTTCAGAAGTCTTGAGTCGACGGTTCAATGGGTTGTTAACGATCTCGTGCCCCGACTGTTCCAGTAGTTGCAGGGGTTTGTTTCCACATTTTCCGAAGGGGTAGGTTGTGATGAGTATTCTGTATTTTTCCATGTTAGAGTTCCTGATAAAGCATAAGTATTTCGGCCAGTTTGTAGGAGAGTCCGTCCTTGAGTTCAAGGGCTTCGATACTGGGTATGTCGAAGAGGTATGGATTGTTGCCGGTACGGTGTTTGCTCTGTTGGTACGATTCTTTCGTAAAGATGTAAAAACAGGAGTTTTCTTCGTATACGGGCTTGAGATCGCGTGTTCTGACCAGATTGTCCTCATCGTGGTTGATGGGTTTGAAGGCGTGATCGTAGAAGCGGTTCTGATAGGTGTTTACCGAAAACAAGGAATCGTAATGGTCTTCGAGTTCAACAAACTTTTTAAGTGCCTTGGCTATGGTTTCTTTTTTGAGCAGGGGCTTGTTGACGTGGGTTTGGATGAAAATTTCGCTGTTGTCAGTCTGGGTTAGGTCGTAGGCAATGATGTCGTTGACGTTGGTATCGCTTTTGGACAGGCTTTCGAGGCGTTGAATGTATTTTGCTTTCTTGTAGAATCTGGGAAGCTCTTCCTGGAGTTCTTTGATATCGGTATCCACCAGTACCTCATCGATGGCGAAGATATTTTCGAGTTTATCGAGCAGCGTCCGGTACAGGGGTTTGTTGTTGAACAACCTTAGGGTACCGTTCGGTTTTTCGGTTTCAGCCTTGATAAGGACAATAGCCGTTACTTTTCTGTCGTAGATCATGATTTTAGCGTTTTAACTCGTTTTGGATGGTTTGTACAGCGTTGCGGCAATTGGTTCCCAAAATGGTAATATCCAGGCTGTAAGCAATCAGGTTATAGCCCATTTGGTACTTCTGCAGGACTTCATCCGTGTTGGGTTGCACCACATGTATGCCGTTTATAAGGTTGTGTTTCCGGCAAATACCGATAATATGTTCCAGCGCGGCTATGTAGTCAGGATGGTTGAACTGGGCGGTGATACCCATGGAGGCGGTCAGGTCGTATGGACCGATAAAGACAGCGTCGATGCCTTTTACGGAAGCAATTTCTTCAAAATTCTTCACACCGTCGATGTGTTCAATCTGGATGGCAATAAAGATGTTCTCTTCGGCACCGGCCATGTAGTTGTCGAAATTGAAACCATAATCGTGACTTCGGCCATAACCAACGCCACGACGTCCCTTGGGTGGATATTTGACGGATTCGACCAGATACTCGGCTTCGGCTCTGGTATTGACCAGGGGTGCGATGACGCCGAGCGCGCCCGCATCCAGATAGCGCTTGGTGTCAGTGTATTGGTTGCCCTGCATCCTGACCAGCGGGGCGCATCCCGGATTGCCGGCTTTGATAGCCTGAAACAGCAGCAGGGAGGTGTAGTAGTCGAGGGCCGAATGTTCGGCATCGAGGCAGAGAAAATCGAAACCGGACTGGCTCATGATTTCTGTAACAATGGGACTGACGGAGTTGATCCAGCTTCCGAGGATCAGGTCGTTGCCACCGTTCTTAAGGCGTTTTACTTTCTCAATGAATTCCATAGTATTGATTTTATTCGTTGAATTTCAATGCGTTGTATAATATTTCGACCGGATGCAAGGCGGTACGGCCTGTTCCGTCCTTGATTTGTTGCCTGCAACTGGTGCCTGGTGCGGCAATCTGAATCTCTTCGGATGTTGCGCGGATGGTTGGAAAAAGGACCTCCTCTCCAATCGACATGGACATTGCATAGTGCTCCTTATGGTAACCGAAGGCTCCAGCCATGCCGCAACAGCCCGAAGGTATGACATTTACCTGATAATTTACAGGCAGTGACAACATGATTTTGGAGGGTTCTACAGAGGCTATTGATTTCTGATGGCAGTGGCCATGCAAATAGATGCTGCTGGCTCGGTCGGTGAATTTTTCCGAGCGGATGCGTCCTGCGTTGATTTCGCGCACGATAAATTCGTCGTAGAGCAGTACGTTTTTTGACAGAGCAACGGCATTGGCTTTTTCGGGACCTGCCAAATCGATGTATTCGTCCCTGAAACTAAGGATGCAGGAGGGTTCGATGCCAACAAGTGGACATTCGGCGCTTATTTTGTCGTGCAACAATTTTATGTTGGTCTGAGCCAGTTTCTTCGCTTTTTTTACCATACCAGTTGAGAGTTCCGTTCGGCCACTTTCGACGTGTTCAGGGCAAGCTACCCTGTATCCTAATTTATGGAGGAGCTCGATAAAACGGATGCCTATGGTAACATCGATGTAGTCGGTAAATTCATCAATAAAAACGTAGACAAGGGGCTTTTGTTGTTGGTTTGATTCTTCTTTTTTAAGTGCTGTCTTGCACCATTCGGTCAGGGTGAATTTATAAAGCTTGGGCAAATCGCGTTCGGGAGCAAACTTTAACAGGCGCTTAATCAGGCCTGCAGTGAGCGGGCGGCTGATGATTTCGTTGTAAAGTGTGGGAAACAGCGAGCCCAGCTTCTCCACCTTGGACAGGTTGGCAATGAGTAAAACCTGAAGGGGGATGTGTGTCTCGTCGTAGTGGTGTTGCAGGTATTCTGCCTTAAGACGGGCCAAATCCACGTTCGAAGGACATTCCGATTTACAACCTTTGCAGCTTAGACAATCGGCCAGTAGTTCCAGTACTTCGGGTTGGCTGAAGGGTCTTGAATTCTTGGGTGCGATAAGGTATTCCCGCATGAGGTTGGCCCTAGCGCGGGTGGAGTACTTCTCGTCGTTGGTAACTCTGAACGTAGGGCACATGACACCTCCGAACCGAGTAGCCTTGCGACAGTCTCCAGCACCGTTGCATTGCTCGACGGCCGAAAGCCAGCCCTTTTGTGCCGAAAAATCGAAATAGGTTTCCACATCCAATAACTTTGGAACATACCGCAGTTTGCTGTCCATGGGTTCAGTCGCTGTAATCTTGCCCGGATTGAACAGGCTGTCGGGATCGAAGGTTTTTTTGACATCTACAAATAATTGGTAGGCTTCGGGGCCAAACAATAGGGGAAGGAATTCACCCCGCAAACGACCGTCGCCGTGTTCTCCGCTCAAGGAGCCTCTGTATTTTCGGACAATCAGGGCGGTATCGGTTGCAACCTTTCGGAACGTTTCACGGTCTTTGGCGTCTTTCAGATTGAGTATGGGTCTTAGGTGCAGTTCGCCTGTACTGATGTGGGCGTGATAGACGCATTTAAGTCCGTAGCTGTCGAGCAGGACAGTCATTTCTTTCATATAGGCCGGCAGGAATTCCGGTACAACGGCTGTATCTTCGATCAAGGAAACAGGCTTGGCGTCGCCAGGCATGGTGGAAAGCAGTCCCAGACCCGCTTTTCGCAAACTCCATACCTTTGCAATGTCGTTTCCGTAAATACGGGGGAAATGGTAGCCGAAGCCTTGTTGGATCATGGCTGCCTCGATGGCGTCTGCTTTTTGGTCGACGAGCATTCGTTCGGCTTCGGTCAGCTCAATGACCAGAATGGCAGCTGGTTCACCCTTAATGAAGAATCGGTTTTTATTCTGAGCGAGGTTGCTTTTGCTGAGCTCGAGGATGGTGCTGTCTATGAGTTCGATCGCTACCGGTTTATGTTTGAGAGCCACCAGATTGGCGTGAAATGCTTCGTTCAAGCTGTTGCAATGCATGCAAATCACAGCGGTTTCGGGTAATGGAAGCGGCTCAAGGTTGAGTTTGGCTTCGGTGATAAAGGCTAGGGTACCTTCTGATCCACAAAGGAGTTTGCAGAGGTTAAGGCTGTCCGTTTGTTCCCAGTCGTCCCTGAGGGCATCGATGGCATACCCGGAATTTCTTCGGGTCAGTCGTTTGTCCGGGAAGTTGTCGTCGATAAGCTGCCGATTGGTCTTATTGGTAATGAGATCAATGATGCTGCGGTAAATGCGACCTTCAAGGGTGGTGAGTTTCGATTTCTCTTTGGCAGCCTTTTTGTCCAGTTTTTTGAAAACAACCTGAGTTCCGTCGCTCAGGATGCAGTTGGCTTCGAGGGTGTGCTCTCTGGTGCTACCGTAAACCAGCGAATGAGATCCGCAGGAATTATTGCCTATCATACCTCCAATGCAGCATCGGTTAGAAGTGGAGGTTTCTGGTGCAAAAAACAACCCATACGGTTTGAGGCAAGCGTTTAGTTCGTCCAGCACCACGCCAGGCTCTACCTTCACCCATTGTTCTTCAACATTGATTTCCAGTATATTATTCAGTAGTTTGGAGACATCCACCACTAGCCCATTGCCTACCACCTGACCGGCCAGAGAGGTACCTCCAGCTCGTGGTATAAGGGGTAGTTTGTTGGCTGCGGCGAATTGCACCAGCTTTAGCAAGTCTGCTTCACTTTTGGGCACGGCTACGGCAAGGGGTTCTTCCCTGTAGGCCGATGCATCGGTGGCATAAAGCATGCGGTGTAGCTGGTCGATGTAGAGTTCACCTTCCAGTTGCCCTGAGAGCATGGTGAGGTCTGTTGGGGTCATTTCGCCGATCCGAATTGTTTTGCCAAGGTTTCAGCTAGGATGAAATCACTCTCATCGTCTATGTCGACGGCTTCCAATTTGTTTATTTCGAACAAGTAAGGTTTGAGTCCGATGCGCTTGTTGTCTGCAGCATGAAACGATGCTTTGGAGAACAGGTAGAGGTTGGAGTTTTCTTCAAAGATGGGCGGTAAATCCTGGGTGCGGATCAGCTCAGCTGGATTGTGGTTGATGGCCTGTGCATTCTGCCAATAGAAGCGTGACAGGTACCGAGTAACTCCGAAGACGGAATCATAGCTTTGTTTCAGTACTTCTTCGTATTGTTCAATGGCTCTGGTCAGCGTTTCGACCCTCAGCAAGGGATTTGTCGTATGGGTTTGCAGGAAGTGTTCCTGTTCCGGAAAGCTCTTGAGATCGAAATCGATGATGTTGTTCATGGAGACGAAGTCGCCTTGCAATTCGGTGGGACGCCAGTTGATTTGAACTTTGCTGAACGTTTTGGTTGCCATGTCAGCTATGCGGTTGCTATCGGTGTTGATGACGATTTTTGTGATCCTCTCGGTGTGTTGCAGAGTCCGCACGATGGCGAAAAACAAGGGGTCACCATTGAATGGCTTGATATTTTTATTGGGTACTCGCTCGGAGTGGGCTTTCATGGGGACTAAAGCAATTATTTCCATAGGTCTGATATCTATTGCTAAGTTTCTATGTTTGAGTAATGTTACGCTGCTGTATCGTTAGCATGCATCGAGAATGATTGTTACTCAATAGATGCTGCAATGTACGAAGATTTTTTAAGATTTTGGGCTATTTGTTGAGATTGTCACTTTGAGAAATGAGAGGCAATCTCTACCTTTGACGTTTTCTAGCTTCAACCCTCCACTAGTACAATATGGTTATCCAGAGAATCGCTGTCCTTCTAACCTGCTTCAACCGTCGGGAAAAAACACTGAAATGTCTTGATAGTGTATACGCTCAGAAGGTAGCCGACAGTGTTCGGATGGAGGTTTTTCTTGTTGACGATGGCTCCAAAGACGGAACTTCCGATGCTGTACGGTTACGATTTGATCAGGTGACTATTTTGACAGGTGATGGAAATCTGTTTTGGACAGGTGGAATGCGCAAGGCTTGGAGTGTGGCCTTAAAAACGGGTAAATTCGACTACTTCTGGTTAATCAATGACGATACTGTTATGTATCCTGACGCATTGGAGAATCTGTTGAAGGCAGATGCCTATGCTATGGAAAAATTCGGTAAGTCTGGCATCTATTCGGGTAGCACGCTGGATCCTAAAACAAAATTGCATTCTTATGGTGGAGAAAAGTTGAAAAGCATTGACAACTATGCAGCGGAGTCCGTTTTGCCAAATGGAACCTATCAATCCTGCGAGTTTACCAATGCCAATATTTTACTTGTTCCGCACTCAGTTGTTGAAAAAATTGGAATATTTTCGGAGAAATACATCCAATCCATCGCTGATTATGACTATTCGATGCGGGTGGTCCGGGCAGGTCTTCCTGTGTTGATTTTACCCGGATATGCCGGTGAATGCGAATATGACCACACCAAATATGAAGAGGCTGAAATTCCACCCTTAAATAAGCGTATCCGGAATTTGTATGGTCCCAAGGGTTATTCGTACAACGAGTTTCTGTATTTTGTCAAAACCTTTTTTCCGAAAAGGTATCTGAACACCTTTGTCACGTTTTGGATCCGAACTTTTTTTCCGACTCTTTGGAGGCGTTGGAAACGAAAAAAAATTGCTTAATCTTTTACGGTTTTTCCGATTGACGTAGTAAATGTTGGTAAATGCCCAACGACTTGGCCAATTTTGTGGCGATTATTCTCCATGCTGGTTTGTGGGTGAATTTTCGGAAAGCAATTCGTATGCCCTCATCTATCGAGTCTAAGTGTTTTAACTTTGGCAATTTTGTAGGGAAGGAAACAACCTGATTTGTTTTCATCGCCCCTCCGTTATAATGTACACCTGATCCGTCCCTGCCTATGTTATGGGTAAGTGAGTGAACGGGCATTACAGTATACATGCCACTTTTCCAAATGCCGTATGAAACCCTCAGGTCCCAGATTTCAGGGTCTTCTTTAAAGGTTCTCAACCAATCTTCACCATGTTTGGCAAATTCTTTCCAGATAATCGGGTCGTTCAAATCCCGTTTGATTTCATCCGGTTCAACCGAAATTTTATCCCAGGCCCTTTTCCAGGTTCCCCAACCCCAGGCACAGGAACGGCTCAACAGATAAACGTCATCTTTAAAGTTTGGAGGCATCTTGAATGCTGAACGATAGGCTCCGATGCTAAAAATGGAGGAATCGTTTTCGTAGAACGTGAGCGCCTGGTTCATGTATTCGAGAAAAAGAGGGGAAACCAGAATGTCATCCTCAACGATGATGCAACGGCTATGAAGTGAAAGTACCAGGTCGATGGCAGAAAGTACAGACAAGCTACACCCTTTGTTTACTGAGCTTTCGTGAAGAATAATAGCTTTGAATCCATCTGCTTTCCGTATAATGTCACGTACCTGGTTCACAGATGAATCATCCATTGGACCTCTCGACGCATCCGAGAAAATGTGCAGTTCACTTTCGATAGCCAGAGGGTTTTTTTTCAACGATTCCAAAACTTGACGGGTATGATCGGGTCGGTTGAAAACAATAAATAGTATCGGAGCTGGACTAAATAGGACTTGCATTTTATTAGGTAATCAGTTGAAAATCGTTTTTAGTACAATATCTGTTCCACCACTGCCATTTACTACCATTTCACCGGCTTTTTTACCTGCGCTAATACGGTTGGATGTATCCGTATCAAGTGCTTCCAACTGCTCAATGCACGCAGCCTGAGAGTCTATCGTGAACGCACCGCCACAAGCCAGTAGCTCTTTTGCTTCATGGAATTTGGCGAAATTGGGGCCAAAGATGACAGGAATACCGTATACGGCTGCTTCCAGCGTATTGTGAATGCCGGTACCAAAACCACCGCCAATATAGGCAATGTCTCCGTAACGATAGATGGAAGACAGCAAACCGAAACAATCGATGATGAGGCAGTCACAAGCAGCTGCTTCTTCAGGAGTGGTTTTTGTATAACGCAGAAAGGGCCGTTTCAATTGCGCTTCGATCGACAAAAGATGTTCTTCATGAATTTCGTGCGGGGCTATGATCAGTTTCAAATTCGGATGCTCATTGAAATAGGGGATGAAAAGCGCTTCATCTTTGGGCCAGGAACTTCCGGCAATGAGCACATTCCCTTTAGTGCTTTTAGCAAATAGATCTGCTATAGGCAAATTCTTGGCAGCGGCCTGGATTTCGAGTACCCGATCAAAACGAGTGTCGCCAGAAATGCTTACGTCATAGGTCCGTCCGATGGATGCAAGCAAATCGATCGAAGTCTGATTCTGAACAAATAAATGGGTGAATGAATTCAACATTCGACGATAGAAAGGCGCGTAGTTTTTAAAGAACAATTGCTCTTTTCTGAAAATACCTGAAACCAAATAAGTTGGAATCTTACGGCGTTTGAGCGCTGTCAGGTAATTGGGCCAGAATTCGTATTTAATGAAAAAGGCAGTTTGTGGCTGTACATAATTCAGGAAGCGCCGTACATTAAAGAGGGTGTCGAAGGGTAGGTAGCAAATCAAATCGGCACCTGCATAATTTTTGCGGACCTCATAGCCTGAAGGAGAGAAAAAGGTTAGTAATATGCTATACTCTGGGTGTTCACTCCGGATACGTTCCATGATGGGGCGACCTTGTTCAAATTCTCCAAGAGAGGCTGCATGAAACCAAAGCCAAGGTTTGGATTTGTCGATTCCATCGCGTAAAATACGCCATGTATTCCGTTGTCCGACCACCATTTTCCGTGCTTTCTTATGGAAAAGTGCGACAAAACGGAATAGGTATACATAAAGCAAAAAGCCGAGTTGGTACATGTTGGCGTATTTAGTTCAGTATTCTGATGGCTTGACGAAGACGAAGTAGTGTTTCTTCTTTTCCAATCATTCCGACTATGTCAAACAAATGAGGCCCTTTAGATTCTCCAACCAACGATAATCGGAATGCATTCATGACGGCACCCATCTTATATTCCTTTTGAGTGATCCAATCCAAGACAAGCGGTTCCAATACTTCGGGCGAAAAATCTGAAACATCATTCAGCACGCTGATTAATTCGTTCATCAGGCCTGCTGTTTCTGGTTTCCAGAATTTCTGGACATTTTTTTCAGCGTAGGTATCGGGACGTTTGAAGAAAAAGAAGCTTTGATCCCACAATTCCGTGACGAAACCGGCGCGTTCCTTAATGAATCCGATGGCTTTTTCCACATAGTTTTTTGAAAAACAAACTCCAGTGAAATCGGGAAAATCGGATTCGGATGTGGTGCAGATTGTTTTGTTTTTCAAGATTTCATCGAGTAAAATGGCTAGTTCTTTGTTCGATTTCTTTTGTAGGTATTGGTGGTTGAACCACTTCCCTTTTTCAAAATCGAATTTGGCACCACTCTTGCTGCATCGTTCCAGGGAGAACATTTCGGTGAGCTCCTCCATGGAAAGCAATTCTTGCTCCGTACCTGGGTTCCAGCCAAGCAAGGCAAGGAAGTTAACGACGGCTTCGGGAAAGTAACCGGATTCACGGTAACCGGAACTTTTATCGCCTGTCTTGGGATCTGTCCATTCGCATGGGAAAACCGGGAAACCGAGTCTGTCACCGTCGCGTTTGCTTAGTTTGCCGTTGCCATCGGGTTTCAGCAATAAGGGTAAATGTGCAAAGGCTGGCATGGAGTCTGTCCAGCCGAAAGCCTCATAAAGCAGGACATGCAGCGGTGCTGAAGGCAACCATTCTTCACCACGGATTACATGGGATATTTCCATCAGATGGTCGTCCACGATGTTAGCTAAATGGTAGGTAGGTAGTTGGTCTGCAGATTTATAAAGGACCTTGTCGTCCAGAACGGAGGAATTGACACGGACTTCTCCGCGGATGATGTCATTGACCAGAATGGTCTCATTGGGCTGAATCAGAAAACGAACCACATAGTTCTCGCCTTTGGAAATGCGGTTTTTCACTTCCTCTGCCGAAAGCGTAAGCGAATTTTTTAGTTGTAGTCTGGTGGAGGCGTCGTATTGGAAATTGCTGATTTCACCGCGTATTTTTTCCAATTCATCGGGTGTATCAAAGGCCATGTAAGCTTTGCCTGCAGCCAGAAGTTTGTCCACATAGATCTTGTAGATTTCGCGTCTTTCGGACTGACGGTAGGGAGCATGTTCACCACCGCGGCCCACGCCCTCATCAAAGGGGATGCCCAACCAGTTAAGCGCGTCGATGATGTATTCTTCAGCTCCTGGAACAAAGCGCTGGGTGTCGGTGTCTTCGATTCGAAGGATAAAATCACCACCGTTTTTTTTGGCAAACAAATAGTTGTACAGGGCGGTACGGACACCGCCGATGTGAAGCGGACCTGTAGGACTCGGGGCAAAGCGGACCCGTACACGTTTGGTTTCAGACATAGTGGTTTCTTTGTAGTTGGTTTTCAGCCTGCAAAAGTACGCTTTTTTAATAATTTATTTGTACTTTTATACACAAAGAACATCCTTATGAAACGGAAGAACTTCAGGGAGAACCTATCCCAGAACCTACTAAAAATAGCTTTTTTTGTATTGGCTGCGCTTTTGATCGTTCAGTCATTTCCGCGAGAAGGTCGTTTCCGCTATAGCTTTCAGGAAGGAAAGCCGTGGAGGTACGGTCTGATGACAGCACCGTACGATTTCCAGATTTATAAGACGGATGGGGAAATCAAGACCGAGACGGACAGTGTCATGCTAGACTTCAAGCCTTACCTGAGGATGGATACCGCTGTTTCAGCCACCCTCACTGATAAACTCAAGAGCGATTTCATCCAGAATTTTCAGGGGAAGATCCCGTCTCAATACGTTGCTTTCCTTTCCAAGCGACTTGCTGAAATTTACACTACGGGTATCCTATCAGCTACCGATCATTCCGCCATGCTGAAAGATTCCGTACAATCTGTATTGGTACTCAGGAATCGAATTGCCATGGAAAAATCGTTGTCGTCGTTCTATACAACAACTGCAGCGTATGAAGCGCTTTTTGAGAAGCTTCCTTTCAATATCAATTCCAGCGTATTAAAAACCTGCAAACTGAACAATTACATTCAGGAAAACATGATTCCGGATGAGCATTCCAATTTGAAAGCCAAAGAAAATTTCGAGAAACAGGTTTCACAGACTGAAGGCCTTGTTCAGCGGGGAGAACGTATCATTGACCGCGGTGAGATCATTTCTCCGGCTACTTTCCGAATTCTTTATTCACTGAAAAAGGTGGCGGAGGTACGTTCTGTCGCTTCCGGTGGAAGCGGTGTGGTGATTGGTCAGCTCGTGCTCGTTTTCGGCCTTTTCATCCTGCAATTTCTCTTCTTATGGTTCTTCCGGCCTTTTACGTATGAACGGAAAGCCAACGTTGTTTTCATCCTGATTCTCATTACAGGCATGGTGCTGCTCACCTCGTTGGTCGTCCATACCGGAGGCATCAATGTGTATATGATTCCATACGCCATTCTGCCCATCATGATTCGGACGTTTTTTGACTCCCGTACGGCTTTGTTTGCGCATATTATAACAGTATTGATTTCATCGACCATTGTTGCATCACCCTATGAATTTTTGTTGCTGCAAATTGCGGCAGGGATGACTTCCGTGTATTCGCTCAGAGACCTGACTCAACGTTCTCAGCTCGTGCTCTGCGCAATCCTGGTGTTGCTCACCTATGTAGTAATGTACCTGGGCATCTCGTTGATTCAGGAAGGATTCGTCAGTCGGGTCAATTGGAAAATGTTTTTGTATTTCCTCGTCAACGGAGGCTTGATGCTGACATCTTATCTACTGATTTATTTATTTGAATGGCTCTTCGGATACACCTCGAACGTGACGTTGGTGGAACTTTCCAATTTGAATAACCCCTTACTGAGGGAGTTTTCAGAAACTTGTCCTGGTAGTTTTCAACATGCTCTTCAGGTTTCGAACCTAGCGACGGCTGCTGCACAGGAAATCAATGCCAATGTTCAGCTCGCCAGAACTGGTGCCCTTTACCACGACATCGGCAAAATGAGTAATCCGATTTATTTTGGTGAAAACCAGACGGGTATGAATCCGCATGATAAAATGACGCCGGAAGAAAGTGCCCGGTTGATAGCCAGCCATGTTGCGGAGGGGATGAAACTTGCACATAAACATAACCTTCCGTTGGTTATTCGTGACTTTATCAGAATGCATCATGGCACTGGTCCAATCCGCTATTTCTACAATAAATACCGTACCGAGCATCCTGGAGAGCCCGTTCCTTCGGTCTATTTTTACACCGGTGTGAATCCGACGACAAAGGAAACTGCGATTCTTATGATGGCCGATGCGTTGGAGGCTTCATCCAGGAGTTTACCGGAATATTCGGAATCAACTATTTCCAATCTGGTGGATAAGATTATTAATGCTAAGATTCAGGACGGTGCTTTTAAGGATGTCCCAATTACCTTCCGGGATATGGAGAAGGTAAAAGCCGTTTTCAAGGCTAAATTACAGTCCATTTACCACACCCGAATTCCGTATCCCGAATCACCGGCATCGCAGGAACCGGTTAATTGAAAATCTTCGCCGCATGCAGTAAGGAATCTTCGATTCCATATAGGAATGTTTTGTTTGCTCGCATTCCCCGCTGGAATTCATAAGGTTTAGAACCCAGAACGGATGCCGATGCGAACGTTCCATGGCTGCACTTCGAAACGGGGTGAATTAACGGTTTGTCCGTCCACTTTCAATTGCAAGGCAGGGTTATTCCAATCCGTTTTGACACTCTGACGGGTGAGGAAAAAACCGTCTGCTTCTTTCAATTGTAGGTAATCCCTTTTGAACAGCAACGCCTGAAACCAGGATGCATCTGTAAACAACTCATATTTTTTCCCCATACGGACAGAAACACCTATGGATGGTTTCAATCCAAAACCGGTTTTGCCTGCTTTCAACACCAGATTTTCGGAGTCAAACGTTTTTCCATCAAGTACCAGATTGCCGCCGGTATTGCTGAGGCGGCCCAATTCCAATCTGGAGGTAACGGTAGAAGCAGCCAGACCAAGATCTATAAATATCCAACGTCCACTCGGAGCCAATGACATCCGATAAGCAGCACCAAGGTCCATTTGTAGTTGTTCGACACCGTACAGGGCAGTGGAGACGGTTCCAGTCAACGACCATTTTTTGTTCAGTTCGAATCGGATACCATCCATGGTGGAGATGCCGAATGCAGTCGTTTTTACGTTTGTCGTACCCAAGGTATTTCCATTGTAAGTTAGGTCGTGTGCTCCTCCTGCATAATGAACAGGTAGGTAGGCAATACCTCCGTCGAAGGTAAACCGCTTCAGAAACAACAGTACTTTTTCCTGCTCCGTCAGTTCCTTATTGTAGGTCATAGTAAGCTGTTTCAGTGCCTCGTCCTTTTTATAACTGAGGGCTGCCTGATTATTCATTATCTTACTCTGTTCAAGGATGTTGTAATCTTTCCAATAGCTCGAATCGTATGGTTGAGCTTCGATGGAAAGAATATCCGTATAATCAAATTGTTGGCTGAACGGGATAGGTGAGACCTCTTTCGTTTGAATGGAGGTGGTCACATATTCGATGTCCTTGAAAATGCGTTTTCTACTCGCCGTGTTCAATCCGCTGGTCTTGTAATTGATGTAACCCAAATTGTAGGTTCCATTTTGCTCGGTATAGCCTATCTTGATGCTGGTCATTCCAGGCACGTATTCCATGTCAGGCAATTGACTCATATTTAAGTTGCTGAATCCCGCCCGCCAAAAGTCAAAACCAACAAAGGCATAATTGTCTCTGTCAATGTATATTTTCCCCTGAAAACTGGAGTTGGGCAGCTTCTTGTTCTTAAAAGACAAGATGTAAATGTTGCTTATGCTGTCCTTAAGTGAACCGACCAGTTCGAATTTCCAATTATTATATTCCGAAGGCCGAATGAAATCCCAACGGCTGAAAACGATGTCGAGGTCGTTCGGAAAATGAGGCCCGCCGTAGAAGCGCACATCATTGATGCTGTCAATACCCGGAAATACGTTCTTACGTGATTTCTCAACACGAATCTGACCGAAATTGATCGTATTCTTGTACGAATTCTTGTAAACATCAAGAACGGCTTCGTTGAAATAGAGGAAAGTGCTGTCTTTCAGTCGCTCCGTTTCACGGTAGAAACCTTCACACAAGGTCGGTTCCTTCGGATAATTTTGTGGAATGGCGTCCCATGCATTTTGCAGAAACTCTTTGCAAAAATCTTTCTGCGTTACTATGACTTCAGCTATTTGATAACTTTTTGGTTGAAGCGTGATGGTGGCATCTCCCGACAAATCGGCAATGTTTATGATTCGCGCGGTGTAGCCCATGAAAGAAACACTCAAGACTTCAGCTACCGCTGAAGCAGGTGCCTGCAGCGTCCACTCACCGTCCATATTGCTGGCGGTGCCAATGCCGAGTTTATTGATGCTAAAAGTTGCAAAGGCAAGTGGTTCTTTGCTTACTGCATCTATGATTCGACCGTGTAAAGTTAAGGGTTGGTTATTTGTTTGTTCCGATTGAGCATGTGACTGTATGGGATTTAGAAAAAGCAGAAAGCTAAATAACGCGAAGATTCTTTTCATTTTCAGGAATGCTTAAAGGATAATCCAATGACAAAACAAAAATACATTTAATTAGTTCGATAATAGGTTGCCCATATAGGTTTTTAGGTTTTTTTACGATGCTACTAAATGGTAGGATTTGGATTCTTTCATACAATCTTTGGAGACCAACAACTTAAGCTGCTCAATCAGGTCCTGGCGGATGCATCCATAAAATTATAAAAAAAACCCTGCAGATGAACGGATGAATCTGCAGGGTACTGAAAAACTGGATGAATTTATCCGCTCATTTCCGGATAAATTTCTGCGTCAATATCTGATTGTCTTTCGTCTGAACCCTTAAGAAGTATAGTCCGGGTTGGAACTTAGAAACGTCGATGACTTCATCGCTTGAAATCGACGATTTCTGTAACATCTTTTTGCCCTCAATCGAGAAAATTTCAACATCCAAGGCGGCAGACGCTGTCCTCAGGGATATATTCAGACTCCCGGAGGAAGGATTCGGCCAAATGGTCAGTGATTTGGCATCTTCATTAACTTTAGGAAGTGCCGTTGTATTCAAGGAGAATTTGACCAAATACAAGGCTGGCCGGTCAATAAAGGTAGGTTGGTCCGTGATGAAGGCGCTTTTGGTCGTCACTGTTTCTTTCTGGCAGAAATCCCCGACAACATAAACGTTGTCATTGGCATCAGATATGACTGATTTGAGCGCCTGACCGGACGATTTTGGGAAACCTTTACCCCAGACGGGAGCCATGTTGTTGTCGAATACGGCCAGGAAGAAGTCGCCCATACTGGTGGGATTGATGCCACTATAGATGATGTTGGAACCCCATTCAATGCTATCGCTGAAGGTGGTTCCAAGCAAAGCCATGTATTGGGAACTGATGCGGGTCAATCCCCAGGCGTATTCAGGCTCCGTATTTCCAATGGTTAGGACATTCAGGACATTAGCCCCCGTATCAATCTTGGCGATGTAGATGTCAGCAGTACCATTGTTATGAATGACGTGGTTGTCAAAGGTTAGGGTATCCGTCTTGTACGTACCTGTCAAATAAATAGTATTGGTTACCGTGTCGATGATGGCGCCGTTAAGCAGGGCATGTTCGCCTTCACAGAATTTCTTGGCCCAAACCACATGACCGTTTGTGTCGGCTTTCGCAACATATACGTTGTGGTTTTCCTTAGCGATGTATGTCCTCAGGACGAAGTTCTCCAGGTAAATACTGTCCATATAACTTCCCGCAAAATAGAGGTTCTGTTCCTTGTCAATCATTAGCTCACCGCCATAATTCTTCAGCCACTTGGCATTACCATCAGCATCCATCTTAACCATGTATTGCCTGCTGCGAACACCGGGAAATACGGTGAATGTCATGTTATTTGTTCCCTCGATTGAAAGGGCTTCCCCAAACCATCCGCTGATGTATAGGTTGTCGTTGGTGTCGATGACCATGGATCCATCGCTGGTGTTTCCTCCAAAGTCTTTAGCCCAAAGCGCAGTTCCTGTCGGATTGGTTTTCACCACAAAGGACTTCATAGCCCAAGGATAAGGGATAATGGCCTTGCATGCAAAGGCGTCAAATCGTACTGAATCCTGGTAATGGCCAGTCAGACAAATGTTTCCGTGTGAATCCAATACAATGCCGCTTATCGAGGTAGATCCATTGGCATAAAAGGACTTGGCAAAGACCACATTGGTGTCTGGATCAATCTTAACCAGGAAGAGATCGTTGGTGCCTTCTCTCATCAGGGTGTCCACCCCAAATACTAGCGAATCGCTTTTGAAGGTGCCGGTCAGATACAAATTTCCTTGCTGATCGATCATGGATTTCTGAATTTCATCTTCCGATCCGGCCAGAAAGTGCATTGCGAAATCGGGAACCAACATCTGGGATTGGCAAATATTGGTCGTAATCAGAATAAAAGAAAGCAGGAAAGTAATGGGTATAAACTTTTTCATGTGTCTGTACTTTAAGTGAAACACTCTTGATTGGTTACCCTGGGTATAGTTCAAATATAATAAATGGAAGACAGGAATCCAACTATTTTAGAAGTTAAATTGAAACCAAAACAAAGAAAATGGTTATCTAAGGCATTAACCAACAATAAAGTGGGTAAAAAGTTTCAGTAAAAAGTAGCATTAATGTTTGCGTAAAATGGCTATATTCTCATTTTTGAAATGCCCTGCTTATTGGAAGTTGGTTAGTACTCCTTTTTAAATAGGAAGAAAATAATGTTGCGCAAGGTAAGTGCCGCATCCTGCAAAGAAACCAATGGCCGCCAACCAACATATATTCTTCAGATACCAGATAAAATCAATCTTTTCGATGCCCATAGCAGCAACGCCTGCGGCAGAACCAATTATCAAAATGCTTCCACCTGTGCCTGCTGTAAACGCCAAAAATTCCCAAAAGAAATGATCGGTTGGATACTGGGCCATGCTGTACATTCCTTGCGCTGCAGCCACAAGGGGCACGTTATCCACTATGGAGGAAAGTAACCCGATGGCCATCGCAATAATACTATCGTTGTGAATGGTCTTGTCCATCCACTGGGCCACAGCAGGTAGTATGCCAACCGATTCCAATGCTGAAATACAAATCAAGATACCCAGAAAGAACAATATGCTGGTAGTATCTATGCGATGCAGTGCATGAGTAACGGTAAAGGGCATTCGCATTTCATGAGGTTTCTTCTTGTGCATTACTTCCGTCAGGACCCACAAGACGCCAACTCCAAGCAGGATGCCCATGAAAGGTGGCAGATGAGTAAAGGTCTTGAATATGGGGACCATTATAAGACAGCCAACGCCAGCATAAAACACAATTTTCTGCTGTTTCAAGGATAATACTTCTTTGTGTTTTTCGATAGAGACATTTGGCCGTTCCAAATTCCCTTTCATTTTGAAGGACAAAATGGCCAATGGTACTAGAAGGCAAACAATACTCGGCAAGAAGAGTTTCAACATTATATTGACAGTCGTGATTTGATTACCAATCCATAGCATGGTAGTTGTTACGTCTCCTATTGGCGTCCATGCTCCTCCTGCATTGGCAGCAATGACCACCATGCCTGCAAACATCAGCCTTTCCTTCGGGTCCTTGATGAGTTTACGTAACAATGAAACGATGACAATAGTAGTTGTCAGGTTGTCCAACACAGCAGACAGAAAAAAAGTGATGAAACAGATCAGCCACAATAGTGATGATTTTTTCGTATTTGTGATTTTCTCCGTGATTATGGAAAAACCGTTGTGTGAATCAATCAGTTCTACGATTGTCATTGCACCCAAAAGGAAAAACAGAATTTGAGCAACACTGCTGAAACTCTCGGATAGCTCATTGTTCACCAATCCCTTATCTGGTGCATTAAGTATATAGACTGTCCAACATAATACGCCAGTAATTAGAGCTGTAGCCGATTTGTTGATTTTCAAGGAATGCTCAAAAGCAATACCGGCATAACCAATGATAAAAATGACAGTAATAAGTGTAATCATGATAAAAACGTTCGTATTTCAATAAACAAACAACCACTAACTAACTAAACCTACAATGCCACAATATAGTATTTTCAGCTGATATCTTCCAACACAATCTCAAGAATCTAAAATCCTTATTTCCAATATATTTTATGATCTTGTTTTAATATCTTCCATTTATTTATTAATATTTCCATTTAGTTGAGTTTGTATCTATTATTAAAAACAACTACTTTAGGTTTAAAATGGTAATAAAAATATTAGAATATGAAAGTTGGATTAATAGGGTTTGGCAAAACTGGTAAAGCGGTAGCCAATGTCATTCTTCAAAATAAAGACTTTTGTTTGGAATGGGTTCTTCGAAGGAGTACTCTTTTAGATCATAGAAGTGTTCCTGAATTTTTAGGTATACAATCAGATGAACCTGGTCTGATTTATTCAAGTTCCAATATTAATTTTCAGGACTTGATAGAGAAGCACCCCGTTGATATCATCATTGATTTTTCATCCAATACAGGTCTTTACACCTATGGTAAGATTGCCGCGAAGCGAAAGATTAAGATAATTACCGCAATTTCGCATTACAATGACGAAGAAAAAGTGTTATTAAAAGATCTTTCTAAAGAGACTGTCGTCTTTTGGAGTCCCAATATTACCCTAGGTGTGAATTATTTAATGTTTGCTGCAAAATTCCTCAAGAAAATTGCACCTTGGGTTGATATTGAAATTATTGAAGAACACTTTAAAGGTAAAGAAGGCGTGTCTGGGACAGCAATCAAAATTGCTGAAGCGTTGAATTTGGAGGAATCGGACATTAACTCTGTACGAGCAGGAGGGATTGTTGGAAAACACGAAGTTATTTTTGGCTTTCCATTTCAAACCGTCCGATTGATTCATGAGTCGATATCAAGAGAAGCTTTTGGGAATGGGGTTATTTTTGTTGCCGAGAATTTGTTTGACAAAGAATCAGGGTTGTTCAATTTTGAAGATATTTTATTGCCGTATTTCAAACCCTAAAGATGAGTATTATATTTACATTATGTTTGTTTTTCGTTACTATACTGAATCGAAGACTTTTCTTTGCTTTTTGAGAGGGATTTCAATCCGGGTGCTTTGAAGATCATCAGTAAATAGTCATAAGGGATAGTTGTCGAATTCCCGTCGTGACTGGAGTGAAAATGAAATGCTATGAATTCAAGACCTTTCTCGTTTATCGATTCCGTAAAGTTGAACTATAAATATACTGATTTATAGGTTCTTTCTCGTCTTTTTTTCACTATATTTGTTTCTACTGCATGTTCTTGCCCGCAACTTTGGGCCCCGGGAATCTCTCCTTTTGTTTAACATAAATTAATCTTTTTCGAAATGAGACTTTTTATCATTTCCAATCGGTTGCCGCTTAAGGTAACAAGGAATGAAGACCAATCTTTTGAATTTCAAAGAAGCGAGGGCGGATTGGCAACCGGTCTTGGCTCTTTGGAAGTGTCCATTGAAAAACATTGGATTGGTTGGCCCGGGATATTTTTAGATTCAAAAGAAGAACGTAAGGAAGTGACCAAACATTTGGAAGCGTTTAATTACCATCCTGTTTTTTTATCGGAAAAACAGATTGTCAATTATTATGAAGGTTACAGCAACAGCATTCTTTGGCCACTTTGCCATTATTTTTATTCTTTTGTGGAATGGGAAACCAATTATTGGGAAACGTATAAAGAAGTAAACCTATTATTTGCCAGCATATCCTCAGGATTTATTAAAGCTGGAGATATGGTGTGGGTTCACGATTATCAGTTAATGCTTTTGCCCAAGATGCTTCGTGAAAGGACAAAAGCCGGTGGGATCGGTTATTTTCACCATATACCTTTTCCCTCTTATGAACTTTTCCGTGTACTCCCGGAGCGTGCTGAAATCTTGGATGGTCTGTTGGGCGCAGACTTAATAGCGTTTCATACCCATGACTACATGAGGCATTTCATAAGTGCTGTGGAAAGAGTTATGGAATTGGAGTTTCGTTTGGACAAAGTCTTGATTGATTATAGGATGGTACATGTAGGTGCCTATCCAATGGGCATCAATTATTTGCAGTATTACGACGCCATTCTGAATCCAGTCATTCAGGAAAAGGCTAGGGAATTACGCCAAAATTATGGAGAAAACAAGTTAGTCTTGTCCGTCGATCGCTTAGATTATAGCAAAGGTGTTTTGCATCGTTTGAAGGGTTTTGTTCACTTTCTTGAAAATCATCCGGAGTACCATGGAAAAGTATCCTTGGTCATGCTACTTGTGCCTTCCAGAGACTCGGTCGGCCGATATGCTGAATTGAAGACCAAGGTTGATGAACGAATTGGTTTCATTAATGGGATGTATTCGACCATCAATTGGACGCCCATTCATTATTTTTACCACAGCTTGGAATTTGAAGAGTTGGCTGCATTGTATCATATTGCTGATATCGCTTTGGTAACCCCCTTGCGTGATGGAATGAATTTGGTGGCCAAAGAATATGTCGCATCCAAGCGAGATAAGCCAGGAGTCCTGATTCTGAGCGAAATGGCAGGGGCGGCGGTGGAGCTGAGCGATGCCATCGTTATAAATCCGAACAATCCCGAGGCTATCGAATGGGCCCTACTTGATGCTTTGGAAATGAGCCAAGAAGAGCAATTTGCTAGAATGGCAAAAATGCAAAAAGTGATTTCTCGTCAGACCGTTAAAAAGTGGGCAAATGATTTTATAACAGAATTAACGCGGATTTGCCTTCGAAATAAAGAGAACGACCGAAAAAGGATTCTTCCAAATCGGTTAAAACCATTATGCCAATCCTATAGAAATGCAGAGAAAAGATTATTGATTTTAGACTATGACG